>Ga0209839_10000423_pt1 | contig 21684 bp, 16 predicted proteins | sample OrgsoiDNA2013050_FD_185800 | JGI IMG/M metagenome (GOLD analysis project Ga0209839, IMG submission 185800) | Permafrost soil microbial communities from the Arctic, to analyse light accelerated degradation of dissolved organic matter (DOM) -... | ecosystem: Environmental > Terrestrial > Soil >... | reverse complement strand
AAGTCAAACTCTCACCCTCAACTTGAGATTTAGAGTTATGTCAAGCTGCTGACTGATAGGGACAGTAGGGTTGCGCGCTACCTGCGGTCAACTAACTGGAAGCCAACCGGCGCCGGCGTGTCGCCGCGAAGCCACCTGGCTATCCTCTGGCCGCAGCAGATAGGTTCCGCCACGTACCAGTTACACCGGTAGCGCCTGATGATCCGGCCGGGGTTTCCGGCAAATCCCGTCATCCTGCGGTCACCGCCACTCCCGGCGAACTCACGTCGTAGTAGCGGGCGCTCGTCCGCATCAGCGCACGCAATTCCCTGGCCTTGGCGGCCGTGTCGCTGGCGCTGCCCCAGAGCACCGTGATCCGGCCTCGCAGGTGCAGCGTCACGGTATCGGCGGCCGCCGCGGTCACCGACGTCACCTGCGGCCGGATCGAGCCGGGCAGGTGGCCCAGCACGAGCGCGGCCGCCCGGACGGCCGGGCTGCCGCGCAGCCGGGCCGGCGCCGCGGTCGACCTGAGCAGCGGCAGGCCGGCCGGACGGCGGGCCACCGTGGCGATCACCACCCCGTTGACGTCCACCAGGTCGAACCCGCCGGCGCTGGCCACGGCCAGTGCCGGCGTCCGCAACCGCACCGAGATGACCACGGTGTCCGGCCACGATCGGCTCACCTGCGCGGACAGCACCGCGGCGATTCGCTCGATTCGCTGTGTCGCCGCCGCCGAGTTGAGCCGGGCCAGCGGGGTCCCCAGCTGGATGCCGGCGGCGGCGCGCACCTCGGCGGCCGGCACCTGAGGGCTTCCTGCAACCCGCACATGGCGGACTACCAGCAGGCTGGAACCGAGTAGCGCCCAGGCCGCGCCGATCACGATGGCCAGCGCCAGCACGCCCAGGAACGCGGTCCGCCACGGATCTCCGGCCCGCCGGGCCGGCCGCCCGGCAGGCGGGCCGCCGCTGCCGCCACCCGGCTGGCTGGCCCCCGACTGCCCCGCACCCGGCTGCCCAGCACCGGACTCCCCCGCACCCGACTGCCCCGCACCCGACTCCCCCGCACCCGACTCCCCGGCACCGGACTGCCCAGCACCGGCGTCGGCCAGCCTCGTCGCCGCCTGCCCAGGCATGGCGGCGGTGTCCCCCGTGGTCCCGCCGCGGCGTGTCATGCCTGCTCACCCGCCGCCGCGCGCAGCTCTGCCACGATGAGCGGACCGAGCGCGGTGACATCGCCGGCGCCCATCGTCAGCACAAGGTCGCCCGGCTTCGCCAGGCCGGCCACGACCGCGGGAGCGCTGGCCCGGTCGGGCAGGAACTGCGCCCGGCCGCCGGGCACCGCGTCGGAGACCAGGCGTCCGGTGACGCCGGGCTCCGGATCCTCGCGCGCCGCGTAGATGTCGAGGACCAGTACCTCGTCGGCCTGCGCGAGCGCCGCACCGAATTCGGCGGCGAAGATCCGGGTGCGGCTGAACAGGTGCGGCTGGAAGAGGGCGATGACCCGGCCGCCCGCGGCGACGTCCCGCGCGGCGGCGAGGTCGGCGGCCAGCTCGGTCGGGTGGTGCGCGTAACTGTCCACCACCCGCACGCCGTCGGCCTCGCCCTTGAGCTCCATGCGCCGCCGGGCGCCGCCGTAAGCCGCCAGGCCGGCCGCGATCTGGCCGGGTGCAAAGCCGAGTTCGGCCGCGAGCGCGTAGGCCCCGGCGGCATTGAGCGCGTTGTGCAGCCCGGGCACCGCGATCTCGACGGCCACCGGACCCGGGTGGTCCGCCCCGGCGCCGGCGGCGGTGACGGTCAGCCCGGTCGACATGCCGCGCGTCGCTACGTCGCTCACCCGGTAGTGCGCGTCCGCGGCCGTGCCGTAGGTCACGACCCGCAGTCGGGCGCCATCCTGCGCCGCCCGCCGGGCCAGCTCGCGGGCGCCGCCGTCGTCGGCGCAGGTCACGAGCAGCCCGCCGTCGGTGATCTTGCGGGTGAAGGCGAGGAACGCCGCCTCGATCTGCGCCAGGTCGGCATAGTTATCCAGGTGATCGGCTTCCACGCAGGTAACGACCGCCGCGTCCGGGGACAGCATGAGGAAGGAGCCGTCGCTCTCGTCGGCCTCCACGACGAACGCGGCGCCGCTGCCGTGATCGGCGCCCAGGCCCGTCCCGGCCAGGATGCCGCCGATGACGTAGGAGGGGTCGGCGCCGCAGTGCCGCAGCACGGTAGTGATCATGGACGTGGTGGTCGTCTTGCCGTGGGTCCCGGCGACGGCGATGCCGCGGCGTCCCAGCATCACTGAGGCGAGCGCCGCCGCCCGGTGCAGCACGCGCAGCCCGCGCCGCCTGGCCTCGGCCAGCTCCGGGTTGTCCGGCCGGATCGCGCTGGACACGACGAGCGTGTCGGCGTCGCCCAGGCTCTGGGCGGCATGACCGACAGTGACCTCGGCGCCGAGGGCCGCGAGGTCGTCGAGCTGCGGCGAGGACGCCGCGTCGCTACCGGAGACGGCAATCCCGTCGGCCAGCATGATCCGGGCGATGCCGGACATGCCCGCCCCGCCGATGCCGACGAAATGAACTGCGCCAAGCTCGCTCACCGGCACCGGGTCCACCGGTGTGACCAGGCCCATGCCCGCTCCTTCCTGCCGCCAGCGCTACCGCCGCGCTGATCGCGAGTACCGCACTCCTGCTGGAGCCGTCCTAGTGGCGCCGACGGCGCGCCCGCCCCCGGCCGCCCAGGTCGATGACCTCGTCGGCCAGGAGCTGATCTGCATTCCGGTGGCCGGTCGCCGCCGCGGCCTTGGACATCGCCGCCACCAGCTCGGCGTCCAGCAGGACCGGCAGCAGCGCGCCGGCGATCCACTCCGGCGTCAGGTCGACGTCGGCCACGATCAGGCCGCCGCCCGCAGCCTCGATCGGCACGGCGTTCAGCCGCTGCTCGCCGTTTCCGTGCGGCAGCGGCACGTAGGCCGCCGGCAAGCCGACCGCGGTGAGCTCCGCGCAGGTCATTGCGCCGGCGCGGCAGAGCGCGAAGTCCGCGGCCGCGTAGCCCAGGTCCATCCGGTCCAGGTAGGGCAGCACCACGTACGGGACGTCGCCGTCGGGGACCAGCACGTCAGCCGCACGCGGCCCGATGATGTGCAGCACCTGGATCCCCGCCGACGACAGCATGCCCGCCGCGCCGAGGACCGCCCGGTTGACCGACCTGGCGCCCTGCGAGCCGCCGGTGACCAGCAGCACCGGCAGGTCGGGGCGGAGGCCGAAATGCGCGCGGGCCTGGTCGCCGAGCGCGAGCCGGTCCAGGGCGGCGATCTGCCGGCGGATCGGGATGCCGATGTACCGGGCGTGCGCCAGCCGGACGTCCGGCTGGCCGGTGAAGACCCGGCGCGTGAGTCGTGCGCCGATCCGGTTGGCCAGGCCGGCCCGGGAATTGGCCTCATGCACCACGATGGGCACCCCGCGGCGCCACGCGGCGAGGTAGCCCGGCGTGGCCACGTACCCGCCAAAACCGACCAGGACATCGGCCCGGACCTCGTCGAGCACCTCGGCGGCCGCGCTGACCGCACCGATCATGCGGCCGGGGACCGACAGCAGCTGCGGCGTCAGCGAGCGGGGCAGGGGCACCGGCGGGATCAGCGCCAGGTCGTAGCCGCGAGCCGGGACGAGCCGGGTCTCCAGGCCGCGCTCGGTGCCCAGGCAGGTGATCGTCATACCCGGCTCCGCCCGCCGGAGCGCATCGGCGAGCGCGAGCGCCGGCTCGATATGGCCGCCGGTGCCGCCGCCCGCGATGACTACGCTCATCGCCATCCCTGCATCACTTCCCTCCGCCCGGGCGGGCCGGCGGCGACCGCGGTCAGCGGTGCCGCGGACCCAGGCCAAGCCAGCTTAGGATGCGCCGGGGCACGCCGGGACCGGCCTGCGCAAGTGCCTGCCGCGCGCCGGGCTCGTGCCGCGCGAAGCACATCAGCATGCCGAGGGCAGTCATCGTCACCAGCAGCGACGACAGGCCCTCGGAGACCAGCGGCAGCGGAATGCCGGTAATCGGCAGCAGGCCGAGCACCGCACCCATGTTGATCAGCGCCTGGGCCACGATCCACACGGTCACGGCGGCGGCGGCCAGCCGCATGAACATGTCCTGCATCCGGCGCGCGATCCGGATGCCGGCGTAGGCGATGCCGCTGTAGAGGAAGATCACGGACAGGGTCCCGACGAGGCCCAGCTCCTCCCCGAGAATGGCGAAGATGAAGTCGGTGGAGCTTTCCGGCACCCAGCCCCACTGCGACCGGCTGGCACCGAGGCCGACCCCGAGCGGGCCGCCGGAGCCCAGCGCGTACATGCCGTTCAGCTCCTGCATACCGGTGCCGAGCGCGTTCGCCTGCGGGTTCAGGAAACCGAGGAACCGCTCGAGCCGGTACGGCTCCACGATGATCAGGACCATCACGACGAACGCCATCAGGCCCAGCATGCCGACGAACAGCCGGCCCGGGCTGCCCATGACCCACAGCAGGGCCAGGAAGATGACCAGCAGGATGAACGTGGTGCCCAGGTCGTTGCCCAGCAGCACCAGCAGGGCCAGGATCGCCGTCCCCGGCATCAGCGGTATCAGCAGCTGCCGCCAGTCGGTGAGCTGGCCGAGGTTCTCCTTGCGGGTCAGCAGGTCGGCTCCCCAGAGCACGAACGCGAGCTTGGCGAACTCCGATGGCTGCAGCGTGAACCCGGCCAGGGAGAGCTCCCGCGTGGCGCCCAGGACCGAGTGGCCCACCGCCAGGACCAGGATGAGGCCGAGCACCCCCAGCCCCATCATCGGGTAGGCGGCCGCGCGGTACACGCGCGGCGACGCCCGCGCCGCCAGCCACATCAGCCCCAGGCCGCCCACCGCGCCCAGCAGTTGCTTCTGGAAACCGGCGTAGGGAGCCTGATGGTTGTCCAGCGCCATGGCCGACGAGGTGGACAGCACCATGGCCAGGCCGAGCGCCAGCAGCAGCATGGTGCAGCCGACGATCAGGTAGTACGACGTGAGCGGGCGGTCCAGCAATCCCAGGAGCCGGGCCGCCGACTCGCGCAGCCCGGCACCGGACGATGCCGGCTGGGCGGGCTGGCCGGCCGGCTCGGCCGCGCTCATCGCGGCACCATCCACGACGGCGGGCCGGTCGTCTCCCCTACTGCCAGGTTCATGTGTCCAGTGTCGATGGCCGCTGCCGCCTCAGCCGGGACATCCGCCCGCGTGTCGCGGCCGCGGCCGGCGCGATGGCCTAGCCGGGCAGCCACTCGACGTAGAAAATGCCGAGGGCCAGCGCGATGAACAGGCCCGCGATCATCCAGAACCTGATCACGATTGTCGTCTCGGCCCAGCCGATCAGCTCGAAATGATGCTGCAGCGGGGCCATCCGGAATACTCGTCGTCTGGTCATCTTGAAGAACCCGACCTGGATGATGACCGACAGCGTGATGACGACGAACAGCCCGCCGAGGATTATCAGCAGCAGCTGGGTCTTGGTGCACACGGCCAGGCCGGCCAGCACCCCGCCGAGCGCCAGCGAGCCGGTGTCGCCCATGAAGATCCTGGCCGGCGGCGCGTTCCACCACAGGAATCCGAAGCACGCGCCGAGCACCGCAGCGGCCACGACCGCCATGTCCAGCGGATCTCGGACCGAGTAGCACTGCGGTGCGAGGAAGTTCGTGCAGTCGTTGCGCTCCTGCCAGATGCCGATCAGCACGTAGGCCGCCAGCACGAGGCAGGTCGCGCCGGTGGCCAGGCCGTCCAGCCCGTCGGTGAGGTTCACCGCGTTGGACGTCCCGGCGATCAACAAGACGATCCAGAGGACGAACGGCAGCACCCCGATGGCCGGGCCGACATCGCGCAGGAACGACAGGTGCGCGTCCGCTGGCGTCAGGTCGTAGCCGTCCGGGTGCCGGAGCACCTCCAGCGCGAACAGGGCGCCGACGACGACCTGGCCGGCCAGCTTGGCGCCGCTGCGCAGCCCCAGGCTGGTCTGCTTGTAGATCTTGATGAAGTCGTCGATGAAACCGACGAGGCCAAGGCCGGCCATCAGGCCCAGCACGAGTACCCCGGAGGAGGACATGGGGTCGCTGGTCACCCCGTGGCCGACCAGGTAGCCGATCAGGGTGGCGACGACGATCACGGTGCCGCCCATCGTGGGCGTGCCCCGCTTGGTCAGGTGCGCGGCCGGCCCTTCCTCCCGGATCAGCTGGCCGTAGCCGCGCTTGCGCAGCACCCGGATGGCCAGCGGCGTGCCGAACAGCGCCAGCACCATGGAGATGCCCGCCGCGACCAGAATGGTCTTCACAGTGCGGGCCCCGGCTCGCCAGCCGCCGGCTGGCCGGGCTCCTGCTGGCCGGGAAGGGGCCGCTCGCCCGTGAGCGCCAGCGCGACCGTCTCCAGCCCGACCGAATGCGATGCCTTCACCAGGACGACGTCCCCGCCGCGCAGCCGCTGGCCGAGCGCGGCCACGGCCGCGGCGCCGTCGGCGACCTGCAGCAGCTCACCCTGCCAGGACGGCACGGCCTTGGTCCCGGCCAGGATCGGCGCCGCGGCGGCACCGACCCCGATGAGCCCGGCCACCCCGGCTCGCGCGGCCAGCAGGCCAGCCTCCTCGTGAAACTGCTCGGCGAGCTCCCCCAGCTCGGTCATCTCGCCCAGGACCGCGAAACCCCGGCGGTACCCGCCGGGAGGCGCGCTGCCGCGCGGCGCCGTCATGTCCGCCAGCGCCGCCAGCGCCGCCCGCAGCGACTCCGGGTTGGCGTTGTAAGCGTCGTTGATGATCGTGACCCCGTCCGGCCGCTCGGTGACCTCCATCCGCCACCGGCTCCGGGCGACCGCCTCGGACAGGCCGGCCGCGATGGCGTCCACCCCCATGCCCAGCTGGCCGGCCAGCGCGGCGGCGGCCAGGGCGTTGCTCACGTGATGCGCGCCGTACAGCCGCAGCCGCACCGGCGCCGAGCCGGCGGCGGTCACCAGCGTGAAGGCGGCCCGGCCCTGGTCGTCGGTCGTGACGCCGTCCGCCCGCACGTCGGCGCCGGCCGACCTGCCGAAGGTCACGACGCGCGCCCTGGTGAGCTGCGCCATGGCCAGCACCCGCGGGTCGTCGGCGTTGAGCACCGCCACGCCATCGCTCGGGAGCGCGGCCGGCAGCTCCGCCTTGGCCCGCGCTACCTGCTCGATGCCGCCGAACTCGCCGGCGTGCGCATGCCCGACGCACAGCACCGCGCCGAGCCGCGGCGGCGCGATCGCGCATAGCGCCGCGATATGCCCCGGCCCGCGCGCCGACAGCTCCGATATGAGGTACCGCGTCTGCCCGGTGACCCGCAGGACCGTGAGGGGGTGACCGATCTCGTTGTTATAGCTGCCCCGGTTGGAGACGGTGGGACCGAGCGACTCGACCAGCTGAGCGCTCAGGTCCTTGGTGGTCGTCTTCCCGGCCGACCCGGTGATGCCAGCGATCGTCAGGCCCGGCAGGCGCGCCACGACCGCCGTGGCCAGTGCGGCCAGGGCCGCCTGCACGTCGCCGACGATCAGCGCGGGCACGCCGACGCGGCGCTTGGCCAGCACCACGGCCGCACCGGCGGCGACCGCGGCGCGAGCGAAATCGTGACCGTCGGCTCGGGTTCCCGGCAGTGCCGCGAACAGGCTGCCGGGCCGCGCTTCCCGCGAGTCGATGATCACCGGCCCGGTCACCACGGCCCGGGCATCGGGCACCTCATCGAGCACGGCGCCGGTGATCTCGGCGAGCTGCGCGACGGACAGCGGGATCACTCGTCCTCCGGTTTGACTGCGGTCACGTCCGGGCCGACGCGGGCGCCCGACATCGTCGCATCCTCAGCGCGGCGGCGCCGCGCAAGGGCCTGCGCCGCGACCTCGCGGTCGTCGAACGGGATGACCGTCGCGCCGAGGTACTGGCCGGTCTCGTGGCCCTTGCCGGCGATGAGCACCACGTCGCCCTTGCCGGCGGCGGCGATCGCCGTCTCGATCGCGGTGGCGCGGTCGGGCTGGACGGTCACGTCCGCGCGCTGCGCCGGGGGCACCTCCGCGGCGCCGGCCAGCATCTGCGTGAGGATCGCGAGCGGGTCTTCCGACCTCGGGTTGTCACTGGTGAAGATCGCCGTGTCGGCGAGCCTCGCGGCGGCCGCGCCCATCAGCGGGCGCTTGGCGACGTCCCGGTCCCCGCCGCAGCCGAGCACGATCGTGAGGCTGCCCAGGGTGACCTGGCGCAGGGCCTGGAGGGCCGCCTCCACGGCGCCCGGCTTGTGCGCGTAGTCAACCAGGACGGTGAAGTCCTGGCCCGCCTCCACGCGCTCCAGCCGCCCGGGGACCCCCTGGCACGCCGCGACGCCCGCGACGGCACTCGCCAGTCCGATCCCCGCCTCGACAAGCCCGACGATCGCGCCCAGCGCGTTGGCGACGTTGAACCGGCCGGGCAGGGCCGCGGCGGCGTCGGCCTCCACCCCGCCCGGACCGATGACCCGGAACGTGCTGCCGTCCGCGCCCGTCCGCACGTCAACCGCGCGCCAGTCCGCCTCCGGGCGGCCGTCGGCCGAGAAGGTCGTGATCGGGACCTGCGCCTGCGCGGCGAGCTGAGCGCCGCGCGGGTCGTCGATGTTCAGCACGCCCGCCGCGGCGTACCGCGGCGTGAACAGCCGCGCCTTGGCCGCGAAGTAGTCATCGAGGCTGGGGTGGAAGTCCAGGTGGTCCTGGGACAGGTTGGTGAACACCGCTACGTCATAACGGGTGCCCGCGACGCGGCCGAGCGCCAGCGCGTGGCTGGAGACCTCCATCGCCGCCGCCATGACCCGTCGCTGCACCATGACGGCCAGCAGCGCCTGCAGGTCGGTCGCCTCCGGCGTGGTGAGCTGGCTGGCCAGGACCTCGCCGCCGATCCGGGTCTGCACGCCGCCGATCAGGCCGGTCGCGAAGCCGCCCGCCCGCAGCCCGGACTCCAGCAGGTAGGTCGTGGTCGTCTTGCCGCTGGTCCCGGTTACGCCGATGAGCAGCAGCCGCTCGGACGGATAGCCGTAGATCCACGCGGCAACCTCGCCGAGCCGCGAGCGCGGGTCGGCCACTACGAAGGCCGGCAGCCCGGAACGCACCGCGTCGTCACGGCCGGCCGGGTCGGTCAGCACGGCCGCGGCGCCCGCCGCGGCCGCCTCAGCGCAGAACCGCGCGCCGTGGAAGCGGCTGCCCGGTAGCGCGGCATACAGGTCGCCGGGCTGCACGAGACGCGAGTCGTGCGTGATACCGGTGACCCCGGAAGGCCCGTTCTGGCCGGTAAATGCGTCGAGGGCGTCCTGGCCTGACGTCTTGAGACCTAGGAGCACCGCAAGTCCCGCGAATGGGCGCGCAGGGACACGTTCGGGACGGAGAGCCGCTGGCACTGGCAGAGGGTACCTCCGTTCACGGCATCGTGAGCTTGATGTCGGGTGTCTTGGCCCCCGTCGGCGGGATCTTGAGGGTCTGCAGTGCGAATTTCATCACGCGATAGAAAACCGGGCCGGCGATCTCGTCACCGTAGTAGCCCTGGGCCCTGGGGTCCTGCACGTTGACCGCGACGACGAGCTGCGGGCTCTGCGCAGGCGCGATACCGATGTAACTAGACCCGTACTGGCACAGGCACTTGCCGAGCCTCGGGTCGGAGACCTGCGCGGTGCCGGTCTTCGCCGCCACCGGGTACCCCCAGATCAGGCCCCAGGGCTCGCCCTGCATGGCGTCGACCTTCGGCACCTGCTGCATGATCGTCATCAGCTCGCTGGCGGTCTTAGCGCTGATCACCCGGCGCCGCTGCGGCGGCGCGGCGGCCGCGTACCTTCCGGTGCTGCTGGTCGTTCCCGCCACCAGCGACGGCTGGACCCGCACCCCGCCGTTGGCGATGGTCGCGTAGATGCTGGCCATCTGGACCGCCGTAACGCCGACGCCCTGGCCGAAGGACAGCTCGTACGGCTCGTCACCCCAGTAGTTCTTCGTCCCCGGCCTGGGCAGCAGGCCCTGGCTCTCGCCGGGCAGGCCGAGGCCGGTGACGGAGCCGAGGCCGAAGGAGCGCAGGTAATCGTACTGCTGCATCGGCGTGACGTGCTGGACGATCTGGACCATGCCGTCGTTAAGCGAATCAGCGAGAATCCCGGCGACCGTGAACTTGGTGGTCGGATGCGGCTCGGCGTCATGGAAGGTGAATCCGTGCACGTTGATCTGAGCGGGCACGGTATAGGGGGTGAGCGGCGTCTGGCCGCCCTTTTCCAGCGCGGCCGCCACCGTGAGCGGCTTGAGGGTGCTGCCGGGGGCGAAGACGTTGGCCACCGCGATATCGCTGGTCGCGGCGAGGTTCGCCGGATGAGCCGGGTTGAACGTGGGGTACTGGGCGATGGCCAGGATCTTGCCGGTGCCCGGCTCCATCACCACGATGGAGCAGTTGCGCGCGCGGGCCTGCTGCACGCGCAGCTTGCACTGCTGCTCGGCCTCGTACTGAATGCTGGACTGAATCGTCAGCCGCAGGTTCCGCGCCGTGACAGGCGCCTTCACGTCAGCCTCGGTCAGCGGAATCGGCACGCCGTTGGTGCCGGTCTCGACCTCCTCGCTGCCGTCCCGGCCCGCGAGCAGCGAGTTGTACTGCTGCTCCAGGCCGGCTTCGCCGACCAGGTCACCGGCGCTGCCAGCACGGTCGGTGAAACCGGTCAGGCTCGCCGCCAGGTCGCCGTTGGGGTAGGAGCGCGCGTAGCTCGGCGTGAGGGTGATGCCGGGCAGCTCAAGGCCGGCGATGTGCTGGGCGGTCGTCTCGGTGACGACCGGCTTGAGCAGTACGTAGTCGGGTCCCGGTGAGTGGTTGAGCAGGCCGAGGATGGTGGCGGGTGACATGGCCAGCGGGCCGGCCAGTTCGGCGGCGATCTGGGACCGGGTGGCCTGTTTTATCTCCGCTGGGTCGGCCGAGACCTGGTCGGTCTGCACCGTCATGGCCAGCATGGTGCCGTCGCTGGTGGTAATCGAGCCCCGGACGGTGGGAATCGCTATCGTCTGCGTTCGCTGCTGCTCCGCGAGCGTGCGGTACTTAGCCCAGTCCAGGCCCTGCATCTGAACCAGGCGCCCCGCGAACAGCGACAGGATGGCCGCGATGACCAGCATCGTGGCGTTTAGCCGGTGGCGGGGATTGCTGCGGCGCAGGATCATCCTCGCCCGGGCCGGGGCGCGGAGCGCCGCGTCGGTCCGCTGCCGGGTGGTGCTCCGCTGGCGCGCTGCGCCCCCGGCCGCAGGCCGGGCCGGGTCAGCCGCGCGGCCCGCGGCTGATCCCTGGCGCGGGCCCTTGGAGCCGGCCCCGTTCTTGGCAGAACCGCTCTTGCCGAGCCCGTTCTTGGCCGCACCGTTCTTGGCAGAACCGTTCCTGGCCGCACCGGCATCGCCCTTGGCGGCAGCGCCGCGGCCGGTCCCGCTCCCGGAGCCTGCCGCGGCAGGGCCGCGGCCGCCGCCGATCCTGGCGATGCTGCCTCGCCCGGCCCCGCCGCGGCCCGGCCCGCGCCCGTCCGCGCCCGCCTGCCTGGTCAGGCCCTGGCCCCGCAGCCGGTCCGGTCCCCTGCTCCCGCCCGGGCCGGCCGGCCGACGCCCCGCCCGCCGGCTGGCCCAGTCGTCATCGTCCATCCCGCCGCCCTCGTCCATCCCGCCGCCCCCGCCCCTGCCACCGCGGCCGCTGCCTCCCCCGTCACCGGTCACGGCGTGAACCCCGGAACGAGAAGCACCCCAGGTAGGGCGCCCGGCTGCCGGTAGATGCGCCCGGTCCGCGCATTGAGGAAGATCAGGTGCTGCTGCTGCCGCATGCCGAGTTGGTAAGCGCGGTGGGCGATCGTGCCGGGTGCTTGCTCCGTCGCGATTTGCTGCTCCAGCGCCTGCTCCTGCTGCGACAGTGTGGTGTTACCCCGCTGCAGGCTGTTGATCTGGTAGGACGCCGTCGCCAGGGTCGTGTTGATGACCAGGAGACAGGTCAGCCCGCCTCCGAGCAGGCCGAGCACGAGCAGCACGAACGGCGTGCGCGGCACTCCCAGCCGGCGGCCGCCCGCCGCCCGGCTCGCGATGCCGGCGTCGGCCGCTGCACCTGCACCTGCGAGGTAACTGCCGCCGGAGCGAACCGGACCGGGCGGCGGCTGCGGCGCGCCGCGCTGCAGCGGCCTGGTCCGCGGCGGTGCCGGGGAAGGCGGCGCCGCAGCAGGCGGTGACATGGCCGGCCGGGGCTTGGTCCGCAGCTGAGGACGAGTGCGCGTGGCAGACCCGCCGGCCGGCCGACGCCGTGCCCGCGACGCCGGGTCGGCGCCCGGCGCCCGCCCGGCCTGAGAGGTCGGCCCGGCCTGAGAGGTCGGCCCGGCCTGAGATTCCCGGCCCTCGGCGCGCTGCGCGCTGCGCTGACCGGCGCGCGGCCCGCGGCCGCCGGCGGCCGCCTGGCCGGCCTGCCGGGCCTGCCGGGCCTGCTCGCGTGTGCTCAGCTCAGTTCTCATCCGTTGACGTCCGTTCTCCCCTGTCGCGCGGCCGTCCAGCCCGCTGTCCCCTGTCGCGCGGCCGCCTCGCCCGCGCCCGGTCATTCGCTTCCGCACCCGCCGCTTCCGCACCCGCCGCTACTGGACCCGCCGCCGCGACGTGACCCGGCGACGCCCGCGCCCTCATGCCGCGGCCCGCACTCGCTCCGCGGCCCGCAGCCGCGCCGACGCGGCCCTCGGGTTAGCGGCTAGTTCCTGCTCGCCCGGCCGCTCGGCGCCCCTGGTCAGCAGCCGGAACTGCGGTCGGCTGCCCGGCAGGGACACCGGCAGTCCCGGCGGTGTCGTGTCGGTGGAGCGCCCCGCGAGCGCCCGCTTGACCGCGCGGTCCTCCAGGGAGTGATAGGCGAGGACCGCGATCCGTCCGCCCACCGCCATCGCGTCCAGCGCGGCCGGCAGCGCACTGTGCAGGGCGTCAAGCTCCCCGTTCACCTCGATGCGCAGCGCCTGGAACGTCCGCTTAGCCGGGTTGCCCCCGGTGCGGCGGGCCGGCGCCGGGATGGAGCCGCGAACGATCTCGGCCAGCCGGAGCGTGGAAGTAAACGGGGCCTGGCTGCGCTCGCGCACCAGGGCGTCGGCGATCCTGCGGGCGAAGCGCTCCTCGCCGTAATCGCGCAGCACCCGGGCGAGCCGGTCAGCTGGGTAGGTATTCACCACGTCAGCCGCGGTGAGCCCGCTCGCGGTGTCCATGCGCATGTCCAGGGGCGCGTCGTAGGAGTACGCGAAGCCACGCTCAGGGTCGTCCAGCTGCGGGGACGAGACGCCAAGGTCGAACAGGATGCCCTGAACGCTGGGCAGGCCGAGCCGGTCCAGGATGTCCGGCAGCTCGTCGTAGCGAGCCTGGACCAGGGTGACCCGGTCCGCGAAGGCCGCCAGCAGGCGGCGGGACTCGGTGATGGCTGTGGCGTCGGCGTCGATCCCGATGAAGGTCAGCCGGGGATGCTCGGCCAGCAGGGCGCCGGCGTGACCGGCCCGGCCCAGGGTCGCGTCCACCAGGACGGCGCCATCGGGCTCGAGCGCGGGCCGCAGCAGCGCGAGCACCCGGTCCAGCATGACCGGCAGGTGCCCGGCCGCTGCCGCGCCTGTCGCGCCCATCGAGCCCCCTTCTCCGCTTCGGCTGCCGCTGCGGCGCCAGCGGCAGGTACTGCGCCGCCGGGAACCGCCCTCAGGTAATGCGCCCTCGGGTACTGCGCCTCAGGTACTGCGCCGCCGGCGGCCGTGCCTCCGTGGAGACCGTGCCTCCGTGGAGATTGCGCCTCCGGCGAGATGCCCGGCCAGGCCCCCATCCGCGCCATGTCCTGACGGCCGGCCTGCCGCCTGGCGCCGGGGAAGTGGCGTCAGCCGGGCTGGCCGTCCCGTCGCGGGTGGAGACCTCGCCGGGCACCTGGGCGCGCGTGTCGCGCCCCGTTACAGAACTCCTGGCAGCACCTCCTCCGATGCGTCGGAGAATGCGTCCTCCTGCTGGTCCAGGTAGCTGGTCCAGGACTGCGCGTCCCAGATCTCCAGCCGGGTATTGGCGCCGATCACCACGCAGTCACGCTGCAGGCCGGCGTAGTCGCGGAGGGCGGCGGGAATGGTGACGCGGCCCTGCTTATCGGGCATCTCGTCGGAAGCGCTGGCGAAGAACACCCGGCTGTAATCACGGACGGCCTTCGCCGTCACCGGCGCGGTGCGCAGCGCCTCGGTGATGCGGCCGAACTCCGGTAGGGGAAACACGTAGAGGCAGCGCTCCTGTCCCTTGGTGATCACCAGCCCGGGTGCGAGCTCGTCCCGGTACTTGGCGGGCAGGAACAGGCGGCCCTTGTCGTCGAGACGAGGCGAGTGAGTGCCGAGAAACACCGGCCATCACCTCCCCAGTCCCCCACCGGCGGTACCACACGGAGCTGCCTGGCCCCACGGTCCACCACTGTACTCCACTCTCCTCCACCGTCAACGACTTCAAGCCCGCCAAGACGACGAGAAGCGAGATGAGTAACGAGGTCAGAGGGGTGGAGCGAAGTGGAGGAGGTGGCCGTCTCGCTGCCGTTATCCCGCCGAGACCCCCGCGGGATCGCCCAGGAGCCGCCCACGACGTACTGTCTGAACGCACGGATATGTCAGCGGGGCCAAGCGATCCGGGCGTGAACTGGCTGGAGCATCGCGCCGGAGACCTGACGCGGGAGGACATGTGGTTGTGGATACTGGGCGCCCGGCCGGGCCCAGCCTCGACGAGCTAGGCGAGATCGCCCGCCGCGTCGCAGCGTCAGTGGAATCCGTCATCGTCGGCAAGCCGGCGGCCGTCCGGCTGGCCCTCACGGTCCTGCTGGCCGAGGGACACGTCCTGATCGAGGACGTGCCGGGTGTCGGCAAGACGCTGCTGGCCAAGGCGCTCGCCCGGTCCATCGACTGCTCGGTTCGCCGCGTGCAATTCACTCCGGACCTGCTGCCCAGCGACATCACCGGGGTGAGCGCCTACAACCAGGAGATCCGCGAGTTCGAGTTCAAGCCCGGGCCGATCTTCGCCAACGTGGTGCTGGGCGACGAGATCAACCGGGCCTCCCCGAAGACCCAGTCGGCCATGCTGGAGTGCATGGAAGAACGGCAGGTCACCGTGGATGGCGCGACCTACCCGCTGCAGCTGCCGTTCATGGTGATCGCGACGCAGAACCCGATCGAGATGGAGGGCACCTATCCGCTGCCCGAGGCTCAGCGAGACCGCTTTACCGCGCGGATCGCGATCGGCTACCCCGACCCCGGTGCTGAGCTGGCGATGCTGGACTCGCACGGATCGGCCTCGCCGCTGGACGACCTCAAGCCCGCCGCGCACGCCAGCGACATTCGCGCGCTGGTCGCCGCCGTGCACGGAGTCCACGTCGCGCCGCAGATCCGGCAGTACGTGATCGACCTGGTGAATGCCACCCGGCACTCGCCGGAGCTGCGGCTCGGCGCATCCCCGCGAGCGGCACTGCACCTGTTTCGCGCGAGCAAGGCATGGGCCGCGCTGGACGGCCGCGACTTCGTCATTCCCGACGACGTTCAGGCCCTGGCCGTCCCGGTGCTCGCGCACCGGCTGCTGCCCACCTCCGAGGCGCTGGTGGGCAGGCAGCTGCCGGAAAAGGTCCTGGCCAAGATCGTGGAGCGCCTGCCGCTACCTGGCCGCTAGCCGCCTATCGGCCAGCCTGGCCAGCTGACCTGGGCGGCAGCCCGGCATAGATTGAGATACGGCAGCCGGAAGAAAGGCCCTCAGATGCGGTCGTCACTGCTGGCCGGGTTGACTACCCGCGGCACGTCGTTCCTGACCGCCGGGGCGGCTACCGTGCTGGCCGGGCTGCTGCTGGGTACCCGCGCCCTGCTCGACGTCGGCGTGGCCCTGATCGTGCTCCCCCTGCTGGCCAGGGTCGCGGCCGGCCGGGCCCGGTACCGGCTCAGCTGCACCCGGTCCATCAGTCCGGCCCGGGCGCCGGCCGGCCACACCGCGACGGTGACCCTGCGACTGGAGAACGCCTCCCGGCTGCCCACCGGGCTCATGCTGGCCGAGGACAGCGTCCCGTATGCGCTCGGCACCCGCCCCCGGTACGTCCTGGACGGCATCGAACGCGGCGGGGTCCGCGAGCTGAGCTACCCGCTGCGCTCGGACCTGCGGGGGAAGTTCGAGATCGGCCCGCTCGAGATCCGGATCGCGGACGCATTCGGCGTCGTCGAGCTGGGCCGGTCGTTTTCCTCGCGGACGACGTTCATCGTCACGCCACGAGTTGTGTCGCTGCCGCGGGCCACGGCGAGCAGCAGCTGGGCCGGGGACGGCGACGGCATGACCCGCACGACGGCGGCGGCCGGGGAGGACGACGTCATCCCGCGCTCCTACCGGCAAGGCGACGAGCTCCGCCGGGTGCACTGGCGCTCGACGGCACGGTACGGCGAGCTCATGGTGCGCCGGGAGGAGCAGCGGTGGCGGAACCGGGCGCTGCTGTTCCTCGATACCCGCCGGTCGAGCCATGCCGGCACCGGGATGGCCTCCTCCTTCGAGTTCGCGGTCAGCGCGGCCGCCTCCGTAGGCGTCCACCTGGCGCGAGAGGGCCTGGACGGGCAGCTCATCACCGACGCCGGGCCGTTCGACAGCGGCGGGATATTCGAGGACGTCCTGCTGGACTCGCTCGCCGTGATCCGGCCCTCTAGTAACCGCGATCTCTCCCGGGGCGCCGCCTCGCTCCGGACGGGTGACGGTGGCCTGATCGTCGCCATCACCGGGAACCTGTCGGCCGACGCGGCCCGGCAGCTCGCGGCGTGTCGGCGTGACCAGTGCCAGGCGATCGCGCTGCTGCTCGCGGTCTCGACCTGGGCTGACCAGGCCAGCGCGGGCCGAGGCCCGGCCGGGAACGGCTCCGGGCGAAACGGAGGGCCGGGCGGCGAGGTGTCCGTTACCCACGAAGAGACGGCCACCGCGGCGGCATTGCTCCGCTCCGCGGGCTGGCGAGTGATCTCGATCGATGCGACTACGCCGCTGGCCGCCGCCTGGCACCGGCTGCCGCGGTTCGCCGACCAGCCGGCACCGGCCGCCGGCGGCTACGGAACCGGATTTGCCCCTGGAGCGGCGCGATGAACTACCGGCTGACGATTACCGCGGCGGTGGCCGTCATCCTTGCGTCCTTCTCGCTGATCACGGTCATCGAGGGCGTCGGCTGGCTGTATGCGGGAGCCGGGGCGGTCATCGTGGTGGCGGCCGCGGGCCTGGCGACCAGGCTGGCGCCGATCCCGGCCGCCGGGGTGGCCACGGCGCTGGTGCTGATCGCCGACATCCCGCTGCTGGCGTGGCCGTCCTGGCCGGCGCGGATCGGCGGGCTGGCGCTGCTGGCCGTCATGGCCGCCAGCGCGGCCACGCGACGAGTCCTGCCGGCGCTGGCCGATATCGGCACCTACCTCGCGGCCCTGCTCATCTACCTCAACCTCGCCTTCGCCAGCGCGCAGTCCCTGGCCGGGATCATTCCGACCGCCGCGTCACTGCGTCACCTGGCCAACCTGATCTCGGCCGGCTACCTGGAGCACAACTACGCTCCGCCGGTTCCCGGCGGCCGCGGCCTTGAGCTGATCGCGGCGGCCGGCATCGGGGCCGTCGCGATCCTCACCGACGTGCTCGCGGTCCGGATGCGCAGCCCGGCCGTGGCCGGGCTGCCGCTGCTGGTCTTGTTCAGCGTCCCGGTCGCCACCAATGTCCAGCATGTCGGGGTGGGCCTGACGTTCGCGTTCTGCGTCGGCATCACCGGGTACCTCGCCCTCCTCGCCGCCGACGGCCGGGAGCGACTGCGGCTGTGGGGGCGCCTGGTGACCGTCTGGCAGGAGGACCCGGAGGACGAGGCCGGCCACGGCCCGGACACCCGGGCTCTCGCTGCGTCGGGACGGCGGATCGGCCTGGCGGCGGTCGCCGTCGCGGTCGTCGTTCCGCTGGCGCTGCCCGGCATCAGGGAGCACGGGCTGCTCGGCGGGAACGCCGTCGCCGGCGCCGGGGGCACCCAGGCGGCGCCGCCCACGCCGCTGGTCCAGATGCGCAGCCAGCTGCTCGCCCACTCGCCCCAGCCGTCCCTGACCTACCACACCAACGCCGCCGATCCGCCGGAGCAGTACCTGCAGGTGTACGTCCTGAACTACGACGACGGCAGCGGCAAGTGGACGCTGGCGGACCGCAGCCCGAGCGCCCCGGTCGGCGCGCAGGTCCTGCGGTCAGCCCCCGGCCTGTCCCCGGCCATGGCCACCACTACCGACACGACGAGAATCACCATCGACAAGGCCGGCGGCTACCCGGGCGACATGAGCTACCTGCCGCTCCCCTACGCGCCGCAGTACCTCATCGTGCCAGGCAGCGGCTGGCAGGAGACCAACTCGACGCTCATGGTGTACGACTACCATCCGGACGCGGGCATCAGCTACACGGTGACGAGCAAGACGGCCGTTCCGACGCCGGCCCAGCTCTCGGCCAAGGCTCCGATCCCGGCCAGCATTAAGCGCTCCTACCTGAGCTACACCGGCCCGGACCGGGCCAGGCTGCTGGGGATAGCGCGCCAGATAACCCGCGATGCGCACGGCCGCTACGCCCAGGCCCTGGCCCTGGAGGACTACTTCACTGAGTCGGGCCTGTTCACCTACAGCCTGCGCGGCAACCTGCCGAGCACGCTGCTGCAGTTCCTCACCTCCGACAAGCGCGGCTTCTGCCAGCAGTTCGCCTTCGCGATGGCCGTGCTGGCCCGGCTGATCGACATCCCGTCCCGGATCGCGGTCGGGTACACGGCCGGCACCCGCGCGGGTCACGGCGCCTGGAAGGTGACCACGGCGGACGCACATGCGTGGCCGGAACTGTACTTCCCCGGCGTCGGCTGGACCCGCTTCGAGCCGACCCCGGGCGGCCCAGCCGCCCAGGGCACGGCCACCAGGCCGGTATACGCCACGACGACGCCCGGCATCACCACGCCGAGCCAGCAGGCGCCAGGAGCCCCCACCGTGCTGCCGCCGGCGGCCGGCAGCGCGAATGGCCTGGCCCCGAAAATCCACAAGCCCGAGGCCGGCGGCGGCTCGGGCGCCGGCCAGCATGGCGCGGCCAGGTCGGGCGGCTTCCCGGTCGGCCTGCTCATGCTCCTGATCCTCGCCGCCCTGATCGTCGCGCCCAGCCTGGCCAGAGTCGTGGTCCGGCGCAGGCGCTGGCTGACCGCCACCGGCGATGCGGGCCGGGCGCATGCCGCCTGGCGGGAACTTGCCAGCGACCTGGTAGATCACGGGCTCGGCGGCGCGGCTAGCGAGTCACCTCGGGCCCTGGCCGCGCGCATATCCGACAGCGGGGCCGTGAGCGAGGCCGGGCAGCAGGCCGTGCGCCGGATCGCGGGCGCCGAGGAGCGGGCCCGTTATGCCCGCACGCCCGCTACGGCCGACTCGCTCAAATCCGACAGTCAGGCCGCCCGGCGGGCGATGGCCAGGCATGCGAGCCCGGCGGAGCGCTGGCGGGCCCGGCTGCTGCCTGCCTCGATCCTCGCCCCGGTACTCGCGGCGCTGCGCCAGGCTCCCGATGTCTTCGGCTGGCTGGACGCCGCGGGCCTCTGGATCCGGCGCACGGCGGGAAACGCGGTCCGGCCGGACCGGGCGGACTGACTGCTCTGGTCCTGGGCTGCTCTGGTCCTGGGCTGCTCTGGTCCTGCGGGCTGGTGCGGCCGGAGTCGCTCTTAGCGGCCGCCGCGCTCCTGGCGGCGGCGCCAGCGCTCCTCAATCCGCTCCATCATGCCGGGACTGGCCGCCTTGCCTGGCCGCCGCTCCTTCGCGAGCCCGCGTCCGGCCGTGATCCCTGCCATGTGGCGGTAGCTCGTCAGTGCCCACATGCTGCAGGCGAGCATGACGACAAAGCCGGCCACCCCGATCCACGGGTCCTTGGTGGCCACACCGGCTACGAGTAGCCCGACGCCGACGAGGAAACCGAATGCCGCCTGAATGACTCTCCGGCGGTAATGCACCCGAGGGTCGGTAGCACGCACTGCGCGGGCAAACCGCGGGTGCTCGGCATAGAGCGCCTGCTCGATTTGCTCAAGCTGGCGCTGCTCGTGCTCGGAGAGCGGCACGCTGCCTCCCATGGACTCACGCGGGGACGGGCCCGATGACCATCGTCACACGGCCTTACGCCCAGAATACGAGCGCTGGTGCGTCATGGGGAAGGGTACACGGAGGCTGGGGCTAGACAGTCGGCGGAGCCACGGCCTTCCACGCCCCACCGGACCCATGCGTATCAGGCATGTCACAGCTCGCCCGCCGGCGGGCCGTCCCCGTCACCCACCCCGCGGATCATGATCGTCGTGCTGCGCCTGATGGCCGTCCACCAGCGCCGCCGGCCGCACCGCCTCGGCCCCGAACCGGCTGGCGATCTGGTCCAGGGCACGCTCGGCCGCTCGCCAGGATTCCGGCCGCTCCCCCAGTACCAGCTGGGTTGCGGCCGCCGTGGCGGGGACCAGGCCGGTGAGCCGCACGCCGACCAGCCGCAGCCGGGCTCGCGGGCTAAGCCCGGATCCCTCGTGCAGCAGGCAGGCCGTCGCGTAGATCCGGTTCGTGACATCGGTCGGCTCTGGCAGCGTGCGGGACCGCGTGATCGTGGTGAAATCCGCGAGCCTCAGCTTCACGACCACGGTCCTGGCGGCATATCCGGACGCGCGCAGGCTATGAGCCGTCCGGCCCGACAGCCGCAGCAGCTCGCGGCGGATGAGCGCTGGATCATCGATGTCGCGGGCGAAGGTCTCCTCCGCGCCGATGCTCTTTTCCTGGACGACGGTCTCGACGCTCCGGTCGTCGCGCCCGGCGGCCAGGGCGGATAGATGGGCCGCCGCAGCCCGGCCCAGGTCGGCTTCGAGGACCCCGAGCGGAGTGCTCGCGATATCGCCGACGGTCCGCAGCCCGAGCCGGGCAAGCGCCTTGCCGGTCTGCTGCCCCACCCCCCACAGCGCCGAGACCGGCAGCGGGTGCAGGAAGTCGAGGACGCCGTCGGCGGGGATGACCAGCAGGCCATCGGGCTTGCAGTGGACGGACGCGAGCTTGGCGACGAACTTGTTGACGGCGATGCCCACCGAGCAGCTGATGCCCTGCTGCTGCGCCACCTGCCGCCTGATCAGCGCCCCGATGGCGGCGGGCCGGCCCAGTCGGCGCAGCGCGCCCGATACGTCGAGGAATGCCTCGTCTAGCGAGAGTGGCTCGACTTCCGGGGTTATCGCCCGGAAGATGCTCATGACCTCCCGGGACACCGAGCCGTACAGGCCATGCCGGGGCGGGATGATGACGGCCTGCGGGCACACGCTCCGGGCCCGGCCGACCGGCATCGCCGAGTGCACGCCGTAGGCGCGCGCCTCGTAGGTCGCCGACAGCACCACGCTCCGGCCCGAGGCATGACCGACGATGACCGGGCGGCCAGCCAGCTCGGGCCGGTCCCGGAGCTCCACGCTGGCGAAGAACGCGTCCATGTCGACGTGCAGGATGCTGCAGCCGGTGTCGTCCGGGGAACGCTCCGCGGATTCCTGGGGGCGGGCTGCGTCGCGCTGGGGGCCGTCCGGGCCGCCATGGTCAGCCGGAGGTGGGCTCGAATCGCGCATGTGTCACCAGCATCCGAGTATCTCCGCGCGGCTCCTGGGCGGCCGCGGTCCTGCCAGCCGGCCGCCGACTGTCATCCGACTGTAGCGCCAGGGTCTGACAGGCCGCCCCGCCGCGACGGGGGCGGA
>Ga0209839_10000422_pt1 | contig 21721 bp, 14 predicted proteins | sample OrgsoiDNA2013050_FD_185800 | JGI IMG/M metagenome (GOLD analysis project Ga0209839, IMG submission 185800) | Permafrost soil microbial communities from the Arctic, to analyse light accelerated degradation of dissolved organic matter (DOM) -... | ecosystem: Environmental > Terrestrial > Soil >... | reverse complement strand
AACGAGCCGCTCCTGGTCGTCGAGCATCTCCGCGTGGAGTTTCCGACGCGACGGGGGACGCTGACCGCGGTCGACGACGTCTCGTTATCGATCGCCGCCGGCGAGGTGCTCGGCGTCGTCGGCGAGTCCGGCGCCGGCAAGTCGATTACCGGCGCCGCGATCATCGGCCTCATCGACCCCCCGGGCCGCATTGCCGGCGGCGAGATCCGGCTCGGCGGACGCCGCATCGACAACCTGCCGCAGGAAGCGCTGCGCCGCATTCGCGGCCGTGAGATCGGCGCCGTATTCCAGGACCCGCTGACCTCGCTCAATCCGCTCTATACCGTCGGCCGTCAGCTGGTCGAGACCATCACCACGCACCTCGAACTGGGAAACAGGGCCGCGCGAGACCGGGCACTCGAGCTGTTGAGCGAGGTCGGCATTTCCGCGCCGGAGCGGCGCATCGATCACTATCCTCACCAGTTCTCCGGTGGCATGCGCCAGCGGGTGGTTATCGCGCTTGCGCTGGCGGCAAAGCCGAAGCTGATCATCGCCGACGAGCCGACGACGGCGCTCGACGTGTCGATCCAGGCGCAGATCATCGCGCTGCTCAAGCGCTTGTGCCGCGACCACGGCACCGCGGTGATGCTGATCACGCACGACATGGGCGTGATCGCCGAGACGGCGGACCGCGTCGCCGTCATGTACGCGGGACGCGTGGCAGAGATCGGCCCGGTCGCGGATGTGATCCACCGGCCGCAGCATCCCTATACTGCCGGCCTGATGGGATCGATTCCTTCCATTGTCGCCGAGCGCGAGGAGCTGGCGCAGATCGACGGCACCATGCCGCGCCTGACGGCGATACCCGACGGCTGCGCATTCAATCCGCGCTGTCCTCACGCTTTCGACCGTTGCCGCCGCGAGCGCCCCGAGCTTCTGCCGGCCGACGGCACGCTGGCGGCGTGCTGGCTCCATGCGCACGAGCTTGCGAGCGCCCGATGAGCGTCCCGCTAGTCGAACTGAAAGACGTCGCGCGCTATTTCGACGTCTCGCCGCCGTGGCTGAATCGGGTCATCGAGCGCAAGCCGCGCCAGATCCTGCGCGCGGTCGACGGCGTGAGCTTCGCCATCGAAAAGGGCGAGACGCTGGGCCTGGTCGGCGAATCCGGCTGCGGCAAGTCCACCGTCGCGCGTCTCATCGTCGGACTCTATCGTCCGACGCGCGGCGAGATCCTCTACGCCGGTCGCCGCGTCGACTTCGCCGATCCGGAGCTCGCGTTGCGGAAGACGATGCAGATGATCTTTCAGGACCCCTACGCGAGCTTGAACCCGCGCTGGAGGGTCAGGGACATCGTTGCCGAGCCGATACGCGCGCACGGGCTCGCCCAGACGCCGGCCGAGCTCGCGGCCAAGGTTGCCGCGCTTCTGGAGCAGGTCGGCCTCGCCGGCGCGGATGGCGCCAAATATCCGCACCAGTTTTCCGGAGGCCAGCGGCAGCGCATTTCGATCGCCCGGGCGCTGGCGACCGATCCGGCGTTTCTGATCTGCGACGAGCCGACCTCCGCGCTCGATGTCTCCGTTCAGGCCCAGGTGCTCAACCTGATGCGGCGCCTGCAGCGCGAGCTCGGCCTTACTTATCTTTTCATTTCGCATAACCTTGCCGTTGTTCACCACATCGCCGACCGCGTCGGCGTGATGTATCTCGGCCGCATCGTCGAGTTCGCGCCGACGCGGCGCTTGTTCGCGTCGCCGCAGCATCCCTACACGCGCATGCTGCTGGCCGCGGTGCCGGATCTGGCGATGACCGGCACGCCGCGCACCGCGGTCGGCGGCGAAGTGCCGAATCCCCTCGATCCGCCGACGGGATGCGCCTTCCATCCCCGCTGTCCCTACGCCAACGAGCGTTGCCGGCGTGAAACGCCATTGTTGAAGGCGATCCCGCAGGCCGAGCCCGGCGCGGGCCAGGTTGCGTGCCACGCGGTCGAGGAAGGACGCCTCGAGCCGCTCGCGCTGGCAGTGCCCTGACCGCTCCGGCGTACCCCGCGAATCGGCTATAATCCAGCCTTGCTGGTGAGCCGCATCGCCTGCTTGATCGGCGGATGCTCTAGGAAATCCGGGTAGTCTCCAGCGATTGCCTCCACGAGGCACGCTGCGTTTGTCCAGAAGAATTCGAATTGCGCCTCACTCAGATCAAGCTGGCCGGATTCAAGTCCTTCGTCGATCCGACGATCATCGCCACCCCCGGTCAGCTCGTCGGCATCGTCGGTCCCAACGGTTGCGGCAAGTCCAACGTCATCGACGCGGTGCGCTGGGTCCTCGGTGAATCGAGGGCCTCGGCGTTGCGCGGCGAGTCGATGCAGGACGTGATCTTCAATGGCGCCGGAGACCGCGCGCCGGTCGGCCGCGCATCGGTCGAGCTCTTCTTCGACAATAGCGCGGGAAGGATCGGCGGCCAGTGGGGCCAGTACGCGGAGCTCTCGATCAAGCGCGTCCTGACCCGCGATGGCGACTCGACGTACTACATCAACAACATTCCGGTGCGCCGCCGCGACATCCACGATCTCTTCCTCGGCACCGGCCTCGGTCCGCGTGCCTACGCGATCATCGAGCAGGGCATGATCTCGAGGGTGATTGAAGCCAAGCCCGAAGAGCTGAGGATATTCCTCGAAGAAGCGGCGGGCGTCTCCAAGTACAAGGAGCGGCGCAAGGAAACCGAGGGCCGCCTGAGCGACGCGCGCGAGAACCTGGCCCGCGTCGAAGACATCCGCATCGAGCTCGCTTCGCAGCTCGCCAAGCTCGACGCGCAGGCCAGGGTCGCCACCGAATATCGCGATCTCGAGGCCCGGCTCAAGCAATCGCAGCACATGATGTGGTTCGCCAAGCAGCAGGATGCCGTGCGCTTGCGCGAGAAGCACGCTGCCGAAATCGCCACTCTCACCGGCGGCTTCGAGGCGCTCCAGGCGGAGCTCCGTGCCGCGGAGGCGCGGCTGGAAGCGCTGCGGGCGGATCACTATCGCGCCGGTGATGAATTGCACGAAAAGCAGGGCGCGTTCTACGCCGCCAACGCCGAGGTGACGCGCCTCGAGCAGCAATTGCAGTTCGCGCGCGAGAACGAGGGCAGGCTGGCGCAGCAGGTCGAGCAGATCACCGCCCAAGTAGCGACGTTCACCCTGCAATTGGAAGCGATCGTCCAGGAATCGCGATCGGCGGACCGCGAGCTCGAGGCGGCGATCGCCAAGCGCGAAGCGACGGGCGAGGAAGAACGCGCCGCCGCGGCAGCGCTGCCGGCGATCGAGCAGGCGGTCGCCGAAGCGGCGCGCCTGATGGCCGAGATTCAGCAGCGCACGAACGAAATCGAGCAGGCGATCCGCGTCGGCGACACGCGCCGGGAGAACGCCGCCAAGGTCCTCGCAGCCTTGGGCGCACGCCGCGAGCGGCTGGATGCCGAAGCGCGCGGACTGGCGCAGCCGGTCAGCGATCCGATCGCCGCCGTCGCCGAGCAGCTCGGGCAGGAAAATGCCGACCTGGCGGGACGCGAGACCGCGCTTGCCGAGCTGAATGCCGTCGTCCAGGCGCTGCAGGAGCGCCATCGCGCCGCTGGCGACACCTGGCAACAGGTCAGCCGTGCCCTCACCGATCGCGAAGCGCGTTCCGAGGCCCTGACTGAATTGCAGGCCAAGATCGACAGCGGCAAGGATTCGGCCGCATGGCTTACGGCCAAGGGGCTGCAAAACGTTCCGCGCCTGTGGCAGCAGCTCGATATCGAACGCGGATGGGAAGATGCCCTCGAGGCCGTGCTGCGCGAGCGGCTAAACGCGTTTGAATTACCTTCGCTCGAGGCTGCGCTGGCGTGGATCGATCCGGATGCGCCGCTTCCAGGGCGCGTGGCGGCTTTCGCTCCGGCGTCGAAGGGCGTTGCGGCCAAGCCTATTTTCGATGCGCTGTTGGCCAAGATCAAGACGTCGCGGAGCGAGCTGTCGCGAGTGCTGATCGATTGGCTCGACGGCGTGCGCTGCCGCGACGATCTCGACAGCGCCTTGCGCGACCGGACGACACTGGCGGCGGGCGAGAGTTTCGTCACCCTGGCCGGACACATCGTCAGCGCCGACGCGATTAGCTTTTTTGCCCCGGACAGTGAGCTTCACGGCGTCATCGCGCGCCAGCGCGAACTGGCCGAGCTGGCGCAGGCCATCGTCGCCGCGCGCGCCGACACCGAGCTTGCGGCCAGCGCCCGCACCGCCGCCGAAAACGATCTCAAGACGCGACAGCAGGAATATCACGCCGAGAGCATGGCCTTGTCATCGCAACAGCGCCGCTGCCACGACCTCGAGCTGGAGCTGATGCAATTGCGGCAGGCGGCCGAAACCGCGCAACGCCGCCGCACCCAGATCGCCGACGAGCTGACCGCGCTGGTCCGCGACGACGCCACCGAGCGCGAGTCCTTGACGGCGATCGATGTCTCAGTGAATGCCAGCAGGCGCGAGCTGGCCGAAACCGCGCAGCGGCAGGAACGCTCCCGCCATGGGCGCAACGAGGCAGAGGTCGCGCTGGCCAAGGGACGCGAGCGGAGCCGGCTCGCCGAGCGCGCGGCGCAGGACGCCGGATTCGCCGAGCGATCGTCGCGCGAGCGCATTGCCGAGCTGATCAGACGCCGCGAAGGCGTCGAGGCGCAAATCGCGCAACAGCAGGCGCTGGTGGCGCAAGTCGCCGACGAGCGGCGACAGATCGACTGGAGCCCGGTGGAAGCCTCGCTCCAGGCTCAGCTGGCAACGCGAGGAAGCGCGGAGCAGGCGCTGGCGGCTGCGCGCGACCGCCAGGAAGCGCTCGGCGCGGAGATGCGCCAGGCCGATGAGGCGCGCCTGACCATCGACCAGCGTCTCGATCCTGCGCGCGCGCGAATCGATGAAGTGCGCATCAAGGAACAAGCCGCGGTGCTGTCGGAGGAGATGTACGCACAACAGCTCGATGAGGCCCGCGCCGATCGCGGCGGCCTTCCCGAGCAGCTCAAGGCGTGGGGACGGGCGAGCACGCTGCCGGCCGAAATCGAGCGCATCACGCAGGTGATCGCCGCACTGGGCCCGGTCAATCTCGCGGCACTGGACGAGCTGACGCAGACATCGGAGCGCAAGCAGTATCTGGACGCTCAGGCGCAGGATCTGACCGAGGCGATGACGACGCTGGAGAGCGCGATCCGCCAGATCGACCGCGAATCGCGCGAGCTGCTGCAGCAGACGTTCGACACCGTCAACGTCAATTTCGGGAAATTGTTTCCGACGCTTTTCGGCGGCGGGCAGGCGAGGCTGGTGCTCAGTGGCGAGGAAATCCTCGACTCGGGCGTGCAGGTGATCGCGCAGCCGCCCGGCAAGCGCAATACTTCCATCCATCTGCTCTCCGGCGGGGAAAAATCGCTAACCGCGATCGCGCTGGTTTTCGCGCTGTTTCAGCTCAACCCGGCGCCGTTTTGCCTGCTCGACGAAGTCGATGCGCCGCTCGACGACCCGAATACCGATCGCTTCTGCGCTTTGGTGCGCACCATGGCGGAGGTGACGCAGTTTCTATTTATCAGCCACAACAAGATCACCATGGAAATGGCGAACCAGCTGATAGGAATCACCATGCCCGACCCGGGCGTCTCGCGCGTGGTCGCGGTAGACATCGCCGAGGCGTTGGAGCTGGCCGAGACCGCCGCGTCGTAGCCCATGCTTGGAATGAACCCGCTGTTCCTCGGCCTTGTCGCTGCCGGCATCGTGCTCGTCGCGGGCGTGCTGATCTACAACTGGCTGCAGGAGCGCAGGGTGCGCCGCCGGATCGACGCCGCATTCCGCAAGCCTGACGGCGCGGCGCAAGGCGCGGCAGGCGCCAGCGGCCGCGTCGAGCCGATGTTTACGTCCGACGATTCGGTGCCTTCGCAAAGCGTGGCGATAGCAACCGCTCCGGCAGACGACGAATTGCCGCTCGACGACGACGAAATCGCGGACGAGCCCTTGCCGCAGTTTGCGCCGGCGACCCGAGCGGAGCGCCACGCGCTCGCGCCGGATGCGGATATCGAGTGCGTCGCCTTGCTCCAGCCGGCGCAGCCGGTAACGACTCCGGAGCTCGGCGTGGCGCTGTCGGCGACCAGTGCAAAGCCGGTGCGCTGGCTCGGCCGGCGCGGTGTCGGCACGCCGTGGCAGTTGATCGACAATACCGCGCAGGGCCCGTGGCACGAGGTCGCCGGCTGCCTTCTGCTTGCGAATCGCGCCGGATCGGCCTCGCGCGCCGACGTCGAATCCTTCCAGCGGCTCGTCTCGGACGTGGCAGCCACTGTTGAAGCGCCGCACACCAGGATCGACCCTGCCGCCGAGGCCGACCGGGCCGAAGCGCTCGATCGCTTCTGCGCCGACCTAGATGTCCAGATCGGACTCACCATCCTCAAGAGTGAGCTCGGCCAGATCGCCGGGACGCGCTTGCGCGGCGTGGCCGAGGCGTCGGGATTCCGGATCAACGCGGCCGGTCACTTCGAGTACTCGCAGGAGGAGACGGGCGCGCCGCTGTACACACTGCAGAACTACAAGCAGGAGCCGTTCAGCATCGAAAGCCTGCGCCGGACGACCACGCCCGGCGTCGTCTTCGTGCTCGACGTTCCACGCGTCGCGGAGCCGGTCAAGGTGTTCGACCAGATGCGCCTCGTCGCCAAGCGCATGACCCAGACCCTCGAAGGCGTGCTCGTCGACGACAACCGGCGGCCGATCACCGACACCTCGCTGGCCGCGATCCGCGCCCAGGTGCAGGCGACGGCAGTCGCCCTGCGCGAGGCGCACATCGATCCGGGCGGTCCGCGCGCCTTGCGCTTGTTCGGCTAGCCTGACGAGGCTCGAGGCTCGTGGCCACGACACCGGTGCCGGCGAAGATTGCCCAGCGCGCGGCGAAGCTTCGCACCGATCTCGACGCGCACAATTATCGCTACTACGTCGAGGACGCCCCCGCGGTCAGCGACGCCGAATACGACACGCTATTTCGCGAGCTGCAGGCGCTCGAGCGCGACTATCCGGCACTGGCGACGCCCGACTCGCCGACACAGCGCGTGGGCGGGCAGGCGGCGACCGAATTCGATCCGGTCACGCATCGGGCGCCGATGCTGTCGCTTAACAACGCGTTCACCAACGAAGAGCTCGAAGCATTCGACCGCCGCGTCCGAACGGCGCTTGCGCTCGAAGAAGTCGATTACGCGGTCGAGCCCAAATTCGACGGCCTTGCGGTCAGCCTCGTCTACAAGCAGGGCAAATTCACGCTCGGCGCGACGCGCGGCGACGGCTACACTGGCGAAAACGTCACCGCCAATTTGAGGACGGTGCGCGCGATCCCGATGCGGCTGCCCGCTGGCGCGCCACCGCTGCTCGAAGTCCGCGGCGAGGTGCTCATGCTCAAGCGGGATTTCGCCGCGCTCAACGCGACGCAGGAAGCCGCGGGCGACAAGCTCTTCGTCAATCCGCGCAACGCTGCCGCAGGCGCGCTGCGCCAGCTCGATCCGACGATCACCGCGTCGCGCCGGCTGGCATTTTTCAGCTATGGCGTGGGCGCCGTCGATTGGGGCAAAGTCAAGCCGCCCGCGACCCAGGAGGCGCTGCTCGATCTGCTTTCCGCGTTGCGGCTTCCCGTCGCATCGCAGCGCTCGGTGGTTCGCAGGCTCGAAGGATTGCTCGGCTACTACCGCGCCATCGGCGACAAGCGCGACAGCCTGCCGTTCCAGATCGACGGCGTCGTCTACAAGGTCAATCAATTCGCGCATCAGGAGCGCCTGGGCTTCGTCTCGAGAGCTCCGCGCTTCGCGCTCGCGCACAAGTTTCCGGCCGAGGAGCTTCCGACGCAGGTCCTGGCCATCAACGTCCAGGTCGGGCGCACCGGCGCGCTGACCCCGGTGGCACAACTCAAGCCGGTATTCGTCGGCGGCGTGACGGTGGTCAGCGCGACGCTGCACAATGAAGACGAAGTGCGGCGCAAGGACGTGCGCGTCGGCGACACGGTCATCGTTCGCCGCGCGGGCGATGTGATCCCGGAAGTTGTGCGGGTTCTCCCCGAAAGCCGGCAGAAGAATGCGCCGCAGTTCGTATTGCCCAAGCGCTGTCCGGAATGCGGTTCCAAGGTGGTCCGCCTGCCCGACGAGGTGATAGCGCGTTGCTCCGGCGGTCTGGTGTGCCCGGCCCAGCGCAAGCAGGCGCTGCTGCATTTTGCCAGCCGGCGCGCCATGGACATCGAAGGCCTCGGCGACAAGCTGGTCGATCAGCTGGTCGACGCCGGGCTGGTACATACGCCAGCCGATGTCTACAAGCTCGACGCCGGCGCGCTGGCCGCGCTCGATCGGATGGCCGACAAGTCGGCGGCAAACGTCGTTGCCGCGATCGGGAAGAGCCGCGCGACGACACTCTCGCGATTCATCTACGCTCTTGGTATCCGTCACGTGGGAGAAACCACCGCGGCGGATCTGGCGAAGCATTTCGGAACGCTCGACGCGCTGCTTTCTGCGGACGAGCAAGCGTTGATCGAGGTACGCGACGTGGGGCCGGTCCTGGTGCAGAGCATCCTTCAATTCCTTGCCGAGCCGCACAACCGCGACGTGATTGCCCAATTGCGCGCTGGCGGGGTACATTGGACCGAGAGCGCGCCGCGGCAGGCGATACGCGGCAAGTTCTCGGGGCTGACCTTCGTCATCACCGGCACGCAGCCCACGCTCTCGCGCGACGACGCGAAGGCGCTGATCGAGGAGCATGGCGGCAAGGTCGCCGGCAGCGTGTCGAAGAAGACCAGCTATGTGGTTGCCGGCGCCGATCCCGGCAGCAAGCTCGACAAGGCCGGCGAGCTCGGCGTGCCGGTGCTCGACGAACAGCAACTGATGGCAATGGTCGCCCACGGGCGGATCGAGCGATGACACTGACCCGGGCTGCGTCTTTCAGCCCTTCCCAATCTCCCGCCGGGCGCATTGCGCGCACGGCGCCGGCACGCGGCAAGGAATTCGATGGCAATCGCTAGAGTGACCAAGGCGGTGTTTCCCGTCGCGGGACTGGGCACCCGCTTTCTGCCCGTCACCAAGGCAAGCCCCAAGGAAATGCTGCCGGTGGTCGACAAGCCGCTGATCCAGTATGCCGTCGAAGAGGCCGCAGCGGCCGGCATCACAGAGATGATCTTTATCACCGGGCGCAACAAACGCGCGATCGAAGATCATTTCGACAAGGCGTACGAGCTCGAGACCGAGCTTTTGGCGCGCAACAAAACCGCGCTGCTGGAGGCAGTCCAGGCGTCGACGCCGCACGGCATCAATTGCATTTACATTCGCCAGACGGAAGCGCTCGGCCTGGGCCACGCCGTGCTCTGCGCCGAGCCGGTGATCAACAACGAGCCCTTCGCGGTGCTCCTCGCCGACGACCTGATCGATTCCACCGTGCCGGTCATGCGGCAGATGACCGACATCGCCGAACGCGAGCAATACTCGGTGATCGGAGTCATGCCGGTGTCGGAGGAAGAAGTGGAGAGCTACGGCGTGGTCGAAACCGAGCCCATGGCCAACCGCATCAGCCGTGTCTTGCGCATTATCGAAAAGCCGAAGCCCGGGATTACGTCGTCGAGGCTTGCCGTCGTGGGACGCTACATTCTCACGCCGCGCATCTTTCATCATCTGCGCACCATGCCGCCGGGCGCGGGCGGCGAAATTCAGTTGACCGATGGTATATCGCGCCTGCTCGACGACGAAAAAGTGCTCGCCTACGAATTCGAGGGGCGCCGCTACGACTGCGGCAACAAGCTCGGCTACCTCGAGGCAACGGTGGAGCTGGGCGTCAAGCACCCGGATGTGGGGGCGGGCTTTACCAGCTTCCTCAAGCGTCGGCAATGACGCTCAACGAGCTTCGCTACATCGTCGCGGTCGCGCAAGAAAAAAACTTCGGCCGTGCCGCGCAGCGTTGCTTCATCAGCCAGCCCGCGCTGTCGGTGGCGATTCAGAAGCTGGAGGAGGAGCTCAAGACGCAGCTCTTCGAGCGGGGAAAGAGCGAGATCACGGTGACTCCGGTCGGCGAGCGCATCGTCGAGCAGGCGCACAAGGTGCTGGAGGAAGCGGCGCGAATTCGCGATATCGCGCAAGCCGGCCGCAACCAGCTGGCTGGATTGTTCCGGCTCGGGGCGATATACACCGTTGCGCCGTATCTGCTGCCCGACCTCGTCCCGGCGCTCAACGCGCGGGCGCCGGAGATGCCGCTGGAAATCGAGGAAAACATCACCGAGCAGCTCGAAGCTGCCCTCAAGACCGGCCGCATCGACGCAGCGATCATCGCGCTGCCGTTTCAGCCGTCGGGTATCGCCACCGAATTTCTGTACGAGGAGCCGTTCCAGGTGGTCGTTCCGCAGCGGCACCCATGGGCCAAGCGCAAATCGATCGATCCTTCCGAGCTGGCGGGCGAGCACGCGATCCTGCTCAACGTCGGCCACTGCTTTCGCGACCAGGTGCTCGAAAGCTGCCCCGAGCTCAATCGCGGCGACACGCCGGTCACACGCAGCAATTCGCTGGAGACCATCCGCAACATGGTTGCGTCCGGCCTTGGCATCTCGGTTCTGCCACGCGATGCGCTGACGCCGAAATACCATAGCCGGCTGGTAGTCCCTGTGCCGTTCGCCAAGCCGGTGCCGTCGCGCCGCATCGCGCTCGCCTATCGCAAGAGCTTTCCGCGCCCTGCAGCCATTGCCGCCATACGCGAGGCTGTCGCCGCGTGTCGTGGCGCAAAGGCGAAGGTGCGATCGGTCGCGTAGCTCGGGATCGCGCTTCGCGCGGCCGTCAGAAGCCGTACAGCCGGGCCGGGTTGTCGACCAGAATGCGATGGCGCGTCGCGTCGTCGTCCGCCCATTCCAGCAGCAAATCGAGCATCGCGGCGGTTTCCGGCGGCGGGTTCCGGCCGGGGTGCGGCCAGTTGCTCGCCCACACGCATCGCTGTGGCGCGGCGGCGACCAGCGCACGCGCGAGGATCGAGACGTCGTCGTAATGCGGCGGACCGACCTTCGAGGTCTCGTACGGTGCTGACAGCTTGACCCAGGTGTTGCCGCCGTCGAGGAGTCTGAGCAACGCCTGAAATCCGGGGTGATCGGTCGTGACCGGCTCCATGAACTTGCCGTTGTGATCGATGACCAGCGGGACCGGCAAATTCGCCAGGGCCTTTTCATAGCGCGGGAGCTCGCGCCCGTCGAGTTGCAGCTGAACGTGCCAGCCGAACGCCGCCACCCGCCCTGCCATCGGCTCCAGCGTTTCCCACGGCAGCATGCCTCCCTGAAGGAGAAAGTAGCGGATGCCGCGGACGCCGGCGCGCGTGAGCCGGTCGAGCTCGGCGTCGGTGACGTCTGTGGGGACGATCGCGATCGCTCGCGCGCTTGCGCCAAGCTCGGCCAGCGCGGCGAGCATGCAGCGGTTGTCGAAGCCGTACCCGTTCGGCTGCACGAGCACCACCCGCGACAGGCCGAGCGTTTTCTGCACGGCCAGATAGTCCGCCAGCGGCGCGTGCGGCGGCTTGAACACCGCCTGCGGCACCAGCGGATAGCGATCTTCGTAAATGTGCATGTGGCAATCGCACGTATCGGGCGGGGCAACGAGCTTCGGCGGCGTCATCGGAAGTAATCCTGGTATCGGAGGGAGTGCCTGCTGCCGCAGAAGATGACATTTCGTCGGCGCAACATCAAGTACAATTCACGCGGTCGAAATCGTTTATTCCGGCAGCAACTCAGTTTGCAAATCAGCGCCGGGTGTCGCCTTCGCGACGCGCCGGCGCATTCATTTTCAGGGAGCAAGGCATGGCCTCGGACCTCAAGGGAAAAGTCGTCCTCATCACCGGAGCGTCCACGGGCATCGGCGCCGCGGCCGCGCGAGCGTTCGCGCGCCTCGGCAGCCGGGTGCTGATCCACTACAACGCGAGCAGGGACGCCGCCGAGTCCGTCGCCCGCGACGTCAAGGCGCTCGGCGCGGAGGCGCACCTGGTCGGCGGAGACGTGACCGAGACTTCGATCGTCAAGCGGATCGTTGCCGAATCGCTCAGCGTCTGGGGCAGGATCGATGTCCTGATCAACAACGCCGGCGGCATGATCGGCCGCACCAAGATCGACGACTACAGCGACGAATATCTGCACCAGGTTCTGGCGCTCAATGTCACGCAGGTGGCGATGTTCATGCACGAGGTCATCCCGGTGATGCGCAAGCAGGGAGGCGGCAACGTCATCAACGTGACGTCGATCGCCGCGCGTCACGGCGGAGGAGGCGGGGCGATTATCTACGCCGGCGCCAAGGGCTTCATCTCGACCGCCACCCGTGGATGGGCGAAGGAGGTGGTCGCCGACAAGATCCGCGTCAATGCGGTCTCGCCTGGCGTCATCACGACGCCATTTCACGAACGCTACTCCAATGCGGAGCAGCTCAAGGCGATGCAGGCCACCATTCCGATGAACCGGCTCGGCAGCGCCGACGAATGCGCGGGCACGTTCGTCTACCTCGCTTCGGACGAAATGAGCGGGTATGTCACCGGCCAGATCATCGAGGTCAACGGCGGCCAGTACATGCCGTAGCGCAAGTTGCGGCCGATCAGGCGCTGCCGACCAGCGGCGGCAACTCTGACAGCGAGTTGAGCACGGCGTCGGGCTTCGGCCCGTGCCGGTCCATCGGTGCGTGGTTGCGGTTGATCCAGAACGAGGTGAAGCCGAATGCCTTGGCGCCGACCGCGTCCCACGCATTCGCCGACACGAAGCCGATTCGGATCGGAAGGAATTTCAGGTGGTCGAGCGCCAGCTGATAGGCTTTCGGGCTGGGTTTATAAATGCCGGCGGTGTCGACGGAAAGAATTACATCCAGGTGGCGGGAGATTCCAGTCGCGGCGGCCAGTGGTTCGAGCATTGCGCGCGTGCCGTTGGAAAGGATCAGTCGCGGTCGAGGCGCCAGGCGCGCCAGCGTCGTGGCGGCGTCGGCGTACGCCGACAGGTCGAGATACGCGTCCAGAAGACGGTGGCGTGCCGCGCCGGCGAGCGATAGTCCCAGCGTCTCCGCCGCGTGGTCGAGCGCGTGCGCGGTGACGGCGGCGAAATCCTCACGCCGCTGCATCGGGCTCAGCATCAGGCTCTGCAGCCAGGTGTATTCGAGCTGCGTGGAACGCCATAGCTGCGACAGGGCGTCGCCGCGGCCCGGGAACAGGCGCTCGATCGTCGCCGCGACGGACTGCACGTCGAAAAGGGTTCCATACGCGTCGAAAACCAGAGCGTCGATCAGAAACGCAGGCGTGGAATTTGCAATCATCGCGTCACCTCGGTGCAGATTTCTCTGCCATCCTATGCAAAAATTGGCGCGATAGGTGCAACTGGAGCAAACGCAGGCAAAAAAATAGGGGTTACACTTGCGTGTAACCCCTTGGTTCCATGGTGGGCGATACTGGTATCGAACCAGTGACCCCTGCCGTGTGAAGGCAGTGCTCTACCTCTGAGCTAACCGCCCCACGCGAACCCAGACAGGAGTGAGTATTTAAGCACGCGGCTCAGGCGAGGGTCAAACCGGCGTATTACTTTGTCGATAGATGTCTTGGACAAAAAACGGGCCAATGTAGTGCGACCGACACTCGAAAACGGGCCTGGGTGCCCCGCTGAGCCACTCCCGTTTTTCCTAAGCTTCTAGACTCAAAAGCAAAATCCTCAGTGGCGCAAGTCTTGCTAAAAGACCTACAAACTCAGCATTTTTCCTCCGTGTCCCGCCTACATTACGATGAGATGCGCGCCAGTGATGGCTCGATTCGCGACCATTACCAGGCATTTGCCGACTGGTTGGACCGGACGCCGGTCGAACAGATCGCCCAAAAGCGCGACGAAGCGGAGCGCGCCTTCCACCGCGTCGGCATCACTTTCGCGGTTTACGGCGAAGACGCGGGCACCGAACGGTTGATCCCGTTCGACATCGTTCCGCGCATCATCCACGCGGCGGAGTGGCGCCTCCTCGAGCAGGGACTGAAGCAGCGCGTCAAGGCGCTCAACCTTTTCCTCAATGACATCTATCACGAGCAGAGCATCCTGAAGGCAGGCGTCATGCCCGCGGAGCGGGTGCTCGGCAACGCGCAATATCGCCGGGAGATGCAAGGCATGGACGTTCCCGGCGGCATCTACGCGCATATCGCGGGGGTGGACGTCGTGCGTGCGGCGGAGGGCGAGTACTACGTGCTCGAGGACAACCTCCGCGTGCCCTCGGGGGTCTCGTACATGCTCGAAAACCGCAAGATGATGATGCGGCTTTTCCCGGAGCTGTTCGGGCGCCAGGCAGTGAGGCCGATCGAGCACTACCCCGACATGCTGCTCGAGAATCTGCGCGGCGTGGCGCCTGCCGGCGAGGACCAGCCCGAGGTGGCGTTGCTGACCCCGGGAGCACATAACTCCGCCTATTTCGAGCACGCGTTTCTTGCCCAGCAGATGGGTGTCGAGCTAGTCGAGGGGCAGGACCTGTTCGTGCAGAACGATGCCGTCTACATGCGCACGACGCGCGGACCGCAGCGGGTGCATGTGGTCTATCGCAGGGTCGACGACGATTTTCTGGATCCGCTGGCGTTCAGGTCCGATTCGATGCTCGGCGTGCCGGGTCTGTTCGCGGCTTACCGCGCGGGCAAGGTCACGCTCGCCAACGCGATAGGGACCGGGGTGGCCGACGACAAGTCGATCTATCCATTCGTGCCCGAGATGATCCGCTTCTACCTGACCGAGGAGCCGATTCTCAACAACGTGCCGACCTACCAACTCTATAAAGCGGACGATTTGAAGTATTGCCTCGACCACCTCGCGGAGCTGGTGGTCAAGGAAGTCCACGGTGCGGGCGGCTACGGCATGCTGGTGGGCCCGGCGGCGAGCAGCGCCGAGCGCGACGCTTTCCGTGCCCGCATCGTCGCCCAGCCGGAAAAATATATCGCCCAGCCGACGCTTGCATTGTCGACCTGCCCGACATTTACCGCGTCCGGATTGGCGCCGCGCCACATCGACCTTAGGCCCTACGTGCTTTCGGGCAAGACGGTCAACCTGGTGCCCGGCGGCCTGACCCGCGTGGCGCTGCGCGAAGGCTCGCTGGTGGTCAATTCGTCGCAAGGCGGCGGCACCAAGGACACTTGGGTGATGGCGCGCTAGCGCCAGCCGGGACCGCCGATGCTTTGCCGAACCGCCAACGAGCTTTACTGGATGGCCCGCCACATCGAGCGGGCCGAAAACACCGCGCGGCTGCTCGACGTCACGTACCGCATGGCGCTGCTTCCCTATGAAACGATCGAGCCCGGCCTCGCTTGGGCGGAACCGTGGGCGGTGCCGCTGATCACTTCCGGACTCGCCAGCGAATTCTACGACAGCTTCCAGCAGCTCTCGGCGGAAAACGTCCTCCGATTCATGATCCTGGACGCCGCCAACACGTCATCGATCTACTGCTGCCTGCGCGCGGCCCGGGAATCGGCACGCGCGGTACGCGGCGCGATCACCTCCGAGATGTACGAAGACCTCAATTCCGCCTGGCTGGAAATGCGGGCTTACGACTACAACCGCATCCAGGCGTCCGGCGTCTCCGAGTTTCTCGATTGGGTCAAGATGCGCTCGCACCTTTTTCGCGGCGTGACCTTCGGCACCATGCTTCGCGACGAGGCCTACCACTTCATCCGCCTCGGGACTCACATCGAGCGCGGCGACAACACCGCACGCATTCTGGACGTCAAGTATCACACCTTGCTGCCTTCCGCCGCGGACGTCGGCGGCGCGGTCGATTACTACCAATGGAGCGCGTTGCTGCGCTCGGTATCGGGCTTCGAGTCGTATCGAAAGATCTACAGCGACGTGATCACGCCGCGGCGCGTGGCCGAGCTGCTGATCCTGCGCGAGGACATGCCGCGCTCGCTGCACTCGTGCATGAACTTCATTCACGAGACGCTGAAGGTGCTCTGCGACGACAACTCGAAGGAGATCGAGCGTGTCGCCGGCGAATTGCACGCCAAGCTCCATTACGGGCAGACCGACGAGATCATCAAGCTCGGCCTGCACGAATACCTCATGGAATTCCTCGACAGCATCTCCGAGTTGGGCAGCGAGATAAACACCCATTTCCTGGTGCCGAGCAACTGAAAAATGACCGTTGAAACAATCCGATTCGGCGCCGCGGTCGACGTCAACGTCCGATTGACGCATGCCGACGGATTTCACGCATACCTCGCGATCCGGTAGAATCGCCGCTCACCTGCACGCCGCTCACCCGCAAGCCGCCCCACTACGATGACTTACTGCGTTGCCATGTCGCTCGATGCGGGGATGATTTTTGCCTCCGACTCGCGCACCAACGCCGGCGTCGACCAGGTGGGCAAGTTCTCCAAGATGCGCGTCTTCGCGCGCGAAGGCGACAGGATCATCGTCACGCTTTCGTCCGGCAACTTGTCGATGACGCAGAGCGCGCTCAACATCCTCGACCAGCGCGCGCGCTCCGGCGACAATCAGCAGCAACTGTGGAATGCGACGTCGATGTTCGACGTGGCGCGCCTGGTGGGCGACGCGTTGCGCGAGGTCAAGACCCGCGACGGCCCGTATCTGCTTCAGAACAATATCGATATGCACGCCAACTTCATTGTCGGCGGCCAGGTCCGCGGTGAGCCGCCGCGCCTGTTCGAGGTCTACAGCGAAGGCAATTTCATCGAGGCGACGCCGGACACCTGTTACTTCCAGATCGGCGAAAGCAAGTACGGAAAGCCGGTGATCGACCGCGTCGTTACCCGCGCCACCGGGCTTCAGGAAGCGACCAAGTGCACCATCGTGTCGTTCGATTCCACCATGCGCTCGAACATTTCGGTGGGATTGCCGATCGACCTCGCGGTATACGAGACGGATTCGCTGAAAATGAAGCTGCAGAAGCGAATCGAGGAGTCCGATCCGTACTTCCGCATGATTCATACCCAATGGGGAGAAGGGTTGCGGCGGGTCTTTGCCGAGCTTCCCAATCCCGACTGGACCTGACGAACCGCTTCGTTCCTGCCCGCGGCGCCGCTCCGACCTTTCGTCCGTCCGCCACCTATTGCCAACATGAAACAGGGTAACGCCGCATGGCGATTCGCGTAGCGCTCCGCCATCGCACCACCTACACTTTCGACCGGCCGGTCAGCGTGTCTCCGCACGAGGTCCGCCTGCGGCCCGCGCCGCATTGCCGGACGCCGATCCTCGGCTACTCGCTGCAGGTCGAGCCGGCGCAGCACTTCCTGAACTGGCAGCAGGACCCTTACGGCAACTGGGTGGCGCGGCTCGTTTTTCCCGAGCGGACCGGCAAGCTCGAAATCCTCGTCGATCTGGTCGCCGACATGACGGTGATCAACCCTTTCGATTTCTTCGTCGAGTCCTATGCCGAGGGATACCCGTTTGCCTACGCGCCGGCGCTGGCCAAGGAGCTGCTTCCTTTTCTGGAGACCGCGCCGCTCGGGCCGCGCCTCGAGCAATGGCTGAAGGCGTTTCGCGCCTCGATTACGCCCGGTGAGCTGACGGTGCTGATGCTGGTGCGCTTGAATCAGCAGCTTCAGCGCGAAATTCGCTATCTGGTTCGGATGGAGCCGGGCATCCAGGCGCCCGACCAGACGCTGGAACAAGCTTGCGGGTCGTGCCGCGACACCGGGTGGCTGATGGTGCAGATCATGCGCCACCTGGGCCTCGCCGCGCGCTTCGCGTCCGGATATCTGATTCAACTCGTTGCCGATATCAAATCGCTCGACGGACCGGCCGGACCGGAGCGCGACTTCACCGACCTCCACGCCTGGGCAGAAGTGTATTTGCCGGGCGCGGGCTGGGTTGGGTTCGATCCGACCTCGGGACTGCTCGCCGGCGAAGGGCACATTCCGCTGGCGTGCACCGCCGACCCCGGCAACGCGGCACCCGTCATCGGCGCGACCGAAATCACCGACACCCAGTTCGACGTCGCGATGAGCGTGACCCGCATGCACGAGGATCCGCGCGTCACCAAGCCCTACAGCGGCGAGCAATGGGCGGCGATCGACGCGTTGGGAGAACAGGTCGATCGCGACCTCGCGGCGCAGGATGTGCGTCTGACGCAGGGTGGCGAGCCGACGTTCGTGTCGATCGACGACATGGAAGGCGCGGAGTGGAACATCGCCGCGCTCGGCAAGAAAAAACGCGAGCTCGCCGAAGCGTTGCTGCATCGGCTGCGAGCGCGCTTTGCCCCTGGCGGGCTGGTCCACATCGGGCAGGGAAAGTGGTATCCCAGCGAGCCGCTGCCCCGCTGGGCTTTGGGCGTGTATTGGCGTGTCGACGGCGAAGCCTTGTGGAACGACGACACGCTGATCGCCGACACCCGGCACGCGGGCAAATCGGACCTGGCGGCGGGGCGGGATTTCACTAACGCGCTGGCGGTCGCGCTCGGATTGCCGTCAGAGCTCGTGCTTACCGCGTACGAGGACGTGCCCAAGCTCTTGAAGGACGAGGTTGCGCTGCCCTTGAACGCCGACCCGCTGCAAGCCGATCTCTCGGATCCCGAGCAGCGCTCGCGGCTCGCACGCTTGTTGTTGAGCGGGCTGGACCGTCCCGCGGGATTCGTGCTGCCGCTGAAAACTGCGGCCGAAGCGCGCGAGCGCGGCGAGGGCGTGGCTTGGGAAACGAGCCCCTGGCCGCTACGCCGCGAGCGGCTTTACGCAGTGGCAGGGGATTCACCGCTCGGCCTGCGCTTGCCGCTTGAATCCCTGCCTGTGCTGCTGCCGGAAGAGGTCGAGCTGGAGACACCGGTCGATCCGTTCGCGCCTCGCGCCGCGCTTGGACGCCGCGCCTCTCGTAAGCCCTTGCCCGGAACGACGCGCGGCGACAAGCCGAAGGAAGTGATCAAGACCGCGCTCACCGTGCAGGTGCGACAGGGCAATCTTTACGTCTTCATGCCGCCGCTCAAGTTCGCCGACGAATACATCGCGCTGCTCGGTGCGGTCGAGCTCACCGCGAGCGCGATGCGCACGCCGGTGGCGATCGAGGGCTATGCGCCGCCGCGCGATCCCCGCTTGCGCGTGCTCGCCGTCACGCCGGACCCGGGAGTGATCGAAGTCAATGTTCATCCCGCTTCCTCCTGGCGCGAGCTGATGGCCACCACCAGCGTGCTGTACGAGGAAGCGCGGCAGACCCGCCTGGGGACAGAAAAATTCATGCTCGACGGCCGTCATACCGGTACCGGCGGCGGCAACCACGTCACGCTTGGGGGCGCCACTCCCGCCGACAGCCCTCTGCTGCGGCGGCCGGACTTGCTGCAGAGCCTGCTGACCTACTGGCAGAACCATCCCGCGCTGTCGTATTTGTTTTCCGGCATGTTCATCGGCCCGACCAGCCAGGCGCCGCGCGTCGACGAGGCGCGCGACGATCGACTGTACGAGCTCGAGATCGCGTTTCAGCAGCTCTCGCGCAAGCACAAGTTCAAGAAGGACGAATCGCTGCCGTGGCTGGTCGATCGAACGCTGCGCCATTTGCTGACCGACCTGACCGGCAACACCCATCGTTCCGAATTTTCGGTCGACAAGCTCTATTCGCCCGACTCGCCGACGGGGCGCCTCGGGCTGCTCGAGTTTCGCGCCTTCGAGATGCCGCCGCACGCGCAGATGAGCGCGGTGCAGATGATCCTCTTGCGCGGCCTCGTGGCGCGGTTCTGGCGCGAGCCGTATCGCGGCAAGCTGGTGCATTGGGGGACCGCGCTGCACGATCGCTGGCTGCTGCCGCATTTTGTCGCCAAAGACATCCGCGACGTCGTCGACGAGCTCATTGCGTTCGGCTATCCGTTCGCGAGCGAATGGTTCGAGCCTTTCGTCGAGTTCCGTTTCCCGCGCTTCGGGACCGTCGCCTACGACGGCGTGACGATCGAGCTCCGCCAGGCGATCGAGCCGTGGCACGTGCTGGGCGAGGAGGTTTCCGGAACCGGCACCGCGCGCTACGTCGATTCGTCGGTCGAGCGATTGCAGGTCAAGGTGAGCGGTATGACCGCGGGAAGGCATGTCGTGACCTGCAACGGACGGACGCTGCCGCTGACTGAAACCGGCGTGGCGCGCGAGTTCGTCGCCGGTGTCCGTTTCCGCGCCTGGGCGCCGTCGTCTGCGTTGCATCCGACCATCGGCGTGCAGGCGCCGCTCACTTTCGATCTGATCGACGTCTGGGCAGGCCGCGCGATCGGCGGCTGCACCTATCACGTCGTGCACCCGGGCGGACGCAACTACGATACCTTTCCGGTCAACGCCAATGAAGCCGAGGCGCGGCGCGTGGCACGCTTCTGGCCGCACGGGCACACCGCGGGTCCACAGACGTTGAAGGTCGAGCCGACCAATCCGTCGACTCCGACGACGCTCGATCTTCGCTGGCAGCCGGGCTAGCCTCGCGTGTCCGGCGCTTCCCTTCCCGTTCGCACCCGATTCGCGCCGAGCCCGACCGGATTCCTTCACCTCGGCGGCGCCCGCACCGCTTTGTTTGCGTGGGCGTTCGCGCGCCGCCACAAGGGCCAGTTCATCCTTCGCATCGAGGACACCGATGTCGAGCGCTCCACGCCGGAAGCGATCCAGGCCATCCTCGACGGCATGGCGTGGCTGGCGCTGGATTACGACGAAGGTCCGTTTTTTCAGATGCAGCGGATGGATCGCTATCGCGAGGTGCTGGCGCAGATGATGGCGAAGGGACTGGCGTATCACTGCTATCTGCCATCGCAGGAGCTCGACGCGCTGCGCGCCGAGCAGACCGCGCGCAGCGAAAAACCGCGCTACGACGGGCGCTGGCGGCCGGAAAATCTCAAACAGGGACAAACGCCGCCGCCGGGCATTGCGCCGGTCGTCCGCTTCAAGAATCCGATGTCGGGCAGCGTCACCTGGGACAAACGTTCCAGGACCTTTTGCCGGTTCCAGTCGTTGTCCGATTGGTCGTCGAAGATCAGCAACACAAAGGAGAGACCAAAAATTGATTCGGAGCGCAGATGTGAGAGATGTGGAATCCCGTTCATCTGGACCTCGACTGGAATCGTTACCTGTTGCTCCACTTCCTCCGCCGCCCGGCCCGGCCATTGCGTAATGACCGTCACATAGTTGTCGGAGATTTCGGGATACGCCTCGACCGGCAGGTTGTGAAAGGAAACCGCTCCCCAAGCGACCATCAAAAGCGTAATCGCCAGCACGACAAACCGGTTATTCAGCGCAAAATCTACCAGGGTCTTGATCATTCGCTATCGCTACTCGTTGGGTGAGAGTCTCGGGTTCTCGAACGTCACTGATTGTCGAGTGTGTTCTGCAGGACAACCGCATTGGTCACCACCTGCTGTCCCTGGTGGAGCCCGGACACAATCTCCTGCATCTGGTTTGGCAACATTGCTCCGCCAACGACTTCCAGGCGGCGAAACTTCTTGTCTTGGGTTGGCACAAAAATCCAGTCGCGATCGTGGAGATGCAAGACTGCACTAGCCGGTACCTCGGTGTGAGCTTCCTTCTTCTGGCCCCTGAAGGTAGCAGTCACGAACATCCCAAGGCGCATCATTCCGGGATTGTGAACTTCGATGCGGATTTTTGCCGTGCGAATACTGGGATCGAGAACAGCTCCAAGATTGCTGACCTTGCCCTTGAACGGCCGATCGGGATAGGCGTTCAGGATGATCTCTGCCGTGTCGCCAAGGCGGACGCTGGCTAAGTCATTCTCGTACACGTCGCACACAACCCAGACGGATGACAAGTCAGAAATCGTGAATGGACTCGGCGTAT
>Ga0209839_10000421_pt1 | contig 21738 bp, 18 predicted proteins | sample OrgsoiDNA2013050_FD_185800 | JGI IMG/M metagenome (GOLD analysis project Ga0209839, IMG submission 185800) | Permafrost soil microbial communities from the Arctic, to analyse light accelerated degradation of dissolved organic matter (DOM) -... | ecosystem: Environmental > Terrestrial > Soil >... | reverse complement strand
CCAACCGTCCGGACGAGCTCGCGCGCTCGCGCCGGCACTCCGTCGAGCAGCTCTCTGACCTGCGACAGCCCCGCCCGCAACTCGGGGTCACCGACCTCGACCGGGAGCATCGAGTCCTGGAGCTCACCGATCAAGCGGTCGGCCTCGCCGGCGGCCTCCACGGCCTTGCCGATCAGATCGTGGACCGTCTGAGACTGCAGCCCGGGCGACTGCGCTTCGAACGTCCGGACCGGGAATTCGTAGCGACGGGCAAACTCGGCGTGGACGCGCTGCGCCCGGCCGTAGGCCAGCTGAACGGGCCGAAACAGGACCTGCTCGAGCATGTCGGCAGTGTGCTCGTCCAGGTGCTCGTAGGCCTCGCCCAGGCAGGCGAGAGCAATCGCAATCTGGTCGGTTGCGCGGGCGAAGTCGTCGAGCACCTTTCCCCTGCCCTCGGCGGTGGTGTACGCCATGCCCCCAACCTTAGAGGTTGGCGTCGCTGCAGACGCCACCGACCGTGTCGAATTTGGTCCGACGCGTTCGACGTCAGGGCCGACCACGCGTCAGGACTCCGCGCGCTCGAACCCACGGACGCTCCATTCGCGGGCATCGGAGACCCGCCAGCACAGGGCGGCGGTCGCGGCCGCGACCAGGAGGACCGCCGGCCAGGCGCCGATCAGCAGTCCGAGGACGTGTGAAATGGCGAACGCGAACACACCGGCGAAGGTGAGCCGCACGGCGGTGCGGCGACCGTCCCGCCGCAGCCAGACGATCACGCAGACCAGTCCGCAACCCGCCAGGACCAACCCGCCCAGGGCACGCGAGCCGCTGGCGAGCGCGACACCGAAGCCGGCAATCAGGCCGGCCGCGGCGATCGGTGCTGTCGCGATGCGAGTCACACAATTGATTATCGGGCCCAGCCCGCCCGGCTGCGCCGTCGCGCTGGGTGCTCCATCCCGTCCCGGCACCGCCGAGCGGTGCCGAGCGCCAGGGAACCGTGCACGACCCCGTCGACCGAGACCGCGGCGCCTGCTCACCACCACTTCCCCTCGCGGGCCCGATCGGTGCCTCCGGTGTGGTCGAGCGCGTCGAGCGCCGTCATCTCGGCGTCGGAGAGCACGAAGTCGAAGATCTGCGCGTTCTCGTCGATCCGCACGCGATGCGTCGACTTCGGGATCACGATCGTCTTGCGTTGCACACACCAGCGCAGCAGGATCTGGGCCGGAGTGCGCTGCACGCGCTGCGCGATCTGCTGCACGGTGGAGTCCGACAGATGACGGCCGGTGCCGAGCGGGCTGTAGGCGACCAACGCGATGCCGCGTGCCGCCGACGCCTGCAACAGGCCCCGCCGGTATTCGAACGGGCTGAACTGCACCTGGTTCACGACCGGGGGAATCTCGGCGATCGCGCTCACCGCCTCAAGCTCGCTGACGCTGAAATTGGACACGCCGATCGAGCGAGCGTGCCCGCTCTGATGCGCGCGCTCCATTCCCGGCCACGCCCAGGTCGGGCCGTTCTGCGGCCAATGCACGATGTACAGGTCGAGTTGATCGACGCCGAGCCGCTGGAGACTCCGCTGAACCTCGACCGCCGGGTCTCTGCGGGCCGGGTAGAACTTGGTCGTCAGGAAGACCTCCTCGCGCGGGACGCCGCTGTCGCGCAGCGCGCGGCCGACGCTCTCCTCGTTGCCGTAGGCCTGGGCGGTATCGATGTGGCGATAACCGAGCTCCAGCGCCCACCGCACGGCGTTCTCGCAATCCCGACCATCCGCGACCTGCCATACGCCGAGGCCGAGCACGGGCATCCGCGTCCCGTCGGCGAGCACGCGGACACGGTCTTCGGGGATCGCCGTTTGGTCTGTCACTCTGTCTCCTCGGGTCGGATGAGATCGACTCAGTGCGGTTGCGGGTTCCGCGCGAATCTGAGCGTACTCACGACGGCGAGGACTTTAGGATGAACATTGTCAGCGGGTCACCCCCGGCACGCCGCTGCGACCTAGAGTTCAGCACAGCCACCGCCACGAGGAGACGACATGGGCTTTGACCAATACCACGAGCCGCCGGATGAGCTGCCAGCGGCGACGCGCACGTTCGCGCGGTTGTGCGCGTCGCTGACCGAGGAGGCCGAGGCGATTGGGTGGTACGAGCAGCGACTCGCGGTCGAGAGCGACCCGGAGGCGCTGGCGGTGATGCAGGATGCGCAGGGCGAGGAGTTCAAGCACTTCACCATGGATCTGGAGTTCCTTCTGCGCCGCTCCCCGGCATGGCGTGAGATCGCCCAGGGCGTCCTGTTCAAGGTCGGCGACATCGTCGAGCACGGCGAGGAGGCCGAGGCGCAGGCACTCGACGGCGATGAGTCGAGCGCTGATGGCTTCTCCTACGACGGCTCGCTGTCGCTCGGCATCGGCAGCCTGAAAGGAGCGTTGCGATGAATCACCTGCTTCGTTCGCTGGCGCCGATCAGCGATTCGGCGTGGAAGCTGCTCGACGATGAGGCGCGCGAGCGTCTGACCTCGGCCCTGGCCGCGCGCAAGCTGGTCGACTTCGCCGGTCCGCACGGATGGGAGCACTCGGCGAGGAACCTGGGGCGCACGAGCCCGGTGAGCGCCACCCCCTGCGCCGGAGTGACCGCGCTGCAGCGGCGCGTACTGCCGCTGGTCGAGGTGCGGGCCGATTTCGAGGTCTCCCGAGCGGAGCTCCGCGACTTCGACCGCGGCGCGGATGACGCTGACTTGGCGGCGCTCGACAAGGCCGCGCACCAGGTCGCGGTGGCCGAGAATGTGGCGGTGTTCCACGGCTGGAGCGAGGCATCGATCACGGGGATCGTCGAGGCCTCCCCCCATGAGCGACTGCAGCTCGGCAGCATCGCCGACGGATATCCGCGCCCGGTGGCCGGCGCGGTCGAGCGGCTCCTGCACAGCGGCATCAGCGGGCCCTATGCGCTGGCGCTGGGCGGCGAGCAGTTTCAGCGCGTGGTCGAAACCGCCGAGCACGGCGGCTACCCGCTGCTGGATCACCTGCGCAAGATTCTCGAGGGCCCGATCGTCTGGTCGCCCGGGGTGAAGGGCGCGGTCGTGATCAGCTTGCGCGGTGGGGACTTCCTGCTCGAGTGCGGACAGGATCTATCGATCGGCTATGACAATCACGACGCGGAGGTCGTGCGGCTGTATCTCGAGGAGAGCTTCACCTTCCACGTCGCGACGCCCGAGGCGGCGGTGCCCCTGCAGGCCTAAGGCTTCTCAGCGCCGGCGGCATCCCCGAGCGACGGGGACACCAACCCAGCGTGTCAGCGAGGTCCGCCGAGCACGACCTCAGAACAGCTCTCGCCACGTGAACGCTGGGGAGTAGTCCAGCACGGTCCGCGCCTTGGTGATGTCGAGCAGCGTGTCGGTACCGTCGAGCCGCTCGGCCACCGGGACGCCGGGGAACACTTCGGCCATCAACTCGCGGCTCGGGCGACGCATCACGGTGTCGGCGGCGGCGATGATGAAGCTGTCAGCCCCGCGGATGTCCGCCTGCAGGGCGAGCCGCACGCTCTCGGCAACGTGACTCTCGTCGACATAGCCCCAGAGGTTCCACTTCCTCAGCTGCGGATCGCTCCAGAACGACGGGAAGCGCTGGTAGTCCGCTCGCACCATGATGTTGGAGAACCTGAGCCCGACGATCGGCAGGCCGCTGCGCCGGCTGAACTGTCGCGCCATCTCCTCCCCCAGCACCTTCGACAACGCGTAGCTGGATTCCGGGTAGACGTGCGCCTCGTCGACCGGCGCGTAGTCTGGCGGACGCGCGAACGGCAGACCGAGCGTGGTCTCGCTCGATGCCCACACGACCCGCCGCAGACCGAGGCGCACGGCAGCCGCGAACACCGTATGGGTGCTGGTGACGTTGGTGCGAAACACCTGGTCCGGGGTTGCGTGCGCGGGCGAGGGGATCGCTGCGAGGTGCACGACCGCCTCGATACCCGGCAGTGTCTCGCCGCCGTTCAGCGCTTCCAGCGCCTGGCCGAAATCCGTCAGGTCGGCGCGCAGGAACGGCGCCGGGCTATCGGGTGAGTCTGAGCCAGGGGACGGGACCCGGTCGATGTTGAGCACCTCGTGTCCGTGTTCGAGCAGATCCCGGACGATCGCGCGTCCGGCTTTCCCGCTCCCACCTGTCACCGCGATCTTGGTCATCCCCAAGCTGTAGCAGACCGTCGGCGTTTCAGCCAGTCCGACGAACGCTCAGAATCCGGAACGCGCGAGCCGACTACGCCGCCGCTGCGCCGGCGGCCAGCGGTCCACGCACTGCCTGGGCCACTGCCTGGAGCAGTGCGTCGCGGCTCACGGGTTTCGCCAGATAGCTGTCCATGCCCTCGGCCAGACAACGATCACGGTCCTCCCCCCGCGCTCCGGCGGTCATCGCGATGATCGGAGTATGCCGGCTCTGGCCTTCGTGGTCTCGAATCGCCGCCGTCGCTTGGTAGCCGTTCAGCTCCGGCATCTGGCAATCCATCAGGATCGCGTCGTAGCGCCGGGCGGCCACCGCCTCCACCGCCTCGGCTCCGTTGAGCACCGTGTCCACGCGGTACCCGGCCCCGGAGAGCATCGCCACGGCAACCTTCTGGTTGATCAGGTTGTCCTCGGCCAACAACAGCCGCCCGCCCCGGTGGACGCCGGACAGCGCAGCGCTCGACGCGCTGAGCGCCGCTGAGACCACCTCCACGGCCGTCCAACCCAGCGCGCCCCGCAGGCACCGCCGTAGCTCGTCCCGATGGACCGGCTTGGACAAGTGCTCGAAGCGCCCAGACGCGGCCGCGTCACCAAGGTCGCCCTGCTCCCCCAAGCCGGTCATCAGCACCAGACCGGCGGTGAGCCGAGGATCGGCGCTGATGCCATCGATCAATGCAAGGCCATCCATCCCGGGCATCGAGCGGTCGATCAGCACCACCGCAAACGGCCGGCCCAGCGCGGCGGCGGCGCGCATCGAGGCCAGAGCGTTGACACCCGACTCGGCCCCCCTGACGGTCATGCCCCAATCGGTCAAGCACTTTGACACGACCCGAACGTGGGTGGCGTTGTCATCGACGACCAGGGCGAGCGCACCGGCCAGCGCGGGGTCAGTCGCGCTCACTTCGATGCCCGCCGGCGCCACGTCGCAGTGAGCGCGAATCGTGAACCAGAATGTGCTTCCGACCCCGATCCGGCTGGATGCGCCACAGTCGCCCCCCATCAGCGCGACCAGTTGGCTGCTGATCGCCAGCCCCAGGCCCGTGCCGCCGTGCTCGCGAGAGGTGGACGTGTCGGCTTGAACAAACGGCTGAAAGATCGTCGCCAGCTTCTCAGCGGCAATGCCCTCGCCGCTGTCCGATACCTCGAACCGCACCAAAGTGTCGGTTCGGGCATCGTCGCCCGCCGTCACCCGAATCACGATCTCCCCTGCCCGAGTGAATTTGATCGAGTTATCGATCAGGTTCGTCAGCACCTGACGCACCCGCCCCGGGTCGCCGACGACAATCGCCGGAACCGTGCTCTCGATCGCCGTGATCACCTCGATCCCCTTGGCCTGCGCGGAACCCGCCAGCAGGTCCACGACATCTTCGACGACCGCCCGCAGATCGAGTTCGATGCGCTCGATTTCGAGCTTTCCGGCTTCGATCTTGGAGAAATCCAGGATGTCATCGATGATCGCCAGCAATGCCTGCCCAGAGTTGCGCACAGTCTGCGCAAAATCGCGTTGGCGAGCGTCGAGATCGGTTTCCAGCAGCAGATCGGTCATGCCGATTACACCGTTCATCGGCGTGCGGATCTCGTGGCTCATGTTGGCCAGGAAATCCGACTTGAGCTGCGATGCCTCGTTCGCCTTGTCCCGAGCGTCGGACATCGCCGCCTCCGCTCCCGCCTCGGCGGTCACGTCCGCGAGGGTGCCGACCCAGCCTGCGACGCCACCGCCCGGGTCCGGGATCGATCGGGAGGTCATGAGCACGGTCCGCGAGCCGAGATCACGCGTGCGCAACTCGAAGCGGTGGCAGAGCTCCTCCCGTTCAAACGCACCGTCAGGGAACTCGACCGCTAGGGCGGCCGACTGCACGGATCCGATGATCGCGTCCCACTCCTGTCCCGCCGCTGCTTCGGCTGCCATGCCGGTTATCTCAGTCCACCGCGGGTTGGTGTAGATGTACCGGTTGTCTCTGTCGGTATGGAAGATCCCGATCGGAGCGGTGTCGGTGAGCAGCCTCAAGCGATCGGCGGACGTCTCCACCTCCTTCGCCCGTGTGGCCAGCCGGTTCGCCTTGATGAACAGATTCGCGAATACCGACACCTTGGCTCTGAGCTCATCGGGTACGACCGGGGCACAGATGAAGTCGACCGCACCCTGCGCGTAACGATCGATCTCGCCGCTCCCGTGGGCGGTGACGAAGATGATCGGGGTCATCTCGCTCTGCACCCGCTGACGAATCAGCGCGGCCGTTTCAAACCCGTCCATGCCGTGCATCCGGACGTCAAGCAGGATCACGGCGAACTCCTGGAGCATCACGCAACGCAGCGCCGCAAGTCCCGAGTCGGCTTCGACGATCGTATAGCCGAGCGACGACAACACCGCCCTGATCGCCAACCGCTTGGCGGCGTTGTCGTCCACCAGCAGGACGGAGACGGCCTGGTCGACCGACCCGTCGCTGCGAGGGTCGCCGACTGCCGGCAGGGGTGGACCGGCGCTCACGGCGCCGACGGCCGCACAACCGTCGGCAGCCAAGGTTGGAGCGCGGTGAGCAGCTCGATCGTGTTGACGGGCTTGGGGACGTAGTCGTTGGCGCCGGCATCCAGGCAGCGTTCGCGTTCGCCGGCGACGACCTTGCCGGTGACGGCGATGATCGGGACGGTCTTGTGTTGGTCCATGGCACGGATCGTGCGGATCGCGGTATACCCGTCCATGATCGGCATCATGATGTCCATCAGCACGATCTCGATCTCGGGGCAGCGCTCCAACACCCCGACCGCGTCAGATCCGCTTTCAGCGCTCATGACGACGGCATGGGCGCGTTCCAGCAGCGCGGTCAGCGCGAACACGTTGCGGAAATCGTCGTCGACCACCAGCACCCTGGTCCCGGCCAATTTGTGATCGCTTGGCCCGTTGGCGTTGCGACCGGACGTCGACTGATCGTTGTCCACCGCCGGCACGTAATCGGACACGCGGGCCACCGGCGCATCTGTGGCCGCGCCGGTCCGCTGAGCCGCCATTATCGCCTCTACTCGGGTTTGGCGAACTTCGGTGGCGGGTGTGCCTGGGGGGATTGACTGGTGGCCGGCGGGTGGTGTGGTGGAGATTGCCTGGTGGGCGCTGAGTGTGGCTGTCGGGATTTCCTGGTGGGCGCTGGGTGGTGAGGTGGGGAGGTAAATGGTGAACGTGCTGCCTTGGTTGAGGTTGCTGGTGAGCGTGATCTCGCCGTGGAGGAGGTGGGCGAGCTCGCGGCTGATCGACAGGCCGAGGCCGGTGCCGCCGTAGACGCGGCTGGTGGTTCCGTCGCCTTGCGCGAACGCCTCGAAGACCCGGTGCTGGTGTTCGAGGTCGATGCCGATGCCGGTGTCGCGGATCGCGAGCGCGATTACGCCCTCGGCCTGGTTGAGGGACTGGGTGTCGAGGCTCCAGCCTTGCTTCGCAGGGCCGATCTTGAGGGTGATGGCGCCGGTCGGGGTGAATTTGAACGCGTTGGCGAGCAGGTTCTTGAGGATTTGGCTGAGGCGTTGGGGGTCCGTGATGATCGTTTCCGGGGTGCCTGGCGCCAGCTCGATCGAATACGCGAGCTGTTGCTTCTCGGCTACGGGTGCGAATTCGCTCAACAGCCCGGCGCGGACCTCGGTGATCGAGACAGGGACAAATTCGATCGCGATCGTCCCGGATTCGACCTTCGCCAGCTCGAGGATGCTGTTGAGCAGGCTCAACAGGTCTCTGCCCGAGTTCAGGATCACCCCGGCGTACTGGACCTGGGTGTCGCTCATCGTGTGCTCGGGGTCGTCCTGGAGCTGCTCGGCGAGGATCAGCAGACTGTTGAGCGGGGTGCGCAGCTCGTGGCTCATGTTGGCGATGAACTCCGACTTGTACTTGCTCGACACCGCGAGCTGACCGGCTTTCTCCTCCACCTGGCGCTTGGACTGCTCGACCTCCTGGTTCTTGCGCTCCGCATCGAGGTTCTGCTCCGCCAGCAGGGTGGCCTGGCGGCCGAGATCCTCGTTTGACTCGCGCAGCTCCTCCTGTTGTGTGCGCAGCTCCTCGGCCTGGGATTGAGACTGCTTGAGCAGATTCTCGGTCAACGTGTCGGCCTCGATCGTGTTCAGCACCAGGCCGATGCTCTCGGGCAGCTGATCGAGGAACGCCTGGTGGGCTTCGCTGAAGACCGAGAACGACGCCAGCTCGATCACCGCCCGCACCGATCCCTCGAACAGGATCGGCAGCACGATGATGTTGAGCGGCGCCGCAGCACCCAAGCCCGAGTTGATCCGCACATAATCCCCGGGCACCTCCGTCAGCATGATCCGTTTCTTCTCCTTCGCGCACTGCCCGACCAGCCCATCCCCCAACCGGAAACACGTGGACAGATGCCGCCGCTCCTCATATCCATAGCCCGCCTGGAGCTCCAGCACCGGCTCCACCCCTTCAGAGAGATGGTTCATCGAATAGAACACCGCATGGGCCGCGCCCACCAACGGCGCCAGCTCGGAGAGAATCATGCTCGAGACCTCCGCCAGATCCCGCTGTCCCTGCAACATGCGCGTGAACCGCTCGCGATTGGTCTTCAGCCAATCCTGCTCGATGTTCTCCCGCGTCGTCTCCCGCAGGTTGCGGATCATCTCGTTCAACTTGTCCTTCAACACCGCGACCTCGCCGCTGGCCTGGACGGTCACCTGCCGCGTCAGATCGCCCTCGGTCACCGCGGTGGCGACATCCGAGATCGCCCGCACCTGATTGGTCAGATTCGCCGCCAGCTGATTCACGTTGTCGGTCAGGTCCTTCCACACCCCCGCGACCTCCGCGGATTGCGCCTGACCGCCCAGCTTGCCCTCGACTCCGACCTCGCGCGCCACGCGCGTCACCTCGGAGGCGAACCGGTTGAGCTGATCGACCATCGCGTTCACCGTGTTCTTGAGCTCCAGGAACTCGCCCTTCACGTCGGCGGAAATCTTCTTGCTCAAATCGCCATTCGCGACCGCAGTGGTCACCTCCGCGATGTTCCGGACCTGGCCGGTCAAATTCCCCGCCATCAAGTTGACGTTGTCGGTCAGGTCCTTCCACACTCCGCCGACCTCGATCGTCACCGCCGCCGCCTGACCCAACTTCCCTTCCGTCCCCACCTCCCGCGCCACTCGCGTCACCTCTGAGATGAACCCGTTGAGCTGATCGACCATCGCGTTGATCGTGTTCTTCAGCACCAACATCTCACCCCGAACCTCAATCGCCACTTTCTTGCTCAAGTCCCCGTCCGCCACCGCGCCGATCACGCGCTGCATCTCCACCGTCGGACGCACCAACGCATCAATCAACCCGTTCACCGACTCGACACTCCCCGACCACCCGGCCGCCAACCCGCCCAGCACCACTCGCTGCGAAAGCTCCCCCTCAGAACCAACCACCCGACCGACGCGCGCCAACTCCACCCCAAAGGCCTCGTTGGCGCTGATCACCTCATTGAGGCCATCCGCCACCTTTCCCGCCACCCCGGTCCAGCCAAACGGCATCCGCACGGAGAAATCCCCACCCCGAACCCGCGCCAGCACATCCAGCATCACCCCCACATCAAGCCCATCCACAACGCCAACCCCACCCTCAGGCCTATCCACAACTCCGTTGCCACCCGCCACCGACGAATCAGACATCCAAACCCTTTCACATATCTTGGCCAGCTCTTGCAGCGGATCGACGCGTTCCGCAGAGTGGATATCGGCAGTCGAGCCCTCGAACCTGAGTGCCACCTGCTCGCCTACCGGGGCGCGGCGAGGCGCACAGCGCGCGCAGCGCGCGCAGCGCAGCGCAGCGAGGGCGAGGACGACAGCGACCGCTGGGGTTTATGCGTCCGCATCGGATAGGAACATATGTTCGTGTCGAGCGAGGCGACGATCCTTCATGCGGACCTCGACGCGTTCTACGCGTCGGTCGAGCAGCGCGACGACCCTCGCCTGCGTGGCCGGCCGGTGATCGTCGGTGGTGGTGTGGTGCTCGCAGCCAGCTACGAGGCCAAGGCGCAGGGCGTCCGGACCGCGATGGGCGGCGCGCGGGCCCGGCGGCTGTGCCCGCAGGCGGTTGTCGTCGCACCCCGGATGTCGGCCTACGCGGCGGCCAGCAAGGCGGTGTTCGAGGTGTTCCGGGACACCGCTCCGGTGGTCGAGGGCCTGTCGATCGACGAGGCGTTCCTCGACGTCGGCGGACTGGAGCGGATCTCGGGCACGCCGATCGAGATCGCGCGGCGACTCAGACGGGAGGTGGCGCAGCGGATCGGGCTGCCGATCACCGTCGGCGTCGCGCGGACCAAGTTCCTGGCCAAGGTCGCCAGCGGCGTGGCCAAGCCCGACGGCCTGCTGGTCGTGCCGCCCGCGGCCGAGCTGGCCTTCCTGCACCCGCTGCCGGTGCAGCGGCTCTGGGGCGCGGGGCCGGTGACGGCGGGCAAGCTGCACCGTTGCGGTATCACGACCGTCGGCGAGGTCGCGCGGCTGACCGAGGCGGCGCTGATCTCGATCGTCGGTCGGGCGTCGGGCCGCCACCTCCACGCCCTCGCCCACAATCGCGATCCCCGGCCGGTGCAGGTGCGCCGACGCCGCCGCTCGATCGGCTCCCAGCACGCGCTCGGCCGGTCACATAAGTCCCCGGAGGAGATCGACACGGTGCTGGTGGGGCTGGTGGACCGGGTCACTCGCCGGATGCGCGGTTCCGGTCGCGTCGGTCGGACCGTGGTGCTCCGGCTGCGCTTCGATGACTTCACGCGGGCGACGCGCTCGCACACGCTTATCCACGCGACCGCACACACCCAGACGATCCTCGCCGCGGTCCGGAGCCTGTTGGCGACCGCCATGCCGCTGATTGAGCGTCGGGGCCTGACGCTGGTCGGCATCGCGGTCGGCAACCTCGGCAACGACGACGCGGTCCAGCTTGTGCTGCCGTTTGACCGCCGCGCCGCCCATGCTCTGGACGCCGCGATCGACGATGTGCGTGAGCGGTTCGGGGCCGGCGCCCTGACCCGCGGCGTGCTGCTCGGCCGCGACCCGGGCCCTTCGGTGCCGCTGCTCCCCGACTGACTGCATGGCCAGATCTTGCGGCCGTCCGAACAAGTCGCGGTGGCGATTGCTCAATCGAGGTTCTCTGCGATCTCGGTGGCCCGCGACCATTGCTCGGGTGGGACCACGAGGTAGATGTCGCCGTGCCCGAGATGATCAAGCGGGTGATCCGCGACGCAGCTCGCGTCGACGCCCATGTCTCGGAGCTGATCGCGCCACGCCAGCGCCGTCTTGATCTCCTCGAAGCTGTGAACGGTTTCCCAGCTTTCCAAGCGTGGGTCCCCGATCGACACCGCGGGGTCCTTGGCGACGCGACCCTTTCGGAAACGCGGGATCGGCACTCCTGAAGCGTACGCTCGACCGCGAGCGATTAGTTCGCCGGTCCGAGCGGTCATGTTGGATCAACCACAATCCGGGAGACGCCGTGGCAAGACTGAGATTCCATATTTCGATTTCGTTGGACGGCTTCGTGGCCGGGCCGAACCAGAGCGAGCAGAACCCGCTGGGCGAGGGCGGCATGCAACTGCACCAGTGGGTGTTCGGGCTGGCGGCGTGGCGCAGAAGCCATGGACTCGACGGCGGTGAGGTCAACGCTTCCACCGACATCGTCGAGGCATCGCTGCAGAACATCGGGGCGACCGTGATGGGCAGGAACATGTTCGGCGGCGGCGGCGGGCCATGGGGCGACACGCCGTGGGACGGTTGGTGGGGAGAGGATCCGCCGTTCCACATGCCGGTGTTCATCCTCACCCACCATCCCCGCGAGCCGGTCCTGATGCAGGGAGGCACGACCTTCACGTTCATCACCGACGGCGTGCGATCCGCCCTTGAGCACGCCCGGCATGCGGCTGCCGGCAAGGACGTCGCGCTGGCCGGCGGCGCCGACGTCGCTCAGCAGTTCCTCAGGGCGGGGCTGATCGAAGAGCTCCAGCTCCATCTCGTCCCGGTCCTGCTCGGTGACGGGGCCCGGCTGTTCGACAACCTCGACGGCGCGCAGGTAGGGCTCGAGGCCACCGGCACGGTACAGGCCCCCGGCGTCACCCACCTGAGCTACCGCGTCCTGACCTGAGACCGTGTCTGGGCGACTCGTCTGGTCCAATCCGCCGAGCAACATCTCTCCGATCTTGATCCAAGACGTTTATGCTCCAGCCGGAGCGTTATGAGAGTCTGGATCGAGTCCGAACCGAGATCTTGAACGGACCGGCCACGGTGGAGCTGAAGGTGACGAAATGAACGCCCAGACCCAGCACGATCATGTCCCGGTCCGCACCTGCATGCACGCGGGCATCGTCAGCTGCCCGCCCGACGCCCCGCTGAGCGAGGTCACACGGATGATGAGCGACCATCGCGTGCACGCGATCGCCGTCGCCGATATCGGGCACGGCAGACCGTGGGGCGCCTGGCGGATCGTGTCGGACATGAACGTCATGGCCGCGATCGCTGCCGGAGGCGAGCTGACCGCGCGCGAGCTGGCGGAGACCGAGGCGGCCACCGTCTGCGCCGACGAGCCGCTGCATCACGCAGCCCAGCAGATGACCAAGCACAACGTAGCCCACCTGATCGTGCTCGATGCCCCGGACGGGTACCCCGTCGGGATCATCTCAACCCTCGATGTCGCGTCCGCGCACGGACACCGCAGGCCCGGCACCGGCCGCTACGTCAGCGACTGACCAAGGAAGCGAGATGACTAGCCGGCAGCCTCCAGGCTGACGCCGGCCCGGCGGCCACCACGGCGCGCGAAGAAGTCGGCTTCGGCCTGCCCCAGGGGCGTCGCGGGCGGCGCCCCGTGCAGGTACTCCGCGGCGATCGCGCCCCAGTCAGCGCCGGCCCGGAGCTGCCCCAGGACCACCGCGACGATACCGTGCATGCGCCGGATCAGGATCGTCTCCGGCGGCAGCGTGAGCTGGTTCACCTGCGTTTTCATCGCCGCCCGCTGATCGCCGTCGGGGCGCTCCTGCCGTCGCTCCCGCCCGCGACGGGCGCTCCCGGGCGAGAAGCGTCGCGCACCGGGCACGGCGTACCACATGATCGCCATTCGCATCAGGCTCAACGCCCAGTCGGCATCGACCACATCGGCGCGAGCGGCGGGCAGATAGCCGCCCGCAATCAGCGCGGCCTTCACGGCTGCCGCATCGGCGTCGCGGACGGCGACGGCGATCGCCCGTTCATCGGCGACGCGGACGGCGTTGACGTCGCCCAGGAGGCCGAAGTCCAGGAAGCAGACCGACCCGTCAGGGCGCTGGAGATAGTTACCTGGATGGGGGTCCCCGAGGGCGATCTGGTCGCGATACAGCAGACCGAAGAAGAATCGGAACACGATCTCGCCGTAGCGGTCGCGCTGCGCCTCGTCGACCCGGCGCACGGCCTCGAACCGCTCCCCCTCGATGTACTCCGAGACCAGCACGCGTCGGGTCGAGAGGTCCGTGCGGACCCGGGGTACGCGGATGAACGGGTGCCCGCGCATCAGCCGCTCGATGCGACGCTGATTCTGGGCCTCGAGCTCATAGTCAAGCTCTTCCGCGATCCGCTCGCGCAGCTCCGCGGCCAGCGCCTTCGCGTCCAGTCCCGGGGCGAGTCGCTTGACCAGCGGCAGCAGCAGCGTCGCATTACGCAGGTCCGCCTCGACCGCCTCCGCGACCCCGGGGTACTGGATCTTCACCACCACGTGATCGCCGTCGACGGTGGTGGCGCGGTGAACCTGACCGATCGACGCGGCGGCGAACGCATGCTCGTCGAACTCGGAGAACACGCGCTCAAGCGGGCCGCCGAGCTCCCGCCGCATCAGCCGCTCGAGGTCTGCGAACGGCACCGGCGGGACTTCGTCGCGGAGCGCGGCGAGCTTGCGTTGCAGCTCGTCCTGCTCGTCCTCGGCCATGCCGTCGAACTCGACCATCGAGATCATCTGGCCGACCTTCATCGCCGCGCCGCGCATCTGCCCGAGCTGGTCGACGAGCTGGTGCACCAGCGCTGCGGTCCGTTCGCTCTGGGCGGCGGCGGCGCGCTCGGGCGTGCGGACCCGGTTGGCGGTCCGCATCCCGGCCCACCGCAGACTCTGTCCGGTCACCAGACCGCCGACCCGCGCGGTCCGCGCAAGCCGCCCGGCGGGCAGCTTTCCCGCCTCGGGCGGCGAATCGTCGGCCGACTCGATCATCAACCGAGACTAGAGCACCGCTCCACTAACGCACCACCCGGGGCGACCACGCGGCGACGGGGAGCGAGCTGGCCGCCGGGTCCGGTTTGAGGTCTGGAGCTATCGGCGGCCGGCCGATAGCTATCGGCGGCCGGCCGGGCGGCGCCACGCGAGCATCACTCCGTCCCCGATCGTCAGCAGCACGTTGTGCACCCGCTGATCCTGTTGAACCCGGCTGGCGAATTCCCGGATCCCCAACGTCCCCTGATCCTGGTCGGTCCGGTCGAGTGCCGCTCCGTCTCGGAACAGGTTGTCGGCGACGATCACGCCGCGCTGGGCGAGCTTGGGGATCACCGCGTCGTAGTAGGCGGGGTAGTCGGCCTTCCACGCATCGATGTAGACCAGGTCGAACGGGCCTTCGAGACCGGCGATGCTCGTCAGCGCGTCACCCACGATCAGCTCGACCCGGCGGCCGTGTGGACTGGCGTCGATGTGACGGCGCGCCACCGCGGCGGTGTCCTGGTCAACCTCGAGCGTCGTCACGCGGCCGTCCTCGGGCAGTGCCGCCGCCATCGCCAGCGCGCCGACCCCGGTGAAGGTTCCGATCTCCAGCACCTGACGTGCACCGCCAGCCACGATCAGCGCCTCCAGCAGTCTCGCCTCCGCGAGACCGCTCATCATCCCCGGCGACGGGGTGTTGCCCTGCGTCCATGCCGCAGCGTCGGCGATTTCCGCGTCGAATGGAGTCGTATGCTCGTCGGCGTATCTCACCGCCGCCGGTTGCACCAAATCGCTCACCGCTCGAGATTATCGTCGCCGGCGGCGATCCGCACCAGGCTGCGACCGATCTGGCGAGCCGCTGCGACGCAAACGCGGAGGGCTCTACGGGCTTGAGTCTCGGTAGCGCAGCCCGTCAAGCGCGATATCGAGGATGTGATCGATTTGCCCGGCGTCACTGGTCGGGATCTTCACGATCCCTCCGACCATCTGGATGACCTCGGAGATGTCGGTGTCGGCTCGGACCGCCTGGGCCTCCTGAGCGCGCCTGAGCAGCGGCTCGCCGGAGGCATAGAGCGCGGCGCGGCAGCTCTGGAACAGTTCGGCGTCGCGGTCGAAGTAGTTCAGCAACTCCTGAGCCAGCGCCTGCTTGGTCGCAAGGTAGGCGACGAACCGATGCAGCCATCCCACGAACGCGTCCCACGGCGCCAGTGCGTTGAGGTCACCGGCTGTGCGGCACAGGTCCTCGACCTCGTCGACATACACGGCCTCAAGCAGCGCCTGGCGGTTGGGGAAGTTCCGGTACAGCGTGCCGATGCCGACCTCGGCCCGGCGGGCGATCTCCTCCAGCGAGGTTGACGCTCCACCGGCGGCGAACGCCTCACGCGCGGCGGCCACGACCTTGTCGTAGTTGCGCCTGGCGTCTGCCCGTTTGGGCCGAGGTCGGAGGGACTGAGGGGCGGTGTTGTGGGTGCTGGTGGTGCTCATGGGCGCGCAGGTTGCAATCTTCCTTGACAAAGTGGAGGATGCCTCCGTATAGTTCTGGAGTGCTCCTCCACTTACTTCTGGAGGATGCCTCCAGTTTACCACCGGTCGTTTCGGCCCTCAACAAGTTGGGACTCGATGCCAGGGCAACCTCACCTGGGTCATCAACGCCTTCCTCGTCACGTTCGGCAGCTTCCTGCTGCTGGCCGGCCGACTCGGCGACCTGCTCGGCCGCAAGCGCGTGTTCCTGGCCGGGGTCGTCGTGTTCACCGCCGCCTCGGCGCTGTGCGGCCTGGCGCCCACGCAGGGCGTCCTGGTCGCCGCCCGCTTCATTCAGGGCGTCGGCGCTGCGACCCAGGCGTCGGTGATCCTGGCCATCATCGTCACCGAGTTTCCGCAGCCGCAGGCGCGGGCCCGGGCCATGAGCGCCTATGTGTTCGTGGCCGTTGCCGGCGGCTCGCTCGGTCTTCTCGCCGGCGGTGCGCTGACTCAGGCGCTCAGCTGGCACTGGATCTTCTTCGTCAACCTGCCGATCGGCATCGCCACGCTCGCTTTGGGTCGGGCCCTAATCCCTGAGGACCACGGCCTCGGGCTCGAACACGGCGTCGACTGGCTCGGCTCCGTCCTGGTCACCGCGTCACTCATGATCGGCGTGTACGCGATCGTGCAGGCCACCAATCACGGGTGGGGATCGTCTGAGGTCCTCGGGTTCGGAGCGGTCGCGGTCGCTCTCATGGCTGCGTTCCTCACCGTCGAAGCGCTGATTGAGAACCCGATCATGCCCCTGCGCATCCTCCGCCTGCGCGGCTTGATCGGCGCCAGCGTCGTCCGGGGTTTCCTGATCACCGGCATGTACTCGACGTTCTTCCTCGGCACGCTGTACCTGGAGCATGTGCGCCATTACAGCGCCTTGCAGACCGGACTGGCGTTCCTGCCCTGGACGATGACCGTCGGCGCCCTGTCGCTCGGCGTCACCGCCCGCCTGCTCAATCGTTTCGGCGCGCTGCGGGTACTCCTTGCCGGCATGGTCACGGTCATCGTCGGCCTCCTGCTGATCAGCACTGCCGGTGTGCACACGAGCTTCTTCCCCACCATCTTCCTGGCTTTCTTCGCGATCGGCCTGGGGATCGGCAGTGCATTCCTGCCGCTACTCACCATCGCCATGGCCGACGTTCCTGCTCCCGATGCCGGACTGGGCTCGGGAATCACCAACGTCTCCCAACAGGTCGCAGGAGCGCTCGGTATCGCGGTCCTGGGCACGATCGCCACCAGCCACTCCAGGGCGCTCGAGCTCGCGCATCGCTCACTCGCCAGCTCTCTGGTCAGCGGGTACCACATCGCCTATGTCATCGGCGCCGCGAGCGTCGTGTCCGGAATCGTGATCACGTTTCTCGTCCTGCGGCGGCCGGAGGCCTCGGCGCCTGCACGAGCGGCGACAGATCCGGACCTGATGGCCACCGATCCGGATCCGCTCCGCTACCGCGCCGACCACCCCGAGCGGGCACTCGAACGCCAAGCCGCCTAGCCGCGGCAGCTCAGTGAACCCGACCACCGATCTTCGTCGCGACGCGTGGTCGGCTCCTGTTCGCACCTGCCTCGTTCACGCCGAACCCGAGCACGCGCCACGTCTGGCGCCAGCTGGTGGCGGGGGCGGTGCGGCGGTATCCTGATCGCGTGAGCTACGTGCCTGGTGTCGAGTACCGGAGCCTGATGGTCGCGGCGAGTGGTGCGGCTGCACGGATCACGCTGAACCGTCCTGAGAAGCGCAACGCACTGTCACTGGAGTTGATGGAGGAGCTGATCGCGACGCTACGGGAGGTGTCCGCGCAGGGGGCCACGCGTGCGATCGTGATCGAGGGGGCCGGGCCGGCTTTCTCGGCCGGGCACGACCTGTCGGAGATGATCGGCCGAGACGAGGAGTTCTACCGTGAGCTATTCGGAGTCTGCACGGTACTGATGGAGACCATTCACGAGCTGCCCCAGCCGGTGATCGCGAAGGTGCACGGGATCGCGACCGCCGCCGGCTGCCAGCTTGTCGCGGCCTGCGACCTGGCGGTCGCGGCGGACGGCGCCCGCTTTGGCACCCCTGGCGTCAAGATTGGTCTGTTCTGCTCGACGCCGATGGTCTCGGTGTCCCGGGCTGTGGGGCGCAAGCGAGCGATGCAGCTGCTGCTGACGGGCGAGTCGATCGACGCGCGAACCGCGCTTGAGTGGGGGCTGGTCAACCGTGTGCTCCCGGCCGAGGAGCTGGAAGCTGCTGTCGGTGAGCTCGTTGAGGCGATAGCGCGCTCGAGCTCGTACACCGTCGCCACCGGCAAACGAACGTTTTATGCCCAGGTCGATCGAGCCGAGCATGATGCGTACGAGCACTGCAAGATCGTGATGGCGGAGAACGCTCTCGCCGCCGACGCCCAGGAGGGGATGAGCGCGTTCCTACAGAAACGCGCTCCCACCTGGCGGGGTCGCTAGTCCTGGCCGAGCTGTCCGGCGACGAGCCCGCGAAGGCTTTTGTTGGCGAATCCGGTGAGTACGAGCTCGGGGAGTTTCCTCTCAGCACCATAAGCATCGCGTCTTCGAGCTGGGCGTGTCCGATCGCGCGGCCGCTGTCGCGGTAGGGATCCGGATGGGCCCGATCGACTGGCCGGGTAGCGGGACGCTCCCGATCGGCGGTTACTACCCAGCCAGAGTAGGTGGTATGCCGTAGACATCGAGCAGATATCCCCTGTTTTGAGGATCTGCGGCCGGCAGATCCTTGGTTTAGCGGATGTCCGGCCGGCAGATCGCGGTCGATCACGGTTACGTGAGATGCGAACCGAGTCGACTGCTGCGCCGTTTACCGAGGCTACGCTCGCGGACGCGCGGGACTGCCGGAGGTCGAGGCTGCGCGTCAGGGGCCGAACTCCTTCACCAGTCGAATCGACCGACGGCAGTGATCCACGAGGCGAGAGCCCGCCGCCAGCCAGCGTTTGGCCGTTGGTAGGACAACGACCCCGATGTCCGCTGCACACCGCGACGGCGTGACTGCACGGCCCGAGGCCGACTTCGAGCTGATCGCCGGGTGGATTCCGCAGATCGTATGGATGGCCGCTCCCGACGGGTCGATCGAGTACTTCAATCAGCGCGGGACGGACTACACGGGGCCACCACGTGAGGCGAACTGCGGCCGCGACTGGGGCCGTTGGCTGGCTCCGGGGGACGCTGACGGTGCAGCGCAGGCATGGCGGGACGCCGTTGCCCGCGAGGTTCCATTCGCCACCGAGCTCCGGCTGCGGCGCTCCGACGGCGAGTTTCGCTGGCACGCATGCAGCGCGCAGCCGATACGAAACAGCGATGGTGCAGTTGTCAGATGGGTCGGCACGCTGATCGACATCGAAAAGCAGCACCTGGCAGAGCGGCGGACCGCCGAGTCACTTTCGCTGCTTGAGACCCTCCAGTCGACAGCGCTCGTGGGGTTCGGTTTCGTGGATCGCGATTTCCGTTTGGTCCGCGTGAACGAGGCGCTCGCGGCGACGACCGGAATTTCGATCGCGCAGCAGCTCGGACGGACCGTAGAAGACGTCATCCCCGAGCTGTGGCCGGAACTGAAGCCGGTCTACCAGCGGGTGCTCGAGACCGAGGAAGCCGTCGTCAATGCCGAAACGACGGGAGAGCTCCCCGGCGATCCCGGACACGTGCATACGTGGCTGACGAGCTTCTACCCCGTCCGCGTGGAAGCGGAGGTGATCGGGATCGGGATCCTCGTCGTCGACATCACCGAGCGCAAGGCGATGGAGCGCGAACTCAATCACCTTGCCGAGCATGATCCGCTGACCGGCATCTACAACCGTCGCAAGCTATTAGTCGAACTCGGGCGCGCGTTGCGCTACGCCGCTCGATACGACCACGCCGGCGCCGTGCTGATGCTCGACATCGACAACTTCAAGCTGACCAACGACTCCTACGGTCACGCCGCCGGCGACCACGTGCTCAGCTCGGTGGCGCAGGTACTCGTGAGTCGGATGCGGGAAAGTGACGTCGTCGCGCGGATCGGCGGCGATGAGTTCGCGATCGTCCTGCCAGAGGTTACCGAGGAGTACGCGCTGATCGTCGCCCTGCAGCTGCGTGCCCTGCTGTGCGAGCGGCCGACCGGGCCGCCGGTGCACGTCAGCATCGGCGTCGCGTCGTTCGGCGGGAATGCACGGCTGACCGCCGACGACGTCCTGGTCGCCGCCGACATCGCGATGTACCACGTCAAGGAGGCCGGCGGCGACCAAGCGGCCGTCTATAACGGTGGTCTGGGGGAGCTCCTGTCGCGGGTGAAGGACCTGCGAGAGGGTTTGGCCGAGAAGCGCTTCGTCCTTCACGCCCAACCGATCATCGATCTGCGCAGCGACGCCGCCGTCTGCCACGAGCTGCTGATCCGGATGGTCAGCCAAGACGGAGCGATCATCCCGCCGGGGGACTTCCTACCGATCGCCGAGCGGTTCTCGCTGGTGGGAGAGATCGACCGCTGGGTGATCGGCCAAGCGCTCGTACTCGCCCAGCACGAGCGCGTGGCCGTCAATCTGTCCGGTCGCTCGGTCGGCGACGCGGGAATCCTCGCCGCCGTGCGCACGGCGATCGCCGCCGGCCTCGATCCAAGCAACCTGATCTTCGAGATCACCGAGACCGCGATGATGACCGACCTCACGAGAGCGGGGACGTTCGTCTCCGCTCTCGCCGAGCTCGGTTGCGACATGGCGCTCGACGACTTCGGCACGGGCTTCGGATCATTCACATACCTCAAGAACTTCCCCGCACGCTACCTCAAAATCGACATGGAATTCGTGCGCGACGTCAACACCGACCCCACCGCCGCGGAGATCATCCGATCGATCGTCAGGATCGCGCACACGCTCGGCAAAAAGACGATCGCCGAGGGCGTCGAGGACGCTGAGGTTCTGCAAACACTTCGCGAACTCGGAGTCGACTACGCCCAAGGATTCCACCTCGGCCGGCCGCAGCCGTTCACGCTGCCGGTGGCGGGACGGTCGGACACCAGCTTCTTCGAGCAGCGTCTGGCTTACCAGGAGGATCTCCGATCGCTTCGTGCTCATTCTCGTAAATAAGGCTACGTATTAGAAATTAGCGTCCGGACTGAGCCGTACGCCCATTTTAATTCAAGCCGCTGTGACGTGATGAGGCACAAAACTGTGCTATAGGCCGGGGGCCGATCCGCGCGACCCAGCTCGGCGACATATCCGTCAACGATCGCGCACAGCACCTGCCATTTTGTCGCGGGGCCCATCGCGACCAGCATCGAGATTATGGAGCCGTGGGGCGGTGCTGCCGGGTGGTGCCGTCGACCGAGGCGGCGATGTCGCCGGTGAACGCGAGACAGGGGCTTGTCGGCTGGAGGTGGTAGTCGTAGTCGGCTGCGTTGACGTATTGGGGGTCCACGATCATGTTGTTGGTCGCGGTGAAGCCGCCGCTCGAGGTGTCGATCGCTCCCTCGGCGCCGCCCCAGAGGCAGTTGTTGTGCAGCTGGTTGCCGGTGCCGACGGGGTTTCCGGCGGGATACCACGACTCAGCGTCGTGACGCAAGACCGCGCCGGTGAGCAGGTTGTCGTACACGTTGGCGTTATCCGAGGCGACCCCGTCAGCGCCGGAGAAGATGATCCCCTCGCCGTTGTCGTCGACCACGTGCTGGTCGTCCCGAGCGGTCGTCTTCCCGCAGACGCTGAGACGCTCGCGATTACCCAAGGAGCGCACGGCGCGCAGCGCGACTTCCACCCAGACGCCGCTCGACGAAGACCCGCGGGCACGCTGTTGCCTTGGGGCTGGTGGAGCCGACCAAGGCGCGATGAGGCGCTGGATTCACCAGCGCAGCGACCCGGCGGCGCAGAGCGTGCGCGTGGCTCGGCCTGAAGCCGCGCAGGACTCACATCGTCCGA
>Ga0209839_10000420_pt1 | contig 21749 bp, 19 predicted proteins | sample OrgsoiDNA2013050_FD_185800 | JGI IMG/M metagenome (GOLD analysis project Ga0209839, IMG submission 185800) | Permafrost soil microbial communities from the Arctic, to analyse light accelerated degradation of dissolved organic matter (DOM) -... | ecosystem: Environmental > Terrestrial > Soil >... | reverse complement strand
CGATGGCCAGCGTGTGCGGCTCGTCGCTGTCGCTGATGGACGCCGGGGTGCCGATCAAGCATCCAGTGGCGGGCATCGCCATGGGGCTGATCAAGGAGGGTGACGAGTACATCATCCTCACCGACATCGCGGGGGTCGAGGACCATCTCGGCGACATGGACTTCAAGGTCGCCGGCACGGAGAACGGGATCACCGCGCTCCAGATGGACATCAAGATCACCGGCGTGACGTTCGGGATCATGCGTGACGCGCTGGCTCAGGCCAAGGTCGCGCGCCACTTCATCCTCGACGAGATGAAGAAGGTCATCGACGCGCCGCGGGCCGAGCTCTCCAAGCACGCGCCGCGGATCTCCACGATCAAGATCGACCCCGAGAAGATCGGTCTGCTGATCGGCAAGGGCGGCGAGACGATCCGTTCGCTGCAGGAGGAGTTCGAGTCTCAGATCGACGTCAACGACGAGGGTCAGGTGCTGGTCTACGCGGCCAACGGCGAGCGCGGCGACGCGCTGGTCGACCGGATCCGCTCGATGACCAAGGAGGTCGCGGTCGGCGACTCGTTCTCCGGCAGGGTCGTCAAGACGACCACTTTCGGCGCCTTCGTCGAGCTGGCCAAGGGCACCGACGGCCTGCTGCACATCTCCAACGTCGCTCCCGGGCGCCGCATCGACACCGTCGAGGAGGTCCTCAACAAGGGCGACGAGATCCAGGTGCTGGTGGTCGAGGTCGACCGCGAGCGCGGCCGGATCGGCCTGCGCCTGGCCTCGGACCCCGACGTGGCCGGCAAGTCGGTCGAGGAGCTCGCCAACGTGGGCAGCGGCGACGGCGGACCGCCCCGGCGGGATCGCGGTGACCGCGGCGGCCGCGGCGGAGATCGTGGCGGCCGAGGCGGCCGCGACGGTCGCGACCGGGGCCGGGAGGGCGATCGCGGGCGCGTTCGCGACCGCGACCCCGACCGCTCGTAGCCCGGTTGCCAGCACTCACCGACGTGATCCAGGAGCACCGGCTCACAACCCTTCCATCCGGCGTGCGGATCGTGACGGAGGCAATGCCCTCTGTCCGGTCCGTGTCGCTCGGATTCTGGATCGGGACGGGGTCACGCGGTGAATCCAACCAGGAGGCAGGGCTCTCGCACCTGCTCGAGCACCTGCTGTTCAAGGGCTCGGCCAAGTACAAGTCGCTCCAGATCGACCAGATCTTCGACGCGATGGGGGCCGAGCTCAATGCCGGCACCGGCAAGGAGACGACGTCGGTCTACGCCCGGGTGATTGACGATCACGTCGACACTGCTTTCGACGTGATCTCCGAGATGGTCTTCCGGCCGGCGCTGCGGGACGTCGAGTCCGAGCGGGCCGTGATCCTTGAGGAAATCGCCATGTACGACGACGATCCTCAGGAGAAAGTGTTCGACGTGCTCGGCGAGGCGGTGTTCGGCGCGCACCCGCTGGGACGGGCGATCATCGGCCGAGCGTCCGTCGTGGCCGGGATCCCCGTGCCCGAGATCGCGCGCTTTCACGGGTCGCGCTACGTCCCGGGCAACGTGGTCATCGCCGCCGCCGGCGCGGTCGATCACGACGCGATCGTGGCGCTGGCCGCAGAGCGCATTCCCGCCGACGCCGGCAATCACGCCTCGGCCCCGGCGATGGCACCGGCGCCTCCGGCGATCGGCGCCCGGCGCCGGTTCGAGCGCAAGGACACCGAGCAGTTCCACGTCTGTCTGGGCGGCCCGGGGCTCTCGCGCCACGACGACCGGCGGTTCGCGCTGCGCGTGCTCGACAACATCTTCGGCGGTACCTCCTCCTCACGACTGTTCCAGGAGGTGCGCGAGCAGCGCGGGCTGGCCTACGCCGTGTTCTCGTTCTCCAGCGCATTTCAGGACTCGGGGCAGATCGGCCTGTACCTGGGCACGCGATCGGACAACCTGGCCGAGGCGCTCGCGGTGGTCGAGTCAGAGCTCGAGCACCTGCGACGCGAACCGGCCAGCGCCGAGGAGCTGGCCCGGGCCAAGGAGAATCTGAAGGGACGGATCGTGCTCGCGCTGGAGTCGACGGGAGCCCGCATGAACCGCCTCGGATCGGAGGTTCTGGCCGGCGCGCCATTGCTGTCTCTCGACGAGGTCGTGAGGCGGATCGACGCGGTGACCCTCGACGATCTGGCTGCGCTGGCCGACACGCTGTGGTCGCCCGAGCATCTTTCGGCCGCCGGCATCGGACCCGACGAGGCCCGGTTCGAGGAATCGCTGGGCGACATCGCCCGGGACGTCGCCGTCAGGACGGTGGAGGCGAGGGGGTGATTCGCGTCGCCGTGGCCGGCGCCGCGGGGCGGATGGGGGCCACCGTGTGCGAAGCGGTCTCGGCCGCGGATGACATGGAGCTCACCGGGCGCGCCGATCCGGCGCTGGGGCTGGCGGTGGGCGAGGTCCTCGACGCCGCGGACGTGCTGGTGGACTTCACCATCCCCGAGACGGCAGTGGGCAACGCCCGTGAGGCCGTCGCAGCCGGCGTGCACGTGGTCATCGGAACGACCGGATTCGACCTCGAGCAGCTGCGCGAGGTCTCGGGCCCGGACGCCGGTGCGAACATCTTCATCGCGCCTAATTTCGCCATCGGCGCCGTGCTGATGATGCGGTTCGCCGCCGAGGCGGCGAGGCACATGGCCAAGGCCGAGATCATCGAGCTCCATCACGACCGCAAGCTCGACAAGCCGAGCGGCACCGCGGCGAGGACGGCGCAGCTGATGGAGGCGGCCGCCCCGGGCGCCGGCACGGTGCCGATCCACTCGGTGCGCTTGCCGGGCCTGGTGGCCCACCAGGAGGTGATCCTCGGCGACGTCGGCCAGACATTGACGATCCGGCACGACTCGACCGACCGGCACTCGTTCATGCCGGGCGTGCTGCTGGCCGTCAGGCGCGTGGGATCGCTCACCGATTCGCCCGTGGTCGGGCTCGAGCAACTGCTATAGCAGAAGGGGCGCCGACGGTGGCGCTATGCTCGTGCGTAACAGCGCAAGCATCGGGAGGCTTGACATGGCATGGAAAAGAAACGTCTTGGTGGTTGCCAACGTGACCGCGACCTCGGATGAGCTACTCGATGCGCTGCTGGCCAAGGCGGGAAGCGACAGGGCGGCCTTCACGCTGGTCGTCCCGGCGACGTCGGTGGGCGGCGGGCGCGCCGCGGCTCGGGAGAAGCTCGACCAGGCCGTCGAGCGGTTTCGTGCCGCCGGTCTGGAGATCGAGGGCACGGTCGGCGACAGCGATCCGATCGTGGCCGTGACCGAGGCCTGGGATCCGAAGCTCTACGACGAGATCATGATCTCGACCCTCCCCAGCGCCATGTCCAAGTGGCTGCAGACGGACCTTCCGCACCGGGTCGAGAAGATCACCGGCGCACCGGTCACCCACGTGTTCTCCTCGCCGCCCAAGCGCCCGCTGGAGACCGTTCACGCGCGGCCGGCCCAGAAGCGCGGCGTGATGGCGCCGCTGTCGGTGCTGGGCTGGGGCGGAGGCGGGGGCGGTCTCCGATAGCTGCGGGCGCTGCGGGCGCTGCGGGCGCTGCGGGCGCTGCGGTGCGTCAGCGCCGACCCTCTAGACTCGAACGGTGCCCGACAGGTTCCCCTTTGGCGACATCGTGCGGGGCGTGGGCGCCCTGCGGAGCGCGCTCTTCGCCCCCGGCAACGTCGGTGACTCGCTGCCGCGGGCGGTGGACCGAGCGGCCGAGATCACCGACGCCATCAACCGCCTGACCGACGAGGTCGCCAGGCTCAACGAGCAGGTCGAGCGCGCGATGCCGGTGGTCGAGTCGATCGAGCAGCAGGCGAAGCGCTCGGCGCCGGTGCTCGACACCCTCTCGCAGGCCGAGCGGGGGCTGACCCAGGTGCTGCGGCGGACCATGCGCCAGCGGGGACCGGGGGAAGGTGGCGCTGGGACGCCCGAGCCCGAGCCCGAGCCCGGCGCCGACGACCCCGCGGGCCCTCCGCCCGCGTCCTCCGAGCCGCCCGAGCCGCCCGAGCCGGGCGAGCCTCCGGCCGGATTGCGATAATCAGCCGATGCCGGGCAGCCTGGGAGCGATACTGACCGCCATGGTCACTCCGTTCGACGCCGACCTGCGCGTCGACGAGGAGGCTGCGGTGGCCATGATGCACCATCTCATCGAGCACGGGTCCGACGGGCTGGTCGTCTGCGGCACCACCGGTGAGGCGGCGACGCTCACCGACGAGGAGCACCTGCGGATGATCGAGCTCGCGGTCACCGAGATGCGCGGCCGATGCACGGTCGTCGCCGGCGTCGGGTCCAACGACACCCGCCACGCGATCGAGCTGACCGAGAAGGCGACGGCACTCGGCGCCGACGCGATGCTGTCGGTCACCCCCTACTACGTACGCCCCAATCGCCGCGGCATCGTGCGCCACTTCGAGGCTGTCGCGCAGGCCACCGACAAGCCGATCGTCCTCTACAACATCCCCAGCCGCACCGGCACCGACATGCCCAACGACCTCCTGGCCGAGCTGGCCCAGCTTGAGCACGTCTCGGCGGTCAAGCAGGCCAACAACACCAACCTGGCGCTCATCGACGGCCTCGACGTGTATGCCGGCAACGACGACATCCTGTGCCGCACGCTGGAGCTCGGCGGAGCCGGTGGGATCCTGGTGGCCAGTCACATCGTGGGCCCGGAGATGCGCCGGATGTTCGACGAGCCGGACCGCCGGCGCGAGGTCGACGCCGGCCTCAGGGACATCTACCAAGCCCTGTCGGTGACCAGCAATCCGATCCCCATCAAAGCCGCGCTGAACCTCCTCGGTCACCGGGTCGGGGGGCTGCGCCTCCCGATGGTGGAGGCCGACGAGCACGAGCTCGCGACGGTCCGCGAGATGCTCGAGCGCCACGGTCTGCTGCAGACAGTTCAGACGTGAGCGGCCGGCTCCGCGTCCTGCCGCTCGGCGGTCTCGGCGAGATCGGCAAGAACATGACCGTGGTCGAGTACGAGGGCCGGATCATCGTCGTCGACACCGGCCTGCGGTTCCCGACCACGGATATGCTGGGGATCGACCTCGTGCTGCCGGACTTCAGCTACCTGCGCGAGCGCGCCAAGGACATCGAGGCGATCGTGATCACCCACGGTCACGAGGATCACCTCGGGGCGCTGCCGTGGGTGCTGAGGGAACTGGGGGACGAGCACGCGCCCCCGGTCTACGCCGGCCGGCTGACGGTGGCCATGGCCCGCTCCAAGCTCGACGAGCACAAGCTCCGCGACGCGGTCCTGGAGGACATCGAGCCCGGCGAGGAGCTGGCGCTCGGCCCGTTCACGATGGAGCTCGTGCACATGACCCACTCGATCCCGGATTCGTCGGCGGTGGCGCTGACGACGGAGCTCGGGACGATCCTCCTGACCGGCGACTACAAGTTCGACCAGACTCCGGTCGACGGCGTCCCGGCCGACGTGTCGAGGCTCGCCGAGCTCGGTCGTGAGGGCCTGCTCCTGCTGTGCGGCGACTCCACGAACGCCGACCGGCAGGGTTTCTCGCCCAGCGAGCGTGAGGTCGGCCCCCACCTCGAGGAGGTGTTCGCCCGGGCCGAGGGTCGCATCGTGGTGACCAGCTTCGCCTCCAACATCCACCGCGTGCAGCAGGTCGTCGACGCGGCGGCGGCGCTCGGTCGCAAGGTCTCCCTGGTCGGCCGCTCGATGCGCAAGAACGTCAACATCGGCCGTTCGCTCGGCCACATCGAGATCCCCGACGGGATGCTGATCCAGCCCCAGGAGGTCGAGGACTGGCCCGACCACAAGGTCGTCGTGATCTCGACCGGCTCCCAGGGCGAGCCGCTCTCGGCCCTGCGCCGGATGGCCCACAGCGACCATCGCATGATCAAGCTCCACCGCGGCGACACGGTCGTCTTCTCGGCCACCCCGATCCCCGGCAACGAACGCGCGGTCAACGAGACGGTCGACCGGCTGTACCACATCGGCTGCGATGTGATCACATCTCGCGACGCGCCGATCCACGCCTCCGGCCACGGTTACGCCGAGGAGCTCAAGCTGATGCTGAACCTGGTCAAGCCGCGCTACGTGCTGCCGGTGCACGGGGACCACAAGCGCATGCACCTGCACGCCCGGCTCGCGGAGGCGGTGGGGATCGACCCCGACGACATCTTCAAGGGCGAGAACGGGCTGCCGCTGGAGATCGACGAGCGCGGCGCCCGCTTCGGCGAACCCGAGCAGTCCGGGATGATCTTCGTCGACGGCGTCGACATCGGGGACCCCGCCGACGTGGCCCTGCGCGACCGCCGGATGCTGTCCGCGGACGGGATCTTCATCGTCGTCGCGACGGTGTCCGAGCAGGACGGCGAGTCGGTCGCGCCGCCCGAGGTGATCTTCCGCGGGGTTCCGTTCCTCGACCAGGCCGACGGCCTGGTCGACGACATCCGGGCTGAGGTGGAGCGTTCACTCGAGCGCTCGGCCAAGGACGGACTGCGTGACATCGACCTGCTCCAGCAGGAGCTGCACGACGACCTCGCGGCGTTCGTGTATGACCGTCTCCGCCGCCGCCCGATGGTGCTGCCGGTCGTCGTCGAGGTGTAGAGCCCGGACGTGGAGGCGAGGCCCGAGCGGCGCTACGCGCTCGTCGAGCGGCCGTTCCTGGCCCGCCGGGTGAGGTGGCGCGCCGGCGCAGCGACCGGCGAGGACTCGCCGTCCGTGCCCGAGGGCGAGGCGCCCGCGCCCGGGGATGAGGCCCCGGCGCCGGTCCCGCGGCTGGCCTGATCATTCTCCAGCTCCGGCGCGTCGAGCGGGATCCGGATCACGAAGCGCGTGCCGCTGCGCGGGGGACCGGGCACGGGATGCTCGAGCACGATCGTGCCTCCGTGCGAGGCGACCACCGCGCTCACGATCGCCAGCCCCAGCCCCGAGCCGCGGCCACCGTCACGACCGCCGCGCACGAAACGCTCGAACACCCGGCGCTCGAGCTCGGGGGGGATGCCGGGCCCGTCGTCCTCGACGATCAGCACCGCATCACCCTCGGACGCGGAGACCGTGGCCCGGATCTGGGTTCCCTCCGGAGTGTGCCGAACTGCGTTCTCGAGCAGGTTGAGCACCAGCCGGTGGAGCTCGTCCTTCGAGCCCTGGACCACGGCCGGCTCGACGCTGACCGTGAGCTCGTGATCGTCGGCCACTGGTGAGAGCTCCGCCACGGCCTCGAGCAGCGCGTCGGCCATGTCGGTCGGCCGATGGGGCTGGATGCGCTTGGCGTCGGCTCGTGCCAGCAGCAGCAGGTCGCCCACCAGCCGGCGCATCCTGCGGGTCGAGCGAAGCGCCGCATTGGCCGTCTCGGCCTGGTCACCCTGCAGCTCCTCGGTGAGCAACTCGAGGTTGGCCAGCACGCTGGTCAGCGGGGTGCGCAGCTCGTGGGAGGCATCGGCGACGAACTCGCGCTGGCGATCGAGCATCGCCTCGGTGTCGCTGCGCGCCGCCCCGAGCGCCTGCAGCATGCTCTCCAGCGTGCGGGCCAGCTCGGCCACCTCGTCGTTGGCCTCGGGGTGGGGGAGACGCAGGCTCGGGTCGCGGGTGCGCTCGATCTCCCGGGCGGCGTCCGAGAGCTCGGCGACCGGCCGCATCGCTCTCTGGGCCAGCGCCAGGCCCGCGAGCAGCGCCAGGATCGTGCCGCCGAGCACGCCGAAGACCAGGAACACGCGGACCTTGGCCAGCGTGTGGTCGATGTCCGACAGCGGCCGCGCGTAGAGCACGGAACCCTCGCCTCCCGACCAAGTGATGGGGCGGGTCTCGACGCGATAGCCGAACTGCTCCGACGGATCGTGGGTGGGCAGGGTGAAGGCCGGGTCGGTGACCGGTACGGCGACGCCGTTGACGAGATGGCTCTGCGAGCAGAGCTGCAGCCCGGTGTCGTTGAACACGCGGATCTGCGCGTGTTCGGCGCTCGCGTAGTCGCTCAGCCTGATGTTCGTATTGCAGTCGAGCTTGTTCGACGGGTCGATTACAGGACGGACCTGCTGCTCGAGTTGCTCGACCGCCGAGCGCATCTCGTCGTTGAACTGGCCGCGGACCTGTCTCGTCGTCAGGACGCCGACAATGGCGGCGAAGCCGCACAGGATCACGCACGTCAGGACTGCCGATCCGCCGGCCAGGCGCCACCGGATCGGGAGCGACCTATACGCGGAGAACGTAGCCTGCGCCGCGGATCGTGTGTAGGAGCCGAGGCTCTCCGCCAGCTTCAAGCTTCCTCCGCAGGTTGGAGACGAACACCTCGATCGTGTTCGTCATCGAGAATGGGTCATAGCCCCACACCTCGTCGAGCAGCCGCTGCCGTGAGATCACGATCCGCTCGTTGCGCATCAGGTACTCGAGCAGCTCGAATTCCCGCTGGGTCAGATCGACCGCTCGGCCGTTGCGGATGACCTCGTGCGTGTCGGGGTTCAGCTGCAGATCCCCGACCGCGAGCGTGGCCTGGCCGCGAGGGGGGCGCCGGCGCAGCAACGCCCGCAGCCTGGCCAGCAGCTCCTGGCGTTCGAACGGCTTGACCAGGTAGTCGTCGGCGCCGGCGTCGAGGCCCTCCACCCGCGACTCGACGGCGTCGCGTGCGGTCAGCACGAGGATCGGGACGTCGTCTGACTTCCGCAGGGTCTTGGCCACATCGATTCCGTCCAGCCGCGGCAACCCGAGGTCGAGGATCACCAGGTCGGGCAGGAACGCGTGCGCCAGGTCCAACGCGCTGATGCCGTCGCCCGCGAGCTTGACCTCGTAGCCCTCCATACGGAGCGAGCGCTGGAGGACGTGCGCGATGGCATCGTCATCTTCGACCACCAGCACCCGCGGAGGGCGTTCGAATTCAATCATTCCGAATCCAGATGGTAGGGATGCGGGGGAACGAATCGGGCAAGAATTTAGTGCGGCTTGATACGGAATCCGGGCGCGTCCTGGACCGATCGCCGGTCGATCCGGACTCCGCGGGGACGCCCGGTGGCGGCAGGAGACGGGCCGCGCGCAGCGAAGCAGGATCACTCGGACATGGCCACCCGCCAGAAGCGCAAGCCCAAGCCGCCGCGGCCGCGTGCACGGCGCTCGCTGCTCGCGAGCCGTCCCAGCCTGCCCAGACTCGAGCTCCAGGCTCATCAGCTCGACATCATCGGGCTCGCGCTGATCGCGCTCGGCCTGTTCCTGGCCGGCGTGGCCTATCTGCACTGGACCGGCGGCACGGTGGGCGAGGGCTTCGTGCGCGCGCTGCGCTTCGTGTTCGGACTGCTCGGCTACGCCGTGCCCGCCGCGCTCGTGGCCGCCGGCGCCCTGATCCTCCTGCGGGAGCTGCGGCCGCCGGCGCGGCCCCTGCGCACCGGGATCCTGTGCCTGGTGGCGGCGATCACGCTGATGCTCGGGGCGGGGACGCTGGGCCTCGGGCCGGGGATCGCGCGGGGGCATGGGTTCTGGCTGCCCGCGACCTTCGAGCGGCGCGGCGGGATCATCGGCGAGAGCGAGCTGTGGGCGGCCTCGAACCTGTTCTCGTCGGTGGGCGCGCACATCCTCGGCGTGTTCTTGTTCATCGCCGGCGTGATCCTGGTCACCGGCGCGACTCTCGCCGGGGCCATCCGCGCCACCGGCGCCGGAGTGGCCGGGACCAGCCGAGCGCTCAAGCGCTCGACCGAGGAGATCACGGCCAGCGTCAAGCGCCCCCCGCGCCTGACCCCCGACCACAGCGCCGAGGCCGATCCGGGTGCGGATCCGATCCTCCCGCCGGAGCCCGACACCGCCGAGCTGGTCGTCCGCGCCACCCATGTCGAGGCGCCGCCGATCGAGGACTACGGTCTCGGGGCTGAGCCCGAAGCTGAGCCCGAGGACGTCCTCGGAGAAGAGCTGGAGCTCGATCCCGAGTCCGACACCGATTCCGGGGACGCGGGCGCGAATGCGGTGACGCGCCGCGAGGTCGGACCCGAGGACCTGACTCCGCAGGGGCGCTACCGGGCTTCGATCACCGACGATCCCGACTTCGTCTGGCACGTGCCCGGAGGGCGCTTCCTGACCCGCTCGACCGGCGAGGCCGCCAAGCCCGACACCGCCGGCCAGGAGCAGGTCGCGAGAACGCTGCTCGAGACCCTGGGACATTTCGGGATCGAGGCGAAGGTGATCGGGCGGGTCACCGGCCCCCACATCACCCGCTACGAGCTGCGGCTGGCGCCGGGCACGAAGGTGGCCAAGGTGGCCCAGCTCAAGGACGACCTCGCCTACGCCCTGGCCGCGACCGACATCCGCATCCTGGCGCCGATTCCGGGCAAGCAGGCCGTCGGCGTCGAGGTCCCCAACGCCCGGCGGCGGATCGTGCACCTCGGGGACGTGTTCCAGGACCCGCCCCCGGATTGGTCACCGCTCGCGGTCTGGCTGGGCAAGGACATCGCCGGTCGCGCCATCGGCGCCGATCTGGCCAAGATGCCCCACCTGCTCGTCGCCGGCACCACCGGCGCCGGAAAGTCCGCGTGCGTCAACGCAATGCTCTCGAGCATCCTACTGCGGGCCACGCCGCATGAGGTCAGGCTCGTGCTCGTCGACCCCAAGCAGGTCGAACTCAACCACTACGAGTCGATTCCGCATCTGCTCACTCCGGTCATCACCAACCCGCGGAGGGCCGCCAACGCGCTGCAGAACCTGGTCAAGGAGATGGAGCAGCGCTACGGCACGATGTCGCTGGCCCGCACCCGCTCGCTGCCCGAGCTCAACCGGACCCGCGAGCAGCGCGGCGACCCGCCGCTGCCCTACATCCTGTGCGTGATCGACGAGCTGGCGGACCTGATGATGGTCGCGCCGGCCGACGTGGAGGACTCGATCATCCGTCTCGCCCAGAAGGCGCGCGCGGTCGGCATTCATCTCGTGCTCGCCACCCAGTCGCCGCGCGTCGACGTGATCACCGGCATGATCAAGGCCAACGTCCCGTCGCGGATCGCGTTCGCGGTCTCCAGCCAGACCGACTCGCGCGTGATCCTCGACCACAACGGCGCCGAGTCGCTTCTCGGCCAGGGGGACATGCTGTTCTCACCCGTCGGCTCCTCCAAGCTGCAGCGGATCCAGGGCGCCTACATCGACGAGGCGCAGATCCTGGAACTGACCGAGGCCTGGCGCCGCCAGGGCGAGCCCGAGCTCCACGAGGAGCTGCTCGAGGCGGTCGCCTCCGAGGACGCTGGCGGCGAGGACGACGACGCGCTGCACCCCGACGAGGATCCGCTGCTCGAGGAGGCGATCTCGCTGGTGGCGCAGATGGGCACCGCCTCCACCTCCATGCTCCAGCGCCGGCTTCGGCTCGGCTACACCCGCGCCGGCAGGCTGATCGACATGCTCGAGCGCCGCGGCATCATCTCCGGCTACGAGGGCTCAAAGCCGCGCCAGGTGCTGATCACTGAGGCCGACGTGCCGAGGATCCTCACGCACCTGGCCGAGGGCACTGCCCCGGCCGGGGCCCCGACGGGCGGCAGCGGCCGTGGCCATGGCCATGAGGGCTCGGAGGGCGAGGGAGAGTAGGGGAGTAGGAAGTAGGGGCGGGCTTCGTGCGCGTTGCGTGCGGCGGCCGTGACGGCGGGGCGCCTGAGCGCGGTTCGTGTCCGCGTGCGCCGAGCGGCGGGTCCGGGCGTAAACGGCGCTGGGATGGGATGCTGTCGCGGGGGCGGCTGGCGGCTGGCGGCTGGCGGCATACGCCGCCGTGCGTGCTCGGCAGCCGGCGGCATGGCCCGCGGGACTGGCCGACCGCCGCCGCGAGGCCGGTAGTCCGACCTCCTCATCACTTGATGCACCGGAATTCAGGGCGCACAACCTGCCAAACCTCACCCGCCAAGACCTTCCTTGGCAATCTAAGCGCGCCCCGCATGCTCAACCGACCAAGGTCGACACTGAGGGCCTGGCTTGTACCGTTGTGCACGCTGGAAAACGGTGCGCCGCGGGGTGGAGCGGTGCCGGTCGTGCCGTCGCGCGGACCACAGCACCAAGCCCCGCCCGAGACGCAGTCCTTCCCAGCCGCCGTTCGCGCGGCGGAGCCCGGGACGCGCACCAGGCGGGGCGCGGACCCAAGCGGCCGTCGCGACCTCGTCCGCGTCTAAGATCACCGCAGTGCCAACCCTGCAGGCAAACGGGCAGCGCCTGCATTACGAGATTCATGGCGAGGGGGAGCCGCTGCTCTGCATCATGGGTCTCGGAGGCGACGTCTCCGGCTGGCGCTCGCAGGTTCCGGTGTGGTCGCGCCACTACCGCACGATCGTGTTCGACAACCGCGACGTCGGGCGTTCGGACTACGTGGACTCGACCTACGACGTCCGGGACATGGCCGCCGATGCGATCGCTCTCGCCGAGGCTCTCGGTCTCACCCGCTTTCACCTGATCGGGATCTCGATGGGCGGCGCGATCGCCCAGGAGGTGGCGCTGGCGCTCCCCGACCGGGTCCTCACCCTGACCCTGTGCGCCAGTTACGCGAGCGCCGGGCGCATGGGACGCGACCGCGCGCGGCTCCAGGCCGAAGCGGCAGCGGTCAAATCCGAGGAGCAGCTGCTCGAGGAGCTGATGCTGCTGACGCTGTCGGAGGCCATCTACGAGACGGCCGAGAATCTGGCGGCGGTGCGCGAGCTCGTGCTCTCCTATCCCTACCGTCAGCGGCGCGACGGGTTCATTCGCCAGATCCACGCCGGGGCCCGCCACGAGGCGCGCGATCGCCTCGGGTCGCTGGCCATGCCGGTGCACGTGATCGGCGCCGAACAGGACCTGCTGGTCCCGGTGTGGAAATCGCGTGAGCTGGCCGAGCTGATTCCCGGTGCCCGCCTATCGGTGATCGACGGCGCGGCCCATGCGGTCAACGTCGAGCACGCCCGCGAGTTCAATGCTCTGGTGCTCGAGTTCCTGCGTTCGAGCCGGGCAGCCCGGGCGGCGTTCTGACAGCGAGATTTCAACGGCCCGTCCGCGCCGACCGCGACTCGGCTGGTGGGTAGCCTTCGGCGCGTGGCGGATATTGGATCGACTCTGCGCGAGGCGCGGATGCGCAACCGCATCGATATCACTGAGGTGGAGGCCCGGACCAAGATTCGGGCCAAGTACCTGCGTGCGATCGAGAACGAGGAATGGGACCTGCTGCCGGGGCCCGTCTACATCAAGAGCTTTCTGCGCACCTACGGCGACTACCTGGGGCTCGACAGCCGGATGCTGGTCGACGATTTCAAGCGCCGCTACGAGCGCCCCTCGGACAACGAGATGCGGCCGATCGCCGCGCTGGGCCGCGAGCGCGAGCGCGCCGCCAAGGGCCCGCTGCTGCCTCCTTGGGCGCTCATCGGCCTGGTGCTGCTGGTCCTGGTCGTGGCGCTGTACGTGGTCGGTCGCAGCAACACGCCGAGCGCGCCGGCTCCTCCGACCGGCGCCCGCGCCACCAATCCGCACAAGCACCGGTCGGCCGCCCCCGTCCGCAAGCATCCGGCCACCACTCCGGTGCCTCACACCGTCAAGCTCCAGATGGTGCCAACCGGTCAGGTCTACATCTGCCTCGTGGACGGGAACGGAAAGAAGCTGATCCCGGGCACGATCTATGCGCTCGGGCAGTCAATCCCCTCCCACGCCGCTCCGAAGCTGCTGCTTACCCTGGGGAATGCCTCCGTGCGCGTGAGAGCCAACGGCCGCCTGGTCCGCGTGCAGCCCTCCGCGAGCGCGATCAGGTTCCTGGTCGGTCCCACGAGCGAGCGCCAGATCCCGCTCTCCGCGAGTCCGAGCTGCCCGTGAGCTCCCGCGCCGGCATCCTGATCACGGGGACCGAGGTCCTGACCGGAATCATCTCGGACCGGAATGGGCCCTGGCTCTCGGAGCGGCTGCGGGAGATCGGCGTCGACGCGGCACAGATCCAGATCGTCGGCGACCGGCCCGATGACCTGCTGGCGGCGCTCGAGTTCATGGCGAGCCAGGAGCTGTCGCTGATCGTCACCAGCGGCGGCCTCGGGCCGACCGCCGACGACCTCACGGCGGAGATCGTGGGGCGCTTCGCGGGCCGCGAGATGGTGCTCGACCCCGAGCTGGAGGAGCGAATCGCCGAGATCCTCCGGCCGATGATGAAGCGCTGGCCCGGGCTCGATCTCGAGGCGATCCGGGCGTCGAACCGCAAGCAGGCGGTGATTCCCGAGGGCGCGACGGTGCTCGAGCCGGTCGGGACCGCCCCCGGACTCGTGGTCCCGCCCGCGAGCGGGTCGGGCCCCACCGTGGTCGTGCTTCCGGGGCCGCCGAGGGAGATGCAGCCGATGTGGGAGACGGCTCGCGCCACCGACGCCTTCCGCGCCGCCATCGCCGGGGCCACGACCTATCGCCGCGGCATCGTCCGCCTGTTCGGCATCCCCGAATCGGAGATCGCCAACACCCTGCGCGCCGCGGAGGCGGAGGGGCTGCAGCTGGAGACGCTCGAGATCACCACCTGCCTGCGCCGGGGCGAGATCGAGATCGCCACTCGCTACGAACCCCCGGCGCAGGACGATTACGACGGCCTGATCGCATTCATCGTGCAGCGCCACGCCGACACCCTCTTCTCCCAGGACGGCTCGACGATCGATGAGCAGGTCGCGGCGTTGCTGGCGGGGCACACGATCGCGGTGGCCGAGTCCTGCACCGGTGGGATGCTGGCGGCGCGCCTGACCGACCGTGGCGGCTCCTCGGCCTATTTCGCCGGTGGCGTGGTCGCCTACTCCAATGAGGCCAAGGTCGCGCTTGTGAGGGTCGATCCGGATCTGATCGCCCGCTTCGGCGCCGTGTCCACCGAGGTCGCCGAGGCGCTCGCCGTCGGTGCCATCGAGCGCTTCGCGGCCGGCATCGGGGTCGGGATCACGGGGATCGCGGGACCCGGCGGCGGGACCGAGGAGAAGCCCGTCGGGCTGGTCTGCTTCTCGGTGGCCACGAGCGAGGGCGAGAAGATCACGCGCAGCGTACGGCTTCCGGGCGACCGGGCCGACATCCGCGACCGGGCCACCACCGTCTCCATGCACCTGCTGCGCCGGCTGCTGCGCGGTGAGGCCAAGCTGCCGCTGCCCGGCCCGAATGACGCTCGCGGCTCCGCTGCGGCGCCACCGGGCTCAGCCGGCGCTGAAGCGGACGCTGCGCGTTCGTGACCGGCGAGCGGGCGCGGCTGTTCGTCGCGCTCGTGCTGCCCGGCGCGGCCCGTGAGCGGCTGGTCAGCTGGCGGCGGCAGGCGGTGGGCGGGATGTTCGGGCTCAGGCTCGTCGCACCCGACTCGCTGCACGTGACGCTGTGCTTCCTGGACTGGCTCGAGGCGCCGTCGCTGGAGCCGGTCTGCGCGGCCTGCGAACGGGGTCTGGCCGCGGCCGGCACCCGCTCGCCGCCGCTGGCGACCGGAGCGCCGGTGTGGCTTCCGCGCCGCCGCCCCGCCGTCCTCGCGGTCGGCCTCGAGGACCGCACCGCCGGTCTCGTTCGGATCCAGGGGTCGCTCTCGGCCGAGCTGTCGGCCGATGGCTGGTATCGCCCGGAGCGACGGCCGTTCCTGCCCCACGTGACGGTCGCCCGCGTGGGCAGGGGGAGCCGCGTGCGAGCAGTCGAGCTCCCCGCTCCGGAGCGGCTCGGGTTCTCCGGCGAGCAGGTGGTTCTGTATCGCTCGACGCTGCTGCCCGCCGGCGCCCGCTACGAGCCGCTGAGGGCGTGGCCGTTGCCGGACCCGCTGCCCTGATGGCGGGGGTGCGCGGCGCGGCACCGTCCGGCGCCCGCGCAAAAGTTTCACAGACCTGTGCGCGTCTTGGCACGGAAGCGTCTTGTTCCGTTGCAGGGACCGGCTCTAGCGTGTCGGTTCCGTCCGCCACCCGTCCTACCGTGGCTGGTTCACAGCGCATGAGACAAGGAGCCGAACCGGAATGACCGACCAAGACAAGGCCGACGCGAAGTCAGACGCCAAGCGTCAGGCCGCCCTCCAAGGTGCCCTCACACAGATCGAGCGGCAGTTCGGCAAGGGTACGGTCATGCGGATGGGCGACCCGGGCGCACGCGTGGCCGTGGACGCGATCCCGACAGGGGCTCTCTCGCTCGATCTGGCCCTGGGGATCGGCGGCGTCCCGCGCGGGCGGATCATCGAGATCTTCGGCCCGGAGTCGTCCGGTAAGACGACGCTCGTCTACCACATCCTCGCCGAGGCCCAGAAGCTCGGCGGAGTGTGTGCGTTCGTCGATGCCGAGCACGCGATGGATCCACTGTACGCCCAGGTGATCGGTGTCGACATCGATGAGCTGCTCGTCTCCCAGCCCGATTTCGGAGAGCAGGCACTGGAGATCGTCGACATGCTGATCCGCTCCGGAGCCGTGGACGTGGTCGCCATCGACTCGGTCGCCGCGCTGACGCCGCGCGCCGAGCTCGAGGGTCAGATGGGCGACCAGTCCGTCGGTCTGCAGGCCCGGATGATGTCCCAGGCGATGCGCAAGCTCGCCGGCGGGCTGAACCGCACCCAGACGCTGTGCGTGTTCACCAACCAGATCCGCGAGAAGGTCGGGGTCATGTTCGGCTCACCCGAGACCCAGCCGGGCGGCCGGGCGCTGAAGTTCTACTCATCCCAACGCCTGGACATCCGCCGGATCGAGACGCTCAAGGACGGCACCGAGGCCGTCGGCAACCGCGTCCGCGTCAAGGTCGTCAAGAACAAGGTCGCGGCACCGTTCAAGCAGGCGGAGTTCGACATCGAGTTCGGCCGGGGCATCTCGACCTCGGGCTGCCTGATCGACTATGGCATCGAGCACAACATCGTCACCAAGTCCGGCTCGTTCTTCTCCTACGGCGACGAGCGGCTGGGCCAGGGGCGCGGCAACGCGAAAGCGTTCCTGGAGGAGCATCCGGAGACCGCGAAGGAGATCGAGACCAAGATCTACGATGCGCTCGGGCTGGGTCGCGACCTGGTCAAGGTGATCGAGCCGCGCGATGAAGCGCCGCTGGCGGCGGTGGAGACGGTCGGCGACAAGGCGGCGTAGGGTGGAGGAGGGCTCACCGGCCACCGAGCGGCTCGATCCCGCCACCCATCTCCAGCACGCGCTGAATTTCGCCTACCGGTACATCGACCGGCGTGAGCGCACCGTCGCGGAGGTGCGCCGGCATCTGGAGACCAAGGGCGTGCAAGCGCAGACGATCGACGACGTTCTGCGCGCCCTGCGAGAGGACGGGCAGCTCGACGACGCTCGCTTCGCCCGCCTGTTCGCCGAGGACAAACGTGAGCTCGAGCATTGGGGATCGGACCGGATCCGGAGCGGTCTGATCGCCCGCGGCATCGAGCGGGACGTGGCCGAGCCCGCGCTCTGCGATCGGGACACGGAGACCGAGCTCGACCGCGCGCTCGGGCTGCTGCGTCGTCGCTTTCCCTCCCCGCCCGGCGACCGGCGCGGGCGTGATCGGGCGCTTGGGGTGCTGCTGCGCAAGGGCTATGAAAGCGAGCTCGCGCTCGACGCGCTGGCCGCCTATTCGCGTGGCGAGTGAGGCGCCCGCGCGCCGCCCGATGGGATATCGGTGGAGCGCGTTTGTTGCGCGCCGTTGCCCCCGGTACTACGATGCAGACAGCGAACGAATGGCCCGCGAGGCCACAAAACACCAGCAAATATCTTGATTCCTGGATCCCGGTAATTCAACGTTGACGGCAGCCACCAACGGGCCCCTCCGGCCCTCGACTTCGACGAACGATTCCATAGCCGCCGACTGAAAGGGCGACAGCGAGGTCGCTCACTAGGGCATCCGTTCGTGCACCTCGCACGGGCCGCTCGGTCGCTCCGAAAACTGAAACATGGACGTCTGGGCATACGCCCTGGCTGTCAGGAGAGGAACGACCATGGACATCATCGGTGCTGCAGCGCTGATCGCGGTGGGAATCGTGGTTGCCGCGCTTGTGTACGGTCGCACGCATTCCGGGCCTCGTCCCGCCGTCGTGGCCGCAGCACCGGTCGCGACGGTGGACCTGGATGCCGAGATGCGCGAGCGCCGCAGCGAACTCGCCCGCCGCGAGGAGGCTCTGGCCAAGCGCGAGTCCGAGCTCGCACGCGGCCAGGAACAGCTTGCGTCTCGCCGTCAGGAGCACGAACGCGATCTGGAGCGAATATCCGGCCTGTCCGCCTCGCAGGCCAAGCAGCTGCTGCTCAAGGAGGTCGAGGACCAGGCCCGGCACGACGCCGCGCGCCGGCTGCGCCAGATCGACGAGGAGACCAAGCGCGAGGCCGAGCGGCGCGTGCGCAACATCCTCTCGGTCTGCATGCAGCGTCTCGCTGCCGGCCACGCCGCCGAGACGACGGTGTCGGTGGTGCAGCTCTCCGCCGATGACATGAAGGGCCGGATCATCGGGCGTGAGGGACGCAACATCCGGGCGCTCGAGAACCTCACCGGAGTCGACTTCATCATCGATGACACACCCGGGGCGGTGGTGCTCTCGAGCTTTGATGGCGTGCGCCGGGAGATCGCCCGGATGACGCTCGAGAAGCTGCTTCAGGACGGCCGCATCCACCCGGCGCGGATCGAGGAGATGTACTACCAGGCCCGGTCCGAGATGGAGAACCACATCGTCGAACTCGGAGAGCAGGGCGCCTTCGAGGCCGGTGTCCCAGGTCTGCACGCCGAGCTGATCAAGCTCCTGGGGCGGCTCAGGTTCCGCACCAGCTACGGCCAGAACGTGCTCGCGCACTCGATCGAGGTCTCACATCTCGCCGCGATGATGGCCGAGGAGCTCGGCGCCAGTCCCAAGACGGCCCGGCGTGCAGCGCTGCTGCACGACGTCGGCAAGGCCGTGACGCACGAGATCGAGGGCCCACACGCGCTCGTCGGCGGTGACCTCGCGCGCAAGTACGGAGAATCCGAGGCCGTCGCCCACGCGATGGAGGCTCATCACAACGAGGTCGAGCCGCAGACGATCGAGGCGGTGATCGTCCAGGCGGCCGACGCCCTCTCCGGCGCCCGGCCCGGCGCCCGCGGGGAGTCGCTGGAGCAGTACGTCAAGCGGCTCCGGGACCTCGAGCAGATCGCCACGCGCCACAAGGGGGTCGACAAGGTCTATGCCATGCAGGCGGGCCGAGAGATCCGTGTGATGGTCGCGCCCGGCGACATCGACGACGACGCCGCCACGATCCTGTCCCACGAGATCGCCCGCGAGATCGAGAAGGAGCTCGAGTATCCGGGCCAGATCAAGGTGACGGTCATCCGGGAGTCGCGCGCGGTCGAGTACGCGCGCTGACCCGGGCCGGCCAGGCGGCCGTCGGTACCCTTGACCGCGATGAGGCGCTATCACGTCACCACGTTCGGCTGTCAGATGAACCAGCACGACTCCGAGCGGATGAAGGGAATGCTCGAATCGCTCGGCTACTCGGAGACCGACAGCCGCGACGACGCGGACGTGATCCTGTTCAACACGTGCTCGATCCGGGAGGCCGCCGACAACCGTCTGGTCGCCCACCTGGGCCACGCCAAGCGGCTGAAGTCCGAGCGCCCGGACCGGATCGTAGGTGTGGGCGGCTGCTGGGCGCAATCGGTCAAGGACGAGGTGTTCGCCCGCTTCCCGTTCGTCGACGTCGCGTTTGGCCCCGGCCAGGTGCACAAGCTGGCCGAGTTCCTCACCAGTGACTCGCTGACGGCCCAGGGCTTCTTCGAATTCGAGGGCTTCACCGGACACCTCCCGGCCAAGCGCGCCCGTGACTTCCAGGCCTGGGTGCAGATCAGCATCGGCTGCAACTGCGTGTGCTCGTACTGCATCGTTCCCTCGACCCGCGGCCGCGAGGTCAGCCGCCTGCCGGGAGAGCTCGTGTGCGAGGTCGAGCGGCTCGCCGCCGACGGCGTGCGCGAGGTCACGCTGCTCGGTCAGAACGTGAACTCGTACGGTCGCGACCTACGCGGAGACGAGCGTGCGAGCTTCGCCGAGCTGCTCGCGCGCCTCGACGCGATCGACGGGATCGAGCGGATCCGGTACACGAGCCCGCACCCGAAGGACATGCGAGAGGACGTGATCCGCGCCCACGCCGAGCTGCCGTCACTATGCGAGCACATCCACCTCCCGCTCCAGTCCGGCTCGACCGCGGTCCTCAAGCGGATGCGGCGGACCTACACGCGCGAGCGTTACCTCGATCGGGTCGCCATGATCCGCGAGCACGTCCCGGACTGCGCCCTCACCACCGACATCATCGTCGGCTTTCCGGGCGAGACAGAGGCCGACTTCGAGCAGACCATCTCGGTGGCCGAGGAGGTCGGTTACGACGGCGCGTTCACCTTCATCTTCTCGCCCCGGCGGGGCACCGAGGCGGCCACCCTGCGCGACCAGGTTCCGCACCCGGTCAAGGTCGAGCGGCTCGAGCGCCTTGTCGAGGTCATCCAGCGCCGGGCGCGCGAGCGCGCACAGCGCTTCGTCGGCCGCTCGCTGGAGGTGCTCATCGAGGGTCCCTCGCGGACCGACGCCACGCGGCTGCGCGGGCGCTCCCGGCACAACAAGGTCGTGAACTTCGCCGGCCTCGGATCCAGCGGCGACATGGTCGAGGTGGAGATCACCAGCGCCACCAGCCAGACCCTGGCCGGCACCGAATCACTGCTGGCCCGCGCCGCTCACTGAGGGTGCAGCCAAGAGCTTCGAGCGGCTTGTTGGCTCGGTAGCCGGAGATAACTGTTCTCGGTCGCTATCGGTCTAGGACGTACAGCAATCGTGTCGGCCGCGCGTCTGCCCGCTGTTGGTTTGGCCACCTGGTGGTTGAGATCTCGCGCCGGCTTGGCTCGTCGGCGACGAGGTGCGAACATGAGCCCCGGCTTGTGCAACCGTCGAGACGAATCGACGTTTCGCCACGCTCAGAGCGACGCGGTCAGCTCAACGTGCCAGGTGGTGGTGCGGATGCAGTACTTCGGGCAGCTCAACGACCTGGAGCTGCCCTCGCCGGTGGCGCGGATCGAGTCCCGGGCCGACGTCGCTGCGCTGGTCGACGCGTTCGAGGAGCTCTACGCCAAGGTCTACGTGCGCTCGGCACGCAGCCCCGAGCTCGGGTTCATGTTTCACCAGCGCGATCTCACGTGGTGCAGTCGACGCGGAGAAGCCCAAGCTGCCCACGAATCCTGAGACGCCGGAGGTGTCCGCCGACGCGCACACGGGCACGCGCCGGCTCTACTGGCGGGGCGACTGGGTGACCGCGGAGCTATATGAGATGGACGGCGTGCGCTCGGGCAACGTGATCGAGGGCCCGGCGGTGATCGAGGAACCCGCCACGACGTTCGTGGTGCCCCCGGACTCCGTCGCCCGCTGGACACCCATCGCATCTTCCACCTGAGCGCTCGCACCGCTGCGCGCGCCGTCGCCGCGGACGCCGAGTACGCCACCCCCTGACCGCAGAAGAGGAGACACCATGGCGATCACGACCCCACCGCAGTCCGAGCGCGCCACGATCGGCTGGGACGGCCAGACTCTCTTACGCGATGCTGACCGAGTCCGAGCAGCGCTTCGAGAAGACCGGCCGTTATCACGGCGTGGAGCGGCTGACGATGCAGGTCGAGGATCCGATCCGCTACGAGAAGATCTTCTCGCGGCTGCGCGGCGGGATGGTCAACGCCCGCGAGACGGCGTTGAACATCTCCGCCTCGCCGATCGTCAAGGAGATCGGCGAGCTGTGCTTTGCGCTGTACACGCCCGAGGGTGACTCGATCACGCTCTCCACCGGGATCATGGTCCACGTCCACACCATGTCTGACGCGATCAAGACATCATCCGCAACGACTTTGAGGACAACCCCGGGATTGCGCCCGGCGACATCTTCTGTAACAACGACTCGT
>Ga0209839_10000419_pt1 | contig 21759 bp, 18 predicted proteins | sample OrgsoiDNA2013050_FD_185800 | JGI IMG/M metagenome (GOLD analysis project Ga0209839, IMG submission 185800) | Permafrost soil microbial communities from the Arctic, to analyse light accelerated degradation of dissolved organic matter (DOM) -... | ecosystem: Environmental > Terrestrial > Soil >... | reverse complement strand
AGCCGTCCTACCGTTGAACGACACCCCATTAGATGTGAACTGCAAGCTGTTTGCCGTTCGTGGGATTTATAATACCGTAAGTCGCGTGCATTGTCAAGCGCCCTAAGAGCGGAATTCCGGCGTTTTTTTGCTTCGGCGCACATCACAAAAATGTTAGGGCAATCAATTGCCATTTTGAGTTCTTAAGGCATACAATAAATGTAGCATGATAATGAATAGCTATCCAGGATGCTTGTGTTCCTGGTCGTATTTTTGAAAGGATACGTCAATGCGAAGTAAGATCAGTGTTATTGGTGCTGGCTATGTAGGCAGCACCCTTGCCCAACGCCTGGCGGAGCGCGACTACGCCGATGTGGTTATGTTTGATATTATCCCAAATATGCCACAGGGGAAGGCGCTCGATATTTTGCAGTCCGGTCCTGTGCTTGGCTTCGACTCTTTGGTAACGGGGACAAATGATTATAACGATACCGCCAACTCGGATATCGTCGTGATTACCTCTGGTTTTCCGCGCAAGCCTGGCATGACCCGCGACGACCTGGTGAAGAAGAATCAGGAAGTTATTTCTCAGGTAACGGAGCAGGTGGTCAAGTACTCGCCCAACAGCATTCTAATTATGGTCACGAACCCGCTGGACGCGATGGCCCAACTCGCTCTGAAGATCAGTGGTTTCCCACGCGAGCGTGTCATTGGTATGGCGGGTATACTGGATACGGCGCGCTTCCGCACCTTTATCGCGCAGGAGGTCGGTGCCTCCGTGAGCGACGTGCAGGCGTATGTGCTTGGCGGTCACGGCGATACTATGGTTCCGCTCGCTCGCATGTGTACGGTCGCGGGCGTGCCGATCAGCCAGCTCATTTCCGCCGAGCGTATCGAGCAGATTGTGCAGCGCGCGCGCGATGGTGGCGCTGAGATCGTCAAGTTGCTTGGCACTGGCAGCGCCTATTTCGCGCCGTCCGCCTCTGTCCTGCAGATGGTCGATTCGATTCTGCTGGACAAGAAGATGATCGTGCCCTGCGCGGTCTACCTGAAAGGCGAATACGGCATCGAGAATCTGTTCGTCGGCGTGCCGGCCCAGCTTGGCGCAAAGGGCGTGGAGAAGGTTGTCGAGGTCGAATTGTCCAGCGACGAGCGCGCACTGCTGCAAAAGTCGGCCAGCGCGGTCAAAGAGCTGATAAATGTGATGGGGATCTAAACGTCCCTTCGTAGACAGAAGAAGGCGCGCCTGGACATCTCTGGGTGTGCTTTCTTCTGTCTACGGTCCATAACTCTTTATAGTTCAGGGACGGCTCACTCGTCCTGATCGTCATCGGAGGCTTCTTCTGCGCTTTTCGCTCCCTTGCCATTTCCGGCGATCACGATAATATATTCACCCTTGAGTTTTGCGTCGCCGAGGGTTGCCAGTAGTTGAGTGAGCGAGCCTCGTTCGACTTTTTCGAACATCTTGGTCAGGTCGTTGGCGAGGGCTGCTTGACGGTCGCCGAAGACCGCGAGGGCGTCCTGCAGGAAATCCGCGACGCGATAAGGGCTTTCGTAGTAGACGAGGGTGTGAGGAGCGTCTTTATCGACCTGCATAAACTTGCGACGACCAGCCGACTTGCGTGGAGGGAAGCCGCGAAAAGTAAAACTATGCACCGCGAGACCCGAGAGCACGAGTGCCATCACAAATGCCGTGGGACCAGGGATCATCGTCACGGGTAGCTCGGCCTGGATAGCCCTGCGCACAAGGGTAAAGCCGGGATCGGAAATACCGGGTGTCCCGGCATCCGTGACCACGGCCACGGATTTGCCCTGTTTGAGGAGTTCCTCGATGCGCTCGCCTGCGCGCTGCTCATTATGTTCATGGAAGGCCATCTGCGGCTTCTGAATATCGAAATGTTTCAGCAATAGACCTGTTTTGCGCGTGTCCTCGCTGGCAACGATATCGACCGCGCGCAGCGTCTCCAGGGCGCGGAGGGTGATATCGCCGAGGTTGCCGATCGGCGTTGCGACGAGATAGAGCATACAATCCTCCTCTACTTTTTCTGACGTATCTCAGGCAGGCGTGTAAGCACGTCCTGACGTTTGACCTTCAGAGTATGGGTGCGCGGAAAATCCTGGTCCGGCCAGAGAGTGAAGCCCTTGATCTGCTGATGAGTTGCCAGACGTTTGTTCGCCTGCTGTATAACGCTTTTTGCCTGCTCGGGATCATCCATCAGGAGTATAGCGTGTACTACAGGACCAGCACCATCTTCCGTCAATCCGATCACCACCGCCTCCTTTACAGCGGGAAACTCCTGGAGGATATTTTCTATATCTTCTGGATACACATTCAAGCCATTGGAGAGGACGATAAGATTTTTTTTGCGTCCTTTGAGGTAAAGATGCTGGCGAGCATTCATCGTGCCGAGATCGCCAGTGTAGTACCAGCCATCTTTAAAGGAGAGTGCCGTCGCCTCTGGATTTTTCCAGTAGCCCTGGGCAACATTGGGTCCGTGGACGAGAATCTCGTTATCGGCAGCGATGCGCACTTCTATGCCAGGAAGGGGGCAACCGACCGACTCAAGATCGTGGTCATGCATCGGATTGGCCGAAATAACAGGGGAGCACTCGGTTGCGCCGTAACCCTGGATCACGCGAAAGCCCATCTCCTCCCACTGGCGACCGAGCTGGAGTGGCAGATACGCGCCACCGCTCACAAAGAAGCGGAAACGACCGCCGAAGCGTTTATGCACAGAGCCGAACAGATAGCGCCGCGCACCAAATGGCACACGGGCAGCAAAACGATGGAGCAGCGCCCATTGCCGCTCGCGCTTCTGTCGGCGAACCTCGCGCTCGATGGCATTCATAAATAATTGTAGCGCCTGGGGAACCAGCACCATGCAGGTAATCTGCTGTGATATAAAGAGCTTCAATATAGTATCGGGAGCGAGCGTGCGAGCATACACAATACTCGCGCCCGCGGCGAGCAGAGCAATCTCGATAGTCATTTCAAACATATGTGAAAGGGGGAGAATAGAGAGCGCCCGATCGGTTGCGCGCACATCGATCACCTCAAGGGATGCCGTCACATTCGAAGTGATATTGCCGTGGCTGAGCATTACACCTTTGGGCTGACCGGTGGTACCCGAGGTAAAGACCAGTTCCGCCAGATCATCTTGTTGAACATCAGGCAATTTCTGCATGTCTAGCGAGCCGCTCGGCAATGCATCAAGATCTATAAGAGGAAGTGTCGGTTCGCGCAGGCTCTGGTACTGCTTGCGCGTTGTAACAAGAAACTTCGCCTCCGTCGTCTCGGCGATGCGCAGGAGAAAATCTTCTTTACTATTTACATCAAGTGGAACGATAACGAGTCCAGAGAGCAGGGCACCCAGGTATGCAACCAGCCAATCGATGCGACTGGGCGACCAGATAATGACGCGCTCGCCCTTAGCGAACTGCTGTTCTTGTAAATAGCCAGCAAACGAGAAGACGCGCTCCTGTAGATCCTGATAAGTGAGAATAGAGACCTGGTTCCCCTCGATCGATTCAATGAGCGCGGGGCGACCACCAAAGCGCTCAACGGATTTCCTGAACAGAAGAGGAATCGTTTGCATAGTGCGGCCTTTCTGACAGTACTGTCATAGTACTGTACAATGATTTTTCTGTATTTGCGGATTGAGTTTGCTGATAAAGCGAAAAAACCATCAGTGCGCGTGAGCATTATAATCGAGTGAAGCTTTTTTTGCTAGTAGCTGGCAAAGCAGTGCTTCCTTCTGCGGATGAGCTAGAAGGAAATGCATCAAAGCTTTACAAGATACGCATTCTTTCTTGCATTCCTGTGAATTGTTGTATAAAAGAGCTATATGTGAACGTTTTCCCTGCTATTTTTGCTCTGTTATGGTATAATAAATCGCGTTGGTATCAGTGGAAGGTTGATAAATCGAAGTATGTAAATTTAAAACACAATATTTTTGAATCAAAAAATATTGTGTGTATTCAGGGCGAATTGAAATGAAAGAGTATATACTAGGACTACGAATCATATAGAATAGTATTGACTAGACTTGTAGCTTATGTTAAAATACGAAATATGGAGAATTATCTAGCTAGATGTGTCTCTGTAATACTTGTTTACTCTACAACGAGAGTCTTCTTACAGGAGAGATGCAAAAAGTAATCAAAAGCTAGAGAATTTTCATTGTGCGTGCGCGCTGCATATGCCCGAAATGTAGGCGTACAATTCATTGAAAGGAAACCGTTCCATGCCATCCCTAGAAACTGCAAATGTGGGAAAGGCGGTTGCAGCGAGAGTCGGTACGAATATTCGCGAGGTTCGTACAAAGTTAGGAATGACTCAAGCCCAATTAGCTGCGCCGGAATTCTCAATCTCTTACATCTCCGCCATCGAGCGGGGGAAGATTCGCCCCTCTTTAAAAGCCCTCTCGATTTTAGCACGACGCCTGGATGTACCCTTGACATTCCTCCTGGAGGGTTCACCCGCTGGCGCTGCTGAGGCGCGCGCTGTAGGATACTCGCCCGCCGACTCCGGTCCTGACCAGAGGATCGATGTCGATCTGCTACAGGCAGAAGTGCTTGTCCAGCAAGGAGAGCATAAACAGGCTGAACAGTTGCTCGCCCCGATTCAACCAGAGCGTGTAACGACTGATCAGGTCTATCGTCTCTATTTGCTACGCGGTGAAGTCCACCTGGCGGCGGGCGAATATCAAGAAGCTGTAGTTGAGTTGCGCAACGCCGTCTCCCAGGGTGAAGCGCTCAATGATAGTGAATTTATAGAGCGCGCGCGTAATCTTTTAGGAAGAGCCTACTTTGCTCTATATAACTATACTCTCGCGATGGAGAATCATCTTCGCTGCAACTCCGCCATCGAGAACGGCCAGATCGCCGATCCGGTCTTTTCGCTCGATGTATACAGCAGCCTGGCAAACGATTACTTCAGGTTAGGTGATCTCGATAAGTCCGTTGTGTTCTATCACAAGGCTCTAGAGACGCTCGACGGAATGAATCGCGATAGCAAGAGCTTTGCGTATAAGTATATGGAGATCAGCCAGCATTATAAGGCGCTCGGGAAGCTGACGACGGCGCGCGAGTATGCGATGCGCAGTCTCGCGGTCTACGAGATGCGCGATGAGCAGCGCCTGGTTGGAATGACGCACCAACGCCTGGGCAAGGCTCTGGAGAAGCAGAACGATCTCGATGGAGCCGAGCGGGAATACAAAGAAGCGATCGCTATTGAAGGTGAGCTGAACGACGAGGTTTCTTCTTCCATTTGCCATACCTCCCTGGCTGAACTGCTGCTGAAACGCGGGCAGACGGAGGAGGCGGAGCAAGAGGCTGTTCTGGCCCTCAACTTTGCGCGTGCCAGCGATGACGCGCAGACGCAGGGGCAGGCACTGATTGCCCTGGCGCAGATTCGTCATCAAGGTGGCGACTTTGCTTCGGCTGATCAGCTCTTCTCCGATGCCCTCGAAATGCTGGATGCGTCGAATGCACATGAAATTGCCGCCGGTGCATACTTCCGCTATGCCAACCTTTTGGAAGAGCGTGGAGATGTACAGCACAGCCTGAGTGCTATTAAGAAAGCTTACGAGCACCAGCGCCTGGGCAAGCGCGGCGATCTCGAATAAGAGGAGCGCCTGATCTGATTTTCTTATAGCATTGACAGGAAATGGGAGAGGATAGTCGTAAGATGTATCCTCGCCGGGCGCAATGCATTTACATTTCTATCTTGAGAAACGTCAAAGAGGTAGACATGGAGATGCATTGCGCCTGTTGCATATTCCTTGTACAATGCTACTAACGAAAAATGCCCACGAAGCGTATCCTTCTTCATCCTCATGTATACTATTAGTAGTTGCCAGGATGTCATACGTCGCTGGGGCAAGCTGGAGGGCTTTTCTGCATGCCGTTTACTGCACACGACTTGAGGTACCATGCCGAACAAAGCTATCCTTTATTGTATGCTTATCTTCACCGTCATGCCCAACGCTTCCTGGGTCCTCTGAAATATGATGCATTTGAAGTTGATACCGTCATTGGTCATGTTGTAGAGCAACTTGTACGCCTCGGACTCTTCGGCGGCGGCGCTAACGCATCGCTCACCGCTCTCGATCATTTATCTGATGCCCAATTCTACGCGTTTCTCAGCCGCAGCGTGCGCAACAAGGCGATCGATCGTCTGCGCAAGCGCCGCTTGCAGGTGAGTACCTCGGCTGAATTAGAGGCACAGAATGGTGACGAGATTGATGATGATCCCATCAATGAGGCGGTTGTGCCGCTGTGGGGACCCGCACCTTTTGCAACGCCGGAGGAGGTTGCTCTGCGTATCGCCGCGCAGCAAGAGTTGCTCAATATGTTGAAGCACTGCATTATGGAATTGAACTCGGCCCCGCGCCAGCTCGCGGCGGTTATGCAGGAAATAGAGGATATCGGTGCCGATGCTCTGTTAGGGAAGATGATGCAGGATCTCAAAGAGGGGCTTGCCTCCTCGTATCCTGCCGCCTCGCTTCAACATATGAGCCAGCATAAAGATCACGCACATAAGAAATTGCGTCATTGTCTCCAACAGCAAAGTACGAATTTGGCGGTCAGGGTTGCTTTGCGTCTGACAGAGTATATAACTTTTACGGCGAAGGATTATACAGTAGAAATGCAGGCCCTGGTTCAGGCAGATCTTTCTGAAGACGATGTGCGCACAGGGTTGAAGATACTGGTACTCGAAGGCTTACTCGATTGGAATGGTGAAGCGGTTATTCATTGTACCGCTGCCCAGGTGAAGCACCTGTCCCGTTACTACCGAGACGAGTAGGCCCAGTCACCAGAGGAGGCAATTTTATGGACGATATAAAGCAACCCGGCGGCTTTTCTGATCGGCGCAATAACTACGCGCAACTGGCCTCCTGGATACAACAAGTGATGCGGCAAGACGAAACCCAGGCGACGCATACGGCGCATACAACACATACAGGGGAAGATGGGAAAGAACTGGAGCTCCTGTTGAATAGCGACTATCATCTGCGTTTTTATCAGCAGTTGCCAGACTTTATCATGGCGCTTCTGGCTGACGAGGAGCAGGCGACGCTCAAGTACGCGCCTCTGCTATACCATCTGGCCGGATGCAGGGAGTGTCACGCCAGCTACCTGGACCTCTACGATGCGTTGCAGGCGGCTGTCTCCCCAGTTGGACCGCGTCCCCAGCTTGGGCAGGGCACGCGCACATTGAACGCAACGCCTCAGCGTATGCTTGAGCACCTGTGTCAATCTTTGATCAGCCAGGCTGAAGCGCTGTTTCGCCAGGAACGGCGCGAACATGTCGCGAACGATGTCGCGGCCCGTGCGCTGCTAAAGCTGGCGCTCAGTATCAGCGCGCGCATCAGTCAGAGCATGTTGCGGCATAGGGCGCTCCGTGATCTTGTGCGTGTCGCGAATCTTTTCGAGGGGAGCGTGACAGAGCATGATCCAGACGTTCACACCTATACCCCCAAATTGGTCGGCGGTGCGCGCAGTGGAAAGAAAGTGCTCAGGCGCGTCGATACCCCGCGGCGTGCTTCTGGAGCGCCTCTGGAGGAGCCAGCGATTATCCTGCAAGCGCGCTCTTTAGGAGGCACAATCACGCAACGCGAACAAACACTATTCCTGCATCTCCAGGATCTCGCCGAGGAATTGCGCGGACGGCATGTCATAATAACGGTACCCCTGGGCGCGCTGCTCGAGCCAGTACGCTGGCGTGGCGGAAATCCACGCGCCATCCGCAGTACCATACCTGTAGATGCACAGGGGACGTTGCTAACCCCGTTGGGGGAGACGGAGCTACAGTTAAGCGATAGCGAGGAGCATAACCTGCTAGAAGCAATGTTTATGTTGCTGGAAGTGCGTGCTACTGACTAAAGTGGCTGAAAGTCGACGGCACCACTTTTGCCGCCATCTTTGTGCGCCACATACGCCTGTTCGAGCGTAATAGTAGTATCTACCCCTTTACACATGTCATAAATAGTCAAGGCCGCGACCGTGACCGCCGTAAGTGCCTCTACATCTACGCCGGTTTTATAGTGAGTGCGGGTGCGACCTTCGATAGAGATCAGCCCTTCGGCGCTATTCAACGTAAAGCTTAGATCGATATGCGTCATTGGTAGGGGATGGCAAAGAGGGATGAGTTGCGGCGTCTGTTTAGCCGCCAGAATACCCGCGATCTTTGCAACCTCCAGGACACTGCCTTTGCTCACCTGGTTGGTTTCGATCAAGCGTGTGGTGGCAGGTAGCATGCGAACTCGTCCCCTGGCGATGGCTGTACGAGCGGTCTCCGCTCGCTCCGATACATCGACCATATGGATATTGCCGTATTCATCCAGGTGAGTAAGCTGATCGGGTGTCTGATCCTTTTGCGTTGCCATGAATTTATTTTCCTAGCCGTTGGCGGCCCTGGAAAGCGCGCCGAAAATAGGTAAACGCCTCGTGTTCTTTGCCCTGCTCTTCCAACAGGCGGGCATAGAGCACAGACTCATTGGACAGTTCCTCGTGACTTCCCAGGCGTTCGAGCATATCCAGGCCAGCCGAGAAGTGTGCGTCGCCCTGTTCATACTGTGTCGCCGCGTATTCAATGCGCCCCAGCATGACGAGCGCCTCAGCGCTGATAATCGTGTCGCCGTGCGACTGAGCCATCTCCTGAGCCTGGTGGGCATATGTCGTAGCCTCTACGAGACTCTCGTGCTTAAAGTACCACTCTGCTAGCCGCGTATAGATACTGGCCAAAGAAAGCGGATCGCATGTGACATTGTGCTGCTGCGCCGCGTTTTCGAGAAACTGGCGCGCGTGCAACTGATCGCCCTTCATTATAGCACGACCAAGATAGTAGTACAGCTCGCTATGCAGACGTTTGTTAGCCTCTAACGTTGACACATGCAAACCTTTGTATGCATAAAGCGTAGCGAGATCGTACTCTTTCGTACTGGCATAGTAAGTGCCCATGTCCCGATATACCAGCTGAATAGCTTCAGGCGTCGCGATCTCCTGCGCGACGGTGAGCGCTTTCTGGAATGTATCTATCGCTTGCTCAATGCTTTCAAGCTGAGTATAATGCTGCCCTATGTGCATATATATCTGTACTGTGAAGAAAGGATCGTGCGGCTCGCTTGTCTCCAGGAGATTGAGGCAGCGTTGGTGATAGAGAAGCGCCTGTGAATAGTTGCGCATGGCGGCATGGGCGAGCGCGGAGATATTCAGGATGCGCAGCATCAGGTAGTTGGCGTTCAGCTCTTTCGCGATCTGCGCTGCTTCGGAGAGGGTATATTCACATTCCTGGAAGCGTTCAGTCTCAAAATAGGCCCATCCCAGGAGATAGCGATGTTGGAGGTGCTGCTGGCGCTTCATGCGCTTGGTAGATAGCTTGCTTAGTTGTGTGGCCGCTTGCTCCGCGCTCCCCTGTTGAATAAGCAGTTGAGTCTCTAAAAGCACCAATTCTATTTGATCATCATCGCGTTCGGTTATACTTAGTTGAGAACTAGAGCGAGAATCTTGTTGCGAACGCGCTGGTAATAATTGAGTAGAGGAGAGGCCCAGGCGCGTGGCTAAAATCTCTAGAGCACGGAGTGAGGGATGAATCTGTCCGCGCTCTATAGCAGAAATGTAACTTACCGAAAAATCTGGGGCTGCAAGTTGACTTTGTGTATAGTGTTGTGCAATGCGTGCAGCTCGAAGTTTTTCCCCTACGGATTTGCCAATCTTGCTTGGTAATTGTTCAGGGGACATCGTGAACCTCCTAATATGTAATCTCTTTGAGAAGCTAAGTCAATAAATACACAAACTTGAATGGTTAATTGCATTGTAAAATACAACTATGTTTTGTGTCAATACGTTAGTGCAGTAAATATGAGAATGTTACTTATAAAGTTTTGCCTGGGAGGAAAATAAATATCTTGTGCTACCAATCTTACTGGTCTCATAGTAGCACGGCGGCGACCGAAATAAGCGCATGCTATAATGCAGCATCAGGATAAGTAGTGATAGATAGCAAGTATGGTGTATTGAAACAATCGTAGCGGTTACGCTGGCAATAGCGGCCTTTATTGTCTATAGTGTATGTGCATCTGTATAATTTGTAAAGGCTGGGCTAACAAGGGAGTACTAGAGTTGTTCTATGAAGGTTGATGACATAGCTCTACTGAATGCGTTATTATGTAAGGGACATAATCAATTATTGGCAAGCGATAGGAGTACATCTATGTTTCGTTTTCTTACCGCCGGTGAGTCGCATGGCCCGTGCCTGACCATGATAGTGGAGGGTCTGCCCGCTGGATTAACGCTTGAAAAATCTGTCATCGATGCTGACCTGCGGCGGCGTCAGGGCGGCTATGGTCGTGGTGGGCGCATGAAGATAGAGAAGGATGCTGCGCGCCTGCTTTCGGGTGTGCGTCATGGTAAGACGCTCGGTTCGCCAGTGACGCTGCAGATTGAGAATCTCGATTGGGTAAATTGGGAAGAGCGTATGAATGCCGAACCCATTGAGACGGAGATCGATCCGGTCACGCGCATTCGACCTGGACACGCCGATTTTACCGGTGCCATGAAATATGGTCAGAGCGATGTGCGCAATGTGATCGAGCGTTCCAGCTCGCGTGAGACCGCTGCGCGTGTCGCTGTGGGAGGAGTATGCCGCCAGTTTCTCGCGCAATTCGGTGTGACTATTTATAGCCACGTGTTGTCAATTGTAGATATTGGGTACGAAAGCGCGCGAGCGATGACGCGTGACGCCTACCCGCCTGAGATGTGGGAGGCGGTAGAAGCTTCACCCATGCGCTGCGCGGATGCCGCTTTGACGGAGAAGATGATCGCGCGCATTCTAGAGGCGAAGCGCGACGGCGACACCTGCGGAGGCGTCTTCGAAACCGTGGCCCTGGGCGTTCCCATCGGTCTCGGTAGCTACAGTCAGTGGGATCGCCGCCTGAGCGCTCGGTTGGGTATGGCGATGATGAGCATTCCCTCGGTCAAGGCTATGGAGATCGGAGCTGGTTTTGCTGCGTCCAGCGCCACAGGATCGCATGTGCACGATGTCTTGCGTCATGGCGATGATGGACAATGGTACCATCTCTCCAATAACGCCGGTGGCATCGAGGGCGGCATCACCAATGGCGAGCCTATCGTCGTGCGCGTTGGCGTCAAGCCTATTCCCACCCTGGCGCATCCTCTGCCCTCGGTGGACCTGGCGACGGGCGAGAATATCGATCAGAGCCGTTACGAACGGAGCGACGTGTGCGTGGTACCGGCGGCTGGCGTCGTGGGCGAGGCTATGATGGCGATTACGCTAACCGAGGCTATCATCGAGAAGTTCGGCGGTGACAGTATCGAGGAGATGCTGAAAAATTATCGCGGCTAAAACGTTCTTACTAGTAATGAACATATACGCCACTATAGGAGAACATGGCCCCTGTGAGCTATTTCATTTGCCAGCGCTGAGTATCAATGGTACACTGGCGCGAAGGCGTATAGCAAGTGTATCAAAAGCAGAGGATGCTTCTAACATATGAATATCAGTGCAAGTATACGTAAATTGACATTGCTTTTTGTCATGCTCTTCGTTGCGCTCAGCGCCGGGCTGGTCTACTGGCAGGTTGTTGTCGCGCAGCAAGTAACGGGTAATATTCATAATGCTCGTCCCTGTCTGCCTGACAGCTCTCCGGTGCGTGGGCGCATCTTCGATCGTAACGGCGTCCTGCTGGCAGAGTCGCTTCCTGCGGACACTGGCTGCGGCTATATTCGTCACTATACCGAGCCGTCGCTGGCGGCCTTGATCGGCTACTACGTTCCCGGCTATCCATCAACGGGTATCGAGGCGCAGTACAACGACTATCTCAGCGGCCAGGTAGGCCAGACAGCGCTGAATAATCAGGTAAACAAGTTGTTGCATCGGCCTCCGGTCGGCGCTGACATCTACCTGACGATCGACGTGCGCATTCAGCGTATCGTCAATAGGGACTTTGATACGCAAATTCCTATCGATAATGAGAATACTTTCGCTTCCAATCGCGGATCGGTCATCGTCACCGATCCCCATAGCGGGCAGGTATTGGCGATGCTCAGCCGCCCCTCGTATGATCCCAATAAGCTGGAGACGACCCTCTCTGATGGGAAGCTGGCGTACTACAATCAGCTTGTCCACGATCCGGACCAGCCCTTGTTGGAGCGCCCCATCCAGTCGCGCTATGTGCCTGGCTCGACCTACAAGACCATGACGCTATTGGCGGGCCTGGACTCGCAGAAGACCACGCTGGACCAGCCGTTCACCCAGAAGCAGGCGATGGGTCCAATTCAATATAATGGTCAAAATATCGGCCCTATCGGCAACAATATTCAGGGTTATACTATCCGTTTCCCGGTCTCAACGAGCTACGGCTTCGCTCATTCGGATAATATCATTTTCGCGCAGATCGGAGTGAACACAGGTTTCAATACCTGGCTAGACTATAATAAGCGCCTCTACGTTGGACAGCAGATCCCTTTTGATTTGCCAGTCACCCCCAGTACGGTGCTGCCTGCTGGACAGGATACGTTGGCTAATAACCAGCTAGCGGCCAACGCATTTGGGCAGGGGACCGACTTTGTGACGCCGATGCAAATGTCGCTGATCGACAATGTGGTTGCCAACAATGGGCAGTTGATGCGTCCGATGCTGGTGATGCAGGCGACCGACCGGAACAAGAATCCGGTGCAGACCTTCTCGGCGCAGGCGCTGGGCGATCAGCCGCAAGTGAGCAGCCAGACGGCCACGCAGGTCCGTCAGGCGATGTACGGCGTTGTGCGCTGCGGTTCTGGTCTTGTGCAGGGCGTGCAACTGGTCAACTCTCCCTGGGGCATTCTTGCAAAGACGGGAACGGCCCAGGTCGGTGGGAACCAGCCGGCCCACTCCTGGCTTATTACCCAGGCTCCCTATTCCGTCGACAATCCCACGCAGCTGCCAAAGCTCACTATCGTAGCGATGAAAGAGAATGGCGGCGAGGGTGGTTCTACGGTTGGTCCGATGGTCACGGCAATGTACAACGACATCTTTACCAACGTCATGAAGGCCCAGATGCCCACGGCCCCAAACGCGAACTACTGCTGTAGCGCCAAACTGTTGCAGCTCGGCTGTCCTGCCTGATTGTTCGGAACGTACCTCTTCAGTAGGGATGGGCCTTGCGTCCATCCGGTTCCCCATCGCACGGCTCCTGGGCCGGATGGACGCAAGGCCCATCCCTACTGAGAATGTATTGTTGTGTCTTTCAGGTCGCTGCATTCGTTATAACACTTGCTAATAAGAGAGCACGGATGATACAGTATCTATACTACGCGTGCCTATCTGGCTCTATCTGTATGTGTTGTCATAAGCGAAGTAGCGACATAAAGGACAATAGTTATGAATACTGTCGCCGGCATACGGAAGCTAGCGCTCTTTTTTATCATTCTGTTTGTTGCGCTCAGTGCTGGACTGGTCTACTGGCAAGTTATTGTGGCGCAACAGGTACAGGGCAATATTCATAATGCTCGTCCTTGTCTGCCGGATAGCGCTCCGGTGCGTGGGCGCATCTTCGACCGCAACGGCATCCTGCTGGCGGAGTCGCTTCCCGCCAACGTGGGCTGTGGGTACGAGCGCCATTATACCGAGCCGTCGCTGGCGGCCTTGATCGGCTATTACGTTCCCGGCTACCCGGCGACGGGTATTGAGGCGCAGTTCAACGACTATCTCAGCGGCCAGGTAGGGCAGACAGCGTTGGACAACCAGATGAACAAGTTGCTGCACCGGCCCCCGGTCGGCAACGACATCTACCTGACGATCGACGTGCGCATTCAACATATCGTCGATCAGGATTTTGATACACCCATCACCATCGACAATAAAAATACCTTTGCCTCCAATCGCGGGTCGGTCATTGTCACCGATCCCCATAGCGGACAGATATTGGCGATGCTCAGCCGCCCCTCATTTGATCCAAACCGGCTGGTTACTACGCTTTCCACCGGCGATCAGTCTTACTTCAATCAGCTTGACCACGATCCAGACCAGCCTCTGGTGGATCGGCCCATCCAGTCGCACTATGTACCTGGCTCGATCTACAAGACGATGACGCTACTGGCTGCATTGGACGCGCAGAAGACCACGCTGGACCAGCCGTTCACCCAGAAGCAGGCGATCGGTCCGATTCAATATAATGGACAAAACATTGGTCCCCAGGGCAACAATATTGAGGGCTATACTATCCGTTTCCCGGTCTCAACGATCTATGGGTATACCCATTCGGATAATATCATTTTCGCGCAGATTGGAGTGAACACGGGCCTGGAGACCTGGTTAGACTATAATAAGCGCCTCTACGTCGGGCAGCAGATTCCTTTTGATCTGCCAGTCACGCCCAGCACGGTACTGCCTGCTGGACAGGATACCCTGGCCGATAACCAGCTGGCTGCCAATGCCTTCGGGCAAGGGACCGTCGTTGTGACGCCAATGCAAATGTCGCTGATTGATAATGTGGTCGCCAACGATGGGCAGTTGATGCGCCCGATGCTGGTAATGCAGGCGACCGACCGGAACAAGAATCCGATCCAGACTTTCTCGACGCAGGCGCTGGGCTCGCAGCCGCAAGTGAGCAGCCAGACGGCCACTCAGGTCCGTCAGGCGATGTACGGGGTTGTGCGCTGCGGCTCCGGCTCAATTATCAACCAGCTTTTCACCTCAAACGATGGCATTATTGGAAAGACGGGAACTGCCGAGCTAGGCAATGGTCAGCCAGCGCATGCCTGGATGATTACGCAGGCACCGTATAATATAAATGACCCTACACAGCTCCCGAAGCTAACTATCGTAGCCATGAAAGAGAACGGCGGCGAAGGTGGTTCCACGATCGGTCCGATGGTCGCTGCAATGTATAACGATATCTTCACGAACGTTATGAAGGTCCAGTTGCCACCCGCTCCGGACGCGAATTATTGCTGCAACGCTAAATTATTGCAGATTGGTTGCCCCGCGTAGTATCAGGGATAGTAGTAAAAGCCGTTATGAAAAGAGCAAAACAAAGATTTGGCAGCATCTATAGCGAAGATGAAGCGCGCATTCTCGTTCCCTGGCAGAAGATGCGCCAGGCGGTGCTGTCTCCTATCGCTCGTGTGCTCGCTTATCTCGGTATCAGCGCGGACGCCCTCTCTTATGTTTCGGTTGCGCTAGGTATCGCCTTTTGCCTGCTCGCGCCCACGCACTTTACTATCGCCTTCTGGTTGCTGGTGGCCTCGGTTATTTGCGATGGGCTGGATGGGGTAGAGGCACGCCTGAAAGGAGCCACGATGGCGCGTGGAGCCTTTATCGATACCTTTTGTGATCAGATGGTAGTGGCCTTTAGCGTTGCCGGAATGGCGTGGCGAGGTTTAATTCATCCGGTGCTAGCCATCTTGTTTGTATACATCTATACGGCGCTGGTGCTCTTCTTAATGCTGCACAGTATGCTACGTGTCTCTTCGCACTGGATTATTCGTCCCAGTCGCATGTTGCTCTACGCAGCAATCGCCCTGGTCTTCTTTTTCCACATCAACGTGCTCAACTATCTGCTTGCATTCTACCTGCTTGCTTTACCTCTACTGGTGCTGAGCTTCTGGCGACTCAGGAATGCGCTCTAGATCTTCGGTCTCTACCAATGCCTCTTCCTCTTGCTGCAAGGTCTGCCAACAAGAGGTGCAATAGCCGGTCGCGACCAGGTTGAGCGCCAGGCCATGAAAAGCGTATTTTTCTTCCAGCTGCTGGTGAAGGTTGCCCAGCAGCTTCTCATCGAGATGAATTGTTGCATGACAGCGACGGCATATGAGGTGATGATGCGCCTGACCGTCTACCGCCTCGTAGTAGGGCTGCTCGCCCGGTAGATGGCTCTCGCGGACAAGATCCAATTTTTTGAGAAGTTCCAACGTGCGATAAATGGTAGAGAGGCTGACATAAGGGTTGCGTTCCTGCACGCGTTCAGTAATCTTCTCAACGCTCAGATGTTCGGTGGCTTCCTGGATCACGCTCAAAATCATATGACGCTGTGGAGTGAGACGATATCCGCGTTTGCGTAGTAATTCATTGCTTGCTTGCACAAATTGATGCATAACACATTCCCGCCAACTTTTAGAGTTACATAATCTTTTGCATATCCTAGCACCGCGTAACACCGCCGTCAATGCGAGAACGCGTTGCACAATGTGGGGCGCGGTTCACAGGAATGCAACAATATAGGAGTGCGGTTCACAAGCCCGTTCTAAAAAAGGTGTATTCTCTATCCCATAAGACGCCCGGTTGACGTTGATTCCGGCAGGAGTGAATACGCAGGGATATCGTTTCCCTTGAGAGAGAGAAAATATGGTACACTGGGAACATCGTTACTTACTGGGAACAATGGTTTTTACGATCGCGGGAGATGTGGTGCGCGACTTTGACGATGAGTACGAGGCATGGTCCTGGCTAGAGAAAGAGGGCTGGGGGCTGGTAGCGATTGAGCCGCCTGACCCTGTGCGTCCGGGAGCCTGTAAGTACTACTTCAAGCGCCAGAGGGCGCAGCTCGCGGCGCGCGCCCCCATCACAACGACGCAGCCCGTAGCAAGGGCTACGGATTATGAACGCAGAGAAAGATCGCGATGACACTGACGGACTACTGGCGTTCGACGCTCGATCCAGAGCGTGTAATGCAGGCCAGAGTAACTCATTGGCAGGACCAGGAACAGCAGCCACGAGAGGATGCCCTCACCGTTGAGGAGCCATTCGAGGTGCGCATCGGCTCGCGTAGCATCGCCATGATTATGCGCACGCCCGGACACGATTTTGAACTGGCGCTGGGCTTTCTCTTCAGCGAAGGTATTCTCCAAAATGCTGATGAAGTACTTACTATTAAGGATGCCGCTGACGCCGATGGTCTACCCCTGGCAAACGTAGTCGATATCGTGCTACGTAGCCAGGGGCCGCAGGAGCGAGCGGTGGCTTGCGAGCGGCATTTCGCCGTTTCTGCCAGTTGTGGACTCTGCGGAAAAAATAGTATTGCCGACCTGATGCTCTCCACACCGCCTCTGGAACCCGACACATTGCGCATCCCGGCAAAACTTCTGTACGAGCTGGACGCCCATTTGCGTTCGGCGCAGACTATTTTTAGCCATACCGGTGGCCTGCATGCCGCTGGCCTGTTCTCCAACCAGGGGCAACTCAGACTGTTGCGAGAGGACATAGGTCGGCATAACGCCGTCGACAAGCTGGTCGGGCATGGCTTGCTGCATGGTACATTTCCCTATCGAGAAGACATCCTCCTGGTGAGCGGACGTACCTCCTTCGAGATTTTACAGAAGGCCGCGTTGGCGCGCATTCCCTGCATTGCATCGATCTCCGCCCCTTCCAGCCTCGCCGTCGAGCTGGCCGATAGCGCCGGTATCACGCTGATAGGCTTCCTGCGCGGCCACTCCATGAATGTGTATACGCATCCAGAACGCATTCAGTAGGGATGGGCCTTGAAGAGCCGCTAGCAATAGGCTATAATCGCCCTATGCAAAACGATACGATCGCTGCGATTGCGACCCCGGTGGGAGTGGGTGGCATAGGTGTGATACGTGTGAGCGGAGCCGATGCGTTTAGTCAGGTGTTGCCGCTTGTACGTCGACCGGGAGGGCGTACAGATCTTCCCCCATCTCACACGCTTATATACGGGCATATTATTGATCCGCAGAGCGAGGAACTTCTCGACGAGGTTCTGGTTGTTTTCATGCGCGCGCCACACACCTATACACGCGAGGATGTGGTAGAGATTCAGGGGCATGGAGGACCATTGGTGCTGCGGCGTATGCTGCGCGCCGTGCTGGCTCAGGGCGCGCGCATGGCTAATCCTGGCGAGTTCACCTTGCGTGCCTTTCTCAATGGACGTCTGGACCTTGCGCAGGCTGAGGCAGTCATGGACCTAATCGGGGCCGAGACCGAGGCCGGACAGCGTCTCGCGCTCCAGCAACTGCGCGGGCGGCTCTCGGACCAGGTACAGCAGGCGCGCAGTTCCGTGCTCGGCGTACTTGCGCGTATAGAGGCGAGTATAGATTTCCCTGAAGAGGATGTGCCCACGCCGCGCCCCGAAGAACTCCATCCGTTGATCGCTATAGCGCAACGACAAGTAGCAGCCCTGCTGGCTGGCTCGGAGCAGGGACGGCTCTATCGACAGGGATTGCGGACCGCCATTATCGGGCGTCCAAACGTGGGCAAGTCCAGCTTGCTGAATGCCCTGCTGCGTAGTGAGCGAGCGATCGTCACGCCCATTGCTGGCACAACGCGCGACACCGTAGAGGAGGCCGCCAACCTGCGTGGCATTCCACTGCATCTTATAGATACAGCGGGCATCACGCCCACGGATGATCCTGTGGAGCGGATCGGTGTGCAGCGTAGTCGGGACGCCGCCGAGAGCGCGGATGTTGTCCTGCTCGTCTTCGACAGCTCCGAACCCTGGACTGAGCAGGATGAACGCGTCTCTATCGAATTGCAGGCGCTGAGTTTTGGCTTACCCGAGCAAGAGTCGTCATCTACGCGTCGCCGACCTGTAGTCGTTGTGCTGAACAAGGCCGATCGTCCATTGCAGATGGATAAAACGGCGCTGCAAACGCTCTGGCCGCGTGCCCTGTGCATTGCGACTTCAACGCTAACGGGCGAGGGGCTGCCGGAGCTTGAAGACGCCATCGCTGATCTGGTCCTGGCGGGCAAGGTCGTGCAGAGCGAAAGCGTCCTGGTCACTAACACACGTCATCAGGAGGCGCTGCGGCGTAGCGCTGAACATTTGCAAGCTTCAATATCATCACTGGAGCAGCCGCTGGACTTTGTCTCTATCGACCTGCGTGCCGCGTACAACGCCCTTGGCGAGGTAACAGGCGAGACCGCCAGCGAGGACCTGCTCGATAAAATTTTTAGCGAATTTTGTATTGGAAAATGAGGTGGAATGTGAACCTACAAAATATTCCACGCAAAAAACTTATAATTATCTTTGGACCTCTTTTGCTTTTGAGTTTTTTGTTAAGTGGCTCTTATACTTTTGCCGCGCCCGCGCCGCTTCAGGCGGTCGTCCATCCGACGCCGACGCCGATACCGACGCCGAGTCCCACGCCCTCTCCCACTCCGGTACCGACGCCAACGCCGGTGCCAACGCTGCCCGTGGTGCATAATACACGGCAGATACTGGGCGTAGAGGGAGATCCGACCGTCTCTTATCATAATATTCCCTGGGTACGCCTGGGCTATCCAACCTGTGGTTGGGGCAAGCTCACTGGCTCCGTCTTGAAAAAGACCATAGATCGCTATCATATGCAAGGCACGCGTGTCTTATTGACATTCTGCCAGGGAACGCACAATCCGGCGCGTGTCTATGATGAAAGGCAGCTCAAAGATGCGGCCCAGGGAGGGCCGGATGCTGTCCAGTGCGGGAACGAGGAGATGAAGGTCGATGCTTCGGTCTCCTTCCTCTATGTAAATCCGACTGACTTCGCGCGTTTTTATAACGCGTGCGCGTCTGCTATGCACGCGGTGCGTCCCGATATTCCCGTGCTACTCGGTTCGCTCGACCCGCATGTCGGCGGCGTCGACTATTATCCGTTATACAACCAGGTTGGCTATCTCAACCAGATGCAGTACGCAATGAATACAGTCGTCCATCCAGGCGGTCACTGGGACTGGCATACGCAGACGCTCGGCCTCATCGATAGTTGGCACAATGGCTATCCGGGCGCGGGCGTCAACAGTCTGGCGGGCCTGTTTGCATTCTGGGCGCAACAATTTGGTGTTGACCTGAATAGCGGCGCGTTAGGCAAACACCTCTGGGTTGTGGAGGGGACGGGCTGCTTCAAAGGCTGTGGCGTTGACCCCTATAGTAGCTATCAAGTTGCAGTTTCGCATATTCTGGCGTTAATTACAGATGTGCAGACCGCGATGAATTATAGTATTCCATTGTTCTATTTCAGTGGGAAAGATTTTATGGATGCGGGCATCTACTGGCCGATAGGGGTATTGGATATAAAGGGCCATCCCAAGCCAATTCGCCAGGATCTATGGATGGGGGCGCGTATCCTGTATATGACCTGTGGGAATAAAGTTGTAGCCGTAAAGGACCAGGAAGACCTGCTGGGAAGAATGTACGCGAACTGCGCCTTGCCAGCGGATTATGCCAGCGTACTCTGGTCTTGAGCCGCAGACAATGATGCAAAGAGGACAAAAGGTGTGAACTATCAAGATTTTCTTAAAAGAATAAAAGAACCAGCTTCGATACTCTTTCTCATCGTATTGCTTGCCAGTATGTTGATGGCAGTACTATCATATCGTATCGTTGTGGGAACATCGGCACAGGCGGCAACAACCTCTACAACGCCCGTGCCGACGCATATAACGGTGCCTAAATCCAATGTGCCCTTGCCGCCGGTGGAGGCAGCGTCCAAAGTACTAGGCATAGAGGGCGACCCAAAAACCAACTATGCAGGCGTTTCCTGGGTGCGCCTTGCCTATCCAAACTGCGGTAGTGGGAACCTGAAAGGTACCGCACTGCGCACCACCATCGAGGCGTATCACAAGGCAGGGACACGCGTACTGCTCACCTTCTGTCAGGGAACGAACGACCATCTCTACAACCAGGCGCAGCTCACCGACGCGGCCCAGGGTCTCGCCGACGCCGTGCAATGCGGGAATGAAGAGATGAAGCTCGACCCGACCGTCGCCTTTCTCTACATCCCGCCCGACAACTTTGCCCGCTTTTATGACGCCTGCGAGACCACTATGCACGAGGTGCGCCCTGATATTCCGGTGCTGCTCGGCTCCCTTGATCCTCACGTCGGCGGCATCGATACGCAGCTCATTCAGGGCCAGGTCAGCTACCTGGACCAGATGCAAGACGCCATGAACACCGCCGTCCATCCAGGCGGTCACTGGAACTGGCACACGCAGACGCTCGGCCTCATCGATAGCTGGCATAACGGCTATCCCAATGCCAGCGTCAACAGCCTTGCCGCCTTATTCACATTCTGGGCGCAGCAGTTCAACGTCGACCTGAACAGTGGACAATTGGGAAAGCATCTCTGGGTCGTAGAGGGGACAGGCTGCTTCAAAGGCTGTGGCGTAGTAGACACGAACGCGGCCATCGCCACCGCGCATATCCTCTCTCTCATCACAAATGTGCAGACCGCTACAAAATACAGTGTGCCATTTTTCTACTTCAGTGGCAAGGACTTCGTCAGCGCTGGCTATTACTGGCCGATAGGCGTACTGGACTTTCGTGGCAGGGCCAAGCCAATTCGCCAGGACTTGCCGATGGGAGCGCGCACCCTCACAGTGACCTGTGGCAATAAGCAAATCACCGTTCGCGAGCAATTGCAGTTGTTGGTGAGGCTCTACGATCGCTGCACATTGCAGAGTAATTACTACGCAGTTGTCACAAGCTAAATGTCCGAAAATGAGTTTTTATAATTTTATAAAAGTTCATCGAAAACCTATTGACATCCCTGGGGACATGTGGCATAATACCGATGTTCCGATACGGACGGGTAAAAAACTCAGCCGGTAAAACCTCTCGCAGGTTTCTCCCCCTGAATAAGATGGACCCAGAGGCTATTTGACCTCTTACGAGGAAAGCGTCACTGGTTTCTATAGTCGTCTTCAGTCGGTTAATGGAGTGGTCAAGAAGGGCTGCTTCGGAGGATACTTTAACAATTGAAGAGTGGAAAGCAGAACAGCAACTGTTTGGAGACGAGCAGTTCCTGTCAATACATCATGGTCGCCGGTCGCAGGGCCGGAGGATC
>Ga0209839_10000418_pt1 | contig 21769 bp, 25 predicted proteins | sample OrgsoiDNA2013050_FD_185800 | JGI IMG/M metagenome (GOLD analysis project Ga0209839, IMG submission 185800) | Permafrost soil microbial communities from the Arctic, to analyse light accelerated degradation of dissolved organic matter (DOM) -... | ecosystem: Environmental > Terrestrial > Soil >... | reverse complement strand
CCGCCGTGGCATCCTGACTGGGTGGCCTACCAGCCTGTCCGCGTACGTGACCTGCCGCCCGGCTATACGGAATGGCCGGCCCCGTCCGGCCTGCGGCACTGTTCCTGCCATACGGCGTTCCTGCGCCGGGTCACGGGGTCTCGGAGGTAGGACTCCCGCCGTGCGGCCGAATCGTCGCTTGTGGGCGAAGTTTTTCCGGGCAGCCCGCGTACACCTATCCTACACCTAGCGTGTAGGATAGGTGCATGAGCAAGGTGCGCACCAACATCGAGATCGAGGACACCTACCTCCAGGCCGTCATGAATCGCTATGGCCTGCGAACAAAGACGGAGGCAGTCGAGCTCGCCCTGCGGCACCTGGCCGGCCAGCCCTTGACGCGGGACGAGGCCCTGGCCATGCGTGGCGCGCACGCCATCGCTGAACCCCCCGCAGATGCCCGCCCTCGGGGAGCCGCGTGATCCTGGCTGACACCTCTGCCTGGGTCGAGTACGACCGGGCCACCGGCAGCGGGGCCGACCTGCGCCTGACCGAACTGATCGCGACGGGGGGCCCGGTCGCCGTCACGGAGCCGGTGATCATGGAAGTCCTGGCCGGTGCGCGCAGCGATGCCCGGGAGTCGGATCTGCGCCGCCTTCTGCTGCGATTCCACCTGTACCCCTTCGACGCAGTCGCTGACTTCGACGGCGCCGCGCGCATCTACCGCCGCTGCCGCCAGGCCGGCGTCACGCCCCGCGGACTGATCGACTGCATGATCGCCGCCGTCGCATGGCGGCAGCAGGCAACGCTGCTCACCTGCGACGCTGACCTCCAGCGCGTCGCCCGCGTGATCGGAATCGAGCTAGACCAGCCGACGCAGCCACGGTAGGTACCACCAGCCGGCGGTGCCTGCGCGCACCCGGAGGTTCACCGGGGCGGCGGGTCGGCAGGCGGTGATAAGGCCGTTACGCTGGGGGTATATGTGGGGATAAGGTGGAGGTTCCGTGACATGACCCGGCAGATCGTGGTTCCGTTTGAGGGGGAGGGCTCCGGCGTCGGTGAGCTGACCTGGGGTCAGCAGGATATGTGGCTGGGCATGCGCAGACAGCGCTCATCGTTCCCCATTGGCGGCTGGCTGCCGCTTCCCCGGGGCACCACCGCGGACGACGTCGCCGCCGATCTGCGATTTGTGATGAGCCGGCACCAGTCATTACGCACCCGGTTCCCGTTCGGTCCTGACGGCTGCTTGCAGCAGGTGGCCGCGAGGTCGGGTGAGGCGCTGCTGGAAGTCGCCGACGCTGGCGACGCTGAGCCTGCCGAGCTCGCCGCGGCGCTGCATCGCCGTTACGACGAAAGGATCTTTGACTACGCCGGCGAGTGGCCGATCCGCTGGGCGGTGGTCGTCAGCCGTGGCGCTGCCACCCACCTGGTGTCGGTGATCTGCCATCTCGCGGCGGACGGCATGGGCGTGCTGGCGATGCTGGATGACCTGGCCAGCCGGGACCCGGTGACGGGCCTGGCGCGGGGGCCTGCTCGCGAGATGCAGCCGCTGGATCTGGCCCGCCGACAGCGGGGCCCGGCGGCGCTGCGGCAGAGCCAGGCGGGGCTGCGGCACTGGGAGCGGCTGCTCCGGGTGATTCCCGCCCGCAGGTTCGCCGACTCGGCCGATCAGAGGCAGCCACGCTACTGGCAGGCTTTCTACGACTCGCCGGCCTCATATCTGGCGTTCCAGGTTATCGCAGCCCGCACCGGCGTGAACACCGCGACGGTGCTGCTGGCCGCCTGGGCGGTCGCGCTGGCCCGGGTCACCGGCAGCAACCCGGTCGCCTTCCAGGTGATGGCGGACAACCGGTTCCGGCCAGGCTTCGCCGGGATGGTCAGCCCGCTCTGTCACGGCGGCCTGTGCGTGATCGACGTCGCGGATATCGCCGTCGATGAGGCGGTCGCCCGCGCTTGGCGAAGCGCGATGAGCGCCTACAAATACGCGTACTACGATCCGCTCCAGCTGGCGGAGCTCGTCACGAGGGTGAGCCAGCAGCGGGGCGAGGAGATCGACATCAACTGCTCCGTCAATGATCGCCGGATGCAAAGCCGCCAGGAACCTGGCGGCCGCCCCCCGGAACCGGGGCAGGTGCGCGCCGCGCTGCCCCGGTCGGCGCTTTCCTGGGGGTACAAGCAGGACCACCCGGGCGAGAATTGCTTCCTGCACATCAACAACGTGCCGGACACCGTGCGGTACGAGCTGGGGGCCGATACCCGCTATGTGTCACCGGCCGATATGGAGGCGTGCTTGCGCGGCATCGAGGCGGTGGCTGTCGAGGCGGCACTCAACCCTGCCGCCCGCACCGGTGTCCGGTCCGCGCTCGTGCGCCGATGACGAGATGACCGCTGTGGCGGCCCGCCGCCCAATGGAATGACAGCTGGCTCAGCGCCCGCGGCGCAGCGCGGCGTTCGTCACGGCCCTGGTCAAGAACAACGGGCAGACGACATATGCGATCAAGGGCGGCAATGCGCAATCGGGCAGCCTGACCACCTGGTACAACGGAGCGCTTCCTAACCTCGGCGGCTATGCCCCCATGCACCAGGAAGGGGCCATCATCCTGGGCACCGGCGGCGACAACAGCAAGTCGTCAGCCGGATCGTTCTTCGAAGGGGTCATGACCTCCGGCTACCCGACGGACGCGGCCGACAACTCCGTCCAGGCCAACATCGTCTCCGTTGGCTACGCGGCGCCCAGCGCCGGGGCGACCGGGCCGATCGTGGCCGGTGACGACAGGGCCGACTGCGTCGACAACAACAACGCCAGCGCCACCCCTGGCAACAAGGTGCAGATGTGGACGTGCGACGGCAACGTGGCCGCACAGAACTGGACCGTGGCAGCCAACGGCACCCTCCAGATCGACGGCGGCTGCATGGACATCACCAGCGCCAACGACTCCAACGGCACCCTCATCGAATGGTGGACCTGCAACGGCGGCACGAACCAGCAGTGGCATCTACCGAGTTAGCTGACGCATGGGCAACGGCCGTGCCCGACCGGCTACCGCCGGGCACGGCCTGCCCCCGTCACTGCCGATCGGAGCGCGCCTCCGGGATTCCCTAGTTCCCGGGCTGGGCGGCGGCGCCGTGCGCCGGGCGTGTCGCCCGGCCGCGGGACAGCCCAGTCACGCCGTAGACCAGGACCATGGCCAGCAGCATGTCCCCGTAAAAGCCCCAGCCGAAGTTCCCGATGTGGAAGAGGATCTTGATGACGAGCAGGGCCAGCACCGCGATGCCCCCGTAGAGCTCGGCGGTGCCCCAGGAGATCGGCAGGCTCGGCAGCTCGGCGTTGGTGAACCGGCTGATGACCAGCTCGGCGAGCAGGGCAATGAGCACGATGAGCGCCAGGATGCTGAAGAACGAGCCTGGCCCCTGGAGCGCGTTAGTGCTGTAGCTGCCGCCGCCGTAGGTGTGTCCGGCCACCGTCACGCCGGCCACCCCGACGTAGTACCAGGGAAATGCGAAGATGCCGATGAGCAGCAGGATCCCGGCCACGCCGGTGATCTTCTCGCTGCGGCTGAACTCGCTGAGCGCCTTCATGCCAAGCCTCCTGAGATCTGGATGAAATGGCTCGATCGTGATTGGCGGTCGTTGCAGATCCGTTGCAGATCCGTTACTGCCCCTCCCGCGCACGCGGGGACACGCGGATTTACCCAGGTCAGGGGGTCGGCAGGATCGAGGCCCTGGCGAATGCCACGGCGCGGGCGACGGACATCGCCCGGCCGGCCTGCTGCGCCGCGGCGAACGCCTGGTCACCGAGCGCCCCGGCCGCGGCGGCCACGGCATCGCTGAGCCGGGCGACGTCGGCACCCAGCATGGGCGCGCCCATGTCCTCCCGCAGCGCCTGCGACGCGCCGAACAAGGTGGCGGCGCGCTCGGCACTCCCCGCGGCCGACTCCACCCCGGCCAGTTCCTCCAGGATCTCGGCGATGGAGCGCCGCTCGCCGATGCTCTCGGCCAGGTCGAGGCTGCTCAGGTGAAACCGCGCGGCCGTGAGGTAGTCCTGGCGCTGGGCGGCGACCAGTCCCAGATTGGTCATCGCCACGCACGCGAGCCGCCCGTCGCCCAGCTGACCGGACAGGTCGAGAGCCTGCTGGTGCAGGTCGGCGGCCCAGTCCAGGTCACCAATTTGGTAGGCGACCACGCCGAGATTGGTCATGGCGCCGCCCGTCAGCTTGAGGTCGCCCAGCAGCCTGGCGTTGCTCAGGTGTTCCTCCAGCCGCTGCCGGGCCAGCTCCAGGTCGCCCAGGTGGGTGGCTACCACGCCGAGATTGCCCAGGATCAGCGTGGCCCGGCGAAGATCGCCGACGTCGCGGAACCGGGCCATGCTGTCGGTGTAGTAGGCGGTGGCCTGCTCAGGGTCTCCCTGGTGCAGGGCCAGGCGGCCCAGGCCGCTCAGGGCCAGGGCCATCCGCTGGGTGTCGCCGGCGTGCTCGGCGACTTCGAGCGCCTCCGCGTACAGCGACCGCGCCGCCGGGTAGTCCCCCCGGATGTGCGCGCCCGCTCCGAGATCACCCAGGCAGCTCGCGATCCTGGCCTCATCACCCAGCTCACGCCAGATCGCCAGGCTCGTCTCCTGGGCGGAGCGCTGCGCGTCCTGATCGGCCTGTACGGCCGCGAGCTGCCCGGCGCCGTCGAGGGCGACGGCGCGCAGCCGCCGGTCTGCGCCGGGGCCCGCGGCCGCCAGCGCCGCCTCGAGCACGCCCCGGCCGACCGCGACGGGTCCCCGCACTACCCAGCACGGGGCCAGCGCCCCGGCGATCGCCAGCGCGACCGCCGGATCGCCGCCCGGATTCTGGCCCGGCGGCGCGAGACTCCATTCCAGGCCGGCGCGGAAGTTGTCCAGCTCGGCCTCCAGGAGATCCAGCCAGGCCCCCTGATCCGGCCCGTCGAGATCCGCCTGGTCGGCGAAATTCAGCAGCCAGGTGAGATGACGCCGGCGCAGGTCCGTGTCTTCGCCGGCCTCGGCCAGTCGGCCCAGGGCGTACTGGTGGAGGGACTCGAGCATGCCGTAGCGCATGCTGCCGAATCGCTCCTCAGTCGTCAGTAGGGACCGGTCCACCAGAGCGGTGACGATCTCGAAGACCGCGTCGAGCGGGAGCGCGGCATCGGGGACGACCGCCTCGACCGCGTCGATGGTGCAGCCGCCCGCGAAGACTGCCATCCGGCGGAAGCACACCTGCTCGGCCTCGCTGAGCAGGTCGTGGCTCCACTCGATGGCCGCCTGCAGCGTGCGGTGCCGCGGCAGCCCCACCCGGCTGCCGCCGGTGAGCAGCCGGAACCTGTTGTCGAGCCGGGCGGCCAGCTGTGCCGCGGTGAGCGCGCTCGCCCGCGCCGCCGCGAGCTCGATCGCCAGCGGGATGCCATCCAGCTGGCGGCAGATGTCGCTCACGGCCGCGGCGTTGGCGGCGGTCAGGGCGAAGCCCGGGCGCGCGAGCGTCGCACGGTCGCAGAACAGCCGGACGGACTCCGCCGCGGCCGCGGCCTGGGGATCCTGGACGCCCGGTCCGGGCACGGTCAGCGGCGGGACCGGCCAGGTCGCCTCGCCGCTCACGCCCAGCCGGGCCTGGCTGGTGGCCAGGATCCGCAGCCCCTGGCAGCGCCGCAGCAGCGTGGCCACCATGCCGGCGGCAGCGTCGAGGACGTGCTCGCAGTTGTCCACGATCAGCAGCGTCTCGGTGTCGCGCAACCGGGCGGCGATGTTGTCCAGCAGGGTCGCTCCAGGTTCCTCCCTGGCCGACAGGGCCAGCGCCACGGCGGGAACGACCAGGTCCGGCACGCTGATCGGGGCCAGCTCGACCAGCCATACGCCGCCGGCATATTTCCCGGCCTCCTGGGCGCCCGCCCGCAGCGCGAGGCGGCTTTTCCCGGAGCCGCCGGGCCCGGTCAGGGTGACCAGCCGGGACAGGCGGAGCAGCTCCTCAATGGTGCTCAGCTCGGCTTCACGGCCGACGAACGAAGTGGTCTCGGTGGGCAACCGGGGCTCCGCCGCCGGTTCCGGGCGCCGCGACGCCGGACCGGCCGCCGCCGCGGCGGCGGCGGCGGCCGGAACGGGAGCCTCGCCGGCGGCTCCCCGCCCGCCGGCCGCCGTTCCGCCGCCGCGGATGTCCAGGGCCGGGTCCTGCCGCAGGATCTGATCCTGCAGGCGCCGCAAGGCCGGGCTGGGATCGATGCCGAGTTCTTCCGCGAGCCTGGCCCGGAGCCCGGCATAGGCATGCAGCGCGTCTGCCTGGCGCCCGCATCGGTACAGGGCCACCATGAGCTGGCCGGTGAGCCGCTCGCGCAGCGGATGGCGGCCGGCCAGGCCGTCCAGCTCGGCGATCAGGCTAGCGTGCCGTCCGCACGCCAGGTCGGCTTCGGTCCTGCTTTCCAGAGCGGTCAGCCGGGCCTCTTCCAGGCGAGCCGCGTCAGCCTGGGCGAAGGGGAGCTCGGCTACCCCCGACAGCGCGGGGCCCCGCCACAGGCCCAGCGCCTCGCGCAGGGTCCTGGCCGCTGCCTCCGGATCACCCGCGGCCAGGTCGGCGTCGGCGGCCAGGACCAGCGCCTCGAACCGGGCGGCATCCAGCTGGTCGTCTCGCAGGCTGAGCCGGTAACCCGGTGCCTGCGTCAGCAGGACGCCGGCGTGCGGGCCCAGGGCCCGGCGGAGCCGGGAGATATAGACCCGCAGCGTGGCCATGCTGTGCGGGGGCGGGTCGCCAGACCACAGATCCTCCGCCAGGCGGTAGGCCGGCACGACCCGGTTCGCGGACAGCAGCAGCCGGACCAGCAGCGTCCGCTCGCGCAAACCGCCAAGGTCCAGGGCCAGCCCGTGATCGTCGGCCTCGACCGGGCCGAGAATTCGGAACTCCACGGGGCCACTGCCTTACCTAACGATCCTGGACTGGCCCATCGTAGGCGGAGCGCTCAGCCCGGGCACCGGAACTAGACATCCCTGAGATAACGCCTGTCGGTGGCTCGTGTCACCATCTTGTAACGCGCCTCGGGGAGAACAGCACTATGACGACCGGGCCGACGCCGAGATCTCCCTGGGCTGCACTAGAGCTGGCCGGCGATGAGGCGATCCTGCCGGCCGGAGTCCGGCTCGCGGACGAGCACCACCGGGGACGGCAGTGCTTCGTGCTGGTCGAGGGCGCGGCCACGGTCGAGGCGGCGGGCCGGCGGATCGGCGAGCTGGCCGCGGGAGCATTCGTGGGCTCGGCCGATGAACGGGGGCAGCCGCTACCACCCGACGGCATCACGGTCCGGCTGGCTTCGCGCTCCCGCGTACTCGTCATCGACACCCGGAGGCTCGCGGCGCTGATCGACTCCGATCCGGCCGCATCCGCAGCGTGGCAACTGATGTCCGGGGATGCCTGACCGGAACCGCCGGCCGTCTACGCGCACATGTGGGGCGGCCGCCTCAGCCGACGCCGTAGGCGCCGCACAGCGCCTGCAGCTTGCTCGCGTCGGCGCCGACCTGCTGCTGGGTGCTGATCCTCTTCAGGTAGGAGGTCAGGTCCGCGGCGTTGGCCCGCAGGTCCTCGGACAGCACCTGGCTGACGCCGGGCAGCGCGGCCTGGCGGCTCAGCCAGCTCACGTACTTTTTCGTGCCGGCCGCGGTAGAGATCTTCGGGTAGGCCTCCAGCCGCTTGCAGACCTGCGCGTCAGCGGCCGACTTCAGCGGCGCTGAGCTGGCGGCGGACGATGGCGTGCCCGAGGACGTGGCACAGCCCGTCAGGGCAAGAGCGGCGAATGCCACCGTCACGACCGGGATTGAGCAGCGCATACCGGTCACCCTAGCGCCCGCGACCTCGCAGGCCTGGGGACCCTGCGGCCAGCTGCCAGCGGAAGGCTGAGTTCCTGGCCGCGGGCGTCGCGGACGGCTTCGGGTGGTGTTGCTGGTCCGGTGGCAGGGGCAGCCGGGGGACCGGTGGTCAGGGGGCGGCCGATTTCCAGGTGCTGGCTGATGGCGGCGGCGATTTCTGCGTCCAGGTCGGACGGCAGGGAGGTGCGCAGAGCACTTAGAGCGGGTAAAGCTTGCAGAGCTTAAGAAGTGCTAGGTTTTGCGCATGACTGAGGTCGACCCATTAGGAACCCGGACATGACCGGCCCGGTGCCCGGCAGGCAGACAGCTGAGCAGCTCCTGATCGCGCTGCGCGTTGAGATGGTTAGCCGGGGGGTGAACTGCGCTCTTCACGACGATGGCGGACTGCCTAGCCTGGGCGTCTATTACCGGGATGAGGGGACGGCCGCGAGCGACCTGTTCGACAGCGTGATCGTGACCCGTTTCCGTGGCGAATGGTGGTATGGCTGGCCGCAGGTCGTGCCGATCTGCGCCGCTACCCCGGTCACCGAGGCAGCGCAGGCCATCGTCAGCGAGCTGGCCCTCGGAGACGTCAGCCAGGCCGGTGACGACGCGGACATCACCGACCTGGCCGTCTGGCGGAAGTTGCGGCCGGCGGCCCGGGACGTGCTCAGCCCGAATACCGCAGGCCCCGCGCATGTCGGCCTCGCGCCGGTGTCCGGCCGGCCACCGGACGGCACCGGCCCGCCAGCTGTTACGGCGGGCAGCGCCCCGGCGGCCTGCGGGCTGCCTGACGGCCAGGCGGGCGACCGGCTGGCAGGCGTTGCCGCGGAGCTGGTCATCGCCGGTTTCCAGGTCGATGTCGTGGATCACTGGAGCGACGGCCGCCCGGCGGTGCTGGCGGTCACCAGCCCGGTGACCGGAGCCCGGGCCGAGGTCACCGCGCATGGCACGGAGCTGGAGCTGCGTTGCTGGGGTGGCCCGCCCGGCGACGCTGACGGGCGCATCATCGCGCAGGTCACCGCGGTCCTCACGGCCGGGACGGGAGGCGGTTCGGTGGGCGTTACTGCGGCGGAACAGGTCAGGGTGTCCGCCAGGGAGCGGCGGGTGCTGCTGGCATATCTGAAAGACCAGCTGGCTGGGCTGGGCGTGCTGGCGTCACCCCAGCCAGGTGGCCAGTGCCTGGAGATCTGGCCCGGCCTGTACGTCGGCGTCAGCCAGGACGGCACCCGTTACGGGTGGACTGCCGGCAGCGGCGTCCGCACCCACCCCGCCGACGACCCCCACGGCGCCGCCCGGCGCATCGCAGCCCGCCACGACATGCTCACCAGCGGGGGACAGGACCGCTGACATGACTGGCGCCCTCGGCGGTGACGGCAATGCTCGGCGCTTGTCCGCCTGTAGCCCGGTCGGCTGGCTGTGTTAACCGCGATAGGGGGCGGAGCCCCGGCAGCGGGCTGCTGTCGGGGCTCCGTTGCCCGGGTACGTTCAGCCGCCGGGTACGAGCCGGAGCGCTGGCACTGGTGCGGCGAGGAAGCCTGTACCTGCCGCCGGGTCGCTGGCCTTTGCTGAATTGATGCTCCGCCAGGCGGTGGCGAACGCTTTCAGGTCGGTCTCGTCGCCGCCGCATCCGGTGATGATGGCCCTGACGACGTCGAACTTGGGCAGGGCGTCGCCGTGCATCGCGGCGTGCATGGTGGAGTGCACGACGGTCTGTCCTGCCTGGGCCGCCATCTTCCGCCATGACGGGTCTCCCGACCAGGCCTTGTACCGCCGTACCGCTGTGATGAACTCCGCCGCTGTGGTGGCGGCGAGCGGGTCTGGCTTGAGGTCGAACCCGCTGGCGTCGCCGATCTGCTGGCCGTGCTGCCGGCTGTGCGTCGTGGCGGCGGCGGAGCGGTGCCGCCCCGGGTTGCGATCGTCCTGCTCGGCGAGCTGGGCTGCTACCTGTTCTTCGAGCTTGTGCAGCTCGCTCAGGACCGCTGGATGCTCCAGCGTGCACGGGCGCCTTAACCGCCAGCGGAGTCCAGCGATAGCGGTGACCGTGGCGACTGCCTCGGCCTCCGTATCGGCCTGCGGGCAGTCGCGGTCGCCAGGGGCGCCGCGCCTGGGCCCCCGGCTCACCGGGCACGCTCAGGCGTTCCGCCGGCTCGCAGCGGCTGGGCCGGCTCGATGGCCAGCAGGCCGCCGAGGCCGCCGCCGAGTGCCAAGGGCACGCTGGCGTCCGGCGCGAGCCGGACGGCAGCCAGATAGATCACGATCACGATCACGGCGCGGAGCCGTGGTCCTGGTCGCGGCAGGTGCCGCGGCAGGGAGATGCAAAGAACGGGCATGCCGTCCTCCGTTTGCGTTGGTCGTAGGTTGGGCATCCCGGCTGGGAGCCCTCGGTGGCGTGTTCAGTTTGGAACCTGCAGGGTGTTATTGGAGTTATCGGCAGGTATGAATCGGGAAGTTACACCGGGGGTCAATGGGCTGTCCCGCGTCCGCGCGGATTGGCCGGCGATCAAGTACATCGTGTTGCCTGTTCGGAAATGTCGATGGTATGCCTGGTGATGGTTTGTCATGCTTCGCGCCGAAAGTGGCCAATGATCAGGGGAGGTCGTTTTTGCGGCCTGTTCTGGAGCGTTCGCAGGCGTTCGGTGGCGTTCGTGCTCGTATTTCCTCTCTGGTGCCGGGAACAAAGTTCTAATAAGTTCAGTCGCAGTGCAGCCGAATTCCGTTCGGCTTGCTGAAGGCCCGTTTAGTTGGTCCGGTGGCGTGGACAGGATGGGTCGCAGTTTGAGAGGGCGCGGTCCGGTGGAGCGGGCTGGTTCCTCAGCACGAAAGGCCCGGTCATCACGCGATGACCGGGCCTTTCGTTCACGGGCCGGGACACGGAAGCGCGCAATGGGCAGCAGAAATAGTGAAACTAGTGAAGGCAGAGTGACTATTGAGGCTATTGATGCTTAAGCAGAAACCGATCATGAGGTGTCCTCAACCGACACATCAGGACGAATAGCACCCGTGCTCCGAGCGCGCTCGACGAGCTGCTCAAGCCCTCTCGCGTGAGCGTGGCGCTGCTGCGTGAAGGCGAGTCCCGCCGTTGCAGCTGGCCGGCCTACCAGATGTCGCCTGGCGCCTTGCCGCCACGCCGCAGATACCACGAAGAGCGCAGCCGCTGACTCCCAAGTCGATCAAGACACCGGCCGCCCGGCGTGCTGGCTGCACCCGCGCAGAATGCTCAATTCTGGACGCCCAAGATAACGGCGGCTACGCGCGCGGCTCAGGAGCCGGTTGGGTATCTGCGGCTGCCAGGATCGCGGTGAGAAGTCCGGGGAACCGCTGCTCCAGCTCCGGGCGGAGCGAGACATAGCAGCGCGTCCCCTCGGGCCGCGACCAGGCGACGCCGGCCTGGCGCAGCCGTTTCATGTGATGGCTGAGCGTCGACTGGGTGACCTCGGCGGGAAAGTCGGCCTGGACGTGCTCGCGCCCGTCGCAGAGTACGCGGGCGATTCTCAGCCGGATGGGGTCGGCCAGCGCGGACAAGACGCCAGGCAGGCTGATCTCCCCGGCCGCGCAGTGATCGAGCGATCGCATGCCTGAGCGTACCGCCGATAATCGATCATTGACACTTATAGATCATCGGCTAGGCTCATGCCCCGTGAGCGCACAAGCGAGTTCCCGCAACGGACTGAGCGGGGCCCGGGCCCTGGTGACCGGCGGTACCCGCGGCATCGGGGCCGCCGTCGTGCGGTGCCTGGTCGAGGCCGGCGCCGAGGTGGTGGCAGCCGCACGGACGGCTCCGGCCTCCCCGGGGCCTGGCTCCTGCCGGTTCGTGGCCGCCGATGTCGCCACGGCGCAGGGAGCAGCGGCGCTGGCCGAGCGGGCGCTTGACCTGCTGGGCGGCATCGACATCCTCGTCTCCAACGCCGGCGGCCAGACCTACCGGCCCGGCGGCGTCCTGCAGTTCAGCGACCACGACTGGCAGCACGACCTCGACGCCAACCTGCTGTCCGCCGTCCGGCTGGACCGCGCGCTGGTACCGGCGATGATCGCCCAGGGCAGCGGTGGCTCGATCGTCCACGTGGGGTCCGGCGCGGCCCGCCTGCCCCGGCCCGCCTCCCTGCCCTACACCGCAGCCAAGGCGGCGCTCACCGCCTACAGCAAGGGCCTCGCCAAGCAGGTCGGCCGCCACGGCATCCGCGTCAATGTCGTCCAGCCCGGCCTGATCCGCACCGAAGCGCTGGACGCCCGGATGGCCGCGCTCGCCGAGCAGGAAGGCTCGCCACCCGAGACAGTGCTCCAGCGCACCATCGCGGCGGCCGACATCCCGCTAGCCCGGGCCGGCACCCCCGACGAAGTCGCCCAGCTGATCACGTTCCTGGTCTCACCCAGCGCCGCCTACCTCACCGGCAGCCAGTTCACCGTCGACGGCGGCGTGCTGCCAACCATCTAACGCTGCAAATCCCCGGGACTGACCACGCTGGCTGTCCGCCGGGATCGCCCAGATCTGCGCGGCGCTGCCGACAGCTCAGCTCGCGAGTGAGCCCAATGGCCCCGCTCCCGAGCCCCAGGACGTCGGAAGGTAATCGGCAGCACTCGGAGCCGACGTCAGCGGGGCGGGATCGCTCCCGAAACCCTTTCGATGAGCCGGGTCGGGATGACGTGCTCCTGAACCGGGGACGTGTCGCCGCCGATCCGCCGGAACAGGATCTCGGCGGCGAGCGTGCCGATGGCTGCCGGGTCTTGGGCGACGACCGTTACTCCCGGGTCCAGGAGATCAGCCAACGGGAAATCGTCGAAGCCGACCAGGGCAGTGCGGTGCTGCAAGCCTGCCGCGCGAAGCGCGCGGACAGTGCCGATGGTGACCAGGTTCTGCTCGCTGAACAGCGCCGACGGCGGATTGGGCCCGGTGAGCAGTTCGGTAGCCGCGGCTTCGGCGGCGTCGATGGTGTGCAGGTCATGCCGCACTAGATGGTGGTCGGGCGCCAAGCCAGCCTCGTGCAGTGCCTCCTGGAATCCGGCGAAGCGTTCCTGGGCAGTCGCGATCGAGGTGAGATCGCCTAGGTAGGCGATGCGCTGGTGCCCATTCTCCAGTAGGTGCCGGACGCCATCAGCAGCACCGGCGCGGTTGTCGGACACGACGTTGTCAGCGGCGAGGAAGCGGGGCGGCCGGTCAGCGAACACGAGCGCCGTGCCCATCTTCGCCTCATTAAGCAGGTAACTGTGATCCTGCCCGGCAGGGACGATGATCAGGCCGTCCACCCGCCGCAGGAAAAGGGCGGCGGCCAGTTCCCGCTCTCGTTCGGGATCCTCGTCGAGGCTCCCGGCCAGTACTCCCACGCCATGCGTCCGGGCGACATTCTCTGCGGACCGGTAGATGGTGGAGGAGTAGGGGTTCGCAATGTCCTCGAGCAAGAGGCCGATCATCAGCGATCTGCGGTCGCCGCGCCGCAGGCTGCTGGCGGTGAGGTTGGGCTGATAGTTCAGCTGCGCGGCGGCCCGCTGCACCTGGGAAGCCAGGGCGGGATCCACTGTTGGCGTCATGTTGATGACGCGTGACACGGTCTTCAGGCTGACGCCTGCCAGCGCCGCCACGTCTCGCATGGTAGGCCGCGTGGGCTGGGACAACGGGATCTCCTGATTCCAACGGCCATTGATTGCCTCGTACTTAGCCATGGCACTAGCACACTATCTCTGTTGACACCGTTGTCCAACAGGGGATCGCTGACAGATCTTTCCAGGCAGTGAGCTCGTGGAGCCCGCTCGGCACGGCCGTGACTGATCGCGTCGGGGAGACGGTCGCCGACGCCGGCCCGAGACCAGATCGTGTCTCAGATCTCTATTGACACGGGTAAGAGAAGGACAGAAAGTGGACCAGACAACGATGTCTGTCGTGGCCCCCGGATTGCTCGGGGGACGCCACAGCCGGCTGGCGGGAAGTTGGGAGAACGGCGCTCGCAGGCAGGGCGCGGCGGAAGACCGCACCCTTGGTCCGGGTGACGCCCGTCGGCGGCCGCGCTGCTGCCGTCGTATCTCAGCTTTCGCCGGACAATCCATGTGGCTTTGGTCAAGGAGGAACAGTGCTGATCCGTCGAAGTAGACGCAGCGGGATGATCGCGCTGCTTGGCGTCGTGTCCGCGGGCTCGCTCGTGTTGAGCGCGTGCGGGGGGTCGGGATCCTCGACCTCATCTGGTCCGGTCACGATCACGGTAGCGGTTACCGCGAATCCGCTGATGACGACAATCGAGCAGCTTACCCAGGGCGGGTTCGAGGCAAGTCATCCCGGTATCAAGGTGAAGTTCGTCACCTACGACGAGAACACCGAGCGCGCGAACGTGGAGAAGGACGTCGCCGCGGGCGGTGGGCAGTACGACGTGGTGATGATCGGCCCCAACGACATAGCGTCATGGGCGAAGAACGCGTGGATCGACGATCTGACGTCGGACGCCAACAGCGATCCGAGCTATGACGTCAGCGACATTCTCAAGCCGGTTCGCGACGCGCTCACCTCGAATGGCAAGCTCTACGCGGTGCCCTTCTACGGCGAGTCGTCGTTCATGATGTACAACAAGCAGATGTTCGCCGCCGCCCACGTGACGATGCCCGCGAACCCGACCTGGAGTCAGATCGCCGCGCTTGCGGCCAAGCTGAACAACCCCTCGAAAGGCGTCGCCGGGATCTGCCTGCGTGGCCTGACCGGCTGGGGCGACAACCTCGCGGCCCTGGACACCGTGGTGAACACCTTCGGCGGCCAGTGGTTTGACACGAGCTGGAACGCGCATCTCACCTCGCCGGCCTTCGAGCAGGCCACCAATTTCTACGTCAACCTGGTCCGTAAGGACGGCGAAAAGGGAGCAGGCAACGACAGCTTCAACCAGTGCCTGAATATAATGGAGCAGAGGAAGGCGGCTATGTGGTACGACGCCACGGTCGCGGCCTCCACCCTGGACGCGAAGCCTAGCCCGGTGGCGGGCGACCTCGGGTTCGCGCCCGCGCCGGTCGAGCAGACCAAGGCGTCGGGCTGGCTGTGGAGCTGGGCCCTAGCGCTAGAAAGCGCGTCGAAGAACAAGGCAGCAGCCTGGAAGTTCATGGACTGGGCCACCTCCAAGAAGTACATCGCCTACGACGCATCCAAGAACGGCTGGGCGAGCGTCCCGCCGGGCACCCGCGTGTCCACCTACCAGAACCCGAATTACCAGGCGGCCGCGAAGGACTTCGCTGCGCTGACCCTCCAGGAGCTTCAGTCGGTCAACGTGATCCAGCCAGGGCTTCAGCCTCAGCCGGTGCCCGGTATTCAGTACGTCGGGATCCCGCAGTTCGAGGAGTTCGGCCAGCAGGTCTCGGCGGAGATTACTGCCGCCATCGACGGCCAGGAATCGGTCGCCACTGCCCTATCGAAGAGCCAGCAGATAGCGCAGCAAGCGGTTGTCACCGCTGGCTTGAAGAAGTAACCAAGTGTTACGAAGTAGCGCGGAGTAAGCCCGCGCGGCGTTCCGGCCGGTCCGCAGTGGGGCCGGGCCGGCCGGAACGCCGTCGCAGGGCCCACTTAGTCGCAGGGCGCGCAGCACCGATACCGGGACCGTCAGACCAGTCGGAGAGGACATCGTCGATGGTTAACGTGATTGACTCGGCACAGTCGGCCCCGAAGGCGCGCGCGCTACGCGCCGGGAAACCAAGCACCGGGTCATGGATCCGCCGGGTCCCGCTGGTTCCGGCGCTGGTCTTCATGTTCATCGTGACCCAGATCCCGTTCGTCCTCACGTTGTGGTACAGCTTTCAGCGGTACAACCTGAACTTCCCTACCGCGCCCAGGGACTTCCCCACCCTCTGGAATTACCAGCAGATCTTCGGGGATCACACGTTCCGCGTTGCCGTGCTCAACACCGTGCTCCTGACCGCGGTGCCGGTCATCGCCTCCGTGGTTTTCGGCGTGGGGATCGCGCTGCTGCTCAACCGGTACGTGTTCGGCCGCGGATTCCTGCGCACGCTGATCATCAGCCCGTTCCTGGTTATGCCGACCGCGGCCGCGTTGGTCTGGAAGTTCACCATCCTGGACACGACATTCGGGGTGCTGAACTTCTTCCTGCGGCCGTTCGGACTGGGGAACGAGAACTGGATCGGCGTGCACTCGCAGCTCACCATCATCGGGTTCCTGACCTGGCAGTGGACCCCGTTCATGGTGCTGCTGGCGCTGGCCGGACTGCAGAGCCAGGGGGAGGACCTGCTCGAAGCGGCCCGGGTGGACGGGGCGGGATCGTGGCGTATCTTCCGCCGCCTCACGGTGCCCCAGCTGCGCCCGTACATCGAGCTGGGCGTCCTGCTCGGCTCTATCTACATCGTGCAGGCCTTCGACGGCATCTACATCATCACCGCCGGCGGCCCCTCCACGGACACGACGAACCTGCCTTACTACATCTACGAGACCGCGTTCCAGGCCTATGACATCGGCCGGGCCTCGGCGATGGCCGTGATCGTGGTCATCGCCACGATCCTGATCGCGACAGTGGCGCTCAGGCTGATCTCGAGCATCTTCAGCGAGGAAGGAATGCGCGGACGATGAGCCGGCAGAAAAAGACCCTCGCCGACCGTCAGGCCAAGCCGCTTACCAAGCTGCTGCTGGGCCTGCTGACCTGGGTCGTCGTCATTATCTTCTTTTTCCCCGTGCTCTGGATGGCCCTGACCGGGCTGAAGACCGAGCCGGACGCCGATACCAGCACACCCCATTTCATCTTCAAGCCGACGTTCTCCGAGTACGCATCGGTGTGGAAGGGCGCGGGCGGCCTGAACAGCCTGCCGACCTATCTCGAGCACTCAGTGATCGTCACTGTGCTGGCCACCGTGCTCGTGCTGCTCCTGGCCCTGCCCGCGGCCTACGCGCTGTCCATCCGGCCGGTCCGGAAGTGGCGGGATGTGCTGTTCTTCTTCATCTCCACGAAGATGCTGCCGGTTGTCGGCGCCATCATCCCGCTCTACGTGATCGCCAGGGACCTGCATGTGCTGGACCACCTGCGGCTGCTGATCGTCCTCTACGCGGCGATGAACCTGCCGATCGCAGTGTGGATGCTCCGTTCGTTCCTGCTTGAGGTGCCCCGGGAGGTCATCGAGGCCGCGCGGGTCGACGGCGCGGGAGTGGTACGGCAAATGCGGTCAGTGATCATTCCCATCATCAGTCCCGGGCTCGCGGCCACGGCACTAATCTGCTTCATCTTCGCGTGGAACGAGTTCTTCCTCGCGGTCAACCTGACCACGGTGAACGGCGCGACCGTCCCGATCTACCTGGTCGGCTTCGTCCAGCCCGAGGGCCCGTTCCTGGCGCACCTGTCGGCTGCCGCGACGATCGCCTGCCTGCCGGTGCTACTGGCCGGGTGGGCGGCTCAGGACAAGCTGGTGCGCGGCCTGTCGATGGGCGCGGTGAAGTAGCCAGACTCGCTTGCCCAGGAGTCCGCGGCGTCAAGGTCACCGCCCTCCCGCCGTGGGATCAGGCGCGGCTACTGCCGCTCCGCCAGCAAGCCCGCCGCATCACGCGGTGTCCCGCCGGGGGAAGCTTCGCCCCAGATGATGCCGACCGTCGCCAGGATGTGTTTCTCCATGGCGACGCGGGCCGCGGCGGACATGCGGTGGATGCGCGCGTGGAATTCGCGGTTCATGGCGAGGTACCGGTGCGACCTGCTGCCCGCGTCATCGTCGGCTGTGAGCGCCGCGATGCGGGCATTGAGCTCGCGCAGCTCGGCGAGCTCAGCGGCACACGATCTGGTCGCCCGCCAGCCAGGACTGCCGTCCGCGCGAGGCACTCAGCCGCGCGGCCTGGGTGTGAGCGCCCGCCTGGGCCCGCATCCTAAGCCATGAGGCCGGGCTGTAGCGCCCCGGTGACCAGCGCTTGCGCCGGGCCGCCGGGTGAGCTAGTCTCAAACTAGTTTTAAAATCAAAGTTCTAGGTGGAGATGAGTAGCGATGGATGACCTCAATGCGCTCGGCCCTCCTCAGCCAGTGGCGGCGGGCGAGGAGCTCGCACCGCAAGAGTTGCTGGAGCTGATCAGGACCCAGCACGAGGCCGCGGCCCGGGACCTCTACGTCGACCCGGCACGGATCCTGGTCAGCTGGGGCGTGGCGTGGACGCTCGGCTTCGGCGCCTTCTACTTCGCCTCGCCCCGGGCCAGGTGGCACTTTCTGCCGCTCTGGGCGGCGGCCGCAGTCCTTGTCACGCTCTCAGCTGTCGCCGTGGCGGGGGTTGTCACCCAGATGGCTCGCCGGGGCCGGGGGGTGCAGGGGCCGTCGCGCACGGTCGGCGCCAGATATGGCTGGAGCTGGCTGCTGGCCTTCGCCGGAGTGTTCGCACTGAACATCGGACTGTCCCAGCATGGCCTCCCGGCCTCGCTCGCCCCGCTGCTATGGCCGGGAAGCGCCGCGGTGGTCGCCGGAGTGCTCTACCTAGCCGGCGGTGTCTTGTTCGCCGACCGCGTCCAGTACGGCCTGGGGGCCTGGATGCTGGCCGTGGGAGCAGGTAGCGTGCAGGCCGGCTGGCCAGCGAACTTCGCCGTGCTGGCGCTGGCCGGCGGTGGCGGTTTCCTGGCCGCCGCGGTGTTCATCCTGGCCCGGGCCCGCCGCGCCCGGCCGCAGCCATGAGCACCGAAACGCCCGCGAGCGCGGAACCTTCCCGCCAGCCAGCCCTGCCAGCCCTGGACCCGGTCATCCACGCGCAGCCCCGCCTGCGGGTGACCGTAACCCTGGCCACGCTGGCCGACGGTGACCAGATCACCTTCCCCCGCCTCCAGGAACTGGCAGGCATGACCGCCGGCAATCTGGCCACTCACCTCAGGAAGCTCGAAGACGCCGGCTACGTCCGCGTCACCAAGGCCTACCGGAGTCGCACCCCAGTCACCTGGCTCTCCCTCACCACCGCCGGGCGGCTCGCCCTGGAGGAGTACGCCGCTGCGCTGCGGACGCTGCTGGCGAGTGCCAGACCCGGCTCGGGGTCAGCGGCAAGCAAGGAATGGTCGGAAGGAACGTCACCCTCAGCTTTCATCCCACCGAATATTCGGCAGGAGCACATCGATGGCTGAGCTCAACCTCACCCCATCAGCCGTGACCGTCACTACCGCCGCGCGCGGGAGACGCCCAGCGACGCGTGGTTGTCGTGCCAGGCTGAGGTGATGGCCGCCGGTGCGTGCAGGGGTCCGAAGGCCAGCGCGAGAACCGCGGCCCGCATTTGCTTGCCGTAGCCGCGGCCGTGCGCTGACGGGATCAGGAATGAGGAGGTGTCGACCGTGCGCAGGGCGAGGAAGTCGTTGCCCGCCGCGGTCGGGAAGCACTCCACGCGTACTCCTCAGCAGCGTTCCGGTCGAGCAGTTGCCTAGCATTCATCGTTAATCGACGATAGACGATTAACGGGCCGGCTGCCCCTGCACGCTGGCTCCCGTGCAGAACGGCGCAGGGGCAGCGGGACTCAGCAGCAGCGGTCTGCGCCGCGCCAGGCTCCGGTGCCCTCCCTGACCGCCACGGCGGCGATGCCCAGGCCGATGGCCGGGTCGAGCCACCAGCCGCCGGGCCAGATCTTCGTGATAGCCAGCACGAGCAGCACCGCGGCGGCCTGCGCGCCGCACAGGTAATTCTGGGTGCCCTCCCCGGTGGTGGCACCCGACCCGAGCCGCTTCCCGAGCTTGTGCTTGGCGCGACCCAGCAGGGGCATCTCCAGCAGCGCGACCGCCGTCAGCACGATGCCGGTCAGGGTGGCCTCCGAGTGGTGGCCGGTGAGCAAATCGGCCACCGACTGCGCAGCGATGTAGGGAGCCAGCAGCCAGAACGAGACGGCGACGCTCCGCTGCGCGCGCCGCTCCGCGGTCTCGGACAGGGTGCGCGACCCGGTGAACCGCCAGACCACAATCACGCTGGCCAGGCCCTCCACCGCGCTGCCCAGCGCCCACCCGGTCAGCGAGACTGACCCGCTGACGAAGCCCTGCCACAACCCGACCGCGCCCTCGACGCACATCCACGCCAGGCTGACCCAGGCCAGCACCCGCGCCCACCGGGCTGCCCGCAGCCATCCGGCATCCCGCACCGGCGCCCCCGGCACAGTCACCGGCACAGTCACCGGCGGACTGCCGTACCGGCGAGTATCCCGGCGTCGGCCGCCAGGCCGTAGGCGGGGCACAGCGTGACGGCGCTGCCGGTCATCGCCAGCACTTGCTCGGCGGCGGACAGCAACGCCAGCAGTTCCGGGCAGGCCAGCCGGAACAGCGATGCCCGCCCCACCGGACGGGAGGTCACCAGCCCGCAGTCACGCAAGCAGGCCAGGTGGGCCGATACCGTCGACTGCGCCAGCCCTAGCTCGTTCACCAGGTCGACCACCCGGGCCTCGGCGGATGCCAGCCGCTGCACGATAGCCAGCCTGGCCGGATCGCCCAGTGACCGGAACAACGCCGCCGCCGGCGCCAGCGCCACCCTCGCATCAGGTGTTAGTGGCATCGCCATCTGTCGATGATATCAAAATTGCTGATACCCCTTCGATGAAGGGAAGCGCCGGGCGAATCGGGACCGACGGCCCGCCGGCGGGTGACGAACGGCCCGGTCGCGGTGCGCATGCTCGCCGTACGTTTCCTGCCGGCCTTGGTCACAACGAGGGCTTCGGGACGACGGCACCGACGGCCAGGGCGCCGCCCCAGTCCAGCGGGCTGACCACCACGTTCGACCCTACCCAGCCCGCTATCAGCCGCCATCTCGCGGTCCTGCGGGAAGCCGGGATCATCGACTGCGAGCGCTGCGGTCGCGAGTCGGCTCGTCCCGTCCGCCCTGGAGTGGACGCGGGGCCGTCCGGGTGGGAACGTGAGCGCAGAAGCGGACCAGCGCTGATCCCCGGAGGCACGCATGCGCGTACGGCAGAGCCACTTCCTCGCAGTCTTATTGGCCGCGGCTGCTGTCGCGTTAGGCGCGGCGCCGGCGGCGTCGGCCGCGACCCGGCCGCTGCCGGTCCAGGATCCCATGCCGATCGGCCAGGACCAGTTCTTCACGGGCCTGGTCAACGGTCACCCGCCGGGCCAGGCGATCATCAAGGTGGTCTGTCCCGGTCCGGTCACGGCCGGCGAGACCGGCGTGCCGCTGGAAGGCCAGCCGGTCGAAGTGGAGCCGGCAGCGGCGACCTCGGCTACCCCCGACCTGGGCTACACCGGCGCCTCGACGAGCATCACGGCTGCGCTGAGCACCACCGTCGCTATCCTGATCGGGACGTTCACCAGCTATTACGTGAAGGAAGATATCCCGACGGACATCCGGGTGCCGTGCTCGGGCACCGGAACCATGGTGTTCGCGCCCGCGGTCGGCGGCGCGGCCGGCTTCCCGGCAACCCTCATGGTCGAGTTCGCGAACGTGACCAGCTGATCGGCGGCCCGGCTATTACCTCCTGGTATTTCCCTTAGCGGTCCCGTTTCTGCTGCTGTGAGGCGGTCGCCGCCGGGCCTATTGCTGGCTATTTGCCACTTGTCTGGAAGATCGGCCAGCCGATCTCAGTTCGCCAGGCTGACTCGTCGGGTGTGTCATAGCGGCTGGACAGGTAGTACTCGCGGACGGGCCCATCCACGGCAAGCGCGTGCTGGGTCACATGTGTGGCGAGGGCGCCGTACGCGCGGTCAATGCCGTCGTGCGGGCCCTTGTGGATGAGGATTGCCAGTTCGCCGGGCGGTACCACGAGGGCTTCGACGCGGCCGACCGGATGGATCTGCCCGGTGCAGGGGATAAACACGGTGGCCTGGCCGCGCTCGTCGGTGAACAGGTCCGCGGAGTAGATACCGCCAGGAGCGCCGCTGGCAGACAGTGCCTGAGCGTTGATGGTGGCGTGCAGCTCGCCGAGTGCTCCCTGGTACCAGGCGCTGGCATCTTCGATGTCGATTAGGTCAGCATCGACGTCCGCGAGGTCCTCGACCACCACGGCGACATGATCGTCCGCGGCGCTTACGACGGCGAGTTCGACAAGGCCAACCTGCCCGACGAGGTCATCCTG
>Ga0209839_10000416_pt1 | contig 21820 bp, 16 predicted proteins | sample OrgsoiDNA2013050_FD_185800 | JGI IMG/M metagenome (GOLD analysis project Ga0209839, IMG submission 185800) | Permafrost soil microbial communities from the Arctic, to analyse light accelerated degradation of dissolved organic matter (DOM) -... | ecosystem: Environmental > Terrestrial > Soil >... | reverse complement strand
AAACCCAGACTGAGGACAGGACATGAATAAGCTGTTGATCGCGCTGAGCGCCAGCGCCCTTGCCATTTCGCTGATGGCCGTCGCGCAGACGACCCCCCCGACGGCACCGGCCGCGCCCGCACCGGCGACAGCGCCGTCAGGGATGAGCGTTGCCCCGACCCCGCCGACCGCCCCGATGGCAGTCACGCCGCCTGCGGCGCCTGCAGCCAAGGCGGCCGCGACCACGCCGGCCAAAGCAGAAATGGCCAAGCCCGCGCCCAAGAAAGCGAAGCCGAAGAAGCACAAGCCGGCCAAGCCGAAAGCCGACGCGATGAAGGCCGATGCCCCGAAGGCCGCGGCGACGCCCAAGCCCGATACGGCACCGATGAAGGCGAGCACGCCGATGAAGGCTGACACCGCGCCCATGAAGACCGATACCGCGCCGATGAAGGCCGACCCGGCGAAGGCTGGCAAATAAGGCGACAAGGTATGAGCGCAACGAGGCCGTATCGGCACCGCGGTCTCGTTGCAATCTACAGCAAATGCCAATATAATCATTGAGCTTTGTGAATTCCCGGCTTCCGGGCTCTGGACCCTTTCGCATCAGTGACGCATCGGGATGCAGAAAAGGCCGGCGGAAGACGCGAAGGTAATCGCAGCATCGAGGATGGCGCCGGCGCAGGTCAGGGGCACGATGAATGCGCCCGAGCCGAAAAGGCGGTGCAAAAGCAAAAAGGCGATAGGCCTGCTCTGGACGGAGGGTTGCACGGAGGATCCCGCCATTTGACTCTTTAACCCAAATCGCGAAGCTAAGAAGCGGTCGGACAGTTACGCTCCATGTCGAAGCCCGAATCGCCTCGCGGACGCATCTACATTTCTCTGAGGACACATCTATGAACAAGAAACTGATTGCAGCTCTTTTCGCCGGCGCGTTTGCATTCGCTTCAGTGTCTGCATTGGCCGACGACAAGACACCACCGATCCCCGTCGATACGGCGAAGCTGAAGGCCGAGCACGACGCCGCCAAGTCAAAATTTGACGCGATGACGCCCGAGCAAAAGGCCGCCACGCGCAAGTCGATGCGCGACAAGAAAGTGTCGGAGCTGACGGCACTGGAAATGGTCGCGCAGGAAGGCGACAACAGCGCGGCGGCAGATGCTGCGCTGACCGGCGATGCGGCGATGAAGGCGAAGTCGGAGCGCGCCGAGGCGAAGGCAAAATTTGACGCGATGACGCCGGAGCAAAAGGCCGCCATGCGCAAGTCCTCGCAGTCGAAGAAGCTCTCCGACCTGTCGATGCTGGAAAAAATGTCGGTAGGACAGTAAGTCCGTCCGAACGCCGGTACTAACGTCCGGCGTGTTTGCAGAAAGGCAGGGGCCACGGGTCTCTGCCTTTTTTGTTGGGTAACTCGTAAATACATTCGCAAATGACCGCAAAGCACCGCATCGTCGTGGGTCTATCCGGTGGAGTCGATTCGTCGGTCGCCGCGTGGCTGCTCAAGAAGGCCGGGCACGAGGTCATCGGCATCTTCATGAAGAACTGGGAAGATGACGACAGCGACGAATATTGCTCGTCGAGGCAGGATCTGGTCGACGCGGCATCGGTCGCGGACGTGGTGGGGATCGATATCCAGGCGGTGAATTTCGCCGCCGAATACCGCGATCGCGTCTTCGCTGCCTTTTTGCGCGAGTACGCCGCCGGCCGCACGCCCAATCCGGATGTGCTCTGCAACAGCGAGATCAAGTTCCGCTCGTTTCTGGACCACGCGCGAACGCTCGGCGCGGATCGCATCGCCACCGGCCACTACGCGCGGCTGAGGCACGCGAACGGCGGCGTCGAGCTGCTGAAGGCGGCGGACGTGGCCAAGGACCAAACATACTTCCTGCATCAGCTCGCGCAGGACCAGCTCGGCAGCACGCTGTTCCCGGTCGGCGAAATGACCAAGCGCCAGGTGCGCACGCTGGCGCGCGAGCAGGGCATCCCGACGCACGCCAAGAAAGACTCGACCGGCATCTGCTTTATCGGCGAGCGGCCGTTCCGCGAATTTCTCGCGCGCTACCTGCCGAAGCAATCCGGGCCGATGCGCACGCCCGAAGGTGCCGTCGTTGGCAAGCACCAAGGCCTCGCCTATTACACGCTGGGCCAGCGCCAGGGGCTGGGAATCGGCGGCACGCCCGGCGGAAGCAGCGAGCCGTGGTTCGTGGCCGGCAAGGATCCGGCGAGCAATGCCTTGCTGGTCGTGCAGGGACACGCCGACCGCCGCCTGTATTCGGACGTCGTCGAAACCGGACCGATGCACTGGATTGCGGGCGCGCCCCCCAGAACATCAAGATTGGCGGCGAAGACGCGCTACCGCATGCCTGATGCATCGTGCATCCTCGAGCCGTCCGGACCACTGGACCCGCGCTGGCGCGCGCGGTTCGACGCTCCGCAGTGGGCGCCGACTCCCGGTCAGTATCTGGTGATCTATGACCGCGAGGTGTGCTTGGGCGGTGCGGTCATCGAGTCGGCAAACAACGAAGCTGCCGTGGGTGCCGTGCAGCGCGCGGACGGTGTTGCGGTCTAAGGAGGTTCAGGAATTGCCACGCAATTTTGGGCGTGCCGCTTGAATTCTCGTATTCGTCATTCCCGCTCATTTTCGTAACTGAGCGGAAATCCATTGGTTTTTTGACGATCGCAAAAAGGATCCCCGCTTTCGCGGGGATGACGAACATCCTAACGGATTCGTCGCTCGGGCAATCGCGGCGCTGATCAAACCGCGGCAAGGCAATCAAAACGGAATGTCGTCGTCCAGGTCGTCGACGTTTTTCTTCGACGCAGCGCCGCCCTTCGCTCCGCTCGGCGCCGATGACGAAGTGGCTGCGGCACTCGAAGCGCGCTCGCGGTCCGGTGGCTCGTCTGCGGTGTGCACCGCGCCGCCCCCTTCGCGGTTGCCGAGCATCTGCATGCGGTCGGCGACGATTTCGGTGGTGTAGCGGTCCTGTCCTTCCTTGTCCTGCCACTTGCGCGTCTGCAGGCGGCCTTCGACGTAGATCTGGCGGCCTTTTTTCAGATATTCGCCGGCGATTTCGGCTTGGCGGCCGAAAAAGACAATGCTGTGCCACTCGGTCTTTTCCTGCTTTTCGCCCGCCTTGTCCTTCCACGTGTCGGTGGTGGCGATTCGGATGTTGGTGACGGCGTCGCCGCCGGTCGTATACCGGGTCTCCGGATCGCGTCCGAGATTGCCGATCAGTATCACTTTGTTGACGGATGCCATTGCGGGTTCCCTTCGAATTGTGCGTCCGAATTGTTGGCCGATTGTATGCCTGTGCGGGCGGGCCGGCTTCGGCCGTTTGGATAATGCGGCGGTTCGAGCACGCGGTTGAAACCGCACAGGATCCGCGGCAATCGAGGCCGCGCGACGCCGTAGGCGCGGTACGAATTGGTTTGGTGCAGGTCGGCTTAGAAAGAGCAACCGAAAAGGAGTATATTAGCAGGTTGTCCACCGCCATCGCACCCGCATGGAATACATCCGCATCCGCGGCGCACGCACGCACAATCTCAAGAACATAAATCTCGATCTGCCGCGGCACCGGCTGATCGTCATTACCGGCCTTTCCGGCTCGGGCAAGAGCTCGCTCGCCTTCGATACGCTCTACGCCGAGGGCCAGCGCCGCTATGTCGAGTCGCTCTCGGCCTACGCACGGCAGTTCCTGCAGCTTATGGAAAAGCCCGACGTCGACCTGATCGAAGGCCTGTCGCCGGCGATCTCGATCGAGCAGAAGGCGACGTCGCACAACCCGCGCTCGACGGTGGGCACCGTCACCGAGATTCACGACTACCTGCGCTTGCTCTACGCACGCGTCGGCGAGCCGTATTGCCCCGACCATCCCGAGCAGAAGCTGATGGCGATGACCATTTCGCAGATGGTCGACGCGGTGCTCATGATGCCGGAGGAAACCAAGCTGATGATCCTGTCGCCGGCGGTCGTGAACCGCAAGGGCGAGCAGGCAGAGCTGTTCATCGAGTTGCGCGCCAAGGGCTTCGTGCGCGTGCGCATCGACGGCAAGGTGTACGAGATCGACGCCACGCCGCGCCTGACCAAGAACCAGAAGCACACGGTGGAAGTCGTCGTCGACCGCCTGCGCGTGCGCCAGGACCTGAAGCAGCGCATCGCGGAATCGTTCGAGACGGCGCTCCGTCACGGCGATGGGCGCGCGATCGCGGTCGAGATGGATTCCGGCGAAGAGCATCTGTATTCGGCCAAATTCGCCTGCCCGATCTGCAGCTACTCGCTGCAGGAGCTCGAGCCGCGCCTGTTCTCGTTCAACAATCCGATGGGGGCATGTCCACGCTGCGACGGCCTCGGCTCGATCAGCTTCTTCGACTCCAAACGGGTGGTCGCCTTTCCGCAGCTTTCGCTGGCGTCGGGTGCGATCAAGGGCTGGGACCGGCGCAACCAGTTCTATTTCCAGATGCTGCAGAGTCTCGCCAAGCATTACGGATTCGACCTGGAAAAGCCGTTCAACAAGCTTCCCGATCGCATCCAGCAGATGATCCTGTATGGAAGCGAGAAGGAGAAGATCGCGTTCCAGTATCTCTCCGACCGCGGCAAGACGATGACCCGCGAGCACGCGTTCGAGGGCATCATTCCCAATCTCGAGCGCCGCTATCGCGAGACCGACTCGATCATGGTCCGCGAGGAGCTGGCCAAGTACCTCAACTCCAAGCCGTGCCCGGAGTGCGAGGGCACGCGCCTCAAGCGCGAGGCGCGTCACGTCAAGGTCGGCCCGGTCGGCAACGAGCGCGCGATTTTCGAAGTGAGCAGCTGGCCGCTGAAGCAGACCGGCGAGTTCTTTCGCGGCCTGAAGCTCGAGGGACAGCGGCAGGCGATCGCCGACAAGATCGTCAAGGAGATCATCAGCCGGCTGCAGTTCCTGAACAACGTCGGGCTCGACTACCTGTCGCTGGATCGTTCCGCAGAGACGCTCTCCGGGGGCGAGGCGCAGCGCATCCGGCTCGCGTCGCAGATCGGCTCAGGACTCACCGGCGTGATGTACGTGCTCGACGAGCCTTCGATCGGTCTGCACCAGCGCGACAACGACCGCCTGCTCACGACGCTGAAGCATCTGCGCGATCTCGGCAACAGCGTTATCGTCGTCGAGCACGATCAGGACGCGATTCTTTCCGCCGATCACGTGGTCGACATGGGCCCCGGCGCGGGTGAGCACGGCGGCCACATCGTCGCCCAGGGCACGCCCGACGACATTCTGGCCGCGGAACATTCGCTGACCGGACAATATCTCGCCGGGCGGCGCGAGATTCCGATGCCCGCGCATCGGCACAAGGCAGACCTCAAGCGGGCGCTGACCATCACCGGGGCGACGGGCAACAATCTGCAGCAAGTCACGCTCAAGCTTCCGGTGGGATTGTTCGTCTGCGTGACCGGTGTTTCCGGCTCGGGCAAATCCACGCTGATCAACGACACGCTGTATCAGTCGGTGGCGCGGCATCTCTACGGCAGCAGCGCCGAGCCGGCGCCCTATGTCGAGATGGAAGGGCTCGAACACTTCGACAAGGTCATCAGCGTCGACCAGAGCCCCATCGGCCGCACGCCGCGCTCGAACCCGGCGACGTATACGGGATTGTTCACGCCGATACGCGAGCTCTTTGCGCAGGTGAAGGAATCACGCGAACGCGGCTACGGGCCGGGCCGGTTCTCGTTCAACGTCAAGGGCGGACGCTGCGAAGCGTGCCAGGGCGACGGGCTGATCAAGGTCGAGATGCACTTCCTGCCCGACGTCTACGTGCCGTGCGACGTCTGCCACGGCCAGCGCTACAACCGCGAGACGCTGGAGATCCAGTACAAGGGCCGCAACATCCACGACGTGCTGTCGATGACCGTCGAGCAGGCGCACGCTTTTTTCGAGCCGGTGCCGGTGGTCGCGCGCAAGCTGCATACGCTGCTCGACGTCGGCCTGGGCTACATCACGCTCGGACAGTCGGCGACGACGCTGTCCGGCGGCGAGGCGCAGCGGGTCAAGCTCGCGCTCGAGCTGTCCAAGCGGGACACCGGCCGCACCTTGTACATTCTCGACGAGCCGACCACGGGACTGCACTTCCACGACATAGAGCTCTTGCTGACGGTGCTGCACCGGCTGCGCGACCACGGCAACACGGTGGTGGTGATCGAGCACAATCTGGACGTGATCAAGACGGCAGACTGGGTGATCGACCTCGGGCCGGAAGGCGGAGCGGGCGGCGGCAAAATTATTGCGCAGGGCCCACCGGAGCACGTCGCCAACGTCGCCGAAAGCTATACCGGGCGTTATTTGAAACCGGTGCTGAATCGACGCGCGAGCAAGCGCGCGCCGCCCATCGCAGCACCGGTTCGCAACGGACGCGAACGAAAGCAGCCGGTGGATCTGCTTGGAGATTGACCCGCGCGGCATTGCTGCCGATACCTGCCGAGAGCCGGCGCCAGCCTACCGCTCGTCATCCCCGTACCGCGCATCATCCGCGTACTGCTCGTCATCCCCGCGAAAGCGGGGATCCATTTTGACCTTGTAGCGCAGCAACATGGATTCCCGCTTGCGCGGGAATGACGGACCAAGGAGTTGAGGCGTCACGCCGAAGGCAAGACGGACTCACGAGTTGAGGCGTCACGCCGAGGGCAAGACGCACTCAGGAATTGAGACGCCATCCCGAAGGCAATCGCGACGACCCGACAAAAAAAGCGCGGCCGCGGCCGCGCTTTTTGATTGCTGCTGTTATTACTGAATCGTGATCTGCTTGGCGTTGGCCTTGGCGATCTTCGGCAGGGTCAGTTGCAGAACGCCGTCGACGTGCCTGGCTTGCGCCGCGTTGGCATCGACCGCTTCCGGCAGGCGGATCGACCGGCTCGCCTTGCTGAAGGTGCGCTCTTTCCAAAGCGTTTTGCCGCTCGCTTCGATTTCATCGAGGAACTCGGCGCCGATGGTGACGCTGCGATCTTCGACATTGACTTCGATCTTGTCCTTGGCGATGCCCGGCAGCTCGGCCTTGACGATGTACGCTTCCGGCGTTTCGACGACGTCGAGCGCGATGCCACGGCCGGCGCCGTTGTCGGCATCTACCGACGGCAGCAACGCACCGAGGGCGCGATCGAACGCCCGGTCAAGCGGGTTGTAATAGCGAATCTGGTTCATATCTCTCTTCTCCAAAGGTTGGCGGCGATTCGGTCGCCGTGCACGCAAAGTAGATGGAGATAGCGCCGGCCGTTTCAAGGGGGCGCCGACGTGCGGCGGCAACTAAGGGACCGGGGAGGAAGGCGCGGGTCCGGTTCCCGCTGCCGCCGCCGCCGCCGCGCCGGTCTCCATGGTGGGCTCGGTGGCCAGCGGGGCGGCGGCGCTCACCGAGATCGCGGCAAGGATCCCCTGCAGCAGCGCGACCGGCGCGGGCGGGCAACCGGGGACGGCGACGTCGACGGGGATCACGTTCGAAACCCGGCCGAGACTCGCGTAGCTCTCGCCGAAAATGCCGCCGCTGCAGCCGCAATCGCCGACCGCAACGACCAGCTTCGGGTCCGGCGTCGCGTCGTAAGTCCGCTTGAGCGCGATCGCCATATGCTTCGACACCGGTCCCGTCACCAACAGCATGTCGGCGTGGCGCGGGCTGGCGACGAACTTTATGCCGAGACCCTCGATGTTGTAATACGGGTTCGCCAGCGCGTGGATCTCGAGCTCGCAGCCGTTGCACGAGCCGGCGTCGACCTGGCGGATGGTCAGCGCGCGGCCAAGCACGCGCAGGATTTTTTCCTGCAGCCTCGCGACGAGGACCATCTCGTCCGCCGGTGCGGGCGGCGGCTCGGTCTTGATGCCGCACTTGGCGATCTGGCGCAGGATGTGGAGCATGGCTACAGATCGTGGCCGGAGTACGACAGGTTGAACGACTTGTTGATCAGCGGAAAATCGGGAACGATGTTGCCGATCACCGCGTGCTCGATGACCGGCCAGTTCTGCCACGACGGATCGTGCGGGTGGCAGCGGCGTAGGGTGTTGGCGGGTCCGCTTTCGAGGGCGACCCATACCGGTCCGCGCCAGCCTTCGACGCAACCGACGGCGGTCTTGAATTCGCGCAACGGCGGCAGCGCGGTCAGGATATCCCCTTGTGGCAACGCATCGAGAATGACGTCGATCAGGCGCAGCGACTCCAGGGCCTCGTCGAAGCGCACCGCGACGCGCGCGGCGACGTCGCCGTCGCGATGCCCGGCGCGGCGAACGGTGAGCGCATCGTAGGGAGCGAGCGCGAAATCGCAGCGCAGATCGTCGGCAACGCCGCTCGCGCGGGCGGCAAAACCGCAAAGCCCGAGCTTGGCCGCCAGCTCATTGCTCACCCTGCCGCAGTTGCGGAATCGGTCCTGGAGGCCGGCGTGGTCGTCGTAGATGTCTCGCAGTACGCGTATCTCGCGAACGAGCGCAGCGCCCTGACTGCGCATTTCGGCGGCTTCATCGGGCGCGAGATCGTGGGCGACTCCGCCCGGAACGATCACGTCCATCAGCAGGCGATGCCCGAAAACGCGCCGGTTGAGGCGAAGCAGATCTTCTTTCAGTCGCGAGAATTGTGCGAGGCCGACGGCGAATCCACCGTCGTTGCCGAGATAGCCCAGGTCTCCCAAATGGTTGGCGACGCGTTCGCGCTCGAGCAGCAGCGCGCGCAGCCATATGGCTCGCCGGTCGATCTCGAGGCCCGCGATCGCTTCGACGGCTTGGGCGTAGGCCCAGCCGAACGCAACGGTGCTGTCGCCGGAAATCCGGCCGGCAAGACGCGAACCTTCGGCGATCGACAGCGCCTCGAAGCGCTTTTCGATGCCCTTGTGCGCATAGCTCAGCCGCTCCTCCAGCCGCAGCACTTTCTCCCCGACGACCTGGAAGCGGAAGTGTCCGGGCTCGATGATCCCGGCATGCACCGGGCCGACGGCGATGTCGTGCACGCCGTCGCCGGACACGCGCACGAAGGGATAGTCTTCTTCGCCGGGCCCCCATTTCGGCAACGCGGCGAAGTCCCGCCGCAGCGGAAACTGATCGATCGGCCACGCCGCCTGCCAGGTCCACGGCCGCGCGTCGTCGGCGTCGCACTGGGTGCCGACGAGGTCGAACGCCGCGCGCTGCATCCGGCTCGCTACCGGGAAGATGGTCGACAGATCGGGATAGCTCGCACCGCCGTCCGGGAGCGTGTGCTCGAGCAAGGTCAGACCGTCGCGGTCACGCAGCAGCACGTGCACGCAAAAGCCTCGTTCGCGGTCCCGCTCGTCGCTCGCCCACAGCGCGGCCAGTTGCCCGCCGTGTTCCCATGCGAGCCGGCATGCCGTCAGCAGCTGACCCGAGCTCACGGGGCAACGCTGCGCGGGAATCGCGCACGCCAGGCTCGCGGAAGAGATGCCGAGAGGCGAGACGTTCATCGACGCCGGTATCCCATTAGCCGATGAGCTTCGCGGCCTGCCGGTACCAGTCGGCGAGGAAGGGGGGGATCCACAGGCCCAGCATGAGCACGAGGGCCAGATGCACGAACACCGGAGTCATCGCCGGCCGGTGCGGCAGCCGCGCGGCGTTGGTGTCGCCGAATACCATCGGCTGCACTTTGGAAAACACCGCGGCGAACGCGACGCCGAGCGAAAGCAGAAGCAGCGGCGTCGCCCACGGCTGGTCGTGTATCGCCGTCGTCAGGATCAGAAATTCGCTGGCGAACACGCCGAAAGGCGGCATGCCGAGGATCGCGAGCGTCCCCAGCACCAAACCCCAGCCGATGGCAGGGCTGATGGTGATCAGGCCGCGGATGCCGTCTATGAGCTGGGTGCCGGTCTTTTGCGCCGCGTGACCCACCGCAAAAAAAATCGCCGACTTGGTCAGCGAGTGCACTGTCATATGCAACAGGCCGGCGAAGTTGGAGATCGGGCCGCCCATGCCGAAGGCGAAGGTGATGATGCCCATGTGCTCGATCGACGAGTAGGCGAACAGCCGCTTGATGTCCCGCTGGCGCGACAACAGGAACGCCGCCACGACCACGGAGAGCATGCCGAAGCCCATCATCAGCCCCTTGGCGAACGAGTTGTGCAGCGAGCCGTCGACCAGCACCTTGCAGCGGACGACCGCGTAGAGCGCGACATTGAGCAGCAATCCCGAAAGCACGGCGGAGACGGGCGTAGGGCCCTCGGCGTGAGCGTCTGGCAGCCAGTTGTGCAGGGGAACGAGCCCGACCTTGGTCCCATAGCCGACGAGCAGGAAGACGAACGCGAGCGAGAGCACGGTCGGCTCGAGCTGGCCCTTGACGGCATTGAGCTCGGTCCACAGCAGCGCGCCGCCCTCCGCGCCGAGAAGCTTCTCCGCGGCGAAATAGAGCAGGATAGTGCCGAACAGCGCCTGCGCGATGCCGACGCCGCACAGGATGAAATACTTCCACGCCGCTTCGAGACTTGCCGGCGTGCGGTAGAGCGAGACCAACAGCACCGTCGCCAGCGTCGCCGCCTCCAATGCCACCCACAGGATGCCCATGTTATTGGTCAGCAGCGCCAGCAGCATGGTGAAATTGAACACCTGGTACATGCTGTGGTAGAGACGCAGTCGTGCCGGCGTCAGACGTCCGTGCTCGCGCTCGATTCTCATGTAGGGGCGGGAGAAGATCGACGTGGTGAAGCCGACAAACGCGGTGAGCGCCACCAGAAACACATTGAAGGGATCGACGAAGAACAAGCGGTCAAGCACGAGCAGTGGCCCGTAGGAAATCACGCGCACCGTCAGCGCGACGGCCGAAAGAAACGTCGCCAGACAGATGACCACATTGACCGTCGCTGCGCGGCCGCGATGTCCGATGGCGGCGAGGACAAGCGCGCCAGCGATCGGGAACCCGAGAACGGCGAGGATTTCGATCACTCCTCTTCCTTCAAGTGCTCGAGGTGCTTGAGATCCAGGCTGTCGAACTGCTCGCGAATCTGGAAGAAGAAAACGCCGAGGATCAGCATGCCCACCAGCACATCGAGCGCGATGCCGAGCTCGACCACCATCGGCATGCCATAGGTCGCGCTGGTGGCCGCGAAGAACAGCCCGTTTTCCATCGACAGGAACCCGATCACCTGCGGAATCGCCTTGCGCCGCGTGATCATCATCAGGAAGGACAGCATCACGCTTGCCATGGCGATCCCCAGCGTCGCGCGGGTCACCGTGTTGGCGAGCTGCGAGATCGGCACCGCCAGGTTGAATGCGAACACGACCAGCACGATGCCGATGAGCATGGTCATGGGAATGTTGATCAATCCTTCGACGTCCCAGCGAACGTCGAGCTTGCGAATCAGCCGGTGCAGCAGCCACGGAAGCAGCGCGACCTTGAGGATGAGCGTCAGTCCGGCCGACCAGTAGAGATGCCTTTGACCGGTGGCGAACGCGACGATGGCCGTCGAGCTCGCCAGAGCGAGCCCCTGCGCGGCGAACAGGTTGATCAGTGTCAAGACGCGCCGCTGCGCAAGCATCGCGAATGCGAGCAATAGCAGGATTGCTGCGAGCAGATTGATGAGCTGGGCCCAAAGCGGGGTTGCGGCCATGGTGTGCGCGCTCTAGCTTCCCAGCAGCAGGTTGACCAGCATCGCCAGGACCGCGAGCAGAAACGCCGTGCCCAGGAATTCGGGCGCGCGAAAGATGCGCATCTTCGCCGAAAGCGTTTCGATCAGCGCAAGCGCAAAACCGCCGCCGGCGAGCTTCGCGATGAGCACCGGTGTGGCGCCCAGGATGGCCAGCCAGTCGGAGCTGCCCTGCGCGATGCCGAACGGCAGGAACAGCGCGATGCCGATGCACGAGTAATTGAACAGCTTCAGCGCCGACGCCCATTCGATCAGCGCCAGGTGGCGCGCCGAGTATTCGAGCGTCATCGCCTCGTGGATCATGGTGAGCTCGAGGTGCGTCGCGGGGTTGTCGATGGGAATGCGCGCATTCTCGGCCAGCGAAATCATCGTGAACGCGACGCCGGCGAAGGCGAGGCTCGGATAGATTGCGATCTCGCGATGCGCGAGCGTTTCGACGATCGTCGGCAGCGAGGTCGAGCCCGAAAGCAGCGACGCGGTGAACAGCACCATCAGCAGCGCCGGCTCAGCCAGGAAGCCGACGAACATCTCGCGCCGCGCGCCCATGGTTCCGAACGCGGTGCCGATGTCCATGGCCGCGAGCGCCATGAACACGCGCGCCAGCGCGAACAGCCCGACCAGCGCGATGGCGTCGGCAGCGCGGGCGAACGGCAGGTCGGTGGCGAGCGAAGGAACGATCGCTGCCGCGAGCGCCATGGCCGCGAAGATGATGTACGGCGCCATGCGGAAAAGCGGCGACGCATTTTCGGCGACTACTGCATTCTTGTGGAACAGCTTCCGGATCATCCTGTACGGAAGTATCAGCGATGGCGCGCTCTTGTTCGCGAGCCACGCGCGGCACTTGTTGACCCAGCCGACGAGAAGCGGCGCCAGCAGCAGCGCGATGGCGAGCTGCAGCACTTGGGAGAGAAATCCGGTTACGGTCATCGCTCAGCGATCGTCGTGTGTCATCGCACGAAAAACAGCAGCGCCAGCAGTGTGCAGAAGCTGTACGTCAGGTAGACCGAAATGCGCCCATGCTGGATGCGTCCGATAAGCTTCGCCATGGCGTCGGCGCCGCGCGCCACCGGCAGATAGAGCCAATGCCAGAAATGATCCTCCAGCTCGACCTTGTATTGCGGCTTGAGGTCGAACGGCGAGGGCAGCGTGCGCTTGATGCGGAAAAAAGGCTCGAACACCTGCCGGATCGGCTGGCCGAATCCTTCCGCCGTATCCTGCATGCGCGGCGTTTGCAAGGGAAAGCCGCAATCCCACGCCGGGCCCGTGCGGGTGAGGCCGCGATAGTACCGGTGCACGACCTGCAGCGTAAGTATCACGACCGCGGCGATCACGATGAGGAAGATGATCGGGCTGTAGCTCGAGCGCTCGGCGTTCAAGGGCGCCAGCAGCATCCAGCTTCCGTCGTGTCCGCCGACGGTCGATCCGACCAGCATCGCGTCCACCGGATCGATGAGCGCGATGACGTTCACGGGAAACAGGCCCAGAACCACGCAGCCGACCGCGAACCAGACCAATGCCGCGAGCTCGAGGCGGCCGGGATCCTTTGCGTGGACGAGATTGGGCTCGCGCGGGCGGCCCAGAAAGACCACGCCGTAGAACTTGACCATCACGTACGCGGCCAGAGCCACCGACAGGACCAGTGCCGCCGCGGCCAGCGGCACCAGCATGTTGACGAAGGACTGCGGCAGGCTGGGCGTGAACAGGAAGGCCTGCAGCAGCAGCCATTCGGAAACGAAGCCGTTCAACGGCGGCAATCCCGCCATCGCCAACGTTCCGACCAGCGCAAGCCACGCCACCCACGGCATGCGGTGGATCAGCCCGCCGAGCTTGCCGAGGCTGCGCTCCTTGGTCGCGTGCAGCACCGCGCCCGTGGCAAGGAACAGCAGGCTCTTGAAGAAAGCGTGGTTGAGCGTGTGGTAAAGCGTCGCGGTGAGCGTCAGCGCGGCGAGCAGCGTCTTGTCGTAGGACTTGAACAGAATGCTGAGGCCGATGCCGGCGACGATGATGCCGATGTTCTCGATCGACGAATAGGCGAGCAGCCGCTTCATGTCGGTCTGGACCGTCGCGAAAATGACGCCGAAGAGGGCGCTCAGGAGCCCGAGCACGAGCGCGATGACGCCCCACCACCACAACTGGGTGTGGAGAAGGTCGAAGGTCACGCGCAGCATTCCGTAAATGGCGGTCTTGAGCATCACGCCGCTCATCAGCGCCGAGACAGGCGACGGCGCGGCCGGGTGCGCCTCGGGCAGCCAGATATGCAGCGGCAGCAAGCCCGCCTTGGCGCCGAAGCCGAAGAGCGCGAGCAGAAAGGCGATCGATCCCCACGCGCCGGGAAGCACCACCGAGCGCATCGAGCCGAAGGTGTAGTCGCCGCTGCCGCCCTGAAGCACGCCAAAGCAGAGCAGGATGGCAATCGCTCCGATATGCGCGATCAGCAGGTACAGAAATCCGGCACGACGGGTCTCGGCGATGTGGTGATCGGTGGTCACCAGAAAATAGGAGGAGAGCGCCATGGTCTCCCACGCAACCATGAATACATAGGCGTCGTCGGCGATGAGCACCAGCGCCATGGCGGCGAGGAAGGCGTGATACTGGAAGCACAACAATCCCGGGGCGCTGCCCTCGCTGTCGCGAAAGTAGCCGGCCGAAAAGATGGAAATGCCGGACGCCGTCGCGCCGAGCAGCAGCAGGAAAAACGCCGACAGGGAATCGAGCCGCAGATGAAAGGGCAGGTCGGGAAGGCCCAGCGGCAAGATCGCGCTCTGGGCGGTCTCGCCCAGCGCGGTGAAAGCGACGATGGCGAGCAGGAGGCCGACACCGGTCCCGGCGATGAACAGCGGCCGGATAAAGCGAGACACACCGCGTGCGCCGACCATGCCCAGCACTCCTATCGCAAGCCAGGCGGCGATGGCTCCGATCGTGAGTTGAAGGGCGGTGAACACTGCTGTCAATCTAGCATCATGAATGGAGCATTGCGAAGGCCCCTGACGCGCGAGCCATGGATATCGTCATTCCCGCTCATTTTGGTAACTGCACGGGAATCCATTGGCTTCTAATCCGCCGCAAAATGGATCCCCGTTTTCGCGGGGATGACGTGAGTGCTGCTGGAGCGGTCATACATTTTGGCAGCCTGCGATGGTTCGCACGGGAGAATGGAATCTGCCCGCTGGCTGGTCCGGGCGCACCATTCATTTGACCCGCATGCCGGGCAGCGCGCCCGAGTCGGGTGCGAGCAGGAAGATGCCGGGGCCGTCTCCGGACGCGGCCAGGACCATGCCCTCGGAAAGGCCGAACTTCATCTTGCGCGGCGCAAGGTTGGCGACCATCGGCGTGAGACGCCCGATGAGGTCCTCCGGCTTGTACGCCGACTTGATGCCGGCGAAGACCGTGCGATGGCGCCCCTCGCCGACGTCGAGCGTCAGCCGCAGCAGCTTGTCGGCGCCGTCGACGTGCTCGGCGTTGACGATTTTCGCCACGCGGAGATCGATCCTGGCGAACTCGTCGATGGAGATTTGTGCGCCGTCCGGCGAAGGTGTCGCGGCGACCACGCCCGCCGGCGGCGCAGAAACGGGCAGGGACGGCGGCGGCGCAGCCGCCTTCGGCCCTTCGAGGAGCGCGTCCATTTGCTGCGTGTCGATCCTTTGCATCAGATGCGTGTACACCTCGATCCCGCGCGGCGGAGTCCACCAATCGTTCCACGAGCTCGTTTCACTGGTCTGCAGAAAGACCGCCGCCTTCCTGGCGGTTTCCGGCAGCACCGGACTGAGCCATATCGTCAGCGCCTTGAACGCCGCGATGCAGATCGAGCAGGCCTGATGCAGCTGTTCGCGGGCGTGCTCGTCGCCGATCAGTTTCGCCTTGGCCCACGGTTGTTCCGCGTCGTAGTATTCATTCACCCGGTCGGCGAACGCCATCGCCGCGCGAATCGCTTTTCCGTATTCGCGCTCGGCCCACCCTGCGCGCACCTCCGCCTCGACTTTCTCGGCATCGAATATGCGGATGAAATCCATCGCGCCGGGGTGAAGCTCGCCGTCGAAGAACTTGATCAGAAATCCCGCCGCCCGGCTGGCGATGTTGACGTATTTGCCGACCAGATCGCTGTTCACCCGGGCGACAAAGTCGTCCGGGTTGAAATCGAGATCCTCGACCTTGTCGTTGAGCTTCGCCGCGACGTAGTAGCGGAACCACTCCGGATTCAAGCCAAGGTCCAGGTACAGGTCGGGGCTGATGCCGGTGCCGCGCGATTTCGACATCTTCTCGCCGGAGAAGGTGATGAAGCCGTGCACGTAGACGTTGTCCGGCACCTTGTACGGCGTGCCCGCGAACTTGAGCATCGCCGGCCAGAACAGCGTGTGGAAATAGACGATGTCCTTGCCGATGAAATGGATCTGCCGCGTTTCCTTGTCGGCCAGGATCTGCTCGAAGCTACGCGTCTCGCCGACCTTCTTTGCCGCCCCGGAGGCGATGTATTCCTTCAGGCTCGCCAGGTAGCCGACGGGCGCGTCGAGCCAGACGTAGAAATATTTGCCCGGCGCGTCCGGAATCGGTATGCCGAAGTAGGGCGCATCGCGCGAGATGTCCCAGTCGGCGAGACCCTTGCCGTCCTTGCCCAGCCATTCCTGCGCCTTGTTGAACACTTCCGGCTGGAGCCGGGGATTTCCCTGCGCGTCGGCGCGTGTCCATTCCTGCAGGAAGGCGACGCATTGCGGATCGGAAAGCCTGAAGAAGAAATGCTCGGAGACCTTGAGCACCGGTGTCGCGCCGGAGAGTGTCGAATACGGATCGATGAGGTCGGTCGGGGAGTAGACCGAGCTGCAGTTTTCGCAGGCATCGCCGAATTGATCCTTGGTGCCGCATTTCGGGCATGTGCCCTTGATGTAGCGGTCGGGCAGGAACATCGCCTTGACCGGATCGAAAAACTGCTCGACAGGCTTGGTGTAGATCAGGCCTGCCTGCTTGAGCTTGAAGTAGATGTCCTGCAATAACGCTGTGGTGGCCGGCGAGTCGGTGCTGCCCCAATGGTCGTAGGAAATGTGAAAGCCGTTGAGGTGTTTCGGGCGGGTGGCGGCGATCCTGGCCACCAGCTCGTGCGGAGTGACTCCTTCAGCCTCCGCCCGGAGCATGATCGGCGCGCCGTGGGTGTCGTCGGCGCAGACGAAATGCACCGTATGCCCTTGCATCCGCTGGAAGCGCACCCAGATGTCGGCCTGGATGTATTCCATGATGTGTCCGATGTGAAACGGACCGTTGGCGTAGGGGAGCGCGGTGGTGACGAAGAGCGTGCGGCGCGACATGCGCGAAGACCTTTGATGCGATAGGGGAATTGTCCATTCTAGCAAAGCACCTCCACGCTGGTGTACTGTCCCCTGAGTTCCGAAGAAAAAGGAGTGGGTGCGGTCGGCCGTCAGGCAAGGCGCGCGGCCGAAAGCGTAGCCTTGTGCTACGGTGAGGCCGCGCAACGCGGCATGGCGGCCGATCCGCGCCGCGAACTATCGAGCGAACTCAGGGGACAGTACACTTAGTACCGAGCGCTGTGGTTTTTCGATAAACTCGCAGTCTCCACGAAACACTTGCGAACGATCCTACGATGGCAATCACCGAGGCCGATGTTCAGGCCAGCTTGCGCGCACTGAACGACCCCAACACCGGCCGCGATTTCGTTTCCGGCAAGTCGGTGCGCAAGGTGCAGATCGACGGCAACAACATCGCGGTCGATCTGATGCTTGCGTATCCGGCGCGAAGCCAGCACGAGATGCTGCGCAAGCTCGTCGCCCAGCATCTCGCCGCGCTGCCCGGCGCCGGCAAGGTCGCGGTCAACATCAGTCACAAGGTCGCCTCGCACGCGGTCCAGCGCGGCGTGAAGTTGATTCCGGGCGTCAAGAACATCATCGCGGTGGCCAGCGGCAAGGGCGGCGTCGGCAAATCGACGACGGCGGTCAATCTCGCGCTCGCGCTCGCCGCGGAAGGCGCCAGCGTCGGCGTGCTCGACGCCGATATCTACGGGCCTTCGCAGCCGACCATGCTCGGCATTGCCGGACGGCCCGAATCCAAGGACGGCAAGACACTCGAGCCGCTTGAGGCCTACGGCATCCAGGCGATGTCGATCGGCTTCCTGATCGACGCCGATACGCCGATGGTCTGGCGCGGGCCGATGGTGACGCAGGCGCTCGAGCAGCTGTTGCGCGACACCAACTGGCGCGACATCGACTACCTGATCGTCGATCTGCCTCCCGGTACCGGCGACATCCAGCTGACGCTGGCGCAGAAGGTTCCGGTCACCGGCGCCGTCATCGTCACCACACCGCAGGACATTGCGCTGATAGACGCCCGCAAGGGCCTCAAGATGTTCGAAAAGGTCAGCGTTCCGATCGTCGGCGTGGTCGAGAACATGGCCATCCACATCTGCTCGCAATGCGGCCACGCCGAGCACATCTTCGGCGAGGGCGGCGGCCAGCGCATGTGCCACGACTACAACGTGCCGTTTCTGGGCAGCCTTCCGCTCGACATCCGCATCCGCGAAAACGCCGACTCGGGACGGCCCACCGTCGTGGCCGACCCGGACGGCCCGATCGCGCAGATATACAAGGAAATCGCCCGCAAGACCGCGGTATTCGTGGCGCAGAAGGCCGAGGATTTCTCGGCCAAGTTTCCGAGCATCGTCATCCAGAACACGTGATCAAGTCCGACAAATGGATCCGCCGGATGGCGCGCGATCACAGGATGATCGAGCCGTTCGAGCCCGGCCAGGTGCGTGAGGTCGATGGCCGCAAGATCGTGTCGTATGGAACGTCGAGCTACGGCTACGATATCCGCTGCTCGAACGAGTTCAAGATGTTCACCAACCTCAACTCGACTATCGTCGATCCGAAGAACTTCGACGACAAGTCCTTCGTCGATTTCACCGGCGACGCGTGCATCATCCCGCCAAACTCGTTCGCGCTGGCGCGGACGGTGGAGTATTTCCGCATTCCCAGAAACGTGCTCACCATCTGCCTGGGCAAGAGCACCTACGCCCGCTGCGGCATCATCGTCAACGTCACGCCGTTCGAGCCCGAGTGGGAAGGCTTCGTTACCTTGGAGTTTTCCAACACCACGCCGCTGCCGGCGAAGATCTACGCCAACGAGGGCATCGCGCAGGTGATCTTCTTCGAATCCGACGAGGTCTGCGAGACTTCCTACAAGGACCGCGGCGGCAAATACCAGGGACAGCAGGGCGTTACGCTGCCCAAGATCTGAGCAGGACGCCTGCCGCGCCCGGCCGACCGGTCGAGGCGTCCGGTGCCGCCGGTAGCCACGCCTCCCGAATCGCCGCATAATTCGCGCCTTTCCACCCCCAGCCGGCACGCTTGCGCCACGGCTGGCGGGGTGACCATTGCAACCGCCGGCGATGAGCCCGGCACGGGACTGTATCCATGAAATTCCGCTTCCCCATCGTCATCATCGATGAAGACTTCCGCTCGGAAAACACTTCGGGGCTCGGCATCCGCGCGCTGGCGGCGGCGATCGAGAAGGAGGGCATGGAAATCCTCGGCGTGACCAGCTACGGCGACCTGTCGCAGTTCGCCCAGCAGCAGTCGCGAGCGTCGGCGTTCATCCTGTCGATCGACGACGAGGAATTCACTCCCGGCCCCGAGCTCGACCCGGCGGTCGTCAATCTGCGTGCCTTTATCCAGGAGATCCGCTTCCGCAACGCCGAGATTCCAATCTATCTCTACGGCGAGACGCGGACCTCGCGCCATATTCCGAACGATGTGCTGCGCGAGCTGCACGGGTTCATCCACATGTTCGAGGACACTCCGGAATTCGTGGCGCGGCACATCATCCGCGAGGCGAAGTCCTACCTCGATTCGCTGTCGCCGCCGTTTTTCCGCGCGCTGGTGCATTACGCGCAGGACGGTTCCTATTCATGGCATTGCCCGGGGCATTCGGGCGGGGTCGCGTTCCTCAAGAGTCCCGTGGGGCAGATGTTCCACCAGTTTTTCGGCGAGAACATGCTGCGCGCCGATGTCTGCAACGCGGTCGACGAGTTGGGGCAGCTCCTCGACCACACCGGCCCGGTGGCAGCGTCGGAGCGAAACGCGGCCCGGATATTCAATGCCGATCACTGCTTCTTCGTCACCAACGGCACGTCGACGTCGAACAAGATGGTCTGGCATGCCACCGTCGCGCCGGACGACATCGTCGTCGTCGACCGCAACTGCCACGTCTCGATCCTGCACGCGATCACGATGACCGGCGCGATCCCCGTATTTCTCACCCCGAAGCGCAATCACCTCGGCATCATCGGGCCGATCGCGCTCGACGAGTTCAAGCCCGAGAACATCCGCAAAAAGATCGAGGCCAACCCGTTCGCGCGCGCGGCGAAGAACAAGAAGCCGCGGATTCTCACCATCACCCAGAGCACCTACGACGGTATTGCGTACAACGTCGAAATGCTCAAGCAGACGCTCAACGACAGCATCGATACGCTGCATTTCGACGAGGCGTGGCTGCCGCACGCCGCGTTCCACGACTTCTACAAGGACATGCACGCGATCGGCAAGGACCGGCCGCGCAGCAAGGAAGCGATCATTTTCGCCACGCACTCGACGCACAAGCTGCTGGCCGGGATATCGCAGGCCTCGCAGATCATCGTCCAGGAATCCGAGACGAGAAAGCTCGACCGCCACATTTTCAACGAGGCGTACCTGATGCACACCTCGACCTCGCCGCAATACGCGATCATCGCCTCGTGCGACGTGTCGGCGGCGATGATGGAAGCGCCGGGCGGGACCGCGCTGGTCGAGGAATCGATCATGGAGGCGCTCGACTTCCGGCGCGCGATGCGCAAGGTCGACGACGAGTGGGGCAAGGATTGGTGGTTCAAGGTGTGGGGGCCGGACAAGCTCGCCGATGAAGGCATCGGCAAGCGCGAGGACTGGATCCTCAAGGCCAACGAAAAGTGGCACGGCTTCGGCGAGCTCGCGCCCGGCTTCAACATCCTCGACCCGATCAAGGCGACGGTGATCACGCCCGGGCTCGACGTGTCGGGCAAATTTGCCAAGACCGGCATTCCGGCGTCGATCGTGACCAAGTACCTGGCCGAGCACGGCGTCATCGTCGAGAAGACCGGGCTCTATTCCTTTTTCATCATGTTCACCATCGGCATCACCAAGGGCCGCTGGAACACGCTCGTCACCGCGCTGCAGCAGTTCAAGGACGATTACGACAAGAACCAGCCGCTGTGGAAAATCCTGCCCGAGTTCACCGCGCAGCAGCCGAAATACGAGCGAGTCGGCTTGCGCGAGCTCTGCCAGCAAATCCACGACATGTACAAGGCGCACGACGTGGCGCGAGTGACGACCGAGATGTACCTGTCGGACATGCAGCCGTCGATGAAGCCGTCGGATGCCTTTGCCTGCATGGCGCATCGGGAAATCGACCGGGTCGAGATCGACCAGCTCGAGGGCCGCGTCACCAGCGTGCTGCTGACGCCGTATCCGCCCGGCATACCGCTCTTGATTCCGGGCGAGCGCTTCAACCGCACCATCGTCCAGTTCCTGCAGTTCGCGCGCAATTTCAACCAGCAGTTTCCAGGCTTCGACACCGACATCCACGGCCTGGTCGAGACCAGCGACGAAGGAAAGCTGCGCTACTACGTCGACTGCGTGCGGCCCAAGTAGCGGCGCGAGCCTCCCGGCGAGGGGCCCCACGCGAAGCGTGGGGATCGACGGGGAATTGCGAGTCGACGCTGGCGGCCGACACTCGACACATCGAGCTCGCTGACTCGTCAAGGAGGCCGCGGCGCGAGCCTCCCGGCGAGGGGCCCCACGCGAAGCGTGGGGATCGGCGGGGAATTGCGAGTAGACGCTGGGCGGCCGACAACTCGGCCGTTAGTACTTCGTTGACAGTAATGGAGGCCGCGGCGCGAGCCACCCGACGTCGCCGGTCGCCCCACGCGAAGCGTGGGGATCGACGGGGAAATGCGAGTCGACGCTCGAGGCCTACACTCGACACGTCCAGCTCGCTGACGCGTCAAGGAGTCCGAGCGCGCGAGCCTCCCGACGTCGCCGGTAGTCCCGCGCGAAGCCCATTTGTTTTCAGATCAACATGGATTCCCGCTTGCGCGGGAATGACGGTTCGAGGATGCGAACGTTGCGACTATTCGCATCGTTCGATCGCCGCCAGTCGTCGCGCTTCTACTCGCGCGCAGAACCGTCTGGAAGCAACGCCTGGCACTCGACGAAGATCCTCGCGGAACATGAGCGGCAAATC
>Ga0209839_10000415_pt1 | contig 21863 bp, 20 predicted proteins | sample OrgsoiDNA2013050_FD_185800 | JGI IMG/M metagenome (GOLD analysis project Ga0209839, IMG submission 185800) | Permafrost soil microbial communities from the Arctic, to analyse light accelerated degradation of dissolved organic matter (DOM) -... | ecosystem: Environmental > Terrestrial > Soil >... | reverse complement strand
GGCGACGCGATTGCCAGGGGCCTGTCGATGACCGCCAACGGCGGCTACTATTACATCGTGGGTTATGGCGGCAAGATCGAACTTCCGACCATCGACATGATCACGACGGAAAAGACCATCGTCGGCAATCTGGTCGGCACTTATCCTGAACTCGTCGAACTGATGGCGCTCGCGGACCGCGGCCTCGTCACCCTCCATACCAAGGAATACAAGCTCAGCCAGGCCAACGATGCGCTTCATGATCTGCATCATGGGCACATCCACGGCCGCGCCGTTCTGATCCCGTAGGAAGCTTGCCGCAAGATGCTCAGTTTCAGTCCGCGATATCCAACGCGAGTAATGCGAGTGACAAACGCCAGCGGGCGCGGACCACAGATCACAGCCGAGGAGGCCGCTGAACTGCAGCGCGCCCGGGAACGGATGATTGCCCGCCACAAGCTGATCGAAGGGATGATTCGCAACAATGAGATGCAACTGAAGAACGAGAGCGCCCGCGGCGGTGCGGAAATCGAACTCGAATGCGCCCGGCGCGATGTTGCGCAGGCAGATGCCGGAGCCGGAGCGCAAGCCGAACTGGAAAGGGCGACTGCGCGTCTGCAGGCGCTGTGGGAGGAACATCAGCGTCTCGTCGCTGAACGAGAATGGCTCAATGCGTCTCTGCTGGAATTTGAAAGCGGACCTTCGGCCAATGAACACCAACGCTCGGGACATTCGTGATGACCAAGATCGGGATTAAAGCTGCGGGAAATGTTGCGCAAGCTGGACAAGAGCGTGCTCCGCCTCGGCAAGTGGAGTTGAGCGAGGAAGACAGGTCGAAAGACGCCTTCTTCGTTCAAATCGCCGAAATCGCCGAGGCAATGATCGCCCGGCACGGCAAGGATTTCGCAATTGGGAGCTTCGTCCTAGCGGCGAGATTCATCGCGGAAGGCAAGCCACTCAGCAACCGAACCAACGGAGGTGGCGGGACGGTCAATACCGTCAAACCGGACTGAACTGAATCGGTAATTTCGCAAATCAAAGTCCATTTACCGGACTCAAAGTTCGTTTTCGCAGACGTGAATTTCAAGGATGCACTCAAGAGACCAGGCGTTTCGACCCAACGACTAAAGCGAGAAAGCTGAAGCCAACGCAACGTTCACAGGAGATAGAGATGTCCGCAAGTCTGACACTGAATAAGATTACGGCCCAGAAAGGCATCACCATTGCCGAAGCGGCAAGCCGCGTCGCCGATCTCGGCTGGACGCCAAGCTACGTGCAGGAGGCTATGACCTTTCCGACCGATTACAAGATCTCGAAGACGCCGCGCGACCCGATGAAGCAGGTCCTGCGGTCTTATTTCCCGATGCAGGAGGAAAAGGACAATCGCGTTTACGGCGCATTGGATGCGGCGTTGCGCGGCGACATGTTCCGCAACGTCGAGCCGCGCTGGGTCGAGTGGATGAAGCTGTTCCTGGCGATCATCCCGTTCCCGGAAATCTCGGCGGCGCGCTCGATGGCGATGGTCGGTCGGCTGGCGCCCGGCGAGGAGCTGCGCACCGGGTTCACCATGCAGATGGTCGATGAGTTCCGCCACTCGACGATCCAGATGAATCTCAAGAAGTGGTACATGGAAAATTATATCGACCCGGCCGGGTTTGATATTACCGAAGCTGCGTTCGGAAAATGTTACGCCACCACGATCGGCCGTCAGTTCGCCGAAGGCTTCCTGACCGGTGACGCCATCACCGCCGCCAATGTCTATCTGACGGTGGTTGCGGAAACCGCATTCACGAACACGCTGTTCGTGGCGATGCCGTCGGAAGCCGCGCGCAACGGCGACTATGCGTTGCCGACGGTGTTCCTGTCGGTGCAGTCGGATGAATCGCGCCATATCGGCAACGGTCACTCCATGTTGATGGCCATGATCAACGATCCGTCGAACCATCAGTTGCTGGAACGCGATCTGAAATATGCGTTCTGGCAGAATCACGCGATTGTCGATGCCGCGATCGGGACCTTCATCGAATACGGCACGACCAACCGTGACAAGAACAAGGAATCCTATGCCGAGCTTTGGCATCGCTGGATTTACGAAGACTATTATCGGACCTACATGCTGCCGCTCGAGAAGTACGGCATCAAGATCCATCACGACGACGTCGCTGCCGCCTGGGATCGGATCGTCAAGAAAAACTACGTCCACAAGACCGCGCAGTTCTTCACGGTCGGCTGGTCGGTGAATTTCTGGCGTATCGAAGCCCAGACCGAAAAGGACTTCGAGTGGTTCGAGCACAAGTATCCGGGCTGGTATGCCGAGTTCGGCGACTTCTGGAAATGGCACGCCAAGCTCAGCGTTCCCGGCGAAACCAACATTCTCTTCAACAGCGAGGTGGGCTATGCGTACCCGCATCGTTGCTGGAGCTGCATGGTTCCCTGCCTGATTCGCGAAGACTTCGTTTGTGACGAAGTCGACGGCAAAATGTACACCTATTGCTCGGAAGGCTGCCGCTGGACCCACAAGGTGGGCTTCGCCGCCGAGTACGAAGGTCGCCCCACCCCGGCGATGGGCCGCTTCAGCGGTCGCCGTGAATGGGAAGACTGCTATCACGGCTGGGATGTCGCCGACGCGATCAAGGATCTTGGTTTCGTTCGATCTGATGGCAAGACCTTGATCGCGCAGCCGCATCTGCGCTTCGACGCCAAGGATATGTGGACGCTTGATCACGTCCGCGGACACCAGCTTGGCAGCCCGCTCCGCGGGTTCCGGGCGCTCTCGCCGATCGAACGCGAAGTCGCGGTGGCCGATTATCGCAAGGGCTTCAAGGTCAATCCTTGCCACTGAGCATGACAACCGGAAGGGGCCGCTTCGGCGGCCCCTTTGCCGGGAGCGGCATGATGCTCCGGCCAAATCTGTTCGACCATGACGGCAAGGCTGAGATGATGACGGAAACGCAAATCCATAAGGTTCGGTTCGAGCCGGTGGGCATCGAGATGGAAGTGGAAGAAGGCGAAACCGTGCTCAACGCGGCGTTTCGTCAGGGCATCTCGCTGATGCATGGCTGCAAGGAAGGACAGTGCGGCAGTTGCAAGTCGAAACTCATTGATGGTGACATCGAGCTGTTGAAATATTCGACCTTTGCCTTGCCCGATTACGAGAGCGAAACCGGTCACGTCCTGTTGTGCCGTGCGCACGCCTACAGCGATGTCAGTTTCGAATTGCTCAATTACGATGAAGACCTGCTCAGCCGTTCGATTGCGGTAAAGGCGTTTGACGGCCGCGTCGCAAAGATCAGCGCGTTGACGTCCGATATCAGGTTGCTGGAAATCGAAATCGAAAAGCCCCTGAAATTCTGGGCCGGCCAATATGTCGATCTGACGCTTGGGGATGGCGCCATCACCCGCGCCTTTTCAATGGCGAACGCGCCCAGCGAAAACACAAACCTGCGCTTCATCATCAAGAAATATCCCGATGGGGCGTTTTCGTCCCAACTCGATGGAAAGTTGAGCGTCGGCGACGCCCTGATTGCCAAGGGACCCTATGGCACCTGCTTCCGGCGCGAGGAGAGGGCCGGCCCGATGTTGCTGATCGGCGGCGGCTCGGGCATGTCGCCGCTCTGGTCGATCCTGGCGGATCACATAGCAAGTGAAGAACAAAGGCCTGTGCGGTTCTTCTACGGGGCCCGCACGCGCGCCGATCTCTTCTACCTTGAGGAACTGTCGGCAATCGCGGCACAGCTCAAGGATTTCAAATTTGTACCGGCACTGTCACACGCGGAAGCTGATGACGAGTGGGATGGGGAGACCGGGTTCGTCCATGAGGTCGTCCTGCGCCATTTGCGCGAGGAGAAATTGACCGGTGCGATCGACGCCTATGCGTGTGGGCCGACGCCAATGATCGACGCTGTGTTGCCGGTCCTGCAAATGAATGGTGTCGAGCCCGACCATATCTATTTCGACAAGTTTACGCCGGCGGTGCGATGACGGCGTGCAAAGTTCGTCGCAGGAGAGAATGACAAAAAGGGAGTTAGCAATGAGCGCACAATCGAGCAGAGCGGCCGCGAAGCCGGCATTCGTCAAGTCCGGGGCTGCGGGGGCAGCGACGTTTCCGGGCTCCGACAGTCGCAAGTACAATTACTTCGAACCCAAGGGTCGCAAGGCGACGCACTACGAAGACATGACGGTTGATGTTCAGCCCGATCCCGAGCGCTATCTCTTGCAGGACTGGATCATCTCCTTCCCCGATGGAACGCCGACATACTCCAAGGATTGGACGGCGGCGAAAAGCTCCAATTGGCATAAATTCCGCGCCGTCGACCAGGAATGGGAGCGCACACATTACCAGCGCCAGTCGACGATTTGCGGCATGGTGCAGAACACCATCGAAAACGGCCGAAAATCCGGTGCGCCTGCTCGTTTCGATGCAGCCTGGGTGAAGATACTGCAGAACCATCTCGGCGCCTACAAACATGCCGAGTTCGGTCTTGGCACCTCGACCATGCAGGCGCAGCGCTATGGCTATACCCAGATGGTCAACAACGCGATCTTGACCAACTCTTCCTACAAGCTTCGCTTCGCGCAGGATATCACGCTCTATCTGAGCGAGATTGGTCTCGACCTTCCAGGCTTCGACATTGCCGCCGGCAAGAAGCACTGGCTGGAGGATCCGATCTGGCAGGGCGTGCGCAAATCGATCGAATCGATCATGGGTTCAAGTGACTACCTGGAACAATATTTTGCCACCAACGTCGTGTTCGAGCCGTTGGTTGGCGAGTTGTTCCGCTCCGGATTCGTGATGCAGGCGGCCTCGGCGCAGAACGATTTCATCACCCCGGCCGTCGTCTCCGCCGCGGAGGCGGATTATGAGCGCAATCTCGCCAACACCGTCGAGCTGTTCTACATCCTCGGCACCGATCCGACTTACGGCACGCAGAACATTACGCTGTTCAACAAGTGGCTGGCAAAGCACGCCGATCTTGCACTTGATGCCGCCAATCATCTGCAGCCGATCTGGTCGCAGCCGCGCGTCAAGGTCGCGACATTCGGCGATGCCCTGGCGCACGCGAAGAACCGTATCAAGGGCATAGCTGCCGAGCTTGGCCTGAAGGTTCCAGCCAATCTTGCGTCGTAATCCAGCCCAACGCCCCTTAACCAGACCCTTCGGGAGACAGACATGTTGCATGAGAACGACAACATCTTCAAATCGATGAAAGACATCACGTTCGAGGATACGATTTCGCACCAGTGCGGAGTCACGATGAACGACAGCGTCGAGGCACGCGCCATTGCCGACGTCATGAGCCGCCACGATCATATCAGGGTGACATACATGCCTGCCATGATCCGCATCGACGGCGACGGCAAGATGGAATTCAAGATGGATGAGATTTCGGAGGAACTGGGTCGGGTCATGACCCCGCATCTCTTCGAAATTTCAACCTCGACGCATTACGGCCGCATGGTCATGACGGATGACAACACCGTCATGCTGTTCGGCGACATGAATGAAATGATGAAATACATCGCTTGAAGATTGCTGCGAACAATGCCTGGCCGGCGCGAGGGTGCCGGCCGGGCCAATCCGGCTACGCCAATGGCGAGCCTCATAACACTTAATCCGAGCGGGAGCAGGAGAACGCCATGTACAGGACAGCCAAGGGCGAGGAAATTTTCGTCATCGACGGGCACACCCATTTTTGGGATGGAAGCCCGGCAAACCAGAAGAATATCCACGGCAAGCAATTCATCGAATGCTTCTATGCCTACCACTCAAATCTCAGTCCGCCATCGGAGAAGTGGGAAAAAGAAAAATTCGAAAAATATGACGCCAAGACGATGTTCGACGACCTGTTCGTGACCGGCTATGACGACATGGCGATTCTGCAGCCGACCTATCTCACGGATTTCTACAAGAACGGCTTCAACACGACCGAGCGCAATTCGGCGATGAAGAAGAACCATCCGGATCGCTTCATCCTGAACGGCGCCTTCGATCCGCGCGACGGTACCAAGGGCCTGGAAGACCTGCATGCCCTGTCTGAAAAGCACAAGCTCCAGGGCGTCAAACTCTACACGGCGGAATGGCGTGGCGAGTCCAAGGGCTACAAGCTGAGCGACAAGGCGTCCTACAAATATCTCGAGGCGGCGCAAAAGCTCGGCATCAAGAATATCCATGTCCACAAGGGACCGACCATCATTCCGCTTAACCGCGATGCGTTCGATGTGGCCGACATTGATGACGTGGCTACGTCGTTTCAGGATTTGAACTTCATCGTCGAGCATTGCGGCCTGCCGCGCCTCGACGATTTCTGCTGGATCGCGACCCAGGAAACCAATGTCTATGCCGGTCTCGCGGTGGCGTTGCCGTTCATCCATACGCGCCCCGGGTATTTCGCCCACGTCATTTCCGAGCTCTTGTTCTGGGTTGGACCGGACAAGATCCTTTACGGCAGCGACTACGGCATCTGGACGCCGAAGTGGCTGATCGACAAGTTCATGGCATTCGAGATTCCCGCCGATGTCACCAAGGAGACCGGCTCGGTGTTGTCGATGGAGACGAAAATCAAGATTCTTGGTCTCAATGCCGCGCGCCTCTACGGTATTGATGTCGAGGCCCAGAAGAAGAAGATCAGGGCGGGCGGCGGTTATGCCCATTTGCCCGAAGCCGTCCACGCGCCAAGGTGACCGTCATGAAAGGCGGTGGCGAAAGGGCCGACCGGTCGCAGCACCGGCAGAACGATGACAGGCAAGCCGAAATTTGGGCATGCCTGCAATGCGTGATGGATCCGGAACTCGACGAGTCGGTGACCGACTTGAACTTCGTCACGAAAGCGGATGTGGATTCGGAAAACCGGGTCCACATCGAATTCCGTCTGCCGACCTATTGGTGCGCCGCCAACTTTTCGTTCCTGATGGCGGACGATATGCGCCGCGCCGTGGACGCGCTGGACTGGGTCAAGGGCGTCAGTGTCGTGCTGGGCGAGCACATGTATGCCGACAAGATCAACGCGGGTCTCGCCAGCGGACTATCGTTTCAGGAGACCTTCGGTGCCGAGGCCGATGGCAACCTGGATGATTTGCGTCAGACGTTCCTGGTCAAGGCATTCCAGCGCCGGCAGGTCGCGCTGCTCAACCACCTCGTCGGCGTGGGACACGCGTCCGGGACGATCGTCGCCCTGACATTGATGGAGCTTGGTTGCCTGCCGGTCGATGACGACGGTGAAAAATTGGTACGGCGCTATCTTGAACGGCGCGCCGTCGTTGGGCCGCTGGGGGCCGATGAGCCCGCTTTCGTCGACGCGGAGGGAGCGCGGTTGAAAGCCGACGGTTTTGCCGCCTACGTCTCGCGCCTCAGGCGCGTCGGCGTCAACGCCGAATTCAACGGCGCTCTTTGCCGCGGCCTGCTTTCCGTGCGCTTCGATCTCGAAACGCCCTTTGTGCCAAAATCGAAAGCTGCGTCGAAAACGCCGGACTCGCAGCACGTGCCCTGACGCCGGAACGTCCGACTAGCGAATAACTCTAAACAAGAAAACTCTTTAGCAAAAGGTGAGGACATCCAATGCCGAAAATCATGCTGCATGATGACGCCGCGCGGGCCGCGCTGGGCAGGGGCGTCGCCAAACTCGCCAAGGCCGTGCGCGGCACGCTGGGTCCGAGGGGCATGAACGCGATCATGGACCGGCCGATCGGCACGCCGATCATCTCGCGCGATGGCGTCAGCATCGCCAGCGAAATCGAGCTTGAATGCCCGTTCGAAAACATGGGCGCACAGGTGCTGCGCGAAGTTTCAAAGCAGACCAACGAAGTGGCGGGCGACGGCACCACCACCGCCACGATCCTGGCCGACGTGCTTGTGCAGGATGGCTTGAGGTGCCTCGCCGCCGGCGCCAACCCGGTCGAACTGGTCGAAGGGCTTGAACTGGCGGTCACCGAGACCATCGCCGCGCTGAAGCGCTCGGCCAAAGCCCTGCAGGGACCCGCCGATCTGCGCGCGGTTGCGAGCATTGCCGCCAATGACGCGGCGCTCGGAGAAATGGTAGCCGAAGCCTTTGAGCGAGCCGGCAATCACGGAATTGTCGCGGTGGAATTTGCCAACACGGTCGAAACGACCCTGGAAATCATTGAAGGCATGGCCTTTGAGCGCGGCTATCTCTCGCATCACATGGTAACCGATGTGGAGAAAATGCAGGTCGTGCTCGACAATCCGTTCATCCTCATGACGGATCACAAAATTCAGACCGCCGAACAGTTGGCCGGCGTGCTCTCGCTCATTGAAAAGAGCGGCCGGCCCTTGCTCATCATCGCCGAAGAAGTGGCGCCACCGGTGATCATGCAATTGCTGGCGCGCCGGGAGAAAACCAATTTCAAGGTTGCCGCGATCCATCCGCCGGAATTCGGCCATTGGCGCAAGGCGATGCTTGAGGATATCGCGATTACCACCGGCGGCCGCGTGATTTCGGTCGATCTCGGCGGCAAGCTCGAAAAGGCGGAACTGCACGATCTCGGCTCCGCGCGCCAGGTGCGCATTTCGGCCTCGAAGACGCTGATCACGGCGGGAGGTGGCGATCAAAGGAAGATCGCCGCACGCCGCGAGCAGGTCATGCGCCAGTATGATGCCGCTCCTGAAAATATCGAGCGCGACAAGTTCCAGGAGCGAATCGCAAAGCTGTCCGGCGGCACCGCAATGATCCTCGCGGGCGGCGCGACGCCGGTCGAGCAAAAGCGCCGTACCCAGCTGATCGAGGATGCGATCAACGCCACCCGGGCAGCGATCGAGGAGGGTATTGTGCCTGGAGGCGGACTCGCTTTGCTCAAAGTTGCCCCAAAACTCGACGAGATGATCGATGGATTGCAAGGCAGCATCAGGCAGGGCGCAGAGCTGCTTCAGCGTGCGCTAAGCCGCCCGCTATTCTACATCGCTGCCAATGCTGGCCTGAACGGCGAAGCCGAAGTAACGAAATTCGCCAAGGGTCTGAACGGCCACGGCCTCGACGCGCGCAACGGCGCATCTGTCGATCTTGTCAAGGCCGGCATTATCGATCCGGTCAAGGTCTGCTACAGCGCGGTTCGCAATGCGGCCTCCGTCGCCGGCCTGATCCTGACGACGCAGACGTTGATCGCCAAAAAGCCGGACGACTACGATCCAACGGCCGGGCCGGCCCTGGGCGGCGGTGCCGAACTATTGTGATTTCGCCGCAATACTTGGAAGTGCCGGTAGCTGGAGGTCATCTCGGCTGTTTTTGTCCAAGTGCCCGATAGATGGTATTTCTCGAAACACCGAGACGCCGTGCCGTTTCGCTGATGTTCCCAGCGGTTTCGGCATGGACCACGAGGATTCGGGCCCGCTGGATGTCGTGGAGTGATCCAGGCGTCGTTAGCGGGCTCTGACAGATCGTGGCGTCCAACCCGACCTCGTCGACGAAGCGGTCGGCGGCGGCGAGGCTGAAGCGTGCCAGCACATTGCGCAGTTCGCGGATGTTGCCGGGCCAGGGACGCGCGGTGAGACGAGCAATGGTCGCCGGCGTGATTTCGCAATTTGGATCGATGGCGCCAAGCAGATGGTGAACGATGGCGTCGAAGTCGGTGCGATCGCGGAGTCTCGGCAGCGTCACCTCCAGAGTATTGAGGCGATAGAGCAGGTCGGAGCGGAAACGCCCTTCGGCAATGGCCTTGTCGAGGCTGGCGTTCGTAGCGGAGACGAGAAAGACATCGACCTTGGCTCTGGCGCCGCCGACGGGGCGCACGGTCCAGTCGTCAAGCAGGCGCAGAAGCACGGCTTGCAGCGCGACGGGCATGTCGCCGATCTCGTCAAGGAAGAGCGTACCGCCGTCTGCTTCCTTGACGAGTCCAGTCGCACCACCGCGCCGCGCGCCGGTAAATGCGCCGTCGGCATAGCCGAACAGTTCGGCCTCGATCAGGCTTTCGGGAAGGGCGGCGCAGTTGACGGGGACGAAGGCGCCGGTCCGCCCGCTGGCGGCATGGGCGTGGCGGGCGAGCTGTTCCTTGCCGGTACCGGTCTCGCCGCGGATCAGGATCGGCATCTTGCGTGCTGCCGCAGTCTCGACCTGACGGACAATGGCTCGCACCGTCGGGTCGCGGGAGATGAAGCGGGATGTCGTGCTCCCAACCTTGTCCTGAAGATGTTGAGGTCGCGACGTCAGATCCTTGCGAGGGTGCGACGAATTCGCGCTCTCGCGGCGTTCAAATGCGGGCTTCGGTTTCTGAACGTCGCGATCAGCGATTGGCAGGCGCCGCCGGGCATGCAGCACCATGATAGCGCCGATGCCGGAGGTTTCGTTCTCGACGAGATCGAAGCTCGCGTTCGGAAGCAGTTCTTTCAATTTGAGCGGCCACTCGTCGAAGGGAAGCGTCTTCAAAAAGCGGGTTGGTGAATCACCGTCAATGCCGTGGCGGTTATTGTGAAGAGCATTCAGAGCGCGCTCGGTGGCGTGGAGGATCATGCCTCGACGGTCGAGCACGATGAACTCCTCGTTCACCCACAGCGACCTCTTGGCGAGAAAGTGGCACAGCAGCTCTTCGTGATCTCGCCGGACCGATTGCGCCAGCACACTTTCCACGTGATGACCGACCGAGACGGCCAAAGCGAGGCTCTGCGGATTGAAGGTGCTTGCCGGGCCCGAGATGTCCACCACGCCAAGCAGTTCGCCATCGGTGGGATCGTGAACCGGAACAGCAGCACAGGTCCATCGCTGCACCTCCGAGCAAAAATGCTCCGCGCCGCGGATCTGGACAGGTTTCGATTCCGCTATCGCAGCGCCGATCGCGTTGGTGCCGATGTCGGCCTCGCTCCATCGGCCGCCATGTTCCAGATGAACCGTGCGACCGGCGTCAATGACCCTGTCATCGCCCTGGGTATCGATGATCAATCCGGTGGGATCGGTGAGGATCATGATTGAATTCGCGTCGCCCAGGAATGTTTTGGAATTCTCGAGCGCACACCGGGCGGCATGACGCAGTGAAGCGTGCTTGGAGCGGTGACGAAACAGTTCAGCGTCTGCAACAAGCGGCGCCCGCGCGCGGTCGATCGTGACCCGATGATTTTTGGATCGCTGCCACGATGCGGCGACCGACGATCTCAAATCGGCCGATAACGCTCCGCGCTCGACGAATTTCTCCCACGCGGCCCGCACGTCTCGTTGGTCCATCCCGGCTCCTCCGACGTGACGAAGTCCGAAACCCGCACACCAACGGGCCTCGTGATCAATCATTTGAAAGGCGGGGTGCTTGTCGCAATCACCGTTGCCATCATGCAAAACGCTGCTTCAAACCCTTTCCAGCCACCGAAACGGCGGGCTCCTCGGATCGAGTCGAATACAGGCGCTATTGTCATGATGACGACGGCGTCATCCAACCAGACATCCCATCCAGCGTTTACTTCCCAGACATCCCATGCGGTTCTTCGGCGCCGCTGATCAGCACAGCCTATACTCGTTGGCTAATTGGCGCAAAGGAGGAGTCCAAAGGTCCGGAGTCTTTGGCGAGCTCATCCCTGATGCCTGTCACCGAAGAGGCATCCAGCTTGAACTCCAAAATGGCCGCCGCACCGGAAATCTCAACTTGCGGAGGGCTCGCTGCCGCTCAACCTGGTCGAAGATAGGTGCAGCGCAGCATCCAGGGACCGAGCAGCGCGCCATAATCCCAAGCTGCCGCCTCATTTAAGGTCTTGGCGGCTTGCTGGTTCAGTTCTGCCGTTGCAAGGAGTTTGTCGCGGTCGGCTAGTCAGCGGTTCCGATATAGATATGACGCAAGCGCGGATCGGCGGCTATTTGGCTTGGCGCACCGGAAAGGCCGAACACGCCGTGCTCCAGGACGTAGGCATGGTCGGCGAGCGCCAAGGCGCGATCGACGTCTTGCTCGATGATGATCAGCGTCATGCCAGCCTGTTTGAGAACCGCAAGTGCGTCGTAGAGCTTGTCCATGACGACCGGGGCAAGGCCGAGGCTGATTTCGTCAAAAATGATCAGCCGCGGGCGGGCCATCAGGGCGCGACCGATCGCGAGCATTTGTTGCTGACCGCCCGACATTGAGGTGCCGCCCTGGTCCTTTCGCTCGGCAAGCACCGGGAACAGGTCATAGACGGCGCCAAGCCGCTCACGTGCGGCCGAAGCATCCGCATGGCGGGCCGCGATCAGCAAGTTTTCCTGTACCGTGAGCGTCGAGAAAATGCGTCGACCCTCCATGCAATGGGCAATTCCAAGTTCGGCGATGCGATGCGGTGGCCGGCCCAGGACGTCATCGCCGGCGATCCGTAACACGCCTGAAGTTGGTGTTATGGCGCCGCTGATCGTCCGTGCAAGCGTTGTCTTGCCGGCGCCGTTGGCGCCCAGGATGGCGACGGCTTGTCCTTCGCGGATCGTCAGGTCGATGCCCCTGAGCACGCGGGCCTGGCCGTAGCCGGAGCATATTCCTTGCAGATCAAGCAGAGGAACCTTGGCCTCAATGACGGGTGGCAGGGCAATCAGGGACGTCATCACGCGGCGTTCGGCTTCGGGGCCGACGAAATGCACCGCGTCTTGCGCCTCTGGGTCGATGACGCGTGCCGGGCTCACGGATGGTTCGCGGGAACCGCCAGTGCCGAGATAGACCGCCGCAACCTCGTCATTGGCAAAGATTTCCATCGTCGGGCCTTCGACCAGCTTCTTGCCGAAGTTGAGAACCATCGAGCGCGCACAGCATTCCCGTACGACACGAAGGACATGCTCGACGATGACAATTGCCGTGCGCGGGTCCGCTATCGAGTGGATGAGCGCGATCAGTTCGGTGATTTCGCTGTCGACCAGGCCGGCACCGACCTCGTCGAGCAAGACGATGCGTGGCTTGAGCGCCAGCGCACGGGCGACCTCCAGTCGCTTTCGCCGAAGCAGCGGCAGGGCGCGGGCCGGCAAGCTTGCGGCGTCGACGAGGCCGGTACGCTTCAGAAGCGCCGCGCGCTCGTCCCGCGCAATAGCTGCCCGGATAAAGGGTTGAATTGAATATTGCGCGACTTCAAGATTTTCCTCGACCGTCATGTCCAGGAAGGGGCGGGGGATTTGATAGGTGCGGCCGATGCCGGCGCGGGCGCGCTCGGACGCCGGAAGGCGCGATATGTCCCGGCCGTCGAGCCTGATCGAGCCTTCGCTTGCGACAACCGCGCCCCCGATCAGGCCGATCAAGGTCGATTTTCCCGCGCCGTTCGGGCCGATCACGCCGGTAATCGTTCCCGGCTGCAATTGGAGATCGACGTGATCGATCGCCACCAGGCCGCCGTAGCGCTTGACGATGCCAAAGACTTCGAGAAGCGGGACGTTGCTCGCGCTCATGCGGTTGCCCGCTTCTTGGTCAGGGAAGACAGATTTTCCGCGAAACCGACGACACCCCTGGGTGCGAATCGTATCAACACGATCAGGATCACGCCCGCGATCGCGACATGCGCCTCCGGGTAGTCGGCCAGCGCTTCCCCCAGCGCGACGACGAACAACGCGCCGACCAGGGGACCCAATCGCAGGCCGACACCGCCGATGATCACCATCGAAAGGACGTCGATCGACCATTGCAATCCGAACATGCCATAAGGCTCGATGGCGCCAAGCTTGGTCGCCTGCACCCCGCCCGCGATGGCAACCAGGGCGCTTGCAAGAACGAATGCGCCGAGCTTGACGCGGTACGGACGCACGCCCATTTGGGCCGCGGCATCTTCGTCGTCGCGAACCGCGCGCAGGATCACGGAAACACGGGTGCGCGCGCAGGCCGTGATGGCGAGAGATGCGATCAGCGCGACGGCCAGGGCGTAATGATAGAGTTCAGGCAGGGGAGGCGGATCTTTTTTCATAAAGATTCCCATGGCCCCGCCGAAAGCGGAGACGTTGACCATGGTCAGCCGCAGCAGTTCGGCGAGCGCGAGCGTACCGACGGTGAAATAAAGGCCTCTCAGACGAAACAACGCCGGCGAAACCAACGCCGCCAATGCACCGCCGGCCAGCGCGCAGCCAAGGAGAACCAGCGGGAGCGGCGCGTCGATGTGGTTTAACAGCCCGAAGGCGACATAGGCGCCGAGCCCGACAAAACAGGACGTGCCCAGCGAAACGAGGCCGACCGACCCCGCGAGCAGGTTCCAGCTTTCGGCAAGCGTCAAATAGATCAGGACGCGGAAGGCGATCTGCAAGCCGTAGTCGTCCACGAAATCGGAGGCGAACCAGAGCAGGATGAATGCGCCAAGGAGGACGCCGGCCTCTGCGAACCCCGACAGGATCTTCATGATCGCCTCCGCGCGAGAAAGCCATCAGGTCGAAAAGCCAGCACCAGCAGGAACAGCGCCATGCCAACAAGGTCACGGTAACCGTCGCCGAGCGTCAGGCCACCGAGGCTTTGCAGGAAGCCGAGCATCAATCCGCCAACGAGCGTACCCAGCACGTTGCCAAGGCCCCCGAGCACGACGATGGCGAGGCTGTTGAGGAGATAGGCGGCGCCGCTCGAAGGGCCAAACTGGAACGCGGCGCCGATGAGCGTGCCTCCGACGCCGGCGCAGGCCGCGCCGAGCGCGAAGGTGGCCATCTGCACGCGTTTGACGTCGACGCCGAGCGTTTCGGCGGCCTGGGCGTCGGCGGCGCTCGCGCGCAGATCGCGTCCGAAGCGGGTTTTCGAAATCAGCCAGTGTACGGCCAGGATCAACGACACGGCGATCGCAAAGCCGATGACATAGATCAGCGGAACAGTGACCGACCCGAGCGTCAGGGGGAGGGTTGCGTAATCGCGCTCGATCGAGCGTGTGTCGGCGCTGAAGGCAAGGACGAAGACGTTTTCAAGAATGATCGAAACTGCAAACATCGTCATCATCTGCGCCTCGGCGCCGCGTTCACCGAGCGGCGCGAGCAGTAATCCATAGAGCGGAACCGCGAGGGCTGCGACGAAGAGGGCGATCACGGGCAGACCGAGAAGTGGATCGACGCCCGTGAACTTGAGAAAAAACAGGCCGGCATAGGCGCCGACCACCAGGAAATCGCCATGGGCGAGATTGACGAGCCGCATGACGCCCAGGACGATGGAGAGTCCAAGGGCAGTCAGCGCGAGCATCCCTCCCAGCAGCATGCCCGAAATGATCGTGCTCAACACGGTGCCGACGTCGGACATGAAACTGGGCCCGTCAGATCAGGGAAGCGGGAACAGGAGTTCACCGGTCTTGGCCGACTTGGGCCAGACGATCACCGTCTTGCCGCCCTGCCATTGCAACGAGACGATCGGCAGCTTGGCGGTGTGGTTCTCGTCGAACTTGACCGGTCCAACCACGTAGGTCTTGTCCGTCTTGGCGATGGCGGCATTGATCTTCTCCGGATCGGTCGAACCCGCGGCCTTGATGGCGTCGAGCAGGACCTGCGCGGCGGCATAGGAATCCGCGATGTGCTGGCTGCTTGTCAGCTTGGTCTCGCTTTCAAAGGCCTTGGCGAGGTCGGCTGCGCCCGGGTAAGGGAAGGAAGGATCCCAATAGCCGCCGACAAAAATGCCGTCCGAGATCTTGCCGAGCGCCTCGGCGAATTGCACGGGCTCCGCGCCCTTTTCGATATTGAGGATTTTCGGCGTGTAGCCCGCGGAGGCCATCTGCTTGCGGATCGCAATCGCCTGCGGCGTGATCGCATCACCGAGCACGACCTCGGCACCCTTACTCTTGGCTTCAGCGATGATCGAGGTGAACTGGGTGTTGTCGACCGGGAATTCGGCGTTCTGAACCACCTCGTAGCCGAATTCCTTGGCGAGCGCCGGCCAGATCTTGCCGCCGACGGCCTGACCATCGGGACCGTTGTCGTGCCAGATCGCGATTTTCTTGTTGGTTTGCACGCCCAGATCCGCGAGCGCCTTGAACTGAGCCGCCGCGAGTTCCGGCACCGAGAAAAAGATATCCCAGACATAATTCCATTTGCGAACCGACATGAAGACCTCGAGGGGATCGCAACCGGTCACCATCGGCTTCTTGGCGCGTTCGGCGACAAGTGCGCCGGCGTTCACCAGCGCCGGCGTACAAGAACCCAGCATCGCCACGACCTTGTCTCGGGAGATCAGCGTCTCGGTATTGGAGGCTGTCGCGTTGGGATCGGTCTTGTCGTCGCGGATAATGAGTTTCACCATCTGCCTGGTGCCGCCGATCGAAATACCGCCGGCCTTGTTCACTTCATCGACCGCGCGCTTGTAACCCCATTGCTGGAAGCTTCCGAAACCCGCAAGCGCGCCTGACAGCGGCAATGAGGCGCCGACGACGATTTCGTCGGCTCGGGCGGCCCCGAGACCGAGGGCCATGGAGGCGCCGGCGGCGATCGCTCCGGCTCTGAAGATGCCTTTAAGATTCCCCATAAGTATATTCCTCCCTTTGTTTTGGTTCGGCGGATCTGGTTGTTTCGGCACGTTTGGTCTCGAAGAGGTCCGGCTAGAAAGCGTCGTCGAGCGTAACGCGGCGATAGAGCAAAGGAAGGATCTCGGCGAGATATCCCATCTCCTCGACGCAGTGCTGATGCAGGCGGCGCGCGAATTCTGCGTTCAGGTTCTGCGCGCGCATGGCGCGGACCTGGGCCTCCGGCAATGTGATCGCAGGATCACGGTGCGATATCAGGCCGAGCCAGAAGCGCGAACGCATCTCGCAGCCGTAATCGGTGTCGCGCACGTAATGCGTCATTCGCCCGACATGGAACGGCGCTTCGAGCAGGCCGGGACGGGCGCAAACCGCAAGCGCGCCGGACTCCTTGTAAAGCCTGGCGTCAAAGGTTTCCGAAGGGTCGTGGAAATCGATGCGAAGTTTGAAGAGCGGCCCGTCTTTGCCCGCGAGATACTCATGAACGAGATGAGAAGCGCCGATATATTTGCCGTTCATCCGGTTTTCCCAGCCGCTGTAGACATGGTCACGCGGGTGCCACAGGCGATACCACTCGATGTCTCCGAGCCAGCCGAACCACCAATCGACCATTTTTGCCCGGCACCCGGGCATGCGAGTGAGGCCCGCAACGACCCACTTGCCATCCTCAAGCTCCTGATAGCCGGACTCGAAGCGCTGGTAGCCCGGCTTCAACATCTCGTTCGCATCTTCGAACCGCATGTACTTTCCTCCGGCCTGGTTTGATCGACGGTCTAGAATCCCACTTGATCGCGGCCTTTCTTGTTCGGCTTAGGTTTGGCCAACGTTGTCACTCCCCAACCGTGACCGGCGCACCGAAGCTCGCCCGCAAATGATTTGTCACGCGCTCACGCAAGGCCGCCTGCTGCTCCGGCGTCCATTTGCGAAACCCTTCGCCGGATTTGAATCCGAGCCGGCCGTGTTCGACCAGGCGATCGAGATAGGGCGAAGCCGCGGTCGAGCGATCGAGCGCGGGCAGCACATAATTATGGATCGACCTGGTAAGGTCGGTGCCGACGAGATCGGCATTCTCCAGCGGGCCAAGCACCGCCAATCGGGCGCCGAAACTCGCCTTGACGACGTCGTCGACGGTCTTCGCGTCGCAGACACCATCGGCGACCAGTGCGACCGCCTCGCGCCACAGCGCATGTTGCAGTCGGTTGCCGATAAAACCTGGCACGTCCTTCTTCACCTCGACGGCGGTTTTTCCGACCGAGGCCAGCAGCTTCAGCGTTGCGCCGACGGCGGCGTCCGACGTGTCGACCGTGCGAATGACCTCGACGAGGGGCACCAGATAGGGCGGGTTCCACCAGTGCGTTCCGAGCGCGCGCGCCTTGTTGCGCAGCCTTTGCATGATCGAGGTGATCGGGATCACGGAGGTATTGGAAGCCAGAACCGCAGTCGGCTTCGCCGCATCTTCGATTTCGGCGAACAGCCCCTGCTTGAGCGCCAGATCCTCCGGCGCGGCTTCAATGACAAAGTCCGCATCCGCCACGGCCGTGGCGAGTTCAGCGTGCAACGTAACCCGGGCCGCGGCCGCGGGATCGAGACCGACCGCCTTGAGGTGGTCGCGGATTCGCGGCAGCGCGGTCGCACGCGCTTCCGCCATGGCGTCGAACAGCGCGACGCGATGGCCTGCGGCGGCGAAAACCAGCGCGATACCGGCGCCCATGAGACCCGCGCCAATCACTGCCATCACGGGTTTCTCGGTCATTCCCTCAACCCGCGGTGTAGCCGCCATCCGCATAGAGCGTATGGCCCGTATAGAAGTCCGAAGCGCGCGACGCGAGGAAGAGCAGCGGGCCGGCGAGGTCTTCCGGCTCGCCGAGGCGGCCCTTGGGGACGCGCGCAAGGAATCCCGCGCGCACCGCCTTGGCTTTTTCGTCGTCCGCAAACATCCAGGCGGTGAGGGGCGAGCGAAACACCGTCGGTGCAATCGCATTGACGGTGATGCCCGTCGGGCCCAATTCACAGCCCAGAGCGCGGGTAATCCCGTCGATCGCGGCCTTCGAGGCACAATAGGCGGTATAGCCCGCAGGGTGGCCGAGCAACCCGCGTGCGGACGACATCAAGACGATCTTGCCGCCTTCACCCTGCGCGAGCATTTGCCTGCTGACGGCGCGCGCCATCAACCAGGACTGCGTCACGTTGGCGTCCATGACGTCGAGAAAGCGCTCAGGAGCCATCTCGACGATTTTCGATACGTCGTTCTTGCCGGACGCCACGACCAGGATATCGACCCGGCCAAACCTGCGCTTCGCGGCCTCCACGATACCCTCGCATTCGGCTTCGGAGGAGGGCCGCTTGTTGACCGACTCGACTTCGGCGCCGAGTTTCCGGCAGTTGACGGCGATGTCTTCAAGCTCCCTGGCTTTGCCGGCGGCCAGCACCAGCCTGGCGCCCGCCGCCGCCAAAACCTCAGCCGCAAGTGCGCCGAAGGCGCCGGACGCACCGGTGACGATGGCTACTTTGCCTTTCACGTCGAACAGGGAAAGCGGATTGGCAAGGCCCGGCGTCATGGTTTCACTCCCGGCGGATAGGGGATCACGACCAGCATTTTGCAAACCGAGTTGGTGCGGTTGATGATCTCGCGCACTTCCCCCGCCGCGATGGTGCAGGAATCCATCGGGCCCAGAACGGTCGCGGTCCCGCCGATGGTGACGGTCATGTGGCCTTCGAGCACGACATAGACCTTCTCGAACGGTGTGGAATCGGGGCCAGCCCCGCCGCCGGGCAGAAACAGCGAGCAGCCGATCCATTGGTTGGTCGGACCGCCGGGCTCGAAGCCCTGCAAGCGGAGCCCGACGACACCCCGATGGTTGGGGGCGTCATACGGCTTGGCGTCCTCGTAGCGCTTGACGTGCATCGCATTTCCTCCCTGTTGGGCGGTCTTTTTTCTTGACCTGGTCCTTCGTCGACTAGTCGCTGACGGTGAAGGACTCGCCCTTTTCGATCCGGTAGTTCTGGCTCTTGTCGATCATCGCCACCAGGCGAATGATGCAGCCATCGCCGCGATCCCAATTCCAGGGGAAGAAGGCGAAGGTGACGCGCTTGCCGGTGACCGCATCGAGATCGCCGCCGACGTTCTCAATGCCGAGAATGCCGTTGGTGAAGAGCTTGCGATGGACGGGCTCCCATTCGGGGTGGGCTTCCTTCCAGTCGATCCCGCCCGACCATTTCTTGAATTCCTCAGCAAGATGCGGATGCAGCGGGCCGTTGCGATGCGGACCGATGGCGGTCGCCAAGGGATGATCGTTGGCCTGGGTGTCGTGGCCGACCACCTTGATCTTCTTCTCGACGAACCAATCGCCCGCCGATGGCACGAAGCCCGGGCATTTGCAGAAATATTCCTCGCTGTCGCGGTATTTGTGGTGCCAGCCGGTATTGACGATGATGACGTCGCCGGGGCGCACCGCCTTTCCGGCCGCCTTCTCGAGATCGTCGTACGTGATCGGTTCCCACATCTCCTTCGGGATCGAGATCACAAGGCCTGAGCCGAAGAAATGCGGCAACGGCACTTCGTCGATGAAGGGCGTGTCCTCGACGACATGGGCGGGGGCGTCGATGTGTGTGGTGTTGTGCATGCTGGTGGTGATGCGCTGCGACAGCACCCCGGATTTGGCCATGTAATGGATGCGTTCGATCTTGACGTCTTCGAAGTAGGGCCAGTTCGGCGACTGGAATCCAAAGCGGTGGGAGAGATTGTAGAATTCCAATCCCATGGGATTGTCGGTGTTTGCCTGGAATTCAATACCGCGGATTTTGACCACTTGAGCTTCTCCCGATGATCTCGGCGTCGTTGCGCCCGACGGTGTACCGTATTGTGGTACAACTGTATTGTATATCGGTTGTTTTTGCAAGGGAGAGGCGTGCGCAATTATTGCGCCGCAAAAGGCGCGGTCGCGCGAGCTGCCGTAAGCGTCAGAGATTTCGGGAAATAATCAGCTTCTCCAGCATCGCTTTTGTTTCAAGCAGCCGCCGGGCAATCGTCTTGTATTCCTCCTTGAAGCGCTGGCTCGGGACCGGAACCGAGATCGCGACATAGTTGCCTGCGGGATCGCGCAACGCGACGCCGGTGGCGCAGACACCTGAGGAATGCTCCTCGAGATCGACGGCAACGCCGCTCTGCCGCGTAACCCTGAGATCGGCGACGAGTTCGGCAAAGGTTGCCTTGGTGTGCTTGGTGCGACGGGCGTATTTTCGACCGATCAAATCGACAATGGCGTCGTCGTCGATCTGGCCGAGATACGCCTTGCCGTTTGCAGTGCAATGCAGCGGATAGGCATCGCCGACGACGGACACGGTGCGAAGGCGATGGGGGCCGGTGACCTGATCGATGAAGACGGCCTGATCCTTCTTGATGATGGATAAATCCACGGTCTCCCCGAGTTCTTTCGACAGGGCCACCAGAAACGGCCGCGCCAGCGACGCAAAATCGGTGCGGACGGACGCCGCCAGCCGGAGAATGGTTGGTCCAAGTCGCATCTTTCCATTCGGCGAGGCGGCGATGACGAGCTTTTCGACTTCGAGCGCCGCGATAATGCGCTGCACCGTCGAGCGCGCAAGGTCGACGCGCTGCGCAATCTGGCCGAGACTGAGGCCGGCGTTCTCGTGTTCCAGCGCCCGCAGGATTGCGGCAGCCCGCGCGATCACCTGGACCTGGCTTTTCTCGTTGGTCTCGATCGTCTTCATGCTGGCTCCGGACTATTTAAACGCGCCCGCAGGCATCCCCTTGCGGGCATGCTCGCATATTGATACAGTGTGTACCATAATACGGTACAACAGATCACATGGAGGAAGCCGGTGTCAAGAATCCCTTCGATTCGCCGTGGCCACGGCGCGGCACCGTTTTTACATCGCACATTGCTGTCGCCAAGGCATTTACCTCGTCCGCGCTGATCAACTCGCAGATATTGTGACGGCCGCCGCCGATCGGCGGCTCGGGCCGAATGAGGAGACATCCGTTGGTTAGCAAGATCGCGCTGGAGGAGCATTTTCTTTGTCCGGGGTTTGAGAAATATTGGGCGGCGACGGTCAGCGGCGTCGCGCCTGACGCACTGCAGCGCATCACGGCACGGCTGTCCGATTTCGGCGACGGCCGGATCGAGGCGATGGATAAGGCCGGAATCGCAAAGGCAGTTCTTTCGCTGGCTGGTCCGGGCGTGCAGGCCGAACCCGACCGCGCGACGGCGGTCAGGATGGCCGCCGGAGCCAACGACTATCTTGCCGGGGAGCTCCAGAAGGGCAGGGATCGCTATGCCGGGTTCGGGCATCTTGCGATGCAGGATGCAAATGCCGCCGCCGATGAGCTCGAGCGATGCATGCTCGATCTCGGCTTTTCCGGCGCGATGATCAACGGTCATACCAATGGCCAATATCTCGACCACCCCTCGCTGGCGCCGTTCTGGGAAAGGGCCGCAGCACTTCGCGCGCCGATTTACATTCACCCGACGGACCCGGTGACACCGAGTCCGGTCCTCGATGGTTATCCGGCGCTGCGGCGAGCGACATGGGA
>Ga0209839_10000414_pt1 | contig 21863 bp, 12 predicted proteins | sample OrgsoiDNA2013050_FD_185800 | JGI IMG/M metagenome (GOLD analysis project Ga0209839, IMG submission 185800) | Permafrost soil microbial communities from the Arctic, to analyse light accelerated degradation of dissolved organic matter (DOM) -... | ecosystem: Environmental > Terrestrial > Soil >... | reverse complement strand
CTATCAGGTGGACCTCGACGCCATCCCACTCGGCACGAAGATCGGCGTCACCTCGCTCATGATGTTCCTGGCCCGGTAATCACCGACTGAACCTCGTGTCTGGGTTGGAAATACCTTCAATTCAACGCATAGTGCTGGTTCTGCAACACAGCCGCGTATTTCTTCCACACCTTTTGGAACAAACCTGATCACTCTAAAGGAGGAGGTCAGAATCAGCCCTTCTTGCGAGGCCGTGGCGAGCGTTTCAGTCTATACTGAGCTTGAGAGCTTGTGATGAAGAGGATGCCAATCTGGTACCGTCTCACCGTGCAAGAACGGACAAAGGGTGCCGAGGAATACTGCAATTTGTAAGGAGAAAACCTATGCTACGGCTCACTGTGCGCACATTTGCCCTAATTATCGGCCTCATAGGAGTGGTCCTTGCCTTTATCATTAACCTCTTGTACTCCTCCCTCCACGTCCTGGGAAGGGTCGCCGGGATCACAAACGACCCATCGCACTTCTTTTGGGGCTTGCTCGTCATCGCTGTGGGGCTTGTTGGCTCGCTGTCTGTCCTGTTTATGCCCACCGTGGGAGTGGTGCTACTGCTGGTGGCGGGCATTGCATTTTTCTTTATCGCGGGCTGGTGGGCGCTTCTGGCCTCCCCTTTCCTGCTGATTGCGGCCCTCCTGGCCTACAGGCACAGCAGAAGGCCGCGCCAGGTGTCCAGTCGGGACCAACAGGGGTTTGTCAGATAGAGATGAGATAGGGGCGCGATTGATAAGCCCGTTCGCATGTCGTCCGCACAGGGGTTGTGTTGAAAAAAATGTAAGGCACGAACATAAATAATGTATGTTAAGTAGCCTTCAGGTGGTTACAGCCAGATCAGGAGGAAATTATGCCATTAGGACCAGTTGACATGCTTTTTGTTCAATTCCCAGGAAACGAGTTGAGGGGAGATATTGTGCCAGCGATTAAGGAGTTGGTGGAGAAAGGCAGCATCCGCGTTATCGACATCCTCTTCATCAAGAAGGATCAGGATGGTAATGTGACGATGCTGGAACTCAATGACCTCGACGAGGCCACCTTCAGCGCATTCGACCCCATCGTCGCGGAAATCGACGGCTTAGTATCCAGGGACGATGTTCAGGAACTGGCAGCCACGCTGAAGAACAACTCGTCAGCGGGAGTGATGCTGTTCGAGAACACATGGGCAACGCGCCTGCACGACGCTATTAGCAAAGCGCAGGGCGAGGTAGTGTTGATCGATCGCATCCCGCATGGGGTGATTGAGCTGGCGGAGGCCGCTGAAGTACAGGTATAGGCAAGTTATGCATTTATCGCGCTTTTTAGGGCGCAGGAGGTAATTCAAATTATGAGAAGAAGACCCGTTGTAGGCGTGCGTCGTGGCCCGAATTTACTCAGGGCGGCAGCAACCACCGCGGTGGTTGCTGGTACGGCGACCGCGGTATCCAAAGGGGTTAGTGGCTCTATGGATCAGAAAGCCATGAACCAGCAGCAACAGGCTAATCAGCAGCAAGCGGCCCAGAATGCTGCGTATCAAGCGCAATCCGAAGTTGAGCAGATGAAAGGCCAATTGGCGGCGATGCAAGCACAGCAACTCCAGGCCGACCAGGCAAAGGCCGCCCTTGCGGCTGCTTCATCTGCGCAGCCTGACCTCATAACGCAGCTTCAGCAGCTTACGCAGCTCAAGCAGGCGGGCGCGCTCTCTGAAGACGAGTTCCAGGCCGCTAAAGCCAAACTGCTCGGCAACTAAGCGCTGCTATGGAAATACGCTAGAAAGAGGTTGGAGTGAAAACCAAACGTAGAGCCCTCGTCCTGCAAGGGGGAGGCGCACTCGGAGCCTACGCATACGGGGCTATCAAAGCCCTGTATGAACAGCCCGATTTCAGCCTGGATGTCGTCACAGGCGTCTCGATTGGCGCGATCAACGCGGCGGTGCTCGTAGGTGCCAAAGGCGACCCGATCAAGGCGCTTGATGAGCTGTGGCGGGAACGCCTGGCCATCCAGGATTGGCCAGGCGTGCCACCGATGCTCGGGCGCTACAGCTCCCTATTCGGCAACCCGGCCATGTACAGCATCCGCCCGTCCTATGTGTACGCCCCGCTCCTGGCTCCATACATAGAAACTAGCATCTATGATATCGCGCCGCTGCGCCAGACCCTGGCCGATCTGATCGATCTCAACAGGCTGAACCGCAATGATATTCACCTGGCCGTGAGTGCCGTCGATATCGAGACTGGTGAGGTGAAGTACTTCGAGAACCAGAGCGAAGTGCCGATCTCCTTCGAGCAAATTATTGCCAGCGGAGGCCTGGCTCCAGGTCTTCCCATGACTAAAATCAAAGACTCCCTCACTGGCGAGGAGAGGTCGTATTGGGATGGTGGCTTCTCCTCCAACCTGCCACTGGCTAAGGCCATTAACTGGCTTGAACAGATCGATGCAAACAACCCCGACGTGGAACGGGAACTGATTGTCGTCGAACTCATTCCCATGCGGTCCGAAATGCCTGAGAACCTGATCGAGGTGCAGGATCGCGTCTCGCAATTGCTCTACTCAAGCAAACTGACCCTGGATGAAAAGTTGTTTCAAAAAATGAATGACTATGTGGACCTCATTCAGCAGATAGATCAGGCGCTGCCAGGAGATAGCGCGCTTCGTGAGCACCCTGGCTATCTGGAACTGAAACGCCACAGGAAAGTCGATACATTCTTTGTGATTACTATGAGCACGTCAGAGCAACACTCAGGAGCCAGTGACTTTTCACGAACTGCCATTGAGCGCAGAATTGCTGCCGGGTATAACGATGCGCTCACCCAGCTTAGGGAGTTTGGAAGGCCGCTGTAAGACCTGAACGCACTTTCACAGCAACAGGCGGATGGAATGACCAGGCATCCTTCAGAAATGGTTTCCCTTTAGTAGCGGTTGAAGGAGATGCGAGATGCAAACAGTTGTCAGGACTCAGCAGGGAGTTGTACATGGGAGCGTGGCTGATGGAGTGACAGCGTTTAAAGGCATTCCCTATGCGGCACCACCGTTGGGTCCCAACCGCTTTCAGCCGCCACGGCCAGCGGAGTCATGGGATGGAGTGCGTGAAGCGCTCAACTATGGTCCGACAGCGCCCAAGGCACCCTATGCTCCGCCTTTCGACGTGCTCATCCCGGAGATAGACATCCCTGGTGAGGACTGCCTGAACCTCAATATCTGGTCCCCAGACCTGGGGCAGGCCAACCTGCCGGTCATGGTCTGGATTCATGGTGGCGCTTTCACCCACGGATCGGGATCAGTGCCGGACTATGATGGCACACGTTTCGCCCGCGATGGAATTGTCTGCGTCAACATCAACTATCGTCTCGGAGCCGATGGCTTCCTCTATCTAGGGGATGGCACAGTCAATCTCGGCATGCTTGACCAGATTGCAGCTCTCACCTGGGTCCAGGAGAACATCGCCGCTTTCGGAGGAGATCCGCATAACGTTACGATCTTTGGCGAATCGGCTGGTGGCATGAGCGTGGCAACGCTTATGGCGATGCCGCGCGCCGCTGGTCTTTTCCACCGGGCCATTGCTCAGAGTGGGGCAGGCCATCACGTCATTTCACCGGCAACCGGGCAGCTTATAGGGAGGTACCTTGCAAAGAAGCTGGGCGTCGCACCGACGCGCTCGGCCATCGCCGCAGTTCCCATCAAACGTCTTGTTGAGGCACAGGGGGAATTGCGCGTTGAAATCTCCGCCAATCCCGATCCGGCGCTCTGGGGAGAGGTTGCGGCTAACCTGATGCCATTCGAGCCGGTGATCGACGGGGACCTGCTCCCGGCACGCCCAATTGATAGCATTGCTGCCGGGGCCGGTGCGAACATCGATGTCCTGGTCGGAAACAACGCTGAGGAGTACCGGCTCTATCTGGTTCCCCTCGCAACGATCGATGCCGTTAACGAGGAGATGCTGAGCAAGGCTATTGCCGCCTATGGACTGCCGGTCGTCGAGACACTTGCTACCTACCGCGCAACACGCGAGGTTGCCACGCCCGGCGAGCTGCTGGAGGTCATCGCCACTGACTTCTTTTACCGTATCCCGGCTATCCGCATGGCCGAGGCCCATGCCCGCCAGAGCGCCGGAGCGACCTACATGTACGATTTCGCATGGCGAGCACCGACGTTCGATGGGCGTATTGGTGCCTGCCATATAATGGAGGTGCCATTCGTCTTCGACAACTTCGACAAGAAGGGCTTCGAAGGGCTCGTGGGCACCAATCCTCCGCAACAGGTGGCAGATGCGATGCACGCCGCCTGGGTCGCCTTCGCCACCAGTGGCAATCCTGCCTGGCCACAGTACGATCTCAAGCGAAGGGCGACTATGCGCTTCGATACTGCCCCGGTGTTGGTGGAAGATCCATGCGCTGCGGAGCGCGTGCTGTGGGAGGGTCGACGTTAGCTTTCGTTGCTACTGCGCGAAGGCGGGTCTTCCTCATTTTTAGTATTGGTGGTCAATGCCCAGTAGATCAAAGCGGCTCCTGGACACAAGATGCGACGTGAGGTTGTATAGATAATTGCTCCAGAGAGGAGTCATGAAAGGGGGCAAGGGACAGGATTTCCATCCTGAAACTTCCACTCAATTGCCGCATGGTGTGACTATCATTCCAGATACGGAAGGAAAGAATCATGGTACAAACGAAAGAACATGAGCGTTTAAACGGTGACGGCAATAGCTGGAAGCGCTGGGGGCCGTATGTCAGCGAGCGCGCCTGGGGCACAGTGCGCGAGGACTACAGCGAAGATGGTAATGCCTGGATGTATTTCCCGCACGACCAGGCTCGCTCGCGCACGTACCGCTGGAACGAGGATGGCCTGGCCGGCATCTGCGAGGACCAGCAAATGCTCTGTTTTGCGCTGGCGCTCTGGAACGGACACGATCCGATCCTCAAAGAGCGGCTCTTCGGTCTGGCTGGCCCCGAAGGCAACCACGGCGAGGACGTTAAGGAGTACTACTTCTACCTCGATTCGACTCCGACCCACTCCTACATGAAGATGCTTTACAAGTACCCACAGGCAGCCTATCCCTATGATGATCTCGTCCATACCAACCAGGGGCGTAGCAAGGATGCGCCAGAGTACGAGCTGATCGACACCGGGGTCTTCGCAGAGAACCGCTACTTCGATGTGTTCGTCGAGTATGCCAAGGCAGCCCCGAACGATATCCTGATCCGCATCAGCGCGGTCAATCGCGGGCCGGATGCCGCACAACTGCACTTGCTGCCAACCCTCTGGTTCCGCAATAACTGGAGCTGGCATCGCGAGAAAGAGCCGGGATTTGTCAAACCCTCGCTCCGCGCCGCTACCCCTCACGAAGTTGAACCGGGCGTGATCATTGCCGAGAACTCCCGCATCGGGCGCTACACGCTGGCGTATGAAGGCGCGAGTGAGAATGCTGATGGTATCCCTGCCCTGCTCTTCACCAACAATGAGACGAATTCCCAGCGTCTCTTCGACGTTCCCAATACGACGCCTTTCGTCAAGGATGGCATCAACGATGCCATTGTGCACGGTGCAACTGGTACTGTCAACCCCGAGCAAACTGGCACCAAAGCGGCTGTGCATTACCAGTTCAACGTTCCACCCGATGCCACCGTGACGGTGCGCCTGCGCCTTTCGGCTGACGATGGGGATGGAGTGGGAGCTTTCGACGCGTTCGACGAGCTTTTTGCCACGCGCATCGCTGAGGCCGATGCATTCTATGCTGCCATCCAGCCAGCCACACTCAGCGACGACGAGCGGCTGATACAGCGCCAGGCCTTCGCCGGCATGCTCTGGTCCAAGCAGTTCTTCCACTACGACGTGGCCGAGTGGCTGCGAGGTGACAGCGCCCAACCGATACCACCGGCCACCCGTCGCCGGGGTCGCAACCGTGAGTGGTACCATCTGAGCGCGCATCATGTGATCTCGATGCCTGATAAGTGGGAATACCCGTGGTTTGCCGCCTGGGACCTGGCGTTCCACTGTGTCACGCTGGCACTGGTCGACCTCGACTTCGCCAAAGAGCAGCTGCTGTTGATGTGCCGCGAGTGGTTCCAGCACCCCAATGGCCAGCTCGCGGCCTACGAGTGGGCTTTCGGCGACGTCAACCCGCCGGTGCTGGCCTGGGCCACCGTGAAGATCTACGAGATAGAGTCCCAGCAGTCTGGCAAGGGCGACCGCAGCTTCCTGCATCAGATGTTCCAGAAGCTGTCATTGAACTTCACCTGGTGGGTCAATCGCAAAGATGAAGAGGGCAAGCACCTGTTCGGAGGCGGGTTTCTTGGACTGGACAACATCGGCGTCTTCGACCGTAGTGCGCAGTTGCCGACAGGCGGACACATCGAGCAGAGTGACGGCACGAGCTGGATGGCGATGTTCTGCATCTACATGGTCAGTATGGCGCTCGAGCTATCCAAAGAGGAACCCGCCTACGAGGACTCCTTCTTGAAGTATGTCTATCACTTCATGTACATCGCCTCGGCGATGCAGAACATCGGTGAGGAACATATTTCGCTGTGGGATAAGCAGGACGAGTTCTTTTACGATGTCTTGCGCTTCCCTTCCCACGGGGGCCTGTCGCTCAAGGTGCGCTCGTTGGTCGGGTTGATCCCGCTGTACGCCGTGCTGACCTTTGAGCCCCTGTCCCTGCGCAATGAGGCGGAGTTCTCCCAGCGCATCCAATGGTTCGTGCAGCGCCGACCCGAGCTGGCGGAGGTGCTCAGGCGCATGCTGCATAAACGCAAGGCCAATCGGCACATGTTGTCCTTTTGCCGCGAAGAACAATTGTTACCTCTCGCGCGCTATATGCTCGACGAGTCCGAGTTCCTCTCGCCCTACGGGGTGCGTTCTCTGTCGCGCTACCACGCTGAGCATCCCTACGTCCTAACTGTCGATGGTGTCGAATACCGTGTTGATTACGTGCCAGCAGAGTCAAATACAGGGATGTTCGGTGGCAACTCGAACTGGCGTGGGCCGATCTGGCTGCCAGTCAATTACCTGCTCATCGAGTCGCTGCGGCGCTATTACCTCTACTATGGCGACGAGGTCACCATTGAGTGTCCGACTGGCTCCGGGCGCTACCTGACGCTGGACCAGGTGGCCGACGATCTGTCAGAGCGGCTGATACACATCTTCACACGCGATGAGCAGGGGCGGCGGGCGGTCTTCGGGGATGCGGCGTATTTTCAGAGTGACCCGCACTGGCATGACTACATCCCGTTCTATGAGTACTTCCACGGAGATACCGGGCGCGGCGTGGGTGCCAGCCACCAGACGGGCTGGACAGGCCTGGTCGCATCGCTGATCCAGGAGCAGGGGGAGCGCAGGCTGCAACGTTAGCAGCAGAGCGCTGCAGAGACTTTAAGTGCGTTATAAGTTTCGGGTTCCGAGTTGTAACGGACTCGACGTTTGCCATTTCGAGCGGCGTAATGTCAAGGCCGATGCAAAGCTGAGCAAATATTTCCGCCTGTCCTACTTGCAACATACGCTATACTTGAGGCATATACGAGTAGGACACGCTCAGGCTCGAATAAGTAGCAGGAGAGAGTCATCGATGCCCGGTTCTCAGAACCCGATTGAGGTCTTTTTTCCTCTGCACATAAGGTTGAGCCGGTGCGCCACGAAGCCTGAGCAGGCTGAATGATGCGCCTGCTTTCGCTGGTATCGACAGAAATAGGAGTAGCCTGATGGTTACCACTGCCACTTCACCTACCGAAAAACATGAATGGAATCGGCGTTTGTCAACACGGGCCGAACGCTTTGCTGCTGGAAAAGCGCTGCGTCAGCAGGTACCACGTTCCAGTCATGGCGAGTGGGCACCAGACCCTGAGCGCTCTGACCCGCTGAGCATTTTAGAAGAGTCAAACCGCACCCGGCTGGAGCATCTGGTGCCTATCCGCTATGGACGTATGGCGCTCTCACCCTTCGCCTTCTTGCGCGGATCGGCAGCCGTCATGGCGAGCGACCTGGCGAAGACCCCTGTCACGGGTATCCAGGCGCAGATCTGCGGTGACGCCCATCTCAGCAACTTCGGCATCTATGCCTCCCCGGAACGCAGACAGGTGTTCGATGTGAACGACTTCGACGAGACGCTTGCTGGACCGTGGGAATGGGATGTGAAGCGACTGGCTGCCAGTGTGGTCGTGGCCGCTCGCCACAACGGCTACAGCGCCAGGGCGATCAGGCAGGCTGTGTTGAAATGTATGGCAAGCTACCGTACATCTATGCAGCGCTTCGCAACCATGCATCACCTGGATGTCTGGTATTTCCACATCCCGGTAGAAAGCAAGCTCACGCTGGAGTGTGACAAGCAACGCAAGTTCATCGAGAAATTGTCAGCGCGGGCACATAAACGAACGCGCATAGAAACATTTCCGAAGCTGGCGCATGTCGTGAATGGTGAGTACCGGATCAAGGAAGACCCACCGTTGATCGTTCACTTCCCGGATGTGCTGGAAAGCGAAGCATGGACAGCGTCTTTGTTCGATTACCTCGCCTCCTTGTCGGAGGAGCGCCGCATGATGATCAGCCGATACAACGAAGTTGACATCGCTGGGAAAGTAGTGGGGGTAGGTAGCGTGGGCACACGCTGTATGATCGCTTTGTTTCTGGGGGGAGCAGAGGGCGACGATCCGCTCTTCTTGCAGATCAAGGAAGCCAGCGCTTCGGTGCTCGAACCATATATGGGTGCGAGCCCCTATCCAAATCATGGACAACGGGTGGTGCATGGCCAGCGCTTGATGCAAGCGGTCAGCGATATCCTGTTGGGTTGGTCCACCCACGATGGCAGAGATTTCTATGTGCGACAGTTGCGGGATATGAAGGGATCGGCGGAGGTCGAGCGGATGAACCCGAACATATTCACCCTGTACGTTGAGCTATGCGCGGCAACGCTGGCACGGGCGCACGCGCGCACCAGCGACCCGGCACAGATCAGTGGCTACCTGGGGAACAAGGATCAATTCGATCACGCCATTGCCTCGTTTGCCGAGTCCTACGCGGACCAGACCGAACGCGACCACGCGGCCCTCATCGCGGCCATACAAGAAGGACGCATACAAGCTCAAAGCGAGGTGTAAACAAAGCTGTGTGATACCTTTCAAAAGGGAGGCATCAGGATTAAGGAAAAGGCGTATGGCTTCCCCAGACATCCCTCCCACTATTTCATGGAGCGATGAACAAAAATAGAGTGAATTACCTATGGCTGTGCATCCTATCTTGTAGTACGCTATTAGCTGAATGGCTCAGTAATCATTCAGGTTGTTCTAATCAGCGTATTTCCAAGTTAGGATTCCTCTATGCAGCGAACACTTGCGCATGTAAAAGGTGGTCGGTTATACGAGCCGGGCCGCGAGAGAACTCCCATCGATGTGGGGACAGCCGCCTGGTTCGACTGGCTCGAGCAGAATAGCGCTTTTACCTTCGTCGATTCGGCGAGTATTTTTAGTGTCTACAAGAGTCCTCTTCATTCCAATGACTCGTCCTGGGAAGCGTCGAGCACGCGGGCGGGCCAGCGCTCCAGTGTCTGGCTAGGCCCTTCGTATACTCTGACCCTGGAGCGCCTGCAAGGGGCCGCGCATACCCTGGCTACCTCGCTCGCTCCCAGAGAGCTACCGCAGGTAGTTCAGGCCGAGCAGTCCGAGTACGGGACCCCCAGGATTGCCGCACAGCTTAGCCTGGCCAGCACGCTGCCACAGACCAAACTCGTCCGCCCGCGCCTCCCCAGCGATGTGATCCCGCGTCCCCACTTGCTGGAACGCCTGAACGCCGGGTTGGATGGCCCGCTTACCCTGCTGCACGCCCAGGCGGGCTATGGGAAGTCGACGCTGCTGGCCCAGTGGCTCGCGACGCTCCCGCGCTCGGTGGCCTGGCTCAGCCTGGACGAGCATGACGACGAGCTGGCCGTCTTCCTCCATGGGCTGATCGCCTCCTTACAACGCGCCGTGCCCGACAGCTGCCAGGCCAGCGCCAACCTGCTCCGCGCCCCGCGCCTGCCTCCGCTGCAGCAGGTGGCAGTCTTGCTGAGCAACGACCTGGCCGATATGCCCGAGGACGTACTCGTGGTTCTGGATGATTATCACCTCATCCAGAAGAGCGAGATCCACACCTTGTTGACTCAGCTTGTTGAGTACCTGCCACAACATATCCACCTGGTACTCGCCAGCCGCACCGAGCCGCCTTTGCCGCTGGCCAGATGGCGTGCACGGGGACAGATGCATGACCTGCAGCCCGCCGACCTGCGCTTTACGCCGCAGGAGACGCATACTTTTCTCGCGAAGATGGTGGGAGACGAAGTGGCTCGCGAGAGCGTCAATGCGCTGGTGGAACGCACCGAGGGCTGGGCGGCGGTACTGCGCCTGGCATCCCTCTCACTGCGCGGCACCGCTGACACCGCTGCCTTCATAGATCGGCTTGATCAAGCCCTCGACCGCAATTTGAGCGAATACTTGACCGAGGAAGTGCTGGCCCAGCTCCCTCCTGACACGCAGGAGGTACTCGTGCGAATGTCCCTGCCGGAGCAATTCAATGCCGAACTGGGCGCGGCGATCCTGGGCAATGGCGTCACAGCCTCGTGGTTACAAGGGCTGCTGGACGAGTTGGAGCGCTCGAACCTGTTTGTGGTGCCCTGGGAGAGCCGCCAGGAGTGGTATCGCTTGCACCATCTGATCAAGCAAGTCCTGGAACAGCGCCTGCAGGCGCGTATCAGCCCCGAGGAACTGGCCGCTCTGCACCGGCGCGCGAGCGCGTGGTACGCCGTGCAGGGACTGGTCGACGAAGCGCTTCAACACGCACTGGCAGCGGGAGATATGTCGGGAGCGGCACGTCTGGTGGAAGCGCAGGTTGTCCCGGCATACGAGCAGGAGCAGTGGAAGCAGTTGGAGCGCTGGATGCATCTATTGTCAGAGGAGCAGATACAGAGCAGCCCCTTTCTGCTGGTCGCGCGAGTATGGATATCGCAGTACCAGGGGCAGCTCAAAGAGCATCCGCGCTGGCTGACAGCTGCCGAGCGGCTTGTTGCTACCAGTGACAGCAGGGAGGACGACCCGGCACACAGGCTCCTCCAGGCGCTCATTGCGATTGAATGGTGCCGCTTCCATCTCCAGGAAGCGCAGCCACAGGCAGGCCTGGCGAGTATCCGCGCCGCATTGGAATGGATGCCACCAGACCGGGCATATTATATCAGGGCCTATGCCATTGAGAGCCTGGCACTTTCCAACCAGCTCTCCGGGCACGAAGTGGCGGCAGTCGCTGCCCTGCAGCAGGCGCTGCAAGGCTACTCGACGCATCTGAACGGCACTGCTCGCCTGCTCACAGCCCAGTCGCTCGTCTATCTGCCAGCGGGCAAACTGCCTCAACTGGAACACACAGCGCAGCTCTTGCTGCGCATCTCCCAACAAACTGATCTGGCATTAAGCCGCTTCTTTGCTCACTGGTCCCTGGGGTTAGTTGCGTACGAGTGGAATGACCTGGATGCGGCAATCTATCACTTCACTGCCGTCATCGCCAGCCCACACCTTGCCCCCCAATGGGTGGGGCAGGACGCCATGTGCATGTTAGCCCTTACCTATCAGGCGCAAGGGTTGAGCAACCGCGCGCAGGAAACCACGCGCGCCCTGCTTGCCTGGCTGCATGAGCAACACTACATGGCCCGGCTCACGACGGCCTATGCGTTCTGTGGGCGTCTGGCGCTCATACAGGGCGAGGTAGAGGCGGCTCAGCAGTGGCTCGATCTGACAGGCGAGCAAGCGGTAGGGGGCGCGATGATGTTCTCTGAAGATCCACCCATCACCCAGGCTCGTTTGCTGCTGGCTAGAGGCGATGAGGCGAGCGTGACGCAAGGACACGCGCTTCTCAGCCGCCTCGTGCAGCATACCGAAGCCACCTACAACACGCGCAAGGCCATTTCCGTGCTCGCGCTGCAAGCGTGGGCTTACGAGATACAGGGGCGCAGGCATGAGGCGCTTGCGGTGCTGGAACGAGCACTTACCCAGGCTCATCCCGGTGGTTTCATCCGCACCTTCGCCGACCTGCCGGGACTCGCTCCTGTGTTCGGGGAACTGCGCAAGCGCCGCAAGGCAGGCCGGGTGGTAGACGAAAGGCTGGGTGCCTATCTGCAACGTATCCTGGCTGCAATGACTCCTACGTCCGCGAAAGCCATGTCAATGGATGAACTCATGCGACACGAGGGCCTGGAGCCGTTGACCGAGCGCGAGCTGCACATCCTGCACTTGCTCGACAGGAATCTGACCAACAAGGAGATCGCGCATGAACTGGTGGTGACGCCCGGCACGGTCAAGGTGCATACGAACAACCTCTACCGCAAACTTAGCGTGGATAACCGCCGCGCCGCCGTTACCCTCGCCAAAGCACTTGGCCTGCTAGCTGGAGATCAGAACCAGGAACTGTAATTGCAGAGACAAGGGCGCTCGCTCTCGCTGCTCTGGCCCCTGTCATCGTCATAAGGTTAGAAGAGTACAGGAGAACAGACATGAGCATGCTCCTCGGTGGGTTCCAGAATCGAAGCCTCAGTCACTACCCGACCAATGCGCGACGCATCTGGTATTTGTCTCTCACCGTCATCGCCACTATTATCATATATTATGAATTATATACGCTGACAGCGGTCGCGCCACTGGTGCAGGCACATTTCCACCTCTCTCTGCCGGTTTACGCGTTTAGCCTGGTCGCGTCCAACATTCTGAGCGCTTTTGCGGCACTCCTGGGCGGCTTTTCAGACCGCTTCGGGCGCGCCAACCTGCTGGTCTTTGGACTACTGATCGCCAGCGTCTGCACATTGGCGATGGCGCTCTCGGCTTCGCTGTGGTTGTTCTTGCTCCTGTACTGTGGGCTTGGCTTTCTGGATGGCCTGCTGGTTACGCTGACGGTGGCGCTCGTGCGCGACTTCTCTCCGCGCCTGGGTCGTGCCGCGGCTATGGGTTTCTGGACGGTAGGTCCGATTGGGGGACTCTTTCTGGCGAACCTGATGACTGGCCTGACGCTACCGATTTTCCACAGCTGGCAATCCCAGTATGTCATCGCGGGCAGCGTAGGTCTGGTGATATTCCTGGCCTGCCTGCTGGGTTTGCGCGAACTCTCACTCGGCTTGCGCTCCCAGGTGATGACCTCGCTGCAGGACAAAGCGCTCGTCGAGTCCCGCGCCAGCCAGATCGAAGCCGAGGTCGCCCCACGCCACAGCTGGCGTCAGATGGTGCGTCCGCGCCTGGTGATCAGCGCCCTGGGCATCAACTTCTTTCTGCTTCTGTACCTCGCCGCCAGGAGCTTCTTCGTCATCTTTATGTCCACCAGCCTCAAGATTCCGCTGGCCCAGGCCAACGGAATACTCAGCATTCTCTGGATAGCCCTTGTCATCTTCGCGATCGTGGTCGGCCTCCTCTCTGACGCAACGCGTGTCCGCAAACCGTATATGCTTGTCGGCAACATTGGATTGATCATTGTGACGCTGATCTTCATCAGCCGGATCGGGCAGCCCACGAGCGCCGCGCTGATAACGATGTTGCTGGCCCTGATGGGCATCTGTATCGCCCTCGCCTATGTTCCCTGGTATGCGGCCTACACCGAGACCGTCGAAGACATTAATCCCGCGCTGGTGGCCACCGGCCTCGGGGTCGAGATCTTCATCGGGCGCTGGATCGGCATCATCACTACTCTCACGCTGCCGTTTGTGGTAGGCAACGGTCATGGCTGGGAGACCTGGTTATGGGTCTGCTTCGTCGGACAGATTCTCTTCCTGCCCACCATTCTGCTTGTCTCAGGCTATTGGAATCCCATACGCGCGCGTCGGGTTGCTCGTGCGCGGGCGCAGGCTGAAATCGTCGCAGCACAACCGAACATTGGTTGAGACGCTGTGCCAACCCTTTTTCATACCAGATGGTACTCGAGCGCATAGCGGGTAGCACCGCTGCGCGATTTGACGCCCAACTTGCCGAAGATCGATTGGTTGTGCGTATTGACCGTGTTCGTACTCACGACGAGACGCTCGGCAATCTGATTATTGCTCATTCCCAGCGCGAGCAAGCGTAGAACCTCGATTTCACGTGTCGTCAGCTCTTCGTGAGCGGGCGAAAAATGCAGCTTCGCTACAGAACTTCCGCGCTTCTGTGTAGAGGCTGACTGCTCGTCTCGATCGGGTAGGCTCACCCGATCGCTTCCACCAACGTAGCTGGTGGCCCGCTCGCCGTAGTCAGCTGCGAGAGAGCCGACGACATTGAGCGCCCTTTCTTTTAGCTGGAATGGGACAGGCGCATCGCTTTCACGAGATACGTCTAGTGCCCGTCTCAGGATGTTGCGCATTTCGCTTGCATAGTCCTCAGACGGCCAGAACTGCTCCAGCGCGAGCGCCATCCGCAAAGCCTCCTCTATCCTGTCGTGATCACGCAGCCAGCACAATGCTTCCCGTAGATTCTCAAACTCACCTACCAACCGCTTCTGCCACGCTGCACGCCGCGCGCCGGACAAGCCCGGCCCGGCCTCTGTGGCGAGCGCCAGGTAATAGACAGCATGCGCGTCGCGTGCCTGCTCCATTTCTCCGCATACAGCCAGGTGCTCCAACGCATATGCGCGGACCATCTCCAGGAAATACAGGCGTGTCTCATCCTCATCAAGTGCGGTCCGTTGCAGCAAACTTTTATCGATGAGCGATGCCACAACGTCCAGGGCCGGGGTTGCCATACCGCTCAGCGACATAGAGATGGCCTCTGCGGCTTGCAGCGTACACCCTCCGACGAAGACGGCGAGCCGCTGAAAAAGCGTTTGCTCATCAGCGGAGAGCAAGCCGTCGTTCCAGCTCAATGAATTGTGCAGCGTCTGCTGGCGCTGGGGCACATCCGATCTCCCGCCGGTCAACATCTTCAAGCCGGGTTCCAATAGAGAGAGCAGAAGACGTGGCGGCAGCAGTTTACTACGCACAGCCGACAGTTCAAGGGCCAGAGGCACACCCTCCAGCCGGACACAGATTTCGGCGATGTGGCGCGCATTCCCCTCCGTCAACCGGAATCCAGGCAACCTGGCCTGTGCTCGATGCACAAAGAGCGACACAGACCCCATCCGCCGTAGGGTTTCGAGGTCCGGGAGGTGGTGCAGGTCTGGTACCTCTAGCGGTGAGAGCGTGAATTCGTATTCACCCCAGACATGCAACAGAGCACGGCTGGTCACCAGGATCTTGAGCAGCGGACACGATGAGAGCAGATCAGAGAGTATTGGTGCCACCGGGAGGACCTGCTCGAAGTTATCGATGAGCAGCAGGATCTGCATATCGCGCAGCAAGTTTTTCAGGCGCTCAAACGCATTGCTGTCCCCTACCTCTCGCAGTCCAAGCGCGTGCGCAATGGTCGCGCAGACTGACCTGGGATCGGTGAGCGCTTCCAGGGAGACAAAACAGATCCCATCGGCAAACTCTTCCTTTAGCTCGTTCCCAAGCGCCAGGGCCAGATGTGTCTTGCCAATGCCCCCGGTGCCCGTCAGTGTCACGATACGTACTTCGGGATACATGAGCAGCTCCCGTACCGCCTGGAACTCGTGTTCGCGCCCGATCAGCGGTGTGAGAAGCGCAGGAACATTGCGCATGCGCGCGCGCGGGGTATGCTGGTATGTATTTGCCTCGGTGGGTGAGGCCGCCGGTTGAGGAGAAATTGCGCGCCAAAGAGGATTGTCCTGGACGGTCTCCTCTAAAGCCCTGGCGAACGTGATTACATCCGGAAAACGCAGCGCGGGTTCCTTGGACATGGCTGTGAAGATAACTTGCTCCACCGACAGTGGGAGCGCGGGATGCCTCGCGCAGAGCGAGGGAGGCACGTCATACAGGTGCGCGTCGGCAAGTTTGTCAGCCGGCACCCCAAAGGGAGGCTGGCCGCTGAGCCATTCGTAAACCATCACAGCGAGTGCATACTGATCACTGCTGGGACAGGGCTGACCGAGAATCACCTCTGGAGCCATGAAGGCCAGGGTGCCGAACCGCTCATTTATGAGCGTGAAGTCTGCTTCAGAGGTGAGCAGGGCCAGACCGAAATCGCTGAGCAATATCTCGTGATTGGACCCCAGCAGCACGTTCTCCGGCTTGAGATCGCGATGAATCAGGTGCTGCTCGTGGGCATACTGCAGACCGGAGGCCAGCGCCTTGACGTAGGAGACGACGGTTGGTAATGGCACGACCGCACTCCGCGGATGCAGCTGGCGTAGATTACCGAAAGGTGCGTAGTCCATCACTAGAAAGGGAACGTCTACTTGAAGGCCAAAGTCGAGCACGCGAATAATATGCGGATGCACCAGATGGCTGGCAAGGCGCGCTTCGGTGATAAAGTTCGACAGTGTGGATTCGTCCACCCGAGTACGTAAAATCTTAATGGCGACTGAGGTGTGCAGATAGAGGTGTTCGCCCAGGTACACATCTGCGAAAGCACCTTTGCCCAGAAGCCGGATCAGGCGATAGTTCCCTAGTTGTTGCCCTACTCGTTCCATTATGCACACTACTCTCTTGTGATGCTGAGCCAGCACCGTGTTGCAACGCAAATAAAAGGACGAATGGCAAGTATTGTCTTAAAATGCTGATCTACTTTCCTATAACTACTATACCTACTCTGCAATATAACCGATAGAAGGCGAGGAAACAATTCCCTATAGGGTATAGATAGGGTATAGTTCGTTTCAGAACAAAATAGTAGTCGGGACAACATACTCGGTCGAGTGGATGATTTCTTGAGGGAAGAGACAACTCGTCACAACCCAGCGAGTGATCACTTCCTATTTATATACAAATGCTTCTTCCATCGTGATTAACCGTTTTCATCCTCATCTACTTCCCCCAATTATACAAATACATTTAAAAAGTCTGTGGTATACTTATGCGGGGAGAAAATTCGCATCTTAAAGAGTAGCGAGCATCTACTATCTTAACAATAATGTAGAAGCGAATAGGGTTGGCTATCCTCTTCCCTAAAGACCCGGCCATGTATATCTACTCACTTCACGGGCCTCTATTGCTGGTAGGAAACAATTATTACCCGTTTATGGAATGCGTGTTATCTTATATATAGTATAGAAATGGTACGCTACACTATCTACACAAGGTATGCGTCTACTAGCAAAAAGCGAGGCAGAAACTGTGATAACCGATCATCTCCCCTTACAGGCGGTCATATCAGGACACTCGCCCGGCTCAGCAAAGCGGAATTCCCACAATACTCCTTTCCCCCTCACTCCGTTGATTGGGCGCGAACGCGAAGTACAGGGGGCATTGAGCATGCTGGGAACACCAGAGGTACGCCTTTTGACCGTCACTGGGCCAGGGGGAGTTGGGAAGTCACGCCTTGCCTTAGAGGTCGCAATAGATGCTCAGAGGAACTTCTCCGATGGGTGCTGCTACGTGGAGCTTGCCTACTTCACTAACCCCGAACAGGTAGCGCTTAGCATTGCACGCGCTCTTGGCCTGCGTATGAGAGGGCGCGAGCTAACAACGCGGCTGAAGAACTTTCTACACGAGAAGCACCTTCTGTTGCTGCTGGACAACTTCGATCAGGTGCCAGCGGCGGCTCCTCTGCTCTCGGAACTCCTCTCCGCGTGCCCCCGGCTCAAGTTCCTGGTAAGCAGCCGCGCTGTTCTACATATGCAAGGCGAATTCGAGTTCCCCGTCCCGCCGTTGTCCGTCCCCAACTTACGCCACCTTCCGTCGCCAGAAGCCCTGATGCTGTACAGCGCGGTGACACTCTTTGTACAGCGCGCGCAGGCGATTTCGCGCGATTTTCGCATGACCGAGGAGAACGCCAGTACCATAGCAAAGATCTGTGTACGGCTGGACGGCTTGCCGCTGGCGCTTGAACTGGCGGCCGCGCATATAAAACTGCTTCCCCCTGGCCAGCTGCTCACCCACCTTAAAAAACCGCTTGACATGTTGACGCGCGGGGGGCCAGATCTCCCACTTCGCCATCAGTCGCTGCGCGATACGATCGCATGGAGCTATGAGCTACTCACAACCGAGGAGCAGCGCGTCTTCCGGCAGCTTTCCATCTTCGTCGGCGGCTGCACGCTTGAAGCCGCCGAGGCTGTCTGCGCTGCCCCAGGCGAGGTGAGCACGCCCTTCATTGAGACAATCGAGAGCCTTTTAGATAAAAGCCTGCTCCAACAGAAGAAGCGGAAGCGCGACTCATCACATCTGCTGATGTTGACAACCATCCGCGAGTATGGCCTGGAGTGCCTGGCAGCGAGCGGAGAGATCGAGAGCGCGCGGCTTGCTCACGCCAACTACTACCTGGCGCTGGCGAAACTGGCGGAGCCAATGCTGAGTCAAGGCACATGGCTTGAACAACTGGAACAGGAGCATGACAATCTCTCCGCCGCGCTGCGCCGGCTGCTGGAGCGCAAAGCTTTAGAGGAGGCTCTGCGCCTGCTGGGAGCGCTACGGCAGTTCTGGTTTTGGCGTGGTTGCCTGAACGAGGGCCACCGCTTCCTGAATGACGCGTTTACTATAATGAGAGAAGACAACATCACTGTATCGCCCCAGGTAAGGGCGAAGGCGTTTTATGCAGCTGGCTCGCTCGCATACTGGCAGGCTGACGTTGAGCAGGCCAGAAGGTTTTCAGAAGAGGGTCTGGTACTCTCTCGCCAACAAGGAGATACACGAGGCGCGGCTCTCATACTACGCCAGCTTGGCATTATCGAGGACAATCACGGCACTCATAGCACTGCAGCGGACGCCTTCTTCGAGGAAAGCTTGCAGCTCTTTAGAGGGGTTGGAGATGCGGGGGGAACCGCTATAATACAGTTTACTCTGGGCGCACGGGCGTTTTTCCAGGGAGAGTTTGCCAGAGTGTGGGAGATCTGTAATAAGAGTCTGGCCACGTTTAGAGCACTGGGCGATACGTGGCATACCGCCATCGCTTTGCACCTGCTCGGATGGACTTCCTACTGCCGGGGGGCTTATGCGACCGCACGCCGTCTTTCAGAGGAGAGCGTCGCCCTCTTCAGAACGCTAGGCAATCCTGGAGTTGCAGTGGAAGCGATGGATATCCTGGCATACGAAATGGTCGCCCTGGGCGAGGAAACTGCGGCGGCTTCACTCCTGGAGGAGGCGCTGGTACTCGCGAAACAAGGAGAGATCCGCGAAGATGTGGCGCGCACGCTGTGCGCTCTGGGCCACCTGGCCCTACGCCGGGGCAATATAGAGCAAGCACGCGAGTTCTATAAGCAATGCCTGGCAGGGCTAATAGAATTGTGGGCCTCTGCTAGATTAACCATCAAGACAAAATGGATACCTGCCTGCTGCCTGGAGGGATTGGGGGAGATCGCGTTAGGCCAGGGGCAGGCCGCCTGGACCATTCGGCTCTTCGCGGCGGCAGAGACCCTGCGTATCAGTGGCACGCATCTTAATCCGATAGGGATGGAGCAGCCGTACTATGATGATACGCTGACAAGGGCGCGCAGCCAATTCAGCAAAGAGGTCTTTGCCGCGCTGTGGGCAGAAGGGCTAGCGATGACCCCAGAGGAGGCGCTGGCCATATCTGGCAATGAGCAGGCCGACGCTAACCCGCCAGTGGAGCGCACGACCACTTCCGTCGTCTCCTCCCCTGGCATATTGACCACGCGTCAAAGCGAAGTATTGCGCCTGCTGGCCGCCGGACTGACCAACCGGCAGATCGCAGATCGGCTCGTGATCAGCCCCCGCACCGTCAATATACATGTGAACTCGATCTATAAGAAGTTGGAGATCACCTCTCGCGCAGCTGCAACGCGCTATGCCATCGAACAAGGACTTGGTTGATAAGGCCCTCTTTTAATTTTCAGCCGTCCAGGAGTGCCCTCTTCGCGCTCTCATACTCCGCCTCTGTAATAACTTTAGAATCGCGTAACGCCCCAAGCTGCTTTAATTGCCTGAGCACGTCGTGGTCCGTGTTATCAGCTACCCCTCCTGCCGCTTTATCCTGCCCGGCGGGCTGCGGTCCCGCCTGGAAGGCTTCTTCTAGCTTCTGTAGTACGCCAGGCGTCACCTTTCCCTCGGCCATAAATATGCCGCTCGCGTGCTTGACCGCTTTCTTCAAGTCAATAGTCCAGGGGTGCTCGAAGAGCAGGATGACGACCGAACGATTGTTAAGTATAGCGCGTGCCAACTGCTCGATATCGTCAGGGATGAGCAGGCTCAGAAGATCGTCGGTCAGCAGAACACGGTGGTTGGCTTTCTCACCACTCAAATCACTCAATCGCAGCGTAGCAATGTTGCCACTTTCATTTTTACTGAACAAGAACAGGTCAACAATGCGGATGATGCCTTTCTCCCATGCAGCGCGCAGTTCCGGCAAAATCTGGTTCGTGAAGCGATTTTCTTCACATCCAACAACCAGGTATTCTAGTGGACCAAGAGCCATAGAAGCACTCCTTCTCTTTCGCGCGGCTCACTGTAGTAGAAATGGGCAAAGTAGAAGCAAGTTAAGAAAGTAGTTCATGCAAGCGCTAAATTTACCTATACGCTTAATTGTAGTTGCTCGGGGAAGAAAATGCATCACGAGAACACATTATCTTTCGTAAATGTCCACTACGACCACTATCACTCACGCCAGGTCTAGCGAGTTTTCGCTAGACCACCCGGCAAAAAACTGTGTGATCACGCGACGAAAACAATGTATTCTGAGGATGTATTCTCGTGCAGCACAGCATATAGTAGAAAGTGGCGGTGCTTTTCTGAGCACGCTGCACATAAGGAAACGGCCTGAGATGCTGCTCATCATGGAGGATAAAAACATGCAAGATAAAGAAACTCCACCAACATCCAATACTACACCAGCGCAACGCGCTTCCGATGCGAAGCAAACGTCTGCGGCTTCATCGCAGCCTGTACATGAGCATGCGCAGGCCGCTCCCCCTCCGACGCCACCGGCTCGTTCTGGCCTTTCTGGTGGTGGGTTGCGGACCGTCGCAACCCTGATTCTGGCGTTGGTGCTTTTGGGCGTGGGGTTATTTATTGGTACACAGATTGGCAAATCCAATACAGCAACGGCTCCAACAACTCGGTCTGCCGCAGCTATCAATGCCCTGCCTGAACAGATTGCAGCAACGTTCAGGCAGAGCGTTGTGCAGATTAATGTCGTCACCGCGAAAGGGGATGGGCTAGGCTCCGGGACAATCATCGACAGCCGCGGCTACATTGTGACCAATTACCATGTGATTTCGGGGGAAAAGCAGATCCAGGTGGAGTTGTACAATGGCACGCATGTATCCGCGCAATTGACTGGCATCTATCCACCCGATGATCTGGCCGTCATCAAGATTCAGCCTACGCCGCATATGGCAGTAGCGAAGATCGGGGATTCCTCGCAACTCAACGTCGCGGAATATGTGATGGCTATCGGCAATCCCCTCGGTATCACGCAAACAGTCACATCGGGGATCGTCAGTGCCCTGGGGAGAAACATCCCAGCTGGACCGGGTGTATTGATCGCTGATGCCATTCAGACCGACGCGGCCATCAACCCTGGCAATAGCGGGGGAGCGCTCGTCGACTTACAGGGCGACCTGATCGGCGTTCCAACGCTGACCATTGTGAACCCGACGTTCAATTCGCCTGCCAGTGGCGTTGGTTTCGCCATCCCCTCGAATCGCGTGAAGTTCATTGTGCCGCAACTTATCCAGAATGGGCGTGTCACCAATACTGGACGGGCAACACTGGGTGTGAATACCGTGAGCGTTGATGCAGCGGTGGCGGAGCAGATGAACCTGTCCGTGCAGCAGGGTGCGCTCATAGTGACCATAGCTCCCAATGGCCCTGCGGCTCAGGCTGGTCTGCAGACCGGCGACGTAATCACTCGCCTCGGTAACGAAGCAGTGCCCAATAGCCAATCATTGGCGAATGC
>Ga0209839_10000413_pt1 | contig 21939 bp, 23 predicted proteins | sample OrgsoiDNA2013050_FD_185800 | JGI IMG/M metagenome (GOLD analysis project Ga0209839, IMG submission 185800) | Permafrost soil microbial communities from the Arctic, to analyse light accelerated degradation of dissolved organic matter (DOM) -... | ecosystem: Environmental > Terrestrial > Soil >... | reverse complement strand
GCGGCCGAACCTGGCCCGTCTTGCGCTGGCTTTCCGGTTAGCGGCGAAGATATGGCACACTGAAGTTCGCTGTCTTTACAGGCATGCGGCCGGGAGCATCCCATGACGCCCCCTGGCAGAGCCGGCTGCCGCACACGAGACCACCACCGAGGAAACCCTGTCATGCATACCGCGATTGCCGAAATCGAGCAGGCCCAGACCCGGTCTGACATCCCGGACTTCAGGCCCGGGGACACGCTGAAGGTTCACGTCCGGGTCACCGAGGGGAACCGCTCGCGGGTCCAGGTGTTCCAGGGTGTGGTGATCCGGCGTCAGGGCAGCGGGGCCCGGGAGACCTTCACCGTTCGCAAGGTCAGCTACGGCGTGGGCGTCGAGCGGACCTTCCCCGTGCACAGCCCGTCGCTGGACAAGATCGAGCCGGTCACCCGCGGCAAGGTCCGCCGGGCCAAGCTGTACTACCTGAGGGACCTGCGCGGCAAGGCGGCCCGCATCAAGGAGCGTCGCGACCATACCGGCAGCTGACGTGCCCGGCGGGCCGGCGATGGACGATCAGGACGACCCTGGCCCTCGCGCGCCGGCTCGCACCCGTGAGCCGGCCGGTGATAAGAGTTCCTCGCGCCGGGATACCAGTGCTCCGGCGGCTAAGAAGAAGAACTTCTGGCGCGAGCTGTTGACTATCGTCATCGCCGCCGCCGTGCTCACCCTGGTGGTGAAGGCGTTTGTCGTTCAGGTGTACCGGATCCCGTCGGCGTCGATGGAGAACACGCTCCAGATCGGCGACCGGGTCCTGGTGAACAAGCTCATCTATCACTTCCGCGGCATCGACCGCGGCGACATCGTGGTGTTCAGCGGGCAGGACTCGTGGGGACCCGACGCGCCGCCCGCGTCGGGTGATCCGGTGGTGCGGTTCTTCGATGCGGTGCTGTCGGACATCGGGTTGCAGAGCAGCCAGACCTACTACATCAAGCGGGTGATCGGCCTGCCCGGCGACCGCGTCGCCTGCTGCACCGACGGCAAGGTCACGGTCAACGGGGTTCCGCTGAGCGAAAGCTCCTACCTCTATCCAGGCAACGCCCCGTCGTCCTTCTCGTTCAAGGCGACCGTGCCGGCCGGCTACGTGTGGGTGCTGGGCGACCACCGGGGTGACTCGGACGATTCCCGTTACCACACCGGCTATCCGGGCGGCGGGGCCATACCTGAAAACCAGGTAGTGGGCCGCGCGTTCCTGATCATCTGGCCGCCATCGCAGCTCCGTGACCTGCCCATTCCCTCCACCTTCGCCCAGGCGTCGCTGCATGCCGGAGCCGCGGGCGCCCCCGTGCTCGGCGTCAGCGGGGCGACAGCCGGGGCTCTCGGGTCCGGCCGGGCCGCGCTGGGCGCGGTGGCGGTGGCCCCGGTCATGGGAACTGCGGGCGCCGCCGGGATCATCGGCGTTCCCTTGCTCCTGCTGCGCCGCGCTCGGCGCCGCCGCCGGGCTTAGATGGTCCACCGGCCCGTGCCGTAAGCCCCTTTGGCGACCGGTAGCGGACCCTGGCCGCTATGGCGCGAAAGGCGATTTCCGGTCGCAATTGCCAGCTATCTGACGTCGGTGTGAGCGCGGGGTTGCGCCCAGGTACGGCGAGTATGGCGCTAAGCTCGGATGGATGACGGCGATAGCCGCAGCGGTGCGGGTTTGCGTGCGCCGCCCAGGTCCGGTCCATGTGACGTCCGGTCCGCCGGGCGCGAGCGTCGTGGTCCCGGTACGCGAGGAGCGTAAGCGGAAGGGGCGCGAATGAGCGGCGCTGGCCGTGGCGTGACGCCTGGTGCCGAGCCAGACGCCGGCTCGGACCGGGAGGCCGGATCCCCGGCCGTGGACCAGGCCCAGACCGTCCACTCTGACCACGGGCCGGCCGGTGACTCTGGGTCGGCTGATGTACCGCCGGAGAACGAGGCGAGCGCGAGCGCCGGGTCGGTCGGCGGCGCAGGGTCGGCTGGCGGCACCGGGGCGGGGGGCTCCGCGGGGGCCGCAGGCCGCAAGACCGCGCCCCGGGGCACCCGCGGCGGGAGGTTCTTCCGCGAGCTGGTGATCCTTATCGTGGTCGCGCTGGTCATCGCGGTGGCGATCAAGACCTATGCGGTCCAGGCATTCTTCATCCCGTCCGGATCGATGGAAAATACCCTCGAGATTAACGACCGGGTCCTGGTTAACAAGATTGTCTATGACATCCGTAGTATTCACCGTGGCGATATCGTCGTCTTCAACGGCGACGGGTCATGGGATCCGGGGCCAGTACCCGCCAGCTCGAATTTCGTCTCGGAGTTCGGCAGCGGCTTTGCCAGCATGTTCGGCTTCGGGCACCCGGGTGACATCCTCATCAAGCGCGTCATCGGGGTGCCCGGTGACCGCGTGGTCTGCTGCGACGCCCAGGGCCGGGTCACGGTCAACGGCATCCCGCTCAACGAGCAGGTTTACCTGTATCCCGGCGCGGCTCCCTCGCAAGCCAGGTTCATCATCGTGGTGCCGCCTGGGCGGCTATGGGTCATGGGGGACAACCGGCCCATCTCCGCGGACTCCCGGGTTCACGAGGGCGACCCGGGCGGCGGCACGATCCCGGAAACCGCCGTCATCGGCCGGGCCTTCGTCATCATCTGGCCGCCGAGCCGATGGCGAATCCTGCCCATCCCGGCTACATTCGAGCAGCCGAAACTGAACGCGTCCAGCGCCGTAACGCCCGCCAGCAGCACCGCTGGCCCGAGCGCCACCGGCGACCCCAGCGCCACCGCCGTGCTGTCAGCCCGGCTTGAGCCATCCAACCCGGCCCTCCCGCTCGTCCTCGGCTTCGCGCTGGCCCTCCCGGTCAGCTGGCTGCAACGTCGCGCCAGGATTCGCGCCACCCGGATTCGCGCTAACCGGCGCCGCACCGCCCGGCCCGCGGATTTGCCTGCGGTTCCGGGTGCTGTAACTCTCGGAACTGTAGACAAATCCCCCGAAGCGGCCCGCCGTGTCCCCGGCCCGCCCGGTCCGCCGCCCCGTCCTTAGGATCGCAGCGATGCAGGCCCGGGCACCCTCGCCGCCTGGTCAACGCGAGCGGGGTAACTCGCGTACCCTTCGCAGTGTCATGACCCGTCTTCCTGGTGCGCCGACCGCCAGCAGCCTGGCCCCACCGGCTCCGCTCATAACCCCACCAGAACCCCCAGCCCAAACAGAACCCCCAGACTCTCGGACCCCAGCTTGGCGGCTGTATCCCCGGTACCCGGGCTATACCCCGAGGCGTGACGGGGGCCTGGCGGCGTACGAGACCGTGCTCGCGCGGGCGGGCTTCGCCCCGGTGGCTGGCATCGACGAGGCCGGCCGGGGAGCGTGCGCGGGGCCGCTGGTGGTCGCGGCCGTGGTGCTTGACCCCGCCAGCATCCGGCGGATGCCTGGTCTGGCCGACTCCAAGCTGCTGTCCCCCCAGGCCCGGGAGGACGCCTACGCCGAGGTGCTGCGCCGGGCGGTGGACTGGCACGTGGTCGTGATCGGTTCGGACCAGATCGACGCGACGGGACTGCACGTCTGCAACGTGGCCGGCATGCGCCGCGCGTACGCGGGCCTGCGGACCAAGCCGGGTTACGTGCTCACCGACGGCTTCGCAGTCCGCGGTCTCGGTGCGCCCGCGCTGGCGGTCTGGAAGGGCGACCGGGTCACCGCGTCGGTGGCGGCGGCCTCGGTCCTGGCCAAGGTCAGCCGGGACCGGATGATGCGGGACCTGCACGAACGTTATCCGCATTATGGCTTCGACCGGCACAAGGGATACGTGACCGATGAGCATGTCCGCGCCCTGGCCGAACACGGGCCCAGTCCGGCGCACAGGTACTCGTTCGTGAACGTGGGCCGCGCCGCGGGCTCCGCGGCGGCCCTGGCCGCCCTGGTGGCTTCGGAGCTGAGCCCGGCGGGTGCATCGCGTGAGAACGAGAGGAGAATGGACTCATGAGCGCGGAGGACCTTGAGAAGTACGAGGCGGAGATGGAGCTTCAGCTCTACCGCGAGTACCGCGACGTCGTCGGGTTGTTCACGCACGTGGTCGAGACCGAGCGCCGGTTCTACCTGACGAACGATGTCGAGCTGAACGTACGGTCAAGTGACAACGGTGAGGTCTTCTTCGAGGTTACGATGCGGGATGCGTGGGTGTGGGATATGTATCGCCCGGCCCGGTTCGTCAAGAACGTGCGCGTGGTCACCTTCAAAGACGTCAACATCGAGGAACTGGCCAAGGCTGACCTGGAAGTTCCAGAAGACAAGCCGGATTTCCCGGCGTAACTCCGCGGAGGGCACATGCTCGGGCTTCCTGACGGGGTAGCGGCCTGCCTGTTTGACATGGACGGCGTGGTGACACAGACCGCGGTGGTGCACGCGGCGGCGTGGAAGGAGATGTTCGACGAGTTCCTCCGTGCCCGCGCCACGAGCACCGGGACCGAGTTCGTCCCGTTTGACCCGCACGCTGACTATGGCGCCTTCGTCGATGGCAAGCCGAGGCTGGACGGCACCAGCGCGTTCCTGAAGTCGCGGGGCATCGAGCTGCCCGAGGGCAAGCCGGACGATCCGCCCGGCACGCCCACGGTGTACGGGCTGAGCAACCGGAAGAACGACCTGGTCCTGGCCAAGTTCGCCGCGGGCGGCGTGCAGGTGTACGAGGGTACGATCAGGTACATCAAGGCGGTCCGCGGCCGGGGAATCGCCACCGCGATCGTGTCGTCGAGCGCGAACACCAAGCAGGTGCTGGATTCCACCGGCTTTGCGGACCTGTTCGACGTCAGGGTGGACGGGCAGGTTGCGGCCGAACGCGGGCTGCGCGGCAAGCCGGCCCCGGACACGTTCCTGGCCGCGGCGCAGGAGCTCAACGTGCCGGCTAATCACGCGGCTGTGTTCGAGGACGCGCTGGCGGGCGTCGAGGCGGGCCGGGCCGGCGGCTTCGCCCTGGTGGTCGGCGTGGACCGGGTGGGCCAGGCGGAGCAGCTACGGGAGCACGGAGCGGACATCGTGGTCAAAGACCTCGCGGAGCTGCTGGACGACGACGGGCCATCGGACAAGGACAAGAACTAAGGACGCCCGATGATCAAGCAGTCCGCGTACGGGACGGAGCCCTGGCACCTCGTCGAGAAGCGGCTGGACCTGGATCTGCTGGCGCAGAGCGAATCGATCTTCGCGCTGTCGAACGGGCATATCGGGCTGCGCGGCAACCTGGACGAGGGTGACCCGCACGGGCTGCCCGGCAGCTACCTGAACTCGGTTTACGAGGTGCGGCCGCTGCCGTACGCCGAGGCGGGCTACGGCTTTCCCGACGACGGGCAGACCGCCATCAACGTCACCAACGGCAAGATCATCCGCCTGCTGGTCGACGACGAGCCGTTCGACATCAGGTACGGCACCCTGCATTCCCACGAACGAGTCCTGGATCTGCGCGCGGGCACCCTGACCAGGCAGGTGGACTGGTCCTCCCCGGCGGGGGCCAGGATCAAGGTGACCTCGGTGCGGATCGTGTCGCTGAGCCAGCGAGCCATCGCGGCGATCAGCTACACGGTCGAGCCGGTCGAGGGGACGCTGCGGCTGGTGCTGCAGTCCGAGCTGGTCGCCAACGAAGAGCTGCCGTCGGCGGGTAAGGACCCCCGGCTGTCCGCCATCTTGCAGTCTCCGCTGGTCGGTGAGGCGCACGAGTCGTACGACGGGACGCCGTCCCGCGCGCTGCTTGTGCACAAGACGCGCGTCAGCGGGCTGCGGATCGCGGCCGGGATGTCCCATGAGATATCCGGTCCGGCCAAGATGGCCTGCCGGACCGAGACCTTCCCCGATCTGGGCCGGGTCACGATGGCGGCTCAGGTGGCTCCGGGCGAGCAGCTGCACATCGTGAAGTACCTCGGCTACGGCTGGTCCAGCGGGCGGTCCCGGCCCGCGCTCATCGACCAGGTGGTCGGCGCGCTGGCCGCGGCCCACCTGACCGGCTGGGATGGCCTGCTGGCCGAGCAGCGGGACTACCTCGAGGGGTTCTGGGAAGGCGCCGACGTCGAGCTGGACGGCGACGCCGAGATCCAGCAGGCGGTGCGCTTCGGGCTGTTCCATATCCTGCAGGCCGGCGCCCGGGCGGAGTTCCGGCCGATCGCGGCCAAGGGGCTGACCGGGACCGGCTACGACGGGCACACGTTCTGGGACACCGAGTGCTTCGTGCTGCCGGTGCTCATGTATACCCATCCCGCCGCCGCGGCCGCCGCGCTCCGCTGGCGGCACATGGTGCTGCCGGAGGCCAAGCAGCACGCGACCGATCTCGGCCTGGCCGGGGCGGCGTTCCCGTGGCGGACGATCCGCGGCCAGGAATGCTCGGGCTACTGGCCCGCCGGGACGGCCGCGTTCCACATCAACGCGGACATCGCCGACGCCGTCACCCGCTACCTGGACGCCACCCAGGACTCCGCCTTCGAGGCCGAGGTCGGCCTGGAACTGCTGGTGGAGACCGCGCGGCTGTGGTGCTCGCTCGGCCAGCACGACGCCATGGGCCGGTTCAGGATCGAGGGCGTGACCGGGCCGGATGAGTACAGCGCGGTCAAGGACAACAACATCTACACCAACCTGATGGCGCAGCGGAACCTGGCCTGCGCCGCGGACCTGACGGTGCGGATGCCCGCCGAGGCGGAAAAGCTCGGCGTGAACACGGAGGAGGCTGCGGCCTGGCGTGACGCGGCGGCCGCGATGTATATCCCGTTCGACGAGCGCCTCGGCGTGCACCCGCAGCACGAGGGGTTCACCGACTACGCCCGCTGGGACTTCAAGAACACCCCCGAGGACCACTATCCGCTGCTGCTGCACTACCCGTACTTCCAGCTTTACCGCAAGCAGGTCGTCAAGCAGGCGGACCTGGTGCTGGCCATGTACATGCGGTCGGAGGCCTTCACCGCCGAGCAGAAGGCCCGCAACTTCGCCTACTACGAGCCGCTCACGGTGCGGGATTCCTCGCTGTCGGCCTGCACCCAGTCGGTGATGGCCGCCGAGGTGGGCCAGCTCGACCTGGCCCATGACTACCTGGCCGAGGCCGCGCTGATGGACCTGCGGGACGTGGAGCACAACACCTCGGACGGTGTGCACATGGCTTCGCTGGCCGGGGCGTGGATGGCACTGGTCGCGGGCTTCGGCGGGATGCGGGCCGGGACCGGCACGCTGTCGTTCAGCCCCCGCCTGCCCGGCGGTATCGCCGAGCTGAGGTTCCGGCTGCGTTACCGGGGCCGGCGGCTGAAGGTCACGATCAACTCGGAGCGAGCCAGGTACGAGCTGATCGAGGGTGACCCGCTGCCGCTGATGCACCACGGCAAGCCGTTCAGGCTCGGCCCCAAGTCCGCCGAGCACGCGATCCCGCCGGTGAAGGCCGGGCCCCGCCCGGAGCAGCCCCCGGGCCGCGCCCCGTACAGCCGGTCCGCCAGCTGACCGTTCCCCTCTGGCTGGTCACCCTCACTCGGGCCGAACGGACTGTGGCGCTACGGCCCAGCCAGCTCAAGCCCGCCCACCGCCTCCGTCGCTAGCCGCCTCCGTCGCTAGCCGCAGGTGCCCCCTGGAGGATTGAACCATCAGGCACTGACATTTCTGGTCCGGTTTCCCCCGGGCCGCTGAGCCCGCCCGGCCGCTCGACAGCCGCCGCGGCGGTCCGGCGGACCTGCCCCTGGTTCGGCGATCGTCGGAACCGGAGGTGATGGCGATGCGTGCCAAGGACAAGCTAGGCCGGTCTGGTGAGCAGGCGGCCGCCGAATACCTGGAGTCGTGCGGGCTGCGGATCCTGGACCGTAACTGGCGGTGTGCCGACGGCGAGATCGATATCGTGGCGGTCGAGCGTCAGGCGCTGGTGGTCTGTGAGGTCAAGTCCAGGACCGGAACCAGTTACGGCAGCCCGCTCGAGGCCGTCAGCCGGGCTAAGCGGGCCCGGCTGCGCCGGCTGGCGATCATGTGGCTGAACGCGCACGGGGTCCGGTTCGATCAGGTCAGGATCGACGTGGTCGGCCTGGTGTACGAGGGCACCGGCGGATTCACCATCGAGCACATCCGCGGGGTGGGTTAGCCATGGCGCTGGCCCGCACGCACTCGGTGGCGCTGATCGGGGTGACCGGTCAGGTGGTCGAGATCGAAGTGGATATCGCGAACGGCCTGGTCGGGATGATCCTGGTCGGCCTGCCCGATACCGCGCTGCGGGAGGCGCGGGACCGGATCCGCGCCGCGATCGTGAACAGCGGCGAGCAATGGCCGCAGCGCAAGATAACCGTCGGTCTCTCTCCGGCCAGCTTGCCCAAACGCGGCAGCTGGTTCGACCTGGCCATCGCCGTCGGCGTCCTCGCGGCAGCGGGCAAGGTGCCCAGGTCGGGGGTGGACGGGGTGATGTTCTTCGGCGAACTTGGCCTGGACGGACGACTCCGGCCGGTCCGCGGCGTGCTGCCCGCCGTGGCCGCTGCGGTGCAGGCTGGGTTCGGCCAGGTCATGGTGGCCGAGCCGAACGCCGCCGAGGCGGCGCTGGTGCCGGACGTGCGCGTCATCGCGGTCAGCAGCCTGACGGGGGCGGCGGACTGGCTTCGCGGCACGCCGGGCCTGCACGACGGATGGCCGGTGACCGAGCTGGTAGGGGGCCAGCTACCCCCGGCCGCCCGCGCCCTCGGTGCCAGGTCCTCCCGCGACGGCGCCGCGATGACCCCTGACCTGGCGGAGATGCTCGGGCAGTCGATGGCCAGACGGGCCGCTGAGGTATGCGCGGCGGGCGGCCATCATCTGTCGCTGCTCGGGCCGCCGGGCGCGGGCAAGACGATGCTGGCCGAGCGCATCCCGACCATCTTGCCGCGGCTGGACACCGCGGCGGCGCTCGAGGTCACCTCCATCCATTCGGTGGCGGGAACGTTGCCCCCGCAGGTCCCGCTGCTGACCGATCCGCCGTTCGTGGCTCCGCACCACACCGCGACCAAGGCGGCCATCGTCGGCGGCGGCAGCGGCATCATCCGGCCGGGGTCCGCGTCGCTGGCGCACCGCGGCGTGCTCTTCCTCGACGAGGCTCCCGAATTCAGCCGGGACGTGCTGGACGCGCTACGGCAGCCCCTCGAGGCGGGCGAGGTCGTGCTGGCCAGGTCAGGCGTCACGACCAGGTTCCCGGCCAGGTTTACCCTGGTCCTGGCGGCGAACCCGTGCCCGTGTGCGCGGGCGGCCGGGCTGGCCGAAGGCTGCCACTGCAGTCCAAGCATGCGCCGCCGGTACCTGGGACGGATCTCGGGTCCGCTGCTCGACCGCGTCGACGTGAAGATCGAGCTCGAACCGGTCGGCCGCAAGGAACTGCTGAACGACAGGAACTTCGCCGAGTCAAGCCAGACCGTGGCGCGGCGGGTGGTTCAGGCCAGGGAGCGCACCGCTCATCGGCTGCGAGGCACCCCGTGGCGTCTCAACGCCGAGGTCCCCGGTTCTGAGCTGCGCCGGACCTGGCCGCCGGCCCCTGGTTCGCTGCGCGTGGTGGAAAGGTCCCTAGAGCGGGGCCAGATCAGCGCGCGAGGGCTGGTCAAGGTCATCCGTGTCGCCTGGACCATCGCCGACCTGGCCGGCAAGCCGTGCCCCACCCAGGATGAATGCGCCATCGCTCTGGGCCTGTGGCTCGGGATCCGGCGGTGAGCCCGGTGACGTCGCGGGCCGTCGAGCTCGGGGAGCGCACGCTGGCGCGAGCTGCGTTCACCTACCTCGCCGAGCCCGCCGATCCCGCCCTTGGTGCCCTGCTCGGAATCTGCGAACCGGAGGAGATCCTCGCCGCGATCAAGGCGGACATGCTGCCCGGCACCGGCCCCGGCTGCGGTGACCGCCCGGCCAGCCGGGCCGCGCTCGAACTCGCCCTCGCCCGCTGGCGGATGCGCCTGCCCACACTGCCCGGCGACGCGGACCTCGCAGCCGCCTGCCGCGACGGCATCAGGCTGGTCTGCCCTGGCGACCCCGAATGGCCCAGCGAGCTGGACCAGCTCGGCCCGGCCCGCCCGTACGCGCTGTGGCTGCGCGGGTCGGCGGACCTGCGCCTGCGCTGCCGCCGTTCGGTGTCCATGGTGGGATCACGGGCCACGACCGGATACGGCGGGCATGTGGCCGGGGAGATCGCCGCCGACCTCAGCGAGCGGGGCTGGGCGGTCCTCTCGGGCGGGGCTTACGGCGTGGACGCCGCCGCGCACCGCGGTGCGCTGGCCACGAAAGGAATCACGATCGCGGTGCTGGCCTGCGGGGTCGACTTCCCCTATCCCGCAGGCCACGCGGAACTGTTCGCGGCTATCGCGGCTGATGGTCTGGTCGTCAGCGAATGGCCGCCAGGCCAGCATCCAGCCCGGATGCGGTTCCTGATCCGTAACCGGGTCATCGCCGCGCTGACCTGCGGCACCGTGATCGTGGAGGCGGGCGAGCGCAGCGGCGCGCTGAACACCGCCCGGCATGCGGCCGAGCTGGGCAAGCCGCTGATGGCCGTGCCCGGCCCGGTAACCTCTGCGCAGTCCGCGGGATGCCACCGGATCATCCGGGAATGGGGCGCCTGCTGCGTCACCTGCGCGGCCGACATCATCGAGATGCTCTCGCCGGTCGGCACGGCTGACGCACTACCGTCCGCCGGTGGTCCAGATCCGCACCCAGACCTGCGCCCGCACGAAGACCTGCGGGACGACCTCGATCCCGACAGCGTCCGGGTGCTCGACGCGCTGCCCGCGCGCGGCGGCGCCGGGACCTCGACGATCGCCGTTGACGCGGGTATAGAAATCGATACGGTGCTGCGCTGCCTCGGCGTACTGGCCGGGTACGGCTTCATCGAGCGCGGCGACGGCGGCTGGCGCCTGCGCCGGTCCACCTAACGCCGCTCGGCGCCGCCGCCCGCCCACGCGGTTAGGCGACCCGCGCCTCGTCCTCTACCTCCGTGTCGGGGTCAGCCTCGTCGTTGAGGTCAGCATCGTCGTCGAGCCCGAACTCGAGCTCCATGGTGCGCTCCTTGACCAGCTGATCCAGTCCGTAGCGCTCGACGTGCTCGGGGTCGGTGAGGCTGATCGTCCGGATGCCCTGCTTGGCTAGGCTTTCGTTGATTTCGGCCAGGTGGTCACGGACCAGCTGCTTCTCGGTGTCGGTCGTCTTGCCCTTGTGCGGCTTTCCGGCATGCTCCAGGGTCGCGTAGTCGATGCGGTCGCCGCGCGGGGTGCTGCTGGCCGGTGTCCTGGAGCTGCGCCGGGCGGGCCGAGCCGCGATGAGGAGCTCGCTCATCGGGTTTTCCGTGGCCAGCTTGTCGAAGACGTCGGCCTCCATGACGATTCGGCGCGGCTCGATGTCGTCGCGCAGGTACAGGTCCACCACCGCCACCCGCAGCCCGGCCTGCTCTATGGCCTCGGCTTCGTCGGTGAGTGCTTCAATCTCCACCGGGCCGTCGCCGAGTTCCGGGTGCTCGTGCACCACGATGCGGGCCAGGGCGTCGTCGTGCATGATGAGCTGGCCACTCAGGTCGCTAAACCGGACAGTCTTCTGACCCATTGCTCGATCCCTCTCTAGGCGCTGGTGCGAGCGCGTTCGGCGGCCCCGGCGCGATGCCGGAGACCCTCGTGGGTGAACGCATGATCACCCTGCCGCATCGATTCCATCATGTCAAACTTCAGTTCGATCGGCGTGTCGTGATGCGAAATTACTCGCGACCATGATGGCTGCGCCCTGTCTCGCATCCATCGGCCAGTCCCGGGTGCACACTGGGCACATGAGAGATCCCGGGAAGCCCGTGAACGCCGGGAACCCTGCGGATGCCGGCGAACCTGCGGATGCCGGTAACCCCCTGCCGCCTGCGCTGGCGGCGGCGCTTACCGGTTTCGAGCGTTACCTGCGGGCTGAGCGCTCGCTGTCACCGCACACGGTCCGCGCCTACATCGGCGACGTCACCTCGCTGCTCGAGCACGCCTGGCGTGACGGGGTGCAGACCCCGGACGGCTTGGACCTGGCCCAGCTGCGCAGCTGGCTGGCGGTTCAGCACGAGTCGGGCGCGGCGCGCGCCACGCTGGCCAGGCGCGGCGCGGCGGCCCGGACGTTCACGGCCTTCGCGCATCGCCGCGGCTGGCTGGCGACCGACCCGGGGCCACGTCTGGGAACCCTGAAGACCCGCCGCACCCTCCCGCACGTCCTGCGCCAGGACGAGATGGAAGCCGTCCTGGATGCCGCCGGACGCCGGGCCGCGGCCGCTAACCTCCCCAGCGCCGAGGCCGGGGCCACCGGTACGGAAGCGGAACAGCCGATCGCGGCCGCGGTGGCCTTGCGTGACTCCGCGGTGCTTGAACTGTTCTATGCCACCGGCATCAGGGTCAGCGAGCTGTGCGGACTTGATGCGGGCAGCCTGGACCAGGGTCGGCGGACTGTCCGGGTCCGGGGTAAGGGTGACAAGGAACGGACCGTCCCGGTCGGGGTGCCCGCGCTCCGCGCGGTAACCCGCTGGCTGGCCGCGGGCCGCCCCGTCCTTGAGGCTGGGTCGAGCGGCCTGGCCCTGTTTCTCGGCGTCCGCGGCGGCCGCCTGGACCCGCGTACCGCCCGCCGCATCGTGCACGAGCGCCTGCGCGAGACCGGGACCGTCCGGGACACCGGTCCGCACGGCCTACGCCACAGCGCGGCTACCCACCTGCTCGAAGGCGGCGCCGACCTGCGCAGTGTCCAGGAAATCCTGGGTCACTCCTCGCCCGCGACCACCCAGATATACACCCACGTGTCGATCGAGCGACTCAAGTCCAGCTACCGCCAGGCTCATCCCCGGGCCTAGCACCCGCCCCACCGCCACTGTCCGGGCGACAGGGAACGTCAAGTATCCTTGATGACGTTCGCTGTAGCCGTATCGATCAGGTGCGCGCTCGGCGGGCTAAATCGCGTGCCCGTTTGCTCTCCGGAGCGAGGAGATCGCTAGAGCGAGAAGATCGCCCCAGCGAGCCTCACCGCTTACCGGCGGGACGCGCCGCTCGGTCCGCCGGCCGTCAGGCCGGCCGCAGGCGCGTCATGTCACGGGCACCAGGAAGCAACCGAGCAGCGTCGCGGCAGCACAATGCGCGCGGCGCACGAAGGAAAGGGGCCGGGCCCGTGGCTCAGGTCGTCAGCATGAAGCAGCTTCTGGAGAGCGGTGTCCACTTCGGTCACCAGACCAGGCGCTGGAACCCGAAGATGAAGCGCTACATCTTCACCGAACGCAACGGTATCTACATTATCGACCTGCAGCAGTCGCTCGCCTACATCGACCGCGCGTACGAGTTCATCAGGGAGACCGTCGCTCACGGCGGGACCATCTTGTACGTCGGGACGAAGAAGCAGGCGCAGGAGGCGATCGCCGAGCAGGCGCGCCGGGTCGGGATGCCGTTCGTGAACCAGCGCTGGCTGGGTGGCATGCTCACCAACTTCTCCACCGTGTACAAGCGGCTGCAGCGGCTCAAGGAGCTCGAGGAGATCGACTTCAACGACGTCGCCGCCTCCGGCATGACCAAGAAGGAGCTCCTGCACCTGCGCCGCGAGCACGACAAGCTGGACCGGACGCTGGGCGGGATCAGGGACATGGCCCGGGTACCGAGCGCGATCTGGGTGGTGGACACCAAGAAGGAGCACATCGCCATCAACGAGGCCCGCAAGCTGGGCATCCCGGTGGTCGCGATCCTCGACACCAACTGCGACCCGGACGAGGTCAACTTCCCGATCCCGGGGAACGACGACGCGATCCGCAGCGTTGCCCTGCTCACCAGGGTGGTGGCGGACGCGGTCGCGGAGGGCCTGATCGCCCGGGCCGGCGCGGCCGGCGGTGACGAGAAGCCCGCGGGCAGTGTGCCCGGCGCCGAGGAGCCGCTGGCCGAGTGGGAGCGTGAGCTGCTCACTGGTTCCCAGCAAGCACCCGCGCAAGCACCGACGGGCGAGACGGGCGAGACGGGCGTGGTGCGGCCCGCTGACACGTCGCTCGTCGAGGCGGCCGCGGCCGAGGGAGCTGCCGACCTCGAGATCAGCGCTGAATCCCCGATTACCAGCGAAGTCGCCGCCGAGGCCGACGAAGCGGACGACCAGGAGGCCATCGCCGAGGAAGCCGACGCCCAGGCCGAGCAGGCCGAGCAGGCCGCGCAGGCCGAGCAGGCGACGGGCACCGACGAAGTATCTGAGTGAAAGACAGAGGACATGGCGAATTCTTCCGCCGCTGACGTGAAGCGGCTGCGTGAGCAGACCGGCGCCGGCATGATGGACTGCAAGAACGCGCTCGGGGAGGCCAACGGCGACCTCGAGGCCGCGGTCGAGCTGCTCCGTCTCAAGGGTGCCAAGGACGTGAACAAGCGGGCCACCCGGACCGCGGCGAACGGCCTGGTGACCGCCGAGCTCGACGGCAGCACGGCGGGCGCGCTGGTCGAGCTGAACTGCGAGACCGACTTCGTGGCCAAGACGCCTCAGTTCCAGCAGGTGGCCGCCAACATCGCCAAGACCGCGGTGCGGGCAGGAGCCGGCGACCGGCTGACGCTGCTGACCGCGGAGGCCAAGCCGGGCACCACCGTCGAGAAGCTCATCGAAGAGGCCGGCGCGAGCTTGAAGGAGAAGCTGGAGCTCGGCCGGGTCGCTCGTTTCGAGGGCGGCTACGTGGCGAGCTACCTGCACCGCAGCGACGCGGCCCTGCCGCCGACCCTCGGCGTCCTGGTCCAGCTGGACCAGGACAACGCCGAAGTCGCCAGGGACGTCGCCCAGCAGGTCGCGGCGATGCGCCCGCAGTACGTCGTCCGCGACGACGTGCCCGCGGACGTGGTGGAGAAGGAGCGCCGGATCGCCGAGCAGATCACCCGCGACGAGGGCAAGCCGGAGCAGGCCATCGGAAAGATCGTCGAAGGCAGGCTGAACGCCTACTTCAAGGACGTGGTGCTCACCGAGCAGGCGTTCGTGAAGGACCCCAAGACCACGATCAAGCAGGTCCTGGCCCAAAACGGCGTCAGCGTCACCGCCTTCGCCAGGTTCCAGGTCGGCCAGGCCTAATGCCGGAGTCCGGGACGCCGGACTCCGGCGCTGCGGGGGTCCTCCACCCGAGCTGGCGGCGGGTGGTGCTGAAGCTGTCCGGCGGGCTGTTCGCGGGGTCTGAACCGCTGGGCATCTCGCCGGACGTGGTGGCGCACCTGGCGGCGGAGATCATCGCCGCCGTGAAGGACGGGGTCCAGGTCGCCGCGGTGGTCGGCGGCGGCAACATGTTCCGCGGCGCGGCCCTGGCCGAACGGGGGATTGACCGGGCCCGCGCCGATTACATGGGCATGCTCAGTACGGTCATTAACTGCCTGGCCCTGCAGGATGTGCTGGAAAAGCTCGGCGTCGAAACCCGGGTCCAGACGGCCATCACGATGGGCCAGGTCGCGGAGCCGTATATCCCGCGCCGGGCCATCAGGCACCTGGAAAAGGGCCGGGTGGTGATCTTCGGGGCCGGCCTCGGCGCGCCGTTTTTCTCGACCGACACCGCCGCCGTCCAGCGGGCGCTTGAGATCGGCGCCGACGCGGTCCTCAAGGGCACCAAGGTGGACGGCGTGTACGACGCGGACCCGCACACGACGCCGGACGCGATCCGTTTCGAGCGGCTGGATTACGGCGAGTTCCTCGCCCGCGAGCTGAAGGTGATGGACAGCACGGCGGTGAGCCTGTGCCTGGACAACGGCCTGCCGATCGTGGTGTTCGCCCTGATGGGCGAGGGGAACGTGGCCCGGGCCATCCGCGGTGAGAAGGTCGGTACGCTGATCTGCCGCCAAGACGCCAAGACCCCATAACGGAGCCGGACAATGATCGATGACACCCTCTTCGAGGCCGAGGAGAAGATGGACAAGGCGGTCACGGTCGCCAGGGAAGACTTCAGCATCATCCGTACCGGCCGCGCGCATCCTTCCATGTTCAACAAGGTCACGGTCGAGTACTACGGCTCGCAGACCCCGGTGAACCAGCTGGCCTCGTTCCACGTCCCCGAGCCGCGGATGGTGGTCATCCAGCCGTTCGACAAGGGCTCGCTGGGCGCCATCGAGCGGGCCATCAGGAACAGCGACCTGGGCGTGAACCCGGCGAACGACGGCACGATCATCAGGATCGTGCTGCCGGAGCTGACCCAGGAGCGCAGGCGCGAGTACATCAAGACCGCGCGGTCCAAGGCCGAAGACGGCCGGGTCGCGATCAGGAACATCAGGCGCCACGCCAAGGACACCCTGAACAAGATGATCAAGTCCGGGGACGCGCCCGAGGACGATGTGCACCGGGCCGAGCGGGAGCTCGACGAGCTCACCCACACCTATGAGGCGCAGGTCGACGAGTTGCTCAAGCACAAGGAAGCCGAGCTCCTCGAGGTCTAATTGGACATCGACCCAGCCGTACCGCAGCTAAGTCCCCCGCCAGTACGAGCCGGGCGCAATCTCCCTGTCGCGATCGGCGTCGGGGCGGCCCTCGGCGGCCTGGTCATCCTCACGCTGCTGACCGTCAAGGCGACGTTCCTGCTGTACGTGGGCGTCGCCCTGGCCATCGCCCTGTCCGAGCTGGCCGCGGCGCTGGCCAAGCGCGATATCAACATCCCGGTGATCCCGGTGGCGGCGGGCGGAGCGGCCACCTTGACCTGCATGTACTGGCTAGGTCCCCGGGATGCGCTGGCGGCGCTCGCGCTGACCGTGATCGCCATCTTCGCCTGGCGGCTGCCCGGCGGCCCGTCCGGCTACGTCAAGGACGTCACGGCGGGCATCTTCGCCACGATCTACATACCGTTCCTGGCCTCGTTCGTGGTCGCCATGCTGATGCCCGCCGACGGCCCGCGCCGGGTGCTGACCTTCGTGATCCTGACGGTCTGCAGCGACATCGGCGGCTTCGCCGCCGGGATCACGCTCGGCCGCGGCGGCCGTCACCTGATGGCCCCGGCCATCAGCCCGAAGAAGACGTGGGAAGGCTTCGCGGGCTCGGTCGTGGCCTGCCTGATCGGCGGGGCGCTATGCCTGCCGCTGCTGCTGCACGGCCACGCTTGGCAGGGGCTGCTCACCGGCGCGGCCGCGGTGCTCGCGGCGATCCTCGGTGACCTGGTCGAATCCATGATCAAGCGGGACCTGGACATCAAGGACATGGGCTCGCTGCTGCCCGGCCACGGCGGCGTCCTGGAACGGCTCGACTCCCTGCTGGCCGTCGCCCCGGTGGTCTGGCTCATGCTGGTGATCTTCGTCCGCTAGGACGGCCCGACGACCCAGCTCTTTCCCTGCGCGGCGAGCCTGGTGACCAGGCTGGCGGAGCCGCGTTCCCTGGCCAGCTGCCGGTCTCGTTCGGAGATCGGGACGATCCACAGCCAGCGGACCGGATCCCCGCCGAAGGTGAAACCCGACAGGTCCGGTGGCTCGGGCCCGGGCAGCGCGCCGGGGGAGTCGAGCAGCAAGACGGACCCGTAAACTTCGCCGCCGCCGAGCGGGAACGTCGAAGGCTCGTGGTACCAGCGCACGCTGTGGCCGGGCCCGAACCAGGTGACGGCCCGCCAGGGGTAGGTCGCGAGCCATAGGAACACCCGCGCGACCTGCGCCGGCGGCAGCGTGGTGGCGATCGCGAGCTCGATCCTGGCGTATCCGCTCGGGTCGTCAAGCACCTGTTCCACCACGGGCATCCGCTGGCAGCTCATGCCCACCGTGGACAGCACCGTGTACGGGCGGCGGGGACTTGACGGCCGTTCGGTCACTCCGGTGAGCGGCTGGTTGCCGGCCGAGGCGTCCCAGTAGTGCCCGCCCGGCCCGAGCCGGGGCAGCAGGTGGCCGAGCAGCGCCTGCTGGAACTGGGCCCAGCCGGTGGCCGAACCCCGCCAGCGCCAGTAAGCCCGGGACCGTTCCAGCCGGGGTGCGAGCCCTTCCATGGCGTCGTCGAGCGACCAGCCGAACGGCGTCTGGCCGATCACGTCACTGCTGTAGCCGGGCATGCCGCGGTCCATGTCCGACCAGCCCGCGATGACGGCGATCGGCCGCCCGTGCTCGAAGATCGCGACCCCGTCGCCTTCTTCGAACCACAGCGCTTCCAGCGTTTCGGCCTGCAGCGGCGCCCGGCCGCCCGGATGCTTGGTCCGCCCGGCGGGCATCAGCGGCGCGCGGCCGGCCTCGAGCCTGGCCTGGTCGGTAGCCGGCGGCGCGGGCCGGTGGTTGGCGATCCAGGTGGCGGAGATCGCGGCGGTGTCGTCGTGCAGGTAAGCGGCCGTGGTGAGACCGTCGTATTCGACCGTGACCTTGCGGCTGCCGTAGGGGCTGACACTTTCGAGCAGCGTGACCGACGGCCGCGGGTGGACGGGCTCGCTGGCTTCCGGATGCGACATGGCCATGGACGAAATGTACTGACTTACCCACGGGAGCCCCAAACTCCGCACCCGCCGCAGCGCCCGAAGCGGCACCATATCCTGGTAAGGCAAGGTCAAATCTTTTTATCCGAACGGACTCGCGTGTCACTTCCCCGTCATCCTGCTCCTGATCCCGTGGTTTCCGCCGAACCACCCGATCCGGTGAAGGTCACCCTGTCCCGCCGCCGCCCGACCGGAAAGCCCCCGCGCCACCTGGCTGACCTGGCGCTGGCCGAGCGACGTGCCGCGGTGGCCGAACTCGGCGAGCCGCCGTTCCGGGCCAGCCAGCTGTCCCGGCACTTTTTCGGCCGGTACACCGACCAGGCCGACGAGATGAGCGACCTGCCGCGGGCGTCCCGCGACGCGCTCACGCACGCCCTGCTGCCGCCGCTGCTGACCGCCGAGCGCGAGCTGGTCTGCGACGACGGGTCTACCCGCAAGACCCTGTGGCGTACGTTCGACGGCGCGCTGGTGGAATCGGTGCTGATGCGCTACCCGGAGCGGGTCACGATGTGCGTGTCGTCGCAGGCGGGCTGCGGGATGGGGTGCCCGTTCTGCGCGACCGGCCAGGCCGGGCTGACCCGTAACCTGTCCGCGGCCGAGATCGTAGGGCAAGTGGTGGCGGGCGCGCGGCTGCTCGCGGCCGGCCAGGTACCGGGCGGGCCAGGCCGGGTCTCCAATGTGGTGTTCATGGGCATGGGCGAACCGCTGGCTAACTACGCCAGCGTGCTGGCGGCCGTCCGCCGGCTGACAGATCCGGTTCCTGAGGGCATGGGGATCTCGCAGCGCTCGGTCACCGTCTCCACCGTGGGCATGGTCCCGGCCATCACCCGGCTCGCCGCTGAGGGCCTGTCGGTGACCCTGGCCGTGTCCCTGCACGCCCCGGACGACGAGCTGCGGGACACGCTGGTACCGGTGAACCGGCGGTGGAAGGTGGCCGAGGTGCTGGCCGCCGCGCGGGATTACACCGCGGCCACCGGCCGCCGCTTCTCGATCGAGTACGCCCTGATCAAAGACATCAACGACCAGGCCTGGCGAGCGGACCTGCTGGGCTCGCTGCTGGCGGGCCAGCTGGCGCACGTCAACCTGATCCCGCTCAACCCGACGCCAGGTTCGAAGTGGACCGCGTCCCGCCCCGCCGACCAGCGCGAGTTCGTCCGCCGCCTGGAGGCCCACGGGGTGCCGGTCACGGTGCGGGACACCCGCGGCCGTGAGATCGACGGCGCCTGCGGCCAGCTCGCCGCCTCGGCCCGCCCGTGACCCGGCCAGCCTGGCTCGGCCAGCTGCGCTGGCGCGTGGCGCACTGGGGGTGGGAAGCGGCGCAGCGGGCCGGGGCGGTGACGGCGGACACTCCGGCCGGACGCCGGTTCGCCGCGTTTGGCCCGGGGTCGAGGGCGGCCTTCCCGCCCGGCTCTGTGTTCGGCGAGGGCTCGATCGCGATCGGGGCGGACACCCTCATCGGCGCGTTCGTCACCATGTCGGCCGGGATGGTGCCCGGGCAGGATCTCGGCCCGCTGCCGGTGCTCCGGATCGGGGACCGCTGCGTGATCGGCCGGGGCAGCCACATCGTCGCGCATCATTCGCTGGTGATCGAGGACGACGTGTTCACCGGCCCGTACGTCTACATCACCGACCAGAACCACGAGTACGCCGACCCCGATGTCCCGATCGGCCGGCAGATGCCGCGTAACGCCGCCGTCCGGATCGGCTCAGGCAGCTGGCTGGGCGCCGGCGCGGTCGTGCTGCCGGGCGCGTCCATCGGCCGCAACGTGGTGATCGCGGCGGGCTCGGTGGTGCGTGGCACCGTGCCCGACCAGTCCGTAGCGGCCGGCGTCCCGGCCCGGGTCGTCCGGCGCTACCAGCCCGGCGCCGGCTGGTCCGCCTCACCCGTCCCCGATTACCTCGCCGTCCCCGATTACCTCGCCGTCACCGATTACCTCGCCGCCCCCTACCGTCCCGCCGTCGCTCACCGCGCCTCCGTCGCCGATGGCGTCGATGGCGTCGATGGCGTCCCGCAATCGTCCGATCCGCTGCGCTAGCCGGGCCGTGGTCCGCTCTGTCTCCGCGTCCCCGGTCACGGCAGGAAGCCCGCGCAGCATGGCTACGGTTTCCTCGACGTCCTGCAGCCGCCCGGACACCTGATCGAGCAGCGGCCGCTCGTCCGGCGCCCCGGTCGCCTCGCCCACCTGGTGACGCTTAAGGTACAGGTCGACGAAGACCGAGACTTTCGACTTGAGCACCCAGGGATCGAACGGCTTGGCCAGGTAGTCGACCGCTCCGGCGGCGTAGCCGCGGAACGCCTGTTCCGGCGGCCCGATCGCGGCGGTCAGGAAGATGATCGGCACGTCGCGCAGCCTGGCGTGCTGCTTGATCCGCGCGGCCGTCTCGAAGCCGTCCATGCCCGGCATGACGATGTCGAGCAGGACGACCGCGAATTCCTCGGTGAGCAGGGCCTGCAGTGCCTGCTCGCCGGACCGGACGGGCACCAGGATCTGGTTCAGCGAGGACAAGATCGCGTCCAGCGCGACCAGGTTCTCCGCCCGGTCGTCCACCAGAAGGATTCGGGCCTGCCGTGACACTGGCTCACTTCTCTCTCGCTGCCCACAGAGCTACAACCCGCCCCCCGGCTGGCATAACGCCATCGTCTCACGTCCTGACCTGGCAGTCTTCCCCTTCCCGGGCGCCCGTCATCCACCCCCCTCTGTGCTCCGGCCGGCTCGCGGGCCGGTCATCTTCGGCGTGAAGGCCTCCCCTCGCAGGGCGCGTTCGACCAGGCTGACCGCACGGGCGGTGGCGGCGAGTCTGGCCCCCTCCTTGCGGTAGGCGGCGAGCACGGTATCGATGGCGTGCGGCGGCAGCGCCCCGGCGAGCTCGGTCCTGGCCGTGCGGTACCCCTGGCGCGCGCCCTCGACGCACGCCTTGGAGTGATACCTGGCCAAGGTGGCCAGTGCCACCGGATAACGTCGCAGGACGCCGTGCAGCCGGAAGTCAGGCGGCACGACCTCGAGCAGCCAGCCGACGGCGGTGGACTCGAAATCCTCACTGCCTGGCGGGTGCACTCCGGCCGGCCACCCTGGCGGCGTATACGTGGCCATGCGGCCATCATACCCGGTAGTCGAACTTGTATTCTATCACTGCGGCAAGATAGGCTCTGTCCGCGGCCGGTGGCCCTGACCCGCCGGCTCGTAGTCCGTGCGGGTCAGAAGGTGGAGGCGGATGCGGCTCACATTCGTCGTCGGGACCGGCCGCCGCGGATCGACCATGGTGTCGGCGATCCTGCGGGAGCACCCGGACGTGCTGAGCATGAGCGAGTTCTTCGGCACCCTGCGCACCGCGGCGCGCGGCGGCCCGTTCCTCGGCGGCCCGTTCCTCGGCGGAGCTGTACGACACGCTCGCTGAGCAGGTCCCGGCCTGGCCGCGCCGCCCCGTCGCCCCGCGCAGTGCGAGGCGTTCTTCGCGTACCTGGCCGGGCTGCTCGGACGGCCGGTGGTGGTGGAAAGGTCCGCCGCGTCGCTGAACATGGTTGGTGCCCTGCGCGGGCAGTTTCCCGCTGCCCGGTTCGTCCACCTGTACCGCGACGGGCCTGATTGCGCGCTGTCGATGAGCCGTCATCCGGTGTTCC
>Ga0209839_10000412_pt1 | contig 21950 bp, 21 predicted proteins | sample OrgsoiDNA2013050_FD_185800 | JGI IMG/M metagenome (GOLD analysis project Ga0209839, IMG submission 185800) | Permafrost soil microbial communities from the Arctic, to analyse light accelerated degradation of dissolved organic matter (DOM) -... | ecosystem: Environmental > Terrestrial > Soil >... | reverse complement strand
CCGAACGCAAGCAACGCGAACGGACGACAAAACGCCTCATCGCGCAACTCGAGAAGCTTGGGCACTCCGTCGCGCTCCAAACGTCAACAGCCGAGCCGGCGGTCGCACCCTGAACGTATTTTCCTAAGAGAACTCCGAGGAGGCGCCGGGCGGGCAGGGGAGCCAGGAAGACCGACGGGCCGACCCAGACCGACTCCCTGACCGACGTAGTCGGTCAGGGTTGCACGAGCACGAGTCCGGTGAGGGAACGGGAGCCGCCCGTGAGGGGTCACGGTCAAGCGGACACCCGGCGAACGCGGGGTAGCCATCGGACGCGAGGTCCCGGGTTGTCCGGGCCGGTCACTCTGGGTGCCCTCCGCGCACGGCGCTACGATCCGCCGCCCGTGGATTACCCTGTCGAGAGCTTCACAGCGTCTGAGCGTGAGCGCCTGAGCGCTCATTTCACGAACCTCGACCGCCCCGTGTTCGCGCTGGTCAACCTGCCGGAGACGGTCAAGGGAGCGCTGTTCGCTCGCTACTCGCGCTATCCCGGCACCTTGCGGCGGCTGTTCCTGGACGAGTTCGCCGACGATCTCGCGTCGCTCGGTTCGTCCGCGCGCTGGGACTCGCGCGAGGGAGATCGCGCCGCGAACCTGTACGAGCGGGTCTTCCTCGGCTATGGCGATGACTCGGTGGCCCAGCTCGGGGGCGCGCACGTGGCCTGCGAGTGGGTCTCGAACGTGCTCACGAAGCTCCTCCAGCGTCCCCGCCTGGGTGCATACCTCGAGCAGTCGACCCGGTACATCGCCTATGACGCCCCGGTGCCGGATCCGCCAGGCGGGTACCGCTACTACCGGGACCCCGAGCTGGGCCCACGGTACGTCGAGGCGATGGACGAGCTGTTCTCGATCTACTCGGCCGCCCTCCCCGCCGTCGCCGCCTGGGCCGAGCGCGAGTATCCGCGCGCCGGCGATGAGGCCCCGGCGGCGCATGCCCGAGCGATCCAGGCCAAGGCGCTCGACCTGCTGCGCGGCCTGCTGCCGGCGAGCTCGCTCTCCCACATGGGCATCTTCGCCACCGGCCAGACCTACGAGCACCTGATCATGCACCTGCTCGCCCATCCGCTGCCCGAGGCGTGCAGCTACGGCCGCATGATCCTCGAGGAGATCAAGGCCGTGATGCCCAGCTTCGTCGCCCGCGTCGAGCGGCCCGAGCGCGGCGGCGCGTGGATCGGCTACCTCGAGCGCCGGGCGCAGGCCGGCGAGCGCTGGGCGGAGCGGCTCGACGTGCGCGCCGACGCCACCCCGGGACCGTCGGTGACGCTGCTGCGCAGCGAGGGCGACGAGGAGGATCTACTGGCCGCGCTGCTGTTCGAGTCCGCGGGCTGCCCGGAGACCGCGATCCGGGGCGCCGTCGGCGCGCTGGACGCCGACGACCGGGCGACCGTCCTGGCGGAACTGGTCGGCGACCGGGCCAACCGGCGCTACCGGCCCGGCCGCGGCTTCGAGGCGCTGCGCTACCGGTTCGAGATCGTGTCAGACTACGGCGCCTTCCGGGACCTCCAGCGCCACCGGATGCTGACCGTCCAGTGGCAGTCGCTGACCCCCGATCTGGGGGCCGGGGTGCCCGAGCAGGTCGAGCTCGCCGGCTGTGGCGGCGAGTACCGGCGGGCGCTCGAGATCTCACGGCAGGAGTACGAGCGCCTCGCCCAGGAGGGCCTGCTTCAGGCCGCGCCGTACGCGCTCTGTCTCGGCTACCGCATCCGCTACGTGCTCGATCTCAACGCCCGCGAGGCGATGCAGCTAATCGAGCTCCGCTCAGGGCGCGAGGGACACCCCAGCTACCGCGCCGTCGCCCACGAGATGCACGCCCAGATCGCGTCCGTTCACCCGGCCGTGGCCGAGGCCATGACGCACGTGGACCGGGACGCAGAGCCTCGTCTGGAGCGGATCCTGTCAGAGATCCGCACCCACGCTCGCGCGATCGCGGGCCCGTAGCCCCCGCCGGCCGCCGGCTCATCCCCCCATCTCCGGCCGGCGCAGCTGACACACCGACTGGACATGACAGCGGCCGGGAGTAAGCTCAGCCGCGAGTCTTCATGGACTTCGCGTACGGGGTACTGGCTGGGATCGGTCTCACGGCGATCGCCATGTGGGGATGGCGGTGCGTCCAGGCGACGTCGCGCTCCCGCAGACCGCAGGCGAGCGGGATGCAGTCCGCGCTCCACGCGGCCACGTCGACGCTTCCTCATCTGCGCCGCGGACTGGAGGCGAGGAGCGCCGAACGGGCGCTGCCGCATCTCCGGGCGCTGACGGGTGCTGTCGCGGTGGCGCTGGCCGACCGCTGGTCGGTGCTGGCGATCGACGGTGAGGGTCGGGAACAGGTCCGGCCGGGCGATCTGCTGTCGAAACTGCTCGCGCGGACACCGGACGACCGAGTGCACATCGAGCCGCGGCTGGTCTCGTCGGACCCCGAGTGCCCGCTGCGCGCCGCGGTGCTCGTGCCACTGCTCGTACGGGAGAGACGGGTGGGCACGTTGATCGTGTTCTATCGCCAGGTGGGGCGGCCGCGCGGCGAGGAGGTCCGGGTCGTCCACGAGGCGGCGGCCCTGGTCTCTGCGCAGATCGCGCTGTCCGTCCTCGATGAGCAGGAGGAGCGGCTCGCGCAGGCGGAGCTGAGGGCCCTTCGAGCGCAGATCTCGCCCCACTTCATCTACAACGCCCTCGCCGCGGTGGCCGGCGACATCCACTCCCGGCCCGAGGAGGCGCGTGAGCTGCTGAGCGACTTCGCCGAGTTCACGCGCTACCTGTTCCGCGATGGCCGCCCGTACGTGACCCTGGCCGACGAGCTCGAGCACGTGGACCGCTACCTGCGGCTCGAACAGGCCCGTTTCCGCGACGGCCTGCACGTGACCGTGGACGTGGCGCCGGAGGCGCTGCCGGCGATCGTCCCCGCCCTCTCGGTTCAGCCCCTGGTCGAGAACGCCGTCCGGCACGGGATCGAGCGCCGCGCCGGCGACGGGCGGATCCGGATCGTCGGCCGCGTGATCGGGCCCGACGTGGAGCTGCGCGTGAGCGACGACGGCTCGGGGATCGAGCCCGCCCGGCTCGCCGCCGTGCTCGCCGGCGCCGGGGGCGGCATCGGCCTGGCCAACGTCGATGGCCGTCTGCGAGCCACCTTCGGGGAGCAGTACGCACTGCGAATCGAGTCGCGTGCCGACGAGGGCACCACCGCGGTGATGACGGTCCCCTGCCTCCAGGCCGGCGCCGAGGCGGCGTGAACCGCGGCGGCCTGACGATCCTGGCCGTGGACGACGAGCACAGCCAGCTCGAGGACCTGGCCCGGCTGTTGCGCAGCTTCCCTTCCGTGTACGAGGTGGAGTGCGCCTGCGATGGACGCGACGCGCTGGTGAAGGCGACGCACGAGCGGTACGACGCGATCTTCCTCGACGTGCGGATGCCCGATCTCGACGGCGTCGCGATCGGGCGTGTGCTGCGTCGCTTTGCCGCTGCCCCGGAGCTCGTGTTCGTCAGCGCTTACGACACCGCCGCGGTCGACGCGTTCGAGCTGCACGCGCTGGACTATCTGCGCAAGCCGGTCAGCCGGCGCCGCGTGGAGGAGGCGATCGATCGCGTCATGGTCGCGGTCGAGGGACGAGAGGCGCAGGCCGCGCCGACCAGGGCGCCCGCGCCCTCGCGCGCGGCCGAGAACGCGGACGTGGTGGCGGTCGCGAACATTCGCGGAGGCGGAACGCGCCTGGTGGCGCGCGGTTCGATCCTGTTCGCCCAGTCGAACGGCGACTACGTCCGGATCGTGACGGGGGACGGCCGTTACCTGCTTCGCAGCACGCTGGCCGAGCTCGAGGATCGCTGGTCCCAGTTCGGCTTTGTCCGCGTTCACCGCCAGTACGTCGCCAACGCGCGGACCGCGGTCGAGGTGCGGCCGCTGCTCGGTGGAACGGCCGAGCTCGTGTTCGGCGACGGCCAGGCGATCCCGATCGCGCGGCGACACGTCGCCGGTCTGAGGCGCACGCTCGGCGTCTGAGGCTTACACCCCGATCGCCTGCGGAAACCGGAAGTGGCGCTGTGGATCCACCCGGCGCTGGACGGCCACCAGGCGAGAGTAGTTGGAGCCGTAATAGGCCCGCTGCCAGTTGCTCAGCTCGGCATCGATGTAGTTCTGATACGCCTGGCCGGAGACGAACGGACGCATCGAGGCATGGGTCGCGCGCAGCCACGCCGCCCCGCCACCGTACGTGAGGTACTGCATCGCGCACAGCGTGTTGCGGTGCACGAACGCCGTCGCACCCGGAGCGACCCGGTTGATCGCCCCGCCGTAGCTGTCGAACAGGATCGCCGCCGATCCCGGCTGGCGCTGCCGGGCCTCGATCGCGGTCAGGAGCGTCGCGCGGCCGCGACCCGAGAGCGCTCGCGCGAGGTAGTCGGACTTGGCGCGGAAGCTGGCCCGCTCCAGCTTGCCGCCCGCACGCGTCCCCTCGGTGTGGCAGGACGCGACGCTCTCGTGGAGGCATCCGGCCCAGCGCATCTGCAGAGGAGCGTATGCCTGGTCACCCGTCGATGCGCTCGCACCAGCGACGGAGGTGATCGGTGCGAGCAGGCGCGCCAAGTCCGACGACGGGCCCAGGTACTGCCCCGTCACCTTCACCGCCGGGGTGCCGCCGCCCGCCTCGAGGTGGAAGATCGAGGTCAGCTCGTCGCGCGCGTGCGGGGCCCACTCCAGCCACGCCTCCAGCGCGTCGGAGGCCGATGACCACGGCCACTGGAGGAAGAACCACGCCGCCGAGCGTGGCAGTGGGTGCACGCTGAAGGTGAACTGAGTCACGACGCCGAAGTTGCCGCCTCCGCCCCCGCGGAGCGCCCAGAGCAGGTCGCGGTCGGTCCGCCGGTCGACGGTGCGCACGCGCCCGTCGGCGGTGACAATCTGAGCGGACACGAGGTTGTCGGAGGTCAGGCCGAAGCGACGGGCGGCGAGTCCCATCCCCCCGCCGAGCGTCACACCGGCGATCCCGACCGACGGGCACGAGCCGCCGGGCACCGTGGCCCCGCGATGGGCGAGCCCGACGTACATGTCGATCAGCTGCGCCCCGGCTCCGATCGTGGCTGTCCCCTGGCGGCGGTCGACGCTGAGCCCGCGCATGAAGCTCAGATCCAGGACCACGCCTCCGGGCACGGTCGAGTAGCCGGCGTAGCTGTGGCCACCGGAGCGGGCAACCAGGCGCACCCCGTGGGCGACCGCCCAGCGGACCGCGCCGCGAACATCGAGGGCGTCGAGGGGAAAGGCCACGGCGCTGGGGCGAACCCAGTCGAAGCGCTCGTTATAGACATGGGATGCGTTCGCGAAGCCTCTCGTGCGAGGCGTCATCACTGGACCGCGCATCGCCTGCGCGAGGGTGCGCGGCACCGGTGGCCCGGGCGGGCGCCGCGGCCCTCCGGTTCTGAGCAGAGCAGCGATCGCCTCGCCGGTCCCCGCGCCGGTGGCGCCGGCGCCGACGACGCCGCCGACCAGCCCCAGGAATGCGCGACGGTCGAGCGGATTCCCCTCCATCGGAGGGCGAGCCTATTCCGAACGCGCGCCAGATGGAAGAGCGGCCTCGGGCGGAGATCGGCGCGCCACCCAGTCCTCAGGCGCGGCCCTCGGGATGGCGGGGCAGGCCATCGTCGGGGACCCGCTCCCAGACCGGGGCGTAGGCGACGAACTGCCGGGCGCTCGGCCGAATCCCGAGTCGAGGGTCCCCTCCTGATCCCGACCTAATCGGCGTGCGCCGGGTTGCGGCTGAACATCGAGGAGCCGCACTTGCCACAGAACCACTTCCCCCACCCACGCTCCGGCTTCCAAGCGCCGAGATGGTCCTCCCCGGAGACGACCCGGAAGCTCCCCGGGACCGGGCGAGCGTTGGGGGAGGCTGCCGCGCCGGTTCGTCGCTGACAGCGCGTGCAGTGGCAGTAGGACGCCGCCACGAGCGGCTCCGTGACCTCATAGGTGACCGCGCCGCAGTTGCAGCGACCGGTCAGTGCCGCGAAGGCGGTCAAGGCCGCTGACCTGCGGCGCCGGCCAGCTCGCGGCGCAGCCGGCGCTCGCGCGCCTTGGCGGCCTCGCGCTCGCGATCGCGTGGCGGCGCGTTGGTCGAGAGCTCGCCGAGCAGGCGACGCGAGACTTCCTCGATCTCGTCCACGGCGCGTAGGAAGGCCTGCTCGTTGGCTCGGGACGGCTTCGAGGAGCCGCTGATCTTGCGGACGTACTGCAGCGCGGCGGCCCGGATCTCAGCGTCGGTCGCGGGCGGCTCAAAGTTGTGAAGGGTCTTGATGCTTCGGCACATGGGGCCAAGGTTAGAGGTCGAATCTTTGTCGAGCCGGCTATCGGGTTTGCCGGCTTGGTATTTGGATGTCATATTGCGCCGGCACGGTGACGCTCCAGCGCTTGCGGCCTGCCCGCCGGCCTGTCCCTCAACTGCACCAGCCCTGCCAGTCGCTCTCCGCCTCGTCGTAGACGGCGGGGTCATTCCGCAGAGCCTGCTTGCGGAAGTCCTCCGGCGGGGGGAACTTCTCGATCTCGAGCAGCTCCTCGAGGGGCGACTCGAGCGCGTCGCTGTCAGGGGTCGGGGCAGTCTCGGCCGGGGCGTTACTCGCCGCCGCGCTGAAGTCGCCGCGTCGACCGGAGTCGTCCGCCGGCGGCGCATATGGCGACGAGGTAACGATCGACGATCTGCGCCTCTGGGATCCTTCATCGGCGGCGGACAGCGCCGCCAACAGTGCCCCGCGGACGGATGTCGGATCTACTTACGGCGCTTGCGCTTGCGCTTCGGGGTGGCGGCCCGCGGCCCGCGGGCGGCCGGCGCTCCGACGGCCTGTGGGGCCGGAGTGCGGGCAGGCTTGGTTGTGTTCGCCCCCGCCGGAGCCGCCTTGCTCCGCTGCTCGCGCATTTCGGCCGAGGACGGCCACGGCTGCGCACGGCCGGTGGTCCAGGCCGGGGGCACGCCGGTCGGCCAGCGGCCGTAGAGAAGGTAGGCCAGCGTCAGCAGCCAGAAGCCCTGGACCACTGGCACCGGCGACCCGATCGGGAAGATCACCAGCACGCCGGCGAAGATCCCGAGGTAGCCCATGAAGCGCGTCAGCAGGCCCACGCGCAGCGCGTTGAGCGAGGTCAGCACGAAGCCGATCGCCAGCAGCAGCGCGGCCGCCTGGCCGATGAACGGCATCACCAGGACGATCGTGGCCTGCGTCAGCTGGTGGGCCTGCTGGTAGGTCTGCGTGCCGTGGCTGACGAAGTCATTGGCCTTGGAGGCGATCACGATCGCGTACACCACGCCCGACAGTGCGGCCAGGACACCGCCCACGATGGTCGCGATCCTCACCCATGACTTGAGGTCGGGTTTGCGCGCCTGAGACGCGCCATACAGGTAACTGAGCGTTCCGGCGACCGCGAGCAGGGCACACGCGTTGACGACCGAGCCGATCACGTCGATCGGGAACCGCTTGTGTGCGATGATCAGGTCCGCGGTGAGTTCGTCGACCTTGACGTGCGGACCGGAGAGTTGGATCGCTGCCGCGGCGACCAGCAGCACGCCGGCAAGCGCCGCAAGCACCGAATATCGAACGCGCACGCGCGCTTCATATCGCAGACGGTCGTCCGCGCTCATGGGCCTATGCTAGCCGCGCGACGCCGATCGCCGTTCCGTGTCGATCCCTGGTGAGCCACAACCCGCGGGCAGCTCATCGCGACTGTCGCTGTCCGTGGAAGGAGCGCAATCCGCGCGGCGCGGACTCGCCTTCAGGAGCCATCCGCGCGGGCATGTCCTCCGGATCGTCGGATCCGAGCACGCGCCCGATGCGATCACCCGCAAACAGGAATAGGTTCAGAAACGGCTCGGCGATCCTGATCGCGGTCTCGAACCGTCCCCGGCGGCGGTCCCGATTTCGATTGTGCGCCGACATCGCGTGGCAGTGTACGGCGCCGTCCGCCCGGGGGGATTCGGCCGGGCGGACGCGCGGCCGAATCGGCCGGGCGGACGCGCGGCCGCCTACACCCGCGGCGTGAACGACCTCGCTTAGAGCGGCGACCATCGCCGAGCTTGCACCCGTCCCTCCGCGAGCCGGGGATCGCCACCGGCTAACATGGAGCCAATGGAAGGAAGCGGATTCGGTGACTTGTTCGGTGATCCCGATGAGCTCCAGCGCAGACTCGGTGAGTTCGCCGAGCAGATGCAGGGAGCTCAGCGGCTCGCTTGGGCTGACAACGCGATCAAGCTCGCGGTCGACCTAACCGTTGCGGCTATGAACCGAGTCAATATCCAGGGGACGACCGAGCAGCAGGCCGAGCAGCTGCGCGCCGTGATGGCGGTTATCTTCCCTGAGGCGGTCACCCTCGTGCGCGAGGCGCGCGAGGGCCTGCAGTAGACCGGCCCTCAAGCGCCGTCGGAACCTCGACGGGTCCGTCAGCCCGAGGGGGTCCGGAAGTCCGGACCCTCGGCCTTCGATCAGATTCAGAAGCCCGATGCAGCCTTTTCCTTGATCGTCGCGCCGGCTTGCGAGGCCAGCGAGCTGATGCTGCCGATATCCCCGTTGGCCGATTCCAGGCCCGATAGGTCGGGGCTGCCGCCCTTGAGGCTCGCGACCGCGGAATCGAGCTTGGTCTTGAGTGCGGTGATCGGCGCGACCAGCTTCGAGAGCAGCGGGCTGCCCTGTGCCGCAGTGAGCGCAGCTCCGAGGCGGTTGACCACGAACGCACCGGCCAGAGCGGCCTTCACGACCGTGGCCTTGTGCTGCAGTGGGTGAGCGAAGTCACCGGCCTTGAGCGGCTTGTAGATCCAGCGGTGGAAGGTGCCGAAGGCCAGCCCCGCGTCGATCAGGAACTTGGTCTTGGCAAAGTGGACCTTCGGCGCCGCGGTGGTCGTCTGACCGCTGGAGCCGGAGCTGGCCGCTGAGCTCGAGCTGGAACTGGAGCTGCTGCCGCAACCCGCGACCACGAGGGCTGCCACGAGCAGGAACGGGACCATGCGCTTCACGGACATCCACCTCACAGGGTTGGGAACTGCGCCCCCGGGCGGGCGCGCGTTGTGCACTTTAGCGGCGGTCGTGGCCGCGATCTGGACTTCTAAAGGCTTGTTCATAATTCGTGCTTTGGCGGGCGAGTTGAACGAGCGGCAGCGCCGGTTGTGGAGGAGCCGAGCCGCGCGACGGCTCGAGCCCGCCGTTCCATGTCGCACTCGCGATGGCGTCGTCGGGAGGCGGCATGAGGCGGTGACGAAGTGGCCGCTCAGGAGCCGCGCAGAGAGTCAAGCACCAGCTCGTCGTGCTGATCCGGCTTGACCTTGCGGAGCACGGCCGTGATCGCCCCCTCGGGCGAGATCACGAACGTCGTGCGCTCCATGCCCATGTACGTGCGTCCGTACATCGACTTCTGGACCCAGACGCCGTACTTCTCGGCCACCGAGTGGTCCTCGTCGCCGAGCAGCGGGAACCCGAGGCCGTGCTTGTTGTCGAACTTCGCGATTCGCTTGACCGGATCGGGCGAGACCCCGAGCACCACGGCACCGGCACGCTCGTAGTCGGCCCGGTGATCGCGGACGCCGCAGGCCTGCGTCGTGCACCCGGGAGTGTCCGCCTTGGGATAGAAGTAGAGGACCACGTTCTTGCCCCGTAACGACTCCAGCGAGACCGGCTCGCCATCCTGGCCGGGAAGGGTGAAGCCGGGGGCTTTGTCGCCGGGGTTCAGGGTCATCTGGCTCCTATTTCATTTCAGTAGTCGCGACAGCCGCCGGTCCTTCAGCAGCTTGCCATCGGTCTGACAGGTCGGGCAATAGCACATCACGTAGTCCTCGTAGAAGACGGCCTCGAGGCGATCTCCGCAGCGCGGGCACGGATCGCCGTTGCGGCGATGGACCGTGAGCGGCATCGGCAGCTTGTCGGGGATCGGCAGCGCGATCGTCTGCTCGTAATGGGCGATCGCCGCCCCGAGGCGCTCGACGATCGCCGCCCGGAGCCGCTCCGCCTCATCGGCGTCGAGGTCGGAGCCGCGCTTGAACGGCGAGATCCGCGCCGTATGTAGGATCTCGTCGACCCACGAGCGCCCGATGCCGGCGATCACGTGCTGGTCACGTAGCAGCGCATGGAGCGGCCGGGGAACGTCGAGCAGCGGCTCGAGCGGGGGCGGGTCGGGCCACGCCTCGGGGCCGAGCGCGGCCAGCGTGTCCTCGGCCTCCAGATCGGGTGTTCGCAGCAGCTTGACCCACGCCCGCTGCCGGGTCCCGAACTCCCGCAGCCGGAGCTCGCGCCCGTCCTCGAGGCGCACCAGCAGGCGCGACGCACGATCGCGCAACGAGGCGCGCGTGTCGAACAGCTGCAGACGCCCGGCCGACATCAGATGGACCAGGAGCGCGAGCTCTTCGTCGATTTCGATCACAAACAGCTTGCCCCGCCGCCGGACGCCGCCGATCGTGCGGCCCTCGAGGGCGGTGAGCGACGGATCGAAGGTCTTCAGCGCGTTGATCCCTGGCGCCAGCGCTGACTCGATCCGAGCGCCCGTTGCGGCGGCGCCGATCAGGCGCGCTGTGATCTCGACCTCGGGTAGCTCGGGCATGGCTCTGAGGTAACGAGGTTAGCCGGGCCGGAAATCCTGCGGCTCTTGTTAGAGCTCGTTCAGGATCGCTTTAGCGCGCCGAGGAGACTCGTTCCCATGAGCGATCTACTTGCCATCGTGGGACCGGCGGAGTACCCAGCTGTTGGACGAGATCGAGCGCCGTAGACCCGATCGCGTGACGGTGCTGGTCGAGGATCGTGACGAGGGTGGGCCCGGGACGACACGCCGCTGGCGCGGGCGCCCCGCGACCGCCTCGCGGCGCTGCTGCACAGGATCGAGGTGCGAACCGGGGCCGCCGTGGTGGGCCTGGTGGGCAGCGGCCGCATCACCTTGAGCCCGTCAAGCCTCGGGCGTGATCGTCCACGACGCTGATTGTGGCAGCGAACCGGGGGCTTCTTCGCCACCGGCGCCCTCGTTCACCGCCGGTTCAGAACGAAGTGGCGGTCCGGATCACGCCCCGGCGCGATCCGGACTGTCGACTTACCCAGCGGGTATGCCCCCACGCGGTCGGCCGCCCCCATGCTCCGGGCCGCCGCTGAGGCTCCCGAACGCTTCGCTGCTCCGCAGCTCCGGGCCGAGACGACCGTGCCGGCCGGGATGCCCGTCCTGCGGTGAGTCGCCCGCCAGCACCTCCAGACACCGGCTCCGGATCGAGCCCAGCGCTTCGTCCAGCCTGCCCGTGACCACCTCCAGCACCTCGAGCCACGCGAGCGCGCCGGCGTAGTCGCCCAGCGCCTCGGCACTCGTCGCCCATTGGGCCGGCTGGCGCACCGCCCTCTCTCGGCGCCGCACAGCATCGACCTCACTCGCTGGGACGGTCATCGTGGCTCAACGTACAAACAGGCGAAAGGTCAGCAACCGGTGGTAACGTGACCTACGTCAGCTGGAAGACAGGCCGGTCATGCGGACTCCACCAACAGGATCGCTCCGGCGATCCCGGAGTTCGATCCCGCTAGCGGCACGACACGGATGCGGCAGACGATGTCCGTTCCTCGCCGGTCGCGGGCCTCGATCCGCGTTTCCTCACCGGCGGAGGCACCGGAGACGCACGCGCGCAGCGGGTCGCGGAGCTGCTGCACCGGCAGCCCGATGTCGAGGTTCAGGAAGTGCTGATCGCGGACGTCCGCGGCGCTCAGGCCCCACATCTCTTTAGAGCGCTCGTTCCAGATCTGCACCCTCAGCTCGGTGTCGACCACCACCACCCCAACGCCGAGGCTTGTCAGCATCGAATCGACGAGGATGTTCACGCGGTTGAGCTCGTGAGTTCGCAGGCGGAGCTCGTCGTTCATCGCCTCGAGCTCCTCATTGGAGGACTGGAGCTCCTCGTTCATCGTCTCGAGCTCCTCGTTGGTCGACTGGAGTTCCTCGTTCGTCGTCTCGAGCTCCTCGTTGGTCGACTGAAGCTCCTCGTTGGTCGTCTCGAGCTCCTCCACGGTCGACTGGAGCTCCTCGTAGGCCGTCTCCAGCTCACGTTTCGAGGTCTCGAGCTCCGAGGTGATCCTGTTGTAGCGGGTGACGTCGAGGAAGGCGATGCTGGTGCCCCCGTGGTCGCCGCCGTCCCCAAGAGCGGTGACCTCAATCTCCAGCGCGTGCTCGGAGCCGTCACGCGTCTTGTAGGTCACCGGCTCAACCGTGATCGGCTCCCCGCAGGCGTGCGCGTCGTCGATCAGCGAGCGCAGCTCGGCCGGGCGGTAGGAGATCTCGAGATCCTGGAGCGGCCGACCCACATCGTGCTCGCTGAAGCCGAACAGCTTGCGCAGCGGCTCATTTCCGAGCACAACGGTTCCGTCCGCGTTCACGACCAGCTGCGCGATCGGGCTGACCCGGAACGCCTCCATCACCGCATCGGGGATCAGTCCGGCCGAGGGCCCCGTCCGCGGCGACACCAGGACGGGGTTCCCATTGCGGGCCCTGATCAACGGCACCTTGCGGAACACGCGCAGGGTCTGGTTCTCAGCCGTGAAGCCCTCGTCGAAGCTGAGCAGCATCTCCGACTTGCCCAGCACGAGGATGCCACCGTGGCCCAGCGCCAGGTGCAGCCGACGGATCACGCCGGCCTGGGTCTCGGCGTTGAGGTACATCAGCGTGTTGCGGCACAGCAACAGGTCCAGCTTGGAGATGGGGGCATCGCGGACGAGGTCGTTGCGGCCGAAGATGACGCCGCGGCGGAGGTCCTTGCCGAGGCTGAGCTTGCCCGCAACCGGCTGGAAGTAGCGCTCGACCACGTCAGCGGGCAGCTCTTCGACCTGCTTGGGCGCGTACGCACCCAGGCGCGCTTGATCGAGCGCATCATCGTCGAGGTCAGTGGCGAAGATCTTCACCCGCTCCGCGTATGCCCTGAGCCCGAGCGCGTCGGCCAGCAGGATCGCGATGCTGTACGGCTCCTCCCCGGTCGCGCAGCCGGCCGACCAGACGCGAATCGGGGCATGATCGGGCTTGCCGGCCAGCAGTTCGGGAATCAGCTGCTTGGCGATGTGGTCCCAGACCGCAGCGTCTCGGAAGAACGAGCTGACATTGATCAGGATCGTGGCGAACAGATGCGGGAACTCCCCGGCCGACGCCTCGAGATGGTCCATGTAGTTCTCGTAGCCCTCGATCCCCAGGTCCTGCATCCGCTTGCCGACCCGCCGGCGCAGGCTTGAGCGCTTGTAACCGGTGAAGTCGAACCCTCGATTTCGCTGGATGTACTCGAGTAGCCGCTCGAACGGATCATTCGGGTCGAGCCCCGGTTCCTCGCGGTCGGCAGCGCTCACGGCAGATCCACACTTACGTGGCCGGTGCCGGAGTCCGCGGACTCTCCGGCGGAGCCCTCAACCTCTGCGGCGAAGTCTGCGGCCTCGCTGGCGGACGGGCGCGCCCTGGAGCTGGCATCCATCGCCCGGCGCATCTCGGCGGCACGCCGGAGGGCGTCGTCGGCCTGCTCCTCGAAGTAGCGCGCCGAGCGCTCGCGGCCCTGTCCGGATGCTCTCTGCGCCAGCCGGCGGAGCAGCGCGCCGCGCTCACGGAGCATCCGGATCGGGCGCCAGATCGCCGTGTCCAGTCCGTCGCCCTGCACGACGAGCAGACTATCGGCCGAGAACGAGTGCCCGGCCTGGCATCGGTAGATCGTCAGCCGCTGCTTAATGTCCTCCCACAGGACGCCGCCGCACTCCGGACAGGTGATCTCGGTGCGCATCCCGGCCGGCTCAGCGCCGTCGAGCTCGCCGACGCGCGAGGACGCCGCCGCCACGGGGGGGGTCTCGGTCGGGTTGGGCCGCCACCGCGGAGAGCGCACGAGCTGGTCGATGCGCTCCGCCAGCTCGGCGATCGGCAGGACTTCGTCGACGTCGACGTTGCCGATCGCGCTCTGAGGCATGTTCGGGAACGCCGCCTCGCTCGGCTGCTGAACGAGCGCCCAGCCGCCCTGGGCACGGATCTCGCCCAGGCCCGCGGTTCCGTCGTCCAGCATGCCCGACAGCACGACGCCGATCGCGCGGGGGCCGAACTCGCGCGCCGCGCTCCTGAACATCGGGTCGATCGCGGGGCGAACACCGTGCTCGGTCGGGCCCTCCCCGAGCCGGATCCGCCCCTCCTGGACGACCAGATGCCGGCCTCGCGGGGCCACGTAGACGACACCGCGAACCAGCGACTCACCGTCGGCCGGAGATACGGCGTGCAGGGACCCCACGCGGTCGAGAATCGACGGAAGCACACTGGCGCCCGTCATGCCGACGTGGAGCGTGACGAGCACCGAAGCCCCGAAGTCGCGCGGAAGCCGGGACAGAAGCTCCGCCAGCGCTTCGATCGCGCCTGCCGAACCACCGATGAACACGCACCCGTCGGGCCGCCCCCGGTGAGCGGTCGACCCCGGTTCCCCTGCCGCTGACACCATCAATCCGACATGCGATGGTTCGGCTCGGTGTCCGCCAATCCGTTCGCCGTCGCCGGCTCGGCATCTCCGGCATCGTGGCCGGCCTCCCGCCCGCGCTCGGCCGCGCGCTCGGCGCGGTCGGCCGCGCGTGCTGCGCGCTCGGTGGCACGGTTGGCCACGGCCGTCCTCTCGGCGCGAGCCTCACGGGTGCGGCGCAGCTCGTCCGAGAGCGCCAGGCTCGCGCTGCGGACCTCGGCTGCCTTGGTCCGCATCAGGTTGAACTGCTGCTCGTGCGTCGTCTGGTTCGCCGAGAGCATCCTGCGGAGATCCTCCAGGCGCTCGGAGACCTCCCGCGCGGCGGTCGCCCGAGACCTTGCGGGGAGATCACCCGCCCCGCGGCGGCGGACGCCGAGCGCGGCCGGGACGAGCATCTCCTCGAGGCCCGAGAGCACGTGGTGGTCGTCGGACTTGCCGGGCTCGGCGAACAGACTCCCCAGCACCAGCCACGATCCATCCCCACGCTGCTCGACGAGGCCCGCCGACCGCAATCGCCCCACCGACGCGGTCACGGTCGGTCGCCGCGAGCCGATCAGGCGTCCGAGCCGCTCGTGGCTGACCGGCGCTTCGATCACCACGCCTCGTGGCAGGACCACTCCCCAGTGAGCCGCGAGGTGCCACAGGAAGGCCAGCAGGCGGACATCGATTGAGGGAAGCGTGCGGATGGCCTGGCCAACGACGAGCCGGGCCCCCCGGCGGGTGGCGCGCTCGAGCAGCGCCGCGACAATCTCCGGCCAGGCGCTGGCCCCCTGGGTGAACGTATCGTCGAATGTGGCCAGCCGGACCGAGGTGAGTGCGGTCCAGCATTCCGAACGCGGGAGCATCGAGGCGTCCGGCGCGGAGGATCCGGTCCTGATCAGGTCCTCGGGTCCGACGAGGTCAGCGGTGGTCCGTCCCGCAATCGTGACCTCGTTGACCATGAATCCATCCAGCACCAGCGCGCCCAGCCGCGCTTCCTCGAGCGCCAGCGTAAGCTCCCTCGAGGCACCGGAGTCGAACCGCTCGTACGTGCCTGTGATCGACCCGATCGCTTGATCGAGGCGGTCGTGATCGCTGATCGCCCGCCCGAGCTCGGGATCGACCTCCAACAATCGGATTGTGTGTCCCACCTGTTGCCAGTGTAGTCGCAGGCAGCCTTCGAGCAAACGCAGTGGTTGCGTGTGAAACCACTCCTGCAAGACAGTCGGAGCAGCCGTCACAGTGTCGGCGCCGCCGGTGTGAGGGGCTGTCAGCGGTCATCCACCCGACGTCAGCCGCCGGCCCGTAACCCACATCACGCCGTCCCTGCGGCGGATGCTGCATACCCTCCACACCCCGGGTCGCCAGGCTCGCCTCCTCGTCCAAGGGCGGTGCTGCCCGTAGCCGTGGTCGCAGCTCGGGAGCCGGGGTAAAGGCGCGCGCCCGCGGACGGGCGCGCGACTCCCGAGTTCTCGCCGCTGGCGATCCGGCTCGAGGTGACGGATCGTCCGCCGCGTCCCGCCGGTACGCTGCGCACCGGCGCATGACCAGCAACGGGACCGTCACGATCGACATCATGGCTCAGCCCGGGCCGCGGGAGCGGCCAGCCTCTCGGGAGCCGCGAGCCCGTCGCGCGCGCACGCGCGCCTACCTGGGCGGGATTGCCGAATGAGCGTGGAACTGGCGCCCGACGACATCGTCCGCGCCCACACCGACGTTGCCGAGGGGGCGCGCGAGCCGCTACTGGTGATTGAGCCGTTGCTCGAGTTCCTCGGCCAGCACGGGCTGGATGCACCGGCGGACCTGGACGCCGTCCCGATCGGCGAGGGCCATTCGAATGTCACCTTCGCGCTCAGCACAGGCGTCGTCCTGCGCCGCCCGCCGCGCGGTCCGCTGCCCCCCAGCGCACACGACGTGCTGCGCGAAGCCCGCCTGCTGCAGGCACTCGAGACCACCCCGGTGCGGGCGCCCTCCGTGCTCGCGGTGGGCGATGACCCGGCCGTGATCGGTTCGCCGTTCTATGTGATGGAGATGGTGCCCGGGCACGTCGTCACGAACGCGATGCCGCCGGAGCTGGACACCGAGCAGGAGCGCGCTCGGCTGGCCGACGATCTGATCGATTCGCTGGTCGAGCTGCACGCCGTCGATTGGAGCGCGGTCGGACTGGACGGCTTCGGCAAGCCGACCGGGTACCTCGAGCGCCAGCTGCGGCGCTTCACCGGTCTGTGGGAGCACAACCGAACCCGGGACATTCCCGAGGTGGAGACGGTGCGCGCGTGGCTGGCCGCCAACCTCCCCGACTCTCCCCCGGCGACGATCGTCCACGGCGATTTCAGGCTCGGCAACACCATTCTCGCGCCGCACCCGCCAGCGCGCGTGGCCGCGATCCTCGACTGGGAGATGGCCACGATCGGCGATCCGCTGGCCGATCTCGCCTACCTGATGATGTTCTGGGTCCGGTCCGATGACCCCAGCCTGGGGATGTTCGACCTCCAGAGCGTCACAGGGCTGCCGGGGTTCCCGACCCGCGCCGAGATGATCGGGCGCTACGAGGACCGCTCCGGGCGCTCGATGGGCCAGCTGAGCTGGTACGTGACGCTCGCACTGTGGAAGTCGATCGTGTTCATGGAGGGCAACTACAAGCGATCACTCGCTGGTTCGACCGACGACCCGTTCCTGAAGTCGTTCGGCGAGGGCGTGGACGAGCTGGCCCGGCGGGCGCTGAACGTCTCGCAGCATGGCTTCTGAACCCGAGCCCTGCCGCGGCCTGCTGGTTCGACTGGGGCGGCGTTCTGACGAGCAGCCTGCGATGAGAGCCCGCCGCTTCGCGCCGGCAGCCGGCCTGATCGCGCTGGCCCTGGCCGGCTGCGGCGGAGGCAATACTCTGTCGGCCACGGACCTGCGGGCGGCCGCCGGCGCGATCTGCTCGACGGCGAGCCGGCAGACCAGTCAGATCCCGCTCCCGGGATCTCCGGCCGGAGCCGCCGTCTTCCTCACCAAGGGAATCGCGGTCATCACTCCCGAGCGTGCCCAGCTCCGAGCCCTGGTGCCGCCCGACAGTCTCGCCAACACCTACTCGAGCGCCTTGAGCGCGTTCTCGCACAAGTTGGCCGCCCTGACGGCCACGCATCACCTGATCGCCACCGGCGGTGACCCGGTACAGGCGATGACGACCCTGCAGCAGACACTGACGCCGATCGAGATGCGGGAGAACGAGGCGTGGCAGACCCTCGGGATCCCGGCCTGCGTGAACCACTGAGCGCGGCCCGCGCGCCTGGGCGCCAACCCGCGCTCAGTCCGTTGTTGTGAGTTAGACTCGCGGCTTCCTGGAGCGGCGACATCGACAAGGTCGACACGCAGGTGGGGATGCTCGGGGAGCGACTCCTCCCCGGCTTCGGCTTCAGCGACACGGCGTTCCGGATCTTCATCCTGATGGCCTCGCGCCGGCTGAAGTCCGACCGCTTCTTCACCAACGACTACACGCCCGAGGTCTACATCCCCGAAGGCATCGAGTGGGTCGAGAAGAGTCTGTTCGGCGACGTCTTGCTCCGCCACCACCCGGAGCTCACGCCCGCGCTCGAGGGCTCGAGGGCTCGAGGAACGCGTTTGCGCCATGGAAACCTGTGCGCTGACGTGAGCGGGGCAGAACCGCGGAGCTCTGCCGGTCAGCGCCCCACGGCTTCGGCAGCTTCCTCGAGCCGGTCATCACCCCAGAACAGCGCATCGCCCACGGCGATCGTCGGCACGCCGGTCACTCCTCGGCGCAGCGCCGCGTCGGTCTCCCGCCTCAGGCCATCCTTGATCGCCTGGCGCTCGACCCCGGCGCGGACCGCCTCGGGGTCGATCCCCGCGTCGACGGCGGCCTGCAGGACGGTGGCGAGATCGGCCAGGTGGCGGCCCTCGGCGAAGGCCTGGCGGAACAGCTCACGCGACAGTGCACGCCGCTCCAGCTGATCGCTCATCAGCAGCGCCGCTCGCAGCGCGACGATCGAGTAGGTCGTGACCGGCCAGCCGTCCGGGTAGCGGACGGGCGGCAGGCCGCGCTCAGCCGCGCGACGGGCAATCTCGTCGAAATCGGCCTGCCGATCCGGGGCGAACGACCACGGCACCTTGCCCGTCTGCTGGAGGATGACGCCGAACGCGATCGGCCGCCACTCAGGCCGGACCGGCAGCACGTCGTCGACCCGTGCCGCCGCCAGGTAGGCGTACGGCGAGCTGAGGTCGTAGTAGAAGACTGGACGGCTCAGAGCCCAGATCGTACCCGGGCCCTGAGCCGATCCCACCCAGCCGACTAGAGCTTGGTGAACTTGAACTTGTCGGTGCAGGTCGTGTGAATGCCGTCGGGCGTCGTGCACACGCTCGTGCCGGTTCCCCTCGCGCCCTTGAACAAGCCGGTACCGCCCGTCACCGTGAGCGTGCCCAGATAATCGGTCTGGCTGAAGCTGGTCGGGATGAAGGACCCTTCCTGCGGTGTCAGGTCGAACGTGCCGTGGATCGTCCCGGTCGGCAACCACAGCTTGTAGCTCGCCACGCTGTCACCGCTGTCGGGGACGGTGAACGCATCCGACTGCACGCCGCTGCCGAGCAGCTTGCCGCAGACGGCCGACCCGTACTCCTTGCCCTGCGCGACCGGCGGGAACACCGAGATGTCACCCGGGCCGACCATGATTCCGACCTGCGTCCTGCAGGTGACGGTGACCGTCTTGGCCTTCGGCGCTTTCGTCGTCTTGGCCGGTGCAACTGCAACTCCGAATGCCAGCGGGGCGGCCAACGCAGCCCCGAGTAGGCAGATACGACGTCTCACAACGACCTCCGTCTCGGGTATTCGAACAATCCGTGGCCCGGTCGCGGTGTCACGACCGGGCCACGGCACCATTGCCTTGAGCTCCGCCGGCTTGTGTTCTGAATCAGAACACTAGAACCGGCCGAGCGCCGCGTTGTCAGCGCCCACGATGTTCGACGGCAGCGGCGCGAAGTCGAGCCGCGGTCCGAACGCCTGACCCGAGCGGGAGAACGCGAACGCGATGAACGACTTCAGCGCCGCCGCGTTGGGCCTCGAGGCCGGGATGATGGCGTAGGTGAACGTCGAGATCACATACGCAGCCCTCGCGCTCCGCGGAGGGTTCACGATGTGGATCTCGTCGTTGCCGGGAATGCGGTGCACGACCGCCGCCGCAGCGGTGATGTTCTTCAGGTTCGGCACCTCGTAGTTCCCCGCGTTGTTCTTGATCGCCGCCGCCGGCAGGCTGTGCGCGATCAGGAACGAGACGGCGATGTACGCGATCGACCCGGGCGTGCTCTCCTCAGCGGTCACCATGCCCGCGTTCTTCGGAGCACCTGGGCCCACCCAGCCGGTCGGCTTGGTCGCCGTGCCCACGTGCCGGCGGAACGTCGAGCTCACCCGCGATAGGTAGTCGGTGAACGCGTACGAGTCGCCGGAGCCATCGCTGCGGTGAATCGGGGTGATCGCCTCGTTGGGCAGGTGAACGCCCTTGTTGAGCGAGGTGATCCGCTTGTCGTTCCAGCGCTTGATCTGTCCCAGGTAGATCTCGGCGATCACCGGTCCGGTGAGGTGCAGACGGTGGATGCCGCCCAGGTTGAAGCTGACGCCGGTCGCCGACAGCGCCCACGGGATCTGCAGGCAGCCGTTGCACGCAGTCGATGAGGCGGACAGCGGCGCGTCGGAGCCGCCGAAGTCGACCTGGTTCGTACCGGCATCGAGCAGCCCCTGACCGGACCCGACGGCCTGATAGTTGACTTGATTTCCGGTTGCGTTACCCCAGGCTGCCGCCCACTCGGCTTCGATCGGGGCGACCAGCGTCGACCCGGCACCGTTGAGGGTGGTCGCCGAAGCCGCAGCGGCGGATAGGCCCGACACGGCGCCTGCGAGCAATGCCGCACACGTCAGACTGGCCAATCTCTTGGAGAGCAAAGCAAATTCCTTCCAGTTGGAACAACAGTGAGAGAGAACGAGCTCGCACGCCGGCCGCGCTGTCGAGCCACCGAGCAGGATCGCGATGACGATCTGGCGGCTCGTTGCCAAGCTGTAACCAAGATATGACTATTTGGTGAGGGGGTCTGCGACGGCAACCCGAGGCGAGGGTTTTCTCTACCCTGCCCGGCCGTGTACTGCGCGGGAATGTCACACTGATGTCGGCACTGCGACTACGACTGCGGCCGCGCGCGGCCATCGGCGCGGAGGCGGCCCGCGCCGGCCGGACCGGGGATCGCATCCTGTTCGCGTTGTGCGCGGGTGCTGGACTGCTGGCCGTGTTCGTGCTCGGCGAGGTCGTCTACCAGGTGATCAGCGGGGCGCGTCCGGCGATCTCGAAGTTCGGGCTCGGCTTCCTCGCCCACTCCCGCTGGGCGCCCAACTTCAGCGCCTTCGGCGCCGCGCAGGCGCTCGTCGGCACCGTTATCACCTCGATCATCGCGCTGTCAATCGCGACACCGCTGGGCATCGCCATCGCCGTGTACCTGGCGATGATGGCGCCGCCGGCAGTGCGGACGGTGGTCGGCCCGCTGGTCGAGATGCTGGCCGCGATCCCGAGCGTGATCGTGGGCTTCTGGGGACTGATCGTGTTCTCACCATTCGTGGCCAACCACATCGAGCCCGCGCTGCACAACGTGCTCGGGTTCATGCCCCTTTTCGGCGCGGCGCAGACCACGGGCTTCAGCCTTCTCACCGCCGGGCTCGTGCTGACGATCATGGTGCTCCCGATCATCGCCGCGCTCAGCCGGGACCTGTTCCTCACCGTTCCCGTCGAGCTCACGGAGGGCGCCGCGGCGCTCGGCGCGACACGCTGGGAGATCATCCGTGGCGTGGTGCTCCCGACGACCGCGTCCGGCGTCGCAGCCGCGACGGTGCTCGGACTCGGCCGCGCCCTCGGCGAGGCGATCGCGGTGCTCCAGGTCGTCGGCGACGGCACCGGCATCCACTCGTCGCTGTTCCAGCCCGGCGAGACACTGGCGGCCAGGATCGCGAACGAGTTCACCTCTCCGGAATCGAAGCTCCACATCCCCTCGCTGTTCTACCTCGCCCTGATCCTGCTCGTGATCGGACTCGTGACCAGTGTGCTGGCCAGGATGATCGCCACCCGCTTCGACGTGCACCGGACGCTCGCGTGATGACGGCTCAACTCGACGCTCCTGAGCGCGACCCCGGATTGCCCGATCCCTCCGCTCCGCTCATCGCCTCGGGCAACCTGCGCCGCCGCGATGCGGTCAGCCGCGCCGTCACTGCCAGCGCCACCGTCGCCGCCTTCCTGGCCGTCGCGGTGCTGGCGATCCTGGTGTTCACGGTCATCAGCAAGGCCTGGTCGGTGTTGAGCCTGAGCTTCATCTTCACCAACCCGTCCGGGCTCGACAGCGGCGGCATCGCCAACGCGCTGCTGGGGACGATCGAGATCGTTGCCATCGCGGCGGTCATCGCGCTTCCAGTGGGGATCCTCACCGGTCTCTACCTGACGGAGTTCGCGGGCGCCAACTCGCGCTCGGCGCGGTTTTTGAA
>Ga0209839_10000409_pt1 | contig 22092 bp, 19 predicted proteins | sample OrgsoiDNA2013050_FD_185800 | JGI IMG/M metagenome (GOLD analysis project Ga0209839, IMG submission 185800) | Permafrost soil microbial communities from the Arctic, to analyse light accelerated degradation of dissolved organic matter (DOM) -... | ecosystem: Environmental > Terrestrial > Soil >... | reverse complement strand
GTAGGCGATGTTATCGGCGATGCTGCCGCCGAACAGCCAGGCGTCCTGCAGGACCATTCCCGTCAGCCCGCGCAGCTCATCGCGGCTCATCGACGCGATGTCCGTGCCATCGAGCAAAATCTGGCCCGAGCTGACCTCGTAGAACCGCATCAGCAAGTTGACCAGGGTGGTCTTGCCGGCGCCGGTGGGACCGACGATGGCCACCGTCTGGCCGGGTGCTACCGACAGGGACAGGTCCTCGATGAGCGGCCGGTCCGGGGCGTACCGGAAGGAGACGTGACGGAACTCGACCCGCCCGCGGACCTCCGCGGGCCGGGCAGGCTCCGCCGGGTCTGGTCCCTGCTCGTCGGCGTCCAGCAGGGCGAATACCCGCTCGGCGGACGCCACGCCGGACTGCAGCAGGTTGGCCATGCTAGCCACCTGGGTGAGCGGCTGGCTGAACTGCCGCGAGTACTGGATGAACGCCTGGACGCTGCCCAGCGACAGCTGCCCGGATGCCACCTGCAGCGCGCCGACGACCGCGACCAGTACGTAGTTGATGTTCCCGACGAACATCATCACCGGCTGGATCGTGCCGGAGATGAACTGAGCCCGGAAGCTCGCCTGGTACAGCTTCTCGTTCTGCTCGGTGAAGGTGCGCATGGACTGCTCGCGCTGGCCGAACACGCTGACCAGCGAGTGGCCGGTGTACATCTCCTCGACATGCCCGTTGAGCTTGCCGGTCGTCGACCACTGCCGGACGAACTGCGGCTGGGCCCGCTTGCCGATCCGGGCCACCGCGAAGACCGAGACCGGCACGGTGACCAGGGCGATCAGCGCTAGCAGGGGCGAGATGATAAACATCACGGTCAGTACGCCGACGATGGTGAGCAGCGAGATCACCAGCTGGCTGAGCGTCTGCTGCAGGGACTGCGCCAGGTTGTCGATGTCGTTGGTGACCCGGCTGAGGATCTCCCCCCGGGGCTGCCGGTCGAAGTAGCTCAGCGGCAGCCGGGCCAGCTTGGCCTGGACCTGCTCGCGCAGCCGGAAGACCAGGCGCTGCACGATGGTCGCGGTGAGCCTGCCCTGCAGCAGGGTGCCGACCGACGCTCCGAGGTAGACCACCAAGACCACCAGCAGCACCCGGCCGACCTGGTCGAAGTCGATGCCCTGGCCCGCCACGACGTGCACCGCCGACAGCATCTCGGCCTGCGTGGTGCGGCCCTCGCGGCGCAGCTGAGCCACGGCCTGGGCCTTGCTCACGCCGGCCGGGATCTGGCGGCTGATCACGCCCGAGAAGATCAGGTTGGTGGCGTCGCCGAGCAGCCGCGGGCCGAGGACCGACAAGGTGACGGATGCGGTGGCCAGCAGGATGCTGGCGGCGACGAGCAGGCGCTGCGGCGCCAGCGTCCCCAGCAGCCGGCGGCTGGACCCGCGGAAGTCGAGCGACTTCTCCGTTGACCGCCCGCCCATGAACGCCGCCGGGCCGCGCCCCGGACCCATGCCCCCTGCCGGGCCGGGCCCGCGCTGGGGGGTGGCCCGCTCCCCCGCGCCGTTAGCCGCAGCCCCGTTGCCCGCAGCCCCGTTGCCCGCGCCGCCGTCGGCCGCTCTCTCGTCCGGGCGCCGGCTCATGCCGCTGCCTCCTGCTCGGTCAGCTGGGAGAGCACGATCTCCCGGTAGGTGTCGTTACTGCTCATCAGGTCGGCGTGCGTGCCGGAGGCGACGATCCGCCCCGCCTCGAGCACGATGATGCGGTCGGCGTGCCTGATCGTGGCGACCCGCTGCGCGACGATGACCACGGTTGCCTGCGCCGTCTGCGCCGTCAGGGCGGCCCGCAGCCGCGCGTCGGTGGCGTAGTCCAGCGCCGAGAAGGAGTCGTCGAACAGGTAGATCTCCGGCCGGTGGACCAGCGCCCGCGCGATGGCCAGCCGCTGCCGCTGGCCGCCCGACACGTTCGTGCCGCCCTGCGCGATGGGGGCGGCCAGGCCACCAGGCATCTCCTCGACGAAGTCACGCGCCTGCGCGGTCTCCAGAGCGTGCCACAGCTCGTCGTCGGTGGCGGACTGGTTGCCGTAGCGAAGGTTGCTGGCCACGGTCCCGGTGAACAGGTACGGCTTCTGCGGCACCAGCCCGATCAGGTCCGACAGCAGGGCCGGATCGAGCTCGCGAACATCGACGCCGTCGATGAGCACCGCGCCGCCGGTGACGTCGACCAGCCGCGGGATCAGGCTGAGCAGGGCGGTCTTGCCGCTGCCCGTGCCGCCGATGACCGCCGTGATCTCACCGGGCCGCGCGTCCAGGGTGATGCCGGACAGCACCGGCTTCTCGGCGCCGGGATAGCGGAATTCCGCGGCCCGCAGCTCCAGGTGCCCGTGGCCGTTCAGGACCGTTACCGGCCGGACCGGGGGCGGGAGGTCGGGATCGGTGTCGAGCACGTCCATGATCCGCTCGGAGCTGACCTCGGCGCGGGGCACCATCATGAACACGAAGGTGGCCATCATGACCGACATCAGGATCTGCAGCAGGTAGCTGAGGAACGCGGTCAGCGCGCCGATCTGCATGCCGCCGTCGGCCACCCGGTGACCGCCGAACCACAGGACGGCGATGCTGGACAGGTTGAGCACCAGCATGACCGACGGGAACATCAGCGCGATCAGCCTGCCGACGGCCAGCGAGACGTCGAACAGCTCGGAGTTCGAGGTGGTGAAGCGCTCGCGCTCCTGGCCGTCCCGGACGAAGGCGCGGATCACCCGGACGCCGCTGATCTGCTCGCGGAGCACCCGGTTGATCTCGTCGATGCGGGTCTGCATCACCCGGAATAGCGGGCGCATCCGGCTGATGATCAGGCTGACGATGATGCCCAGCGCCGGAACCGCCACCAGCAGCAGCGAGGACAGCGGCACGTCCTGGTTGAGCGCCAGGATGATGCCGCCGACGCACATGATCGGCGCCGACACCAGCAGCGTGAAGGTCAGGACCGCCAGCATCTGGACCTGCTGCACGTCGTTGGTGGTCCGGGTGATCAGCGACGGGGTGCCGAAGCGGCCGACCTCACGGGCGGAGAACTCCTGCACCCGGCTGAAGACGCCGCGCCGCAGGTCGCGGCCGAGCGCCATGGCGGTCTTGGCGCCGAAGTAGACGGCGCCGACCGCGCAGATGATCTGCACGACGGTGACGGCGAGCATGATGCCGCCGGTCCGAATGATGTAGTGGGTGTCGCCGGTAATCACGCCCCTGTCGATGATGTCGGCGTTCAGCGTCGGCAGGTACAGCGTCGCCAGCGACTGCACGAGCTGCAGCACGACGACAGCCATGATCGCCTTGCGATAAGGGCGCAGGTAGGCGCGCAGGAGTCGGATCAGCATGAGGCGGCTTTCCGGAGCTGGTCGGGCAGGCTAGGAGCCAGGCGGAGGCGGACACAGGGGGCATAGGCGGCAGTCGCGCGGAGCCACGCTAGCCGGAGTCGGACACCGGGGGCGTGGCATTTTCCGGCCGCGCGATATTGCCCGGCCGCGGGCAATCAGGCCGTGCCGGCTCGGGCAGCACGGCGCGCATGCCCTCGGCCAGCTCCCGCAGCGCGTCCTCGATGACCGGCACGAGCGGCACGGGCGGGTCGGCGTGCAGCCAGCGCTCGGTGGCGGCCTGGACGACCGCCGCCACCGCGCCCGCGAACCCGCGAGTGAACAGTGCGCCGACCGCCGGGCCCGCGGCAGCACGCCCGGCCGCCGGGCCCGCGGCAGCACGCCCGGCGGCGCGGTCAGCCAGGGCGTCAGCCAGGTCGTACTGCATGAGCGCCAGGGCCTTGAGGTACTCGCCGCGCAGGACGGCTGAGCTGGTGACGAGCCGGATGCCCGCGATGTGCTGGGGGTCCGGCGCCGTGCTGGCCACGGCATACACGTCCAGGACCGCGTTCCGGACCGCGTCCCAGAGGCTCTCGCTGGCGGGCCGCTCGCGCAGCGCCGCCCCGATCCGGGAGGACCGGTCCAGGGCCAGGGCACAGATGGCCTCGTACTTGCTGGCGAAGTAGTTGTTGAAGGTCCGCGGCGAGACGTCGGCCGCCGCCGCGATGTCCTCCACTAGCACGTTCTCCAGCCCGCGCTCGATCGCGAGCCGCATGGCCGCCGCGCCGAGGGCCTGCCGGGTGGCGAGCTTCTTGCGCTCGCGCAGGCCGGGCCCGGCGGGGTCCGGTGGCGCATCGGCTGTCATGGCAGCAGGATACAAGAATCTGCGCGCCACGCAACTTTGCTAGTTACGAAGAAAACTTCCTAGCCATAACGGGGCCCGCTCCCCGCGGCGGTCGTTATCCAGGTCAAGATCCTGAGGTGTAGCGGTTTTACGACACCTAGTTGCCTGCCAGCCCAATCGGAGGCGCAGTGTCGTATTTTCGCTAGACGCCGCTGCGCGAGGGCTCGATGCTGAAAGCATGCATGAGGACGTGGAGCGGTGCGTGCGGGCGGTCCAGTCCAAGGATGCCCGTTTCGACGGCTGGTTCTTCACGGCGGTGCTCACCACCGGGATCTACTGCCGGCCGAGCTGCCCGGCGATGCCGCCCAAGCCAGCGAACATGCGGTTCTTCCCGAGCGCAGCCGCCGCGCAGCAGGCCGGATTCCGTGCCTGCAAGCGGTGCCGGCCGGACGCCAGCCCGGGCTCGCCCGAATGGAACGTCCGGGCCGACCTGGTGGCACGGGCCATGCGGCTGATCGGGGACGGGGTCATCGACTCCGAGGGCGTCCCCGGCCTGGCGCAGCGGCTCGGCTACAGCGTCCGGCAGCTGGAACGGCAGCTGCTCGCCGAACTAGGGGCGGGGCCGCTCGCCCTGGCCCGCGCGCAGCGAGCGCAGACCGCCCGGCTGCTGATCGAGACTACGACGCTGCCCCTGGGGGACGTGGCGTTCGCGGCGGGCTTCGCGAGCATCAGGACCTTCAACGACACTGTCCGCGAGGTCTTCGCTCTCACGCCGGGCGAATTGCGCCGCCGCGGCGGCCAGGGCAAGCCGGCGCCGTCGGGCGGGGCACTCTCGCTGCGCCTGCCGTTCCGGGCGCCGCTGTGCCCGGACAACCTGTTCGGCCACCTGGCGGCCACCGCGGTACCGGGGGTGGAGGAATGGCGGGACGGCGCCTACCGGCGGACGCTGCGGCTTCCCCGCGGCCCGGGCGTGGTGTCGCTGCGCCCCATGGCCGACCACATCGGCTGTCAGCTGTCACTGGCCGACCTGCGCGACCTGGCCACCGCGATCAGCAGATGCCGACGGCTCCTCGACCTGGACGCCGACCCGGATGCTGTGGCGGACCTGCTCCGCGCCGACCCGGTGCTCACCGCGCTGGTCGACAAGGCGCCCGGCCGGCGGGTGCCCAGGACCGTCGATGCGGCGGAGTTCGCGGTGCGGGCGGTGCTCGGCCAGCAGGTGTCCACGGCCGCGGCCCGGACGCATGCGGCCCGGCTGGCCGCGGCGCACGGCGAGCAGGTCGACGACCCGGCCGGCGGCCTGAGCCGGCTGTTTCCTGATACCGCCGCGCTGGCCGCGGCTGACCCCGCCAGCCTGGCGTTGCCCCGCTCACGCCGCGAGTCGTTCGCCGCGCTGACCGCCGCCCTGGCCGCGGACAGGATCGACCTGAGCGCCGGCGGCGACTGGCAGGAAGCGCGGCTGCGGCTCGCCGCCCTGCCGGGAATCGGGCCGTGGACGGTCGAGATCATCGCGATGCGCGGCCTCGGCGACCCCGACGCGTTCACGGCCACCGACCTCGGCGTCCGCGCCGCGGCCCGCGAGCTCGGCCTGCCCGCCACCCCGGCCGCGCTCGCCGACCGCTCCGCCGCCTGGCGGCCCTGGCGCGCCTACGCGGTGCAGTATCTATGGGCCACCAGCGACCATGCCATCAACCGGCTGCCTAGCTGAGCGCCGGCTCCCAGCTCTCTCAGCGAAAGGTCCCCCTCGTGACCGTCCCCGCCCTCGCCGCCCCCGCGCACGTCACGATCAGCAGCCCCGTGGGGCCGCTGACCCTGGTAGCCGCCGGCGGCAGCCTCACGGGCATGTACATGGATGCCCAGCGGCACGCGCCCGCGGCGGCGGCGTTCGGCCCGGCTGGCGATCCCGCCGCGGCGCCGTTCGCCGCCGCCGCCGGCCAGCTCGGCGCCTACTTCGCCGGGGAGCTGACCGTTTTCGACCTGCCGCTGCAGCCGGATGGCACGCCGTTCCAGCGCCGGGTCTGGACGGCCCTGCGCGCCATCCCCTACGGCCAGACCGTCTCCTACGGCCAGCTGGCGGCCGGCCTCGGCGCGCCGGCCGCCAGCCGTGCGGTCGGCCTGGCCAACGGCCGGAACCCGATCTCGATCGTGGTGCCCTGTCACCGCGTCATCGGCTCGGATGGCAGCCTGACCGGCTATGGCGGCGGGATCGACCGCAAGCGCTTCCTGCTGGACCTGGAACGGGGCGGCACCGCGCGCCAGGGTGAGCTGCCCGGCCTGATTCCGTAGCGTGCTCAGCCGGCCACGAGGTGCACGTTCCAGAGATTGAGGACGGAGACGATTTCCTCGAACCACACCTGCCGGAAGCACGACCCGCCAGCAGCCGCAACAGCGGGATCGATACTGGTGCAGGAAACGGGACCCGCACCGCTGGTGATCGTTCCCGTGGCAAAGACCGTGCCGACGCTCGAACTGTTGATGATCATGGGGCCGCCGCTGTCACCGCCCGCGGCGGCCTGCTGACCGGAGGATTCCTCGGTCCCCCCCGTTTCGTTCTCGGACGTAACGATGCTGCCACCATCCCTAAAGCTGATGACCTGTCCGGTGGCGGTTATGCGAATGTTGCAGCGCACGCCCGAGGTCGCGCCTTCGGAGCAGACTGATGCGCCGACGACCGCCGCCCAGGGATCCGCTTCGACTATTTCGCCCACATTCGAGTTCCAGGCGCGGTCGTAGATGTAGCCCTCGTTCGCGCCGACCTGGATGACCGCGGTGTCGCAGCATGGCTGACGCGCGGTCTCAGTCCCCATGACGCTGCCCGAGCCGTAGCGGTCGCCGGTCTGCCAGGACGTATTGACGCCGCCGCAGTGCCCGGCGGTGAGCATGCCGCGAACGGAGCCTCGGTACACCGCGAATCCCGTCGAGCAGACCACTTGCCCGGCGCGGATGATACGCGCGCCGCCCCACCACGGCGACGAGTCGGCGTTGCGGTAGGTGGCGTGGCTCAGGGGGGCGCTGGTGACGGTCACCGGGGCGGGGCCGGGGACGACGCGCCGGATCGCGGCCCGGGCTGATGCCGCCTCGGCCGCGGGGGTGCTGGCGTTCCCGGCGGGCCTGTCGGCCAGCGCGCGGGAGCGGGCATAGTCGACACCGGCATGCAGGCCGGCGGCGCTGGCGTCCGGCCCGATGCTGGAGAGGGTGTAGCCGCGGGCGCGCAGCGTGCTCTCGCGGGCGGCGATCTGGTGGGCTTGTGCCTCCAGTTGCTGCCAGCTGTAGGGGGCGGCCTTGACCTGGACGCGCGCGATGGCGCGCAGCCGGGCGAGGCGCAGCCGCATGGCCGGCGGCACAGGTCCGTGCCAGTACACGGTGACCAGCCGTCCGGGTATGGAGATGGTGACGTCGCCGTAGCCGGAGTAGCCGGGCCTGTCACCTTGCCCGGTCAGCTGGATGATCTCGTTGGCTACCTGCAGCAGGGGTGCCTGGCGGACCGCGATGGCGTGCGCGGAGAACCGCGCCGGGGACCGCGTGCCCGCGGCGGCGGGCGTGGCGGGGACGGACAGCAGCGCGGTGCCGACCGCGGCGCACGCCACGAGGCTGAGCCCGGCCAGCAGGGCACGATGGCGCCGATGAGGCGGATGGGGCATGTCATCTCCGATTCAGGCGAGGCAGGGCCAGTCGCAGCGGCCCGCGTCCTCATGACGGGGGCCGCACGGGCCTAAGTGTCCGCTCGTGCGGCGCAGCCGGACAAGTCATGCATTCATATGACAAGGGGGTCCTGCTGGACCTGGAACGGGGCGCCACCGCGCGCCGAGGTGAGCTGCCCGGCCTGATTCCGTAGCATCGCCGGATGACCAGCCGCTTTTATCACCTGTGCATCGACTGCCATGACCCCCGGACGCTGGGCCGGTTCTGGGCAGCCGTCCTGGAGCAGCCGATCCTGCTGGAGGACGACGACGAGGTCATCGTCGGAGCTGACCAGCACGCGTTTCCCGGCCTGTGCTTCCTGCGGGTCCCCGAGGACAAGACGGTCAAGAATCGGCTGCACATCGACCTGAACCCCGACGACCCGGACCCCGAGCGCTGGGACGCCGAGGTCGAGCGGCTGATCGGGCTCGGCGCCCGCCTGGCCGACGTCGGCCAGGGTCCGGAGGTCACCTGGGTCGTGCTCGCAGACCCGGAGGGCAACGAGTTCTGCCTGCTGCGGCGACATGAGACGCTGACGGACTGATCCGAACATGGGCGAGTTACGGGGCGCGCGGCAGCGCCCGGCGGTGCGTCTTTGCCACGGCTCCTGAGCAAGGAAGCCGACTTCATGAAGCAAGCCTCAACGGCGGCAGGTTCCCCGACAGCAACACGGTCGAGGTCCGCTACCCGTGCAACAGGAGGAACCGCCCCGGATCACAGCACATGGCCGTGGCTGCCAGGTTGAGCCATGCGTCCTCAGCGCGCACCTGTCACTGGTTACCGTTAGGGTGACAGCGCACGGTGAAGGGAGCGTCCGGGATGACTGCCTTGCCTGACTGGATGGATCTGCCCAACGGCTTGGGCGCCGAGGAGTACGAGGCACTGCCGGAGGACATCTGCCGCCGGATCGAGATTGTCGACGGAGCCATCATCGTGAACGCTGCCCCGCGCCGTCTGCATCAGGACATCTCCCGCCGCCTCGCCAACGTCCTAGAGGCAGTGTGCAGCCCGGCGCTTGCGGTGTCCACGGACGTGGACCTGCGCTTGCGGGACATCCCGCTGCTGAACCGCCGCCCCGACGCTGCGGTTTATGACGCTTCGCTTCCCGACGACGCAGTGCTTCGCCCGCGGCACTGCGTGCTGGTAGTGGAAGTCATGTCACCAGGTTCGGTGACCACCGACCAGACCGACAAGCCAGCGGAATATGCTGCGTCCGGAATCATGCACTACTGGCGTGTTGAGCACGATGCGTCAGAAAGCAATCTGTCCGTCTTCTGCTACCGGCTCGACCCGACCACGGGCACATACGCATCAGCGGGCGTGCACTCCGGGAAGATGACCGTCATCGATCCGGTCAGCGTCACCATCGATCTGACCACGCTGCTCTGATCTGAGAACGGCGGGTTGGAGCCGCGCGGGGGGTGTCGGGCCCGCCGATCAGCACTCATAACGATCCATCCGCGGTCTGAACAGCTGGAAAGCCCGTCTTCCGACCCGGCGACCCGGCGGCGGGTGCGGATGGCGTCATAGTCCAGCCTGCAAGTCATAACCACACACCTAGGCCAGCGGAATCTGTCAACCTGAACGGGGCGCCGTCGGGTGGCTTTTACTGAGTGGCGGCTTCTTTCTGCTCGGGCGGGTTGATCACAGGAGCCGTCCGGGATGGCGGGCGGGGCCGGGGGCTTGCGGACGAAGCGCTCGGGGTGGTCGGCGTAGGCGGCGGCCAGGATGACGGCTCGTGCGGCCTGGACGGCTTCGGCTCGTCCGTAGTGGATGTCGGCCGCGGTGTGCAGGCCCAGGCCGCCGTGGCGGTGCTCATCGTTGTACCAGGGGAAGAAGTCCTGGCAGTGCGCTCGTGCTGCCTCGATGGAGTCGAAGCGGCGGGGGAAGCCCTAGAATCCCCCGCTGGCAGCGCTCCCCGAATTCCTGTCCGGCAAAGCACAGGCCCTGGCGCTCATGGGGCGGCCCGCTGCCGCTGAAGCAGAGAGCACCCTGAGCCAGCTCCGTGAGACCTTCGATGCCCTTCCGCTCCCGCTGAGAGCGCACAGCGACTCTATATTCAGCTGGGGAGAAGAACGTCTCCGCTTCACCGAAAGCCTGGCTTATACCTACCTCGGGGATTTTCGCAAGGCTGATGCCGCGCGAAGGGCCGCCCTGGCGCTCTATCCGGCGGAAGACATCCGGAGTCCCGCGCAGATCGAGTTGCAGCGGGCGCTCTGCCTGATTGGCGCCGGCGATGTGCAAGACGGCATCCGCCATGCTCAGGGCGTCGTCACCAGCCTGCCGGCCATGCATCGCGTCCGGCCAATCGCGGACCTCGGGCAAAAAGTGCTCAAAGCAGTCCCGGTGCTGGAACAGCCCCGGGCCGGCGTCCAGGGGTACCGCGAGTGCATCACCGCCTCGTTTGCCGTCCCGGCTCCCCAGCTGACAGCATGACGCAAGGAAACGAGGCGCTAGCGCCTGAGCCGCACATCCGTACTGAGTACCACGATGCTGCGGGTGCCTTGCGCCTCCGCGACCAACTGCTGGCGGTGTACCTCGCCAGCCACTCTGACCAGCAGCACGATCCCTGGTTCAGCCCGGAAGCCTTCTGGGACCGCCTGGTAAAGCTGTACGCCCCAAGCCGGGATTTCGGCCTGGCCGGAGCATGGCAGGATGACACCATGGTCGGCTACGCCTTCGGCAGCCCGAAAGACAACTCGGCCGACATATGGGAAATGGTCCGCTGCGAACTGCCCGACGTAACTGTGCCGCCCACCCCGGAGCCGATTTATTTCTTCCGCGAGTTCGCCGTTAATCCCGGCTACCAGGGCAAGGGCTACGGGCGACTGCTGCATGACACCTTGCTGAGAACCCGACCCGAGCAGCTAGCGCATCTCCTGGTAAGGCGAGACAATACTTCAGCCAGGCAACCATATCTGCACTGGGGCTGGCACGCGGTGGGACAGGTACAGCCTTTTCCCGACGCGCCTGTCATGGATGCTCGTATATACGATGCTTGTTCTTCGCGATCTTGCGGTCGACCTCGGTGTCGAGGTCGATGCCGTTCATCTCCGCGACTGCCACCAGGTAAAGAAAAACGTCGGCGAGCTCCTCGCCGAAGTCCGGCAGGCGCTTGCGCCAGGCGGTGAACGCCTCGCCGACCTCGGCGGTGAGGAGCCCGAACTCAAGCGCGACGTCGCTGGTGTTGAAGCCCTTGGCGAGCTTGTTTTCCCAGGCGCGCTTCTGGATGTCGCGGATCTCCACGGGTCTCCTCCGGGCTCGCGGTTGCACGGGTGAGCCCGGAGCCTACCGACCCCGGCTGCCAGTTCGCGGGAGCTTGGGCGGATCGTCATCCACTCGAGGTGATGTCGATGTGGACGACGGTGGCGTGCTCGGCGATCGCTGCGAACGCGCGCTCATAGCCGGCCAGCAAGGCGGCAACCTGGTTCGGGTCGGCGGCGCCGTCTCGGGCGAGCAGCCGGGCGCAGACTGCTGCGAGCTCACCCGTAAGGTGGATGAAGACCCCGCCGGCGTCGGCGACGGCTTTGGCCAGGACGGCGGCCTCGCCGGGGGTCAGGCGAGACCGCCCGCGATGCAGCGGCCCGTAGACAAGCTCGGAGACGAAGCAGCGGTCCAGGACCACCCGGCCGGGCTGGCCGAACCTGACTGACGTGGAGATCTAGACATCTGCATAGGTCAGAGATTCACGCTCCGCGCCGTGCCCCGAGGGTGCCCGCGGCGCTACGGTGGTAGCTGGGCTACCTTCTGCTGCCCGGATGCCGCAGGAGCACCGAACTCGTCAACGGGAACTCGGACGGCAATGATTGATCATGGCCGGGTAAGCACGCTCGAAGAGCCCGACAGCTTCATCGGACGTGAGCGGGAACTCGACGAGCTTCGCCAGCTCGCACGCGACAGGCGGGCCGTCACGCTGTGCGGCGCCGGCGGCATCGGCAAGACGCGCCTGCTGCTGCGCCTGGTGGCCCTGATGGCCGACGACTACCCGGACGGGACCTGGTTCATCGAGCTCGGCGACCTGCGCCAGCCCGAGCTCGTGATCTCCAGGGTGGCGACTGCCGTCGGCGTCGAGGAGGAGCCGGGGGTGCCCCTGCTTGACACGCTCGCTGACGCGCTGCGCACCCGTCGGCTGCTGCTGGCCCTCGACAACTGCGAGCACCTGGTCGATGCCTGCGCGAGCCTGTGCCAGCGGCTGCTCGCCAGCTCGCCGGGCCTGCAGGTGCTCGCGACCAGCCGGGAGGCGCTGCGGGTCGCGGCGGAAGCGGCGTGGCCGGTCCCGCCGCTCGCGCTGCCGCCGGCCGGGGCCGATGACCTCGCTAGTTATGACGCTGTCCGGCTGTTTGCCGACCGCGCGTCGGCGGCTGCGCCCGGATTTGTCCTCGGGCCCGCCAACACCGATGCCGTCGTGGCCGTCTGCCGGGCGCTCGACGGGCTGCCGCTGGCCATCGAGCTGGCCGCCGCCTGGGTCCGGGTCCTGTCGGTCGAGCAGATCGCCGCCCGGCTTGACGACCGGTTCCACCTGCTCACCTCGCGCGACCGGAGCGTGCCGCCGCGCCAGCGCACGCTGCGGGCCGCCATCGACTGGAGTCATGACCTGCTGACCCGACCCGAGCAGGTACTCCTGCGCCGGCTCTCGGTATTCGCCGGCTGGTCGCTGGAGATGGCCGAGCACGTCTGCGCCGATGCTGACCTGCCGGCCGGCGAGGTGCTCGACCAGCTGGCGGCGCTGGCCGACAAGTCGCTGGTCGAGGTGGAACCGGACACGCTCGGCCAGACCCGGTACCGGATGCTGGAGACCATCCGCGAGTACGCCGCCGCCCGGCTGGCGGCGGCCGGGGAGGACGTGGCGCTGCGGGGCCGGCTGCGTGATTACACGCTGGGTGTCGCCGAGGACGCCATGAGCATCGGCATGGCGCTGGTCCCCGCGCCCTGGTCGGCGCTGGTCGACGTGTTCCGCCGGTGGGACGCCGACGCCGGCAACGCCCGGGAGGCGCTCAGCTGGTGCCTGGCCCGGGGCGACGCCGAGACGGGCCTGCGGATCTGCACGGCGGTCCGGCCGTGCTGGATCGTGCGCGGCTCATATGCGGAGGGAGCGGAGTGGTTCGACTCCTTCCTGGCCGCCGACCTGTCAGCGGTGCCGCCCTCCGTGCACGGCCCGGCGCTGATCGGCCGGGCTCAGCTCGCGCTCGCCAGCGATCCGCAGCAGGCGCTGGCCTGGGCCGCGGCGGGACTTGAGCTCTGCCGGACGGCCGGAGAGCGGTTCTGGACGGCGACCGCGCTCAACCTGCTGGCCGAGGCGGCCCTGCATACCGGGCACGCGGACGAGGCAGTCAAGCGCTCCGAGGAAGCGCTGGCCAATGCCCGGCAGGCGCTCGACAAGTGGAATGAGGGGTACGCGCTCGGCACTCGGGCCGCGGCGGCCGGACAGCAGGGCAACCTGCGAGAGGCACAGGAATTCGCTGAGGCGGCGCTGAGCGTCATGCGCGAGATCGACCAGCGCTGGGGTGCCGCACGCACCCTGCTCGGACTGGGCGACCTGGCCCGGCTGCGGCGCGATGACGCGCAGGCCCGCCGGCAGTACCTGGCGGCCCTGGTCGCCCTGCGCGAGGTCCGGGCCGGACCCGAGACCGCCCGGTGCCTGGCCGGCCTCGGCCGGGTCGCGATGGACCAGGGCGACCTCGGCCAGGCGCGGGAGCACCTGGCCGAGAGCCTGCTGCTGAGCCTGACCGCCGGCAGCAGGATCGGGATCGCCCGCGGCCTGTCGGCGTTCGCCGCTCTGGTCGTCCGTGAGGGCAGGCCCGACCTAGCGGTCCAGCTGACCGCCGCCGTGACCGCGCTGCGCGAGGCGGCGAGCCTGCCGCCGCTGCCAGGGGCCACGACGCAGCGCTACCTGGACGCCGCGGCCGACCTCGGGGAGCACGCCGTCGGCCGCCTGTGGGCCGACGGCCTCACGCTGACCAGCAGCGCCGCCGCCCGGCTGGCCTTCGACGATCCTGGCGCGCAGCCAGGTGCGAACCACGCCGCACCCCGGCCCGCGCCGTCGGAGCCGGGCGAGGCCGGGCAGGGCCAGCCCGCTTCGGGGTCGGCTGAGCCCGCGCCGTCGCGGCCGGGCCAGCTCCGGCCGGCCGCCGGGCAGTCCGCCGCGGCCGAGCTGCCCGCCGGCAAGCTCACCGCGCGCGAGCGCGAGGTAGTGGAGCTGATCGCGCTGGGCAAGAGCAACAAGGCCATCGCCGAGCAGCTGTTCATCAGCCCGGCCACGGCGGCGCGGCATGTGGCCAACATCCTGGCCAAGCTCGGTTTTACCTCGCGCAGCCAGGTGGCCGCCTGGGCGGCGACCGCCCAGGCGGCCAGCTCGGGCCGGCTGCCCTAGCTAGGGTCAAACAGGGCGCTGACGGACTCCCCCTCGTGGATTCGGCGGATCGCCTCGGCTAGGGCCGGCGCCACCGAGATGACGTGCAGCTTCGGCACGCTCTCGCTGGCCGGCACGGGGACCGTGTTGGTGCAGACGATCTCCAGGACCTCGGGCGCGGCGGTGATCCGCTTGAGAGCGCCGTCGCTGAAGAGGCCGTGCGTGCACGCGATCCGCACGGACCTGGCCTGGCGGTCGCGCAGCACGGTCAGCAGTTCCAGGATGGTGGTCCCGCGGGCGATCTCGTCATCGAGGACGATGACGTCGCGGCCGGCCACCTCGCCGATGATGGAGGTGATCGTGACCCGCTCGTCGCTGTGCCGCTCCTTCGCGCCCGCCGCCACCGGCAGGCCCAGCATCCGGGCGAGCGCCGCGGCCTGCTTGGCGTTGCCCAGGTCCGGGGAGACGACGATCGCGTTGCTGAGGTCGCGGGCGCTGAAATGACTGGCGAGCTCGCGCAGCGCGTGCAGGTGATCGACCGGGACGGAGAAGAACCCGTGCACCTGCGGGGAATGCAGGGTCATCAGCAATACCCGGCTGACGCCCGCGGTCACCAGCAGGTCGGCGACCAGCCGGCCGCCGATCGACACGCGCGGCATCGTTTTCTTGTCCGATCGCGCGTAGGCGTAGTGCGGGATGACTGCGGTGACCCTGGCGGCCGACGCGCCCCTAGCCGCGTCCAGCATGAGCAGCAGCTCGACGAGGTTCTCCTGCACGGGCGGGCCCAGCGGCTGGATGATGAAGACGTCGCGCTCCCGGCAATTGGCCTGCAGCTGAACCTCGAGGCAGTCGTTCGCGAAGCGGCGCAGGCGTACGGGGCGCAGCGGCACATCGAGGTGCGCGCATATCTCCGCTGCCAGGGCCGGGTGGGCGCTCCCGCCGAATACCGCTATCTCTCGCACGTGCCCAGGCTAGGGCGTCAGCTGCCCGCTATCCCGCTCAGGTCGCCGGTGACCACCCCGTCCGTGAGCACGCCGCCTGCGACGCGCAGCCACCGCTCCGGGTCCGCCATCGCCGCCGCCGCTCCCCCGGCGAGATCTGCGAGCGCGATCGAGCGGCCGACGCCCGGCTCGGTCGCCCCGGCGATGCGGCCGGCCACCACCGCGACTGGCACCCCGGCGCGCCCGGCGGCCGCGCACACCGCCCCGACCACCTTCCCGGTGGCCGAGGTCGCGTCGTACTGGCCCTCTCCGGTGATCACCAGGTCGGCTCCGGCCAGCGCCGACTCCAGGCCGGCGATCCTGCCGATCTCGGCCGAGCCCGCCGCCAGCCGGGCGCCCCACGCCGCGGCCAGGCCGTACCCGGTTCCTCCGGCGGCGCCGGCGCCTGGCATGTCCGGCTGCCCGCCGAGCACCGCCGCGAGCCTGGCCAGCCCGCCCTCAAGCACTGTCACCTGGGCGGGCGCCGCGCCCTTCTGGGGTCCGTAGATGGCGGCCGCGCCGGTCGGGCCGAGCAGTGGCGCCCGGACGTCGGTCAGGCAGGTCACCCCGCCGGGCGGCGGCGGCCGCAGTCCGGTCAGGTCGGCGGCAGCCAGGCCGGCCAGCGGGCCGCCACCCCGCCGCAGGTCACGCCCGGCGGCATCGAGGAAGCGCGCGCCGAGGGCCGCGAGCACGCCCGTTCCGCCGTCGGTCGTGGCCGAGCCGCCGAGCCCGACGACGATCCGGCCTGCCTGTGCGTCCAGCGCGTGCCCGATCAGCTCGCCCACGCCGGCCGTATGGGCACCCAGCGGGTCAGGATCGGGCAGCAGCGTCAGGCCGGCGGCGCTCGCCAGCTCGATGACATGGGTCCGGCCGGGCAGCTCAAGCCAGCGGGCCGCGATCCGCTGGCGGCCCGGGCCGCTCACCTCGGCCTCGTGCCAGCGCGCGGCCGCATCCGACGCGGCCAGCACCTCCAGGGTGCCCTCGCCGCCGTCGGCTAGGGGCACGCAGATCACCTCGTCGGCCGGCCGGGCGTCCCGCCAGCCTGCCGCCAGGGCCGCCGCCGCCGCGGCGGCCCCGATGGTGCCCTTAAACGAGTCCGGCGCGGCCACGATCCTCATCAGGTCACGATCCCGCTCACCGCCATGCCCATGACCACCGATTAACCAGCACGATCCTGATCGGCCCTAGCCTTACCGTCGCTGGCCTTACCGTCGCTGGCCTGGCCGGCACTGGTCCGGGGGCGCTCGTATGGCGGCAGGCTCAGCGCCTTCCTGATCTCCTGCTGGACCTCTTCCTTGTCCGGCCGGGTGTCCACGGTCACCACGTACTCCTTGCGGCGGAAGATCTCCAGGATGGGGTCGGTCTTCGTGTGGTACTCCCGGAGCCGCACGGCGAGCGCCTCCTCGGTGTCGTCCTCCCGCCGGACCAGCTCACCGCCGCAGGCGTCGCACCTGCCGTGCGCGTGCGGGCTGTTGTCGATCAGGTTGTAGTCCATGCCGCAGTCCGCGCACAGCCGCCGGGCCAGGACGCGCCGCCGTACCTCGCTATCGGGCAGGTAAAGATGGATTACGCCGTCGATGTCATAGCTCTCCAGGAAGAAATTCGCCTGGCGCTCGCTGCGCGGAAAGCCGTCGATGATGAAGCCATAGTTCCAGTCATGCTGATCCAGGCGCTCCTTGACGACCCCCTCGATCACGTCGTCGCTGATCAGCGTCCCGGCGGCCATCGTCCGCCTGATCTGCGCGCCGAGCTTGGTGTGGTTCTGGACGTTCCAGCGCAGGATGTCCCCGACTCCGATGTTGACGAGGCCGAGATCCTCGGCGAGCATGGCGCTGTGGGTGCCCTTGCCGCTGCCCTGGACACCCATGATGACGTATTTCCGCATGGCGCAACCATAGGCAGCGACCCGCCACGGCTGCGCCGTGACCCGCCGATTCCCGGCCGCGGGACAGCGATCCAGGCCCGGCCGGACCGGGTCTCAGTCTCCGATGATGACCTGCCGGACGACGTCGCCTTGACCAAGCGCCGCCAGGGCGTGGTTGATGTCATCCAGTTTCAGCCGCTGGGTGATCATGCCCTCGAGGTCCAGGCGGCCGGCTCGCCACAGGCCGAGCAGCCGAGCATAGTCGCGGCGGACGTCGGCCGAGCCGTAGAGCGAGCCGACCATCTTCTTGCCGTCGAAGAGCAGCTCGAACGGAGTGAACTCTACCTGCACGTCAGCCCGCCCGGCCCCGACGATCACGACAGTTCCGCCCCGCCGCGCAGCCGTCCACGCGGCCCGGATCGTCTGCGGGGTTCCCACCACCTCGAAGGCGTAGTCGACGCCTTCCCCGCCGGTCAGCTCGGCCAGGAGCCCGGCCAGCTGGTCCGGGTGGACGGCATGGGTGGCGCCGAAGCGGCGCGCCGCCTCGTGCTTGGACTCCGCGGTGTCGACCCCGACGATGACGGCCGCGCCGGACAGGCGCGCTCCCTGGATCGCCGCGATGCCCACTCCCCCGCAGCCGATGACCGCGACTGTCGCGCCGGGCTCGACACGCGCCGTATTGATCACCGCGCCGGCGCCGGTCATCACTCCGCAGCCGATCAGCGCGGCCACCTCGTACGGCACGTCGGCCGCGATCTTCACTGCGCCCTCGAGCGGCACCACCATCTCCTCGGCGAAGGCACCGCAGCCGCCGAATCCGAAGGCCGGGGTATCACCGACCAGGAACCGCGGCTCGAGATAGGCGGCGATGACGTGGGTCATGCACAGGTACGGCTCGCCACGCAGGCAGGAGGGGCAGGAGGCGCACGGTGGCAGCCAGTTGGCGATGACCCGGTCCCCGACGGCGAGCTCGGTAACGCCAGCACCCACGGCGATCACATCGCCGGCGGCCTCGTGCCCGAGAATGGCCGGCATCGGCTGCGGGAGCGCGCCGGTGCGGGCGGAGAGGTCCGAATGGCACACTCCGGCCGCCCGGACAGCGATCTTGACCTGTCCTGGCCCCGGGCCGACGGCTACGACGTCATCCCGGATATCGATCTTCTCGTCGTCGATCGAATGGAGTACTGCAGCCCGCACGACCCACCTCCGGTCTCACAGAATGTGAGGCGATTGCTGCGGATAAAGTAGAACAGGTTACAGTATGGTTCCGCAAGATCTGAGCCGGGCTTACCGAGCAAGCGTTAGGGAGGCCGGGCTGGCCCTGCGATAATGCTGGCGTGAGCACGCCGAGGAAGAGCCAGGCCGGCGGCCGGGGCGGATCCGCGGGCGCGGTGGCAGGCGACGGATCGGCCCGGTCGCAGCGCCGCGCGGACATGGTCGCTCTGGCGGCCGAGCTTTTCGCGCGGAAGGGCTACCGCGCCACGACCGTGCGCGAGATTGCGGACGCCGCCGGAATCCTCTCCGGCAGCCTTTACCACCACTTCGACTCCAAGGAGTCGATCGGCGACGAGATCCTGTCGAACTTCATGAGCGCGGTGCTGGCCGACTACCGGGCCGCGGTCGCCTCCGGCGGGAGGCCGCGCGCCGTGCTGGAGCAGATCGTGCGCTCGACGAGCCGCACTCTCTCCCGGCACCGGGCCGCCCTCGCGATGCTGCAGAGCGACTGGACCTATTTCAGCACGCAGCCCCGGTTCGCCTACCTGCCCAGGACCCTGCGGGAGATCGAGCAGATCTGGGTCACGCAGCTCGAACTCGGCAAGGGGTCTGGCGCCTTCCGCGCCGACCTGGATGCGCGGCTGACCTACCGGCTTATCCGGGACGTCCTGTGGATCCCGGCCCAGTGGCGCCGGACCGGCGGCTTTACCACCAGCCAGGTCGTGGACGGCTTCCTCCGCCTGCTCTTCGACGGCATCACCAGCCCGGATGCGCCCGGTCCGGGCTCTCCCTCGAGGAAATCCGCCACCAGGCCGGCCTGAGCCCCGGCATCGCCCGCTGTCTCCCGGGCGGACGGGCTGTTACGCTCTTACCAAGCAAGCGTTAGGTTAACTTTCAGCCGGGAGGGAACGTGGGCCGGCTCGACGGCAAGGTCGCACTGATCACCGGGGGCGCCCGGGGGATGGGCAAGTCGCACGTGCGCCACTTCGTCGCCGAGGGCGCGCGGGTCATCTTCGGGGACGTCCTGGACGACAGGGGCGCGCACGTGGCGGCCGGGCTCGGCGCGCAGGCTTGCCGGTACGTGCACCACGACGTGACCAGCGAGGCGGACTGGGCCGCCGCGGTGGACACGGCGATGGAGGCCTTCGGCGGGCTCGACGTGCTCGTCAACAACGCCGGCGTGCTGAAGTTCGGCAGCATCGCCGACATGCCGCTCGCCGACTTCCGGCAGATCCTCGAGGTCAACGCGGTCGGCTGCTGGCTCGGCATGAAGGCGGTGATCGGGCCGATGACCGCCGCGGGCGGCGGGTCGATCGTCAACATTTCCTCGATCGAGGGGTTCACCGGGGCCGCCGGGCTGTCCGCCTACAGCGCGAGCAAGTTCGCGGTCCGCGGCATGACTAAGGCGGCCGCCAGCGAACTTGGCAAACTTGGCATCCGGGTCAACTCGGTCCATCCCGGCGGGGTGCTCACCAGGATGGTCCTGGAGGCGGCCGGGACCTCCGGCCACGTCAGCGGCGATGCCTTCCTCCAGTCGATGCCCATCGCCCGGTTCGCCGAGCCGGTCGAGATCTCGCGGCTGGTGGCCTACCTGGCCTCCGACGACTCGTCCTACTCGACCGGCAGCGAGTTCGTCGCCGACGGCGGCGTCCTGTGCGGGCCTGGCTACTGACGGAAGGGCGGATCCCGGAATGGGCGACAGCCTGACGGGCGACGACGCGCCGTTGCTGAACGGCAGGGTGGCCATCGTGACCGGCGCGGGAAACGGGCTCGGGCGGGCGGAGTCGCTCGCCTTGGCCGCGGCCGGGGCGCAGCTCGTGCTCAACGACCTGCCGGGGGACGCGGTGCGGGCCGTGGCCGACGAGATCAGGGCAGCCGGAGGCCAGGCAGTGGTCTGGGCGGGGGACGTGGGCGAGTGGTCGACGGGCCAGGAACTGGTCGCGGCCGCGCTCGATGCGTACGGCCGGCTCGACATCCTCGTCAACAACGCAGGAGTGCTCCGGGACCGAATGGTCTTCACGATGTCCGAGCAGGAATGGGACCTGGTCATCCGGGTCCACCTGCGCGGCCACTTCGTCACCACCCGCTTCGCCACCGCGTACTGGCGCGACCAGAGCAAGCAGGCAGGCGGCCCGGTCTACGCCAGGATCGTGAACACCTCGTCCGAGGCGTTCCTGCTCGGGTCGGCCGGCCAGCCGAACTACGCCGCGGCCAAGGCCGGGATAGCCGCGCTGACCGTCACCACCGCGCGCAGCTGCGCCAGGTACGGGATCCGGGCCAACGCCATCTGCCCGCGGGCCCGCACCGCCATGACGGCGGACCTGATGGGCGCGCCCCCCGACGCCGCGGTAGACCCGCTCGCCCCCGAGCACGTGGCGCCGCTGGTGGTGTACCTGGCCAGCCCGGCGGCGGCCGGGATCAACGGCGAGGTGTTCGTGGTGCACGGCGGCGTCGCCGCGGTCATGGAGCCGCCCAGGATCCGGGCTACCTTCCTGGCCGCCGAGCACGGCTCGGCCGACGGCATGTGGACGCTGGAGTCGGTGCGCCGGGCGCTGGGCCCGGCCTTCGCCGCGACGCCGTCTTCGGCGGGCTTCGCCTGCGACGACACGCTCGCCCTGGCCAGCGAGACCATCGGCTTCCCCGTGCCTGGTGACCCCGTGCCTGGTGCGCTATCCGACGACGTGGCTGGGCCGGGGCTGTCGTCCTGACGACAGCCCCGGCCCAGCCATCACGTTCGTGCTTCGGGCGGGTCCAGGGGCGCGTAGCGCTCGCGTTGCGAGGCCGCAGGCGCCCTTGACGCGTCCGGGTGCCCGCAGACAATGGGGAACCGGGAGCCATCCACCTCCAGCGGCGCTGCCAGGGATAAGCCCCGGGCCCGGCCGGCTGGGGTCAGGGACCCGCCCGGCTGGCGGTGGGGAGCGCGGCGACAACTTGCCGCCACATCTGGCTGTAGGTATTGAGCAGGCGCATGTCGGCGCTGTGGTCGTCGCAGCGGGCGCCGGGCTGGCATTCCGGGCAGTGGATGGCGAGGCGGGCACGGCGGTAGTTCAGCGCATCCTCCATCGCTTGCAGGGGCGAGCAGGAGCGGGGCCGACCGCGCGGGAATGGTATCGGCAGGGCAGCGGTTCCTGGCTGCTGCCCGGCGGCCTCGGTGCGGTCCGGGCTATCGGCGATCGTGCTGCTGCTGGCAGTCGGCGTGGCTGGTGCGGGGGGGCCGATGAGGCCGGGGACTGGCCGGATGTGGGGCGGGACGGCCAGCCGGCCGGTGCCCTGAGCGGATCTGGCGAGGTCATCAGCGGGCGGTCTTAATGCCTTGCCGGTCACGTTGGCGTCGCTGGCCCGGCGGTGGCCTGGTGCTGGGGCCTGGTGTGTCGCGGTCATCTGGTGCTCCTGGTCCGGGGTCGCGGCGGGGGTAGTCACGTGAGGGTCCTCCTTGGCCGGCTGCCAGTAGATAGGTACCGGCCCGGGGTGGTCGATGGTTGTCTGCTGCGTGCTGGCTGGCTGGCGTAGGGGTGGTCGCTGACGGCCGGGGCCGGCAGCGGCGAGGTGGTCAGGGGGGCGGGTTCTTCCGGGCGGTGGTGCGCGGGGTGCGGCGGATGGTCGCGGCGGGTGCGATGGGCTCTGCTCAGGACCACGGGAACGGGGTCAGTCATGACCGTTCCTCCGGGGCATGGCGGGCGTGCCGGTAGGTGGTCGCGGGCTGGCTGGACACGGCGCCGTACAGGTCGCGGGCAGCGTACAGCGCGCCGGCGTCACCCTGGCTGGCGAGTGCCCGGCGGCAGGCTTGCAGGACCAGGCCGGAGCGGCGGCTGACCAGCGCGAGGTAAGCCGCCTCGTCC
>Ga0209839_10000408_pt1 | contig 22097 bp, 23 predicted proteins | sample OrgsoiDNA2013050_FD_185800 | JGI IMG/M metagenome (GOLD analysis project Ga0209839, IMG submission 185800) | Permafrost soil microbial communities from the Arctic, to analyse light accelerated degradation of dissolved organic matter (DOM) -... | ecosystem: Environmental > Terrestrial > Soil >... | reverse complement strand
CAGGCTGTGCTGGTAATTCAGGCTGTTCTGGCTGTGCAGGTTGCTCCGGCACGGTTGGCTGGGAGGGCATCTCAGGATATGCAGGCAGCGCTGGTGTTTCTGGCTGCGCGGGTTGCTCTGGCATAGCAGGCTGCGACGGTAATTCAGAAGGCATTGGCTGTGTGGGTTGCAGCGGTCGATCAACTTGCAGGGTCGGCTCAGGCGGGAGCGCGCCTCGCGAGAGTAGCTCAAGAATGGATGGCATCTTTTCGGTCTCCTCGCCTCTGGTCGCATCTTCGGCAGACATAGCAAGTTCCGAAGTGGCCTCGTCAAAGCTACCTTCGTTCTGTGCCTTCGTGCTGGATGATGTTGGTATAAGGTGCGCGATCGCCGCCTGCAGCGCGTCGGCGAATGCCAGGATGGAAGGGTAGCGCTCTTCAGGATAGACGCGTAGTGCGCGCCGGATCACGCCCTCCAGTTCAAGCGGAACCTTGAGATTCAAGGCGGTGGGCGTGCTGAGCGTCTCTGTCAGTTTGAGCTGCTCAATCTCTTCCGGCGTTCCGAGGAAAGGCAGGCGTCCCGTTAGCCAGAAATAGAGCATGACCGCCAGCGCGTACTGGTCGCTGGCGGGTGTCGCACGCTGGCCGAACTGTTCGGGTGCCGCTGTGATCGGCAGTATTGTGCTCTGAGGCTGACCGAAGCGGCGCACAAAGTGGGTCGTGCCAACATCGGCAATCAGGAACGGGTTGCTGTCCGCGTCGCTGCCATGCAGCACCAGGATGTTCGCGAAGGTCAACGATCCATGCAGAAATCCGTTGTTGTGGATATGCTGAAGCGCCTTTGCAAGTTGACGGGTGTAGTGAACGGCATATGAAATATCCAGCGGCGGCTGAAACCAGTATCTCCCCTCGCTGCCCAGGAGCGAGCCGGGCGTAACATAACGGCGCGCAATATAGAGCCGCCCATCAACCTCTCCATAATCAAGCACCGCTGCTAGAGCGGGATGGGTCAGTTCACCGATGCCTTGCATCTCGCGAAAGAACTGACGACGTGCCGCATCCTGTAACGTCGCCCATGAATGGATCAGTTTGAGCGTTACTTTGCGCTGCGAAAATGTGTCTTCGGCCTCGTAGCTTATCCCTGACACACTGCTTCCTAAGCGGCGCAGTACGCGATAGCGCTCGAACCTCTGGCCTTCTTCCAATGCTTGCATACTCTCCCTCGTGTTCCGTACAAGTACTGTTGTGCTGCATGCTATTGTAGCATATCGGCCCGCACCGGACTACTATGCAGGACCAGGAGACATAATAAATTGCCTGTCCTGGCGCTGCCCGGTTGCATATCTGCTTTTTCGTGGAGCCTTTTTCCCTCGCAGCATGTCCTATGCCTCGGATGGCTTCAACTCTCTGGCTAACTGCCCCCATTGCCCTTGCTCCACCAGCAGGACGTTTTCTATCTCCTGGATATACTCATTGACCTGCTGAGCGCTGGCGTCGCTGAGGTCCAGTTGGGGTTCTCTAACTCTGGCCTGCTTCAAATTATTTATGGTGTCCTGATAAAGTTTCGCCTGTTGCTCGAAACCATACAAGGCACTGTAGCCCGCCAGCGCGCTGGAGAGGATCGGGCTGATCGCAGCTATTAGCAGACAGGTCAGCTTCAACCAGGTGACATTAGTCGACGATGCTACTCCCGCCGTGAGGGCCGTAAGAAATATCAGTACTATGCTTATTGTAACCGCCTGGGTATTAGCCACCTCGAATTCCTCGTGTCGGACCTCGTAGAATTTCAACTGATCCTCATAGCGATATGCTGTGTAGAGTGCGAGAAATTGCTTATCATCGCGCTGGCTCATTCAACCCCTCCCTGTATATTTCGTTCACGCGTGAACGCAGATGGAGTACACGATTCTGGTCATCCGCGTACGCTTCAAGGTGCCCGAGAAAGAGAAAATACTCACTGCGTAGCCTCTCAGCTGCCAGTCGGGCATTCAAGTAGTGTTCATGATGTTTAAACGATCGTGATATGGTTGTTGCCGTTCCCAATATAGCCGCGAGCACCGCCCCGGCGAGATCGAAGCCGGTAATCGAGATAAACGCTATCTGTAAGATAAGGAGAATAGTGGTCAGCGCTCCACCAAGTACCAGGATGATGTACATCCACCGGTACCAGTTTTGCCGCCGTTGCGCCTCATTGTCAAGCTGGCGAAATTGTGCCATCAGCTCCGCGTCGAGCGTGATAAAGTCTTCGGTAAAGGCAGGATAGCTGCTTCTATCTGCCGGTTTGACGATATGCTGCTTCTCATCTGACAGTGGATGAAAATTTGGAAAGCGCTTGAATAATTTCACTACTACCCTCCATAAACTGGTGCTTTTATTTCCGCTCAAGAAGTTTCAGCATCAATTGCTCTAATTCTTTTGCCGGGCCGCTAATGGGAAAGAGATGCAGATCTCCCTTTACGAGAATTTCAGTAAGTTCAGCATTCGATGAAGCAAATGTCGCATCGTGCATAGCGCGTGCGATCTCATCGGCTGCACGCCCACTTCCTTCGATGATGATCAGCGGACGACCCTGGTGGACATTATACAATGCTTCTTTTCTGGCGATCTCACCGCCGTTGACTAGAACGGCTACCGAGGTGTGCCCTCGCGAGAGAAACTGCACAAGTTCGTACATTGTTCTAGTTTCTTTTCCCCAGGTAGCGGTTTCCACAAGGATGAAATGGGAATGGTTGGGATCGAGCGGCACCGCATGTTCGTTCGTACCAGTCGTTTTGCCGGGATAGAGAACCATGCCATCCGCAGCGACTCCTAGCAGCGTTGGCCTGTGTTGCTGTTGTGCCACGCCCAGACCGATCAGTGCCATCACGCCTGTCTGTGTCCCGCCGTCGAGAATCAAGGCGTTAAGCGAGGTCGCGGGATGAACGATGCCATTCATGAGCAATGGAAAAAGCTCGTTGTCGCTCTCTTTGCCCATAGCCGAAGCACCGCCCGCAATGAGAATGACGTTCCCTGGTGCCTGTATTCCCAGCACAGACGCCATACCGTCTACTTGAGCGCCAACAGGTACTAGAAGTGCCTGCGCATGGTTTCCATTCGAAAAATTGATCTCTCGTCTATCACTAAAATGTTGTTCTGGTCGTGTATGCATAAAAATTCCGTTCTGGTCCGAGATGAAAATCTGTTTATCAGCCGAATGTCTAGTAAGTTCGCCAAATGCGATTTTATCTAACATTATATTGATAAAAATCGATACATCTATTATATAGCATATATCCGCTAATGCAATGAGATTTTAGGGCTACCATGACGAAATCGTAGCCGCTATTGGTTCGTTATATAAGTGGACGTAAGGAGTCTTGCAGAGAGAAATTGTCAGTATTTTTTTCAGCGCCTATTGACAGGTCGCGAGAGACATCCTTATACTGTCCCTGCGATCGTTTTTGTATTTAAATTTATATTGTTAACGTGGATCGTATAATCGGGTCTGGCGGATGGTATTTAATAGGATGAATGCGCCCGGCCTCGCGCAATTAAAGAAATATACGAGATGCGTATGGGTTATGAGATGAGATAAATGAGTACAGATACAGAAGTACAGGACACACATGAGACCCTTGCGTCCAACCTCAAGAAGAATAAGCGGCTACCTTACCTGCTGGATATTGCTGTTGTCGTAGTGATGGGTATATTACTCTATTGCGGTGCCTCGTGGCAGATCTTTTTCCATTATACAGACGCCGCTAAGTACCAGTGCTACGCCGCCGCCTTTTTGCACGGCACGGCTTCCGTGAAGTCGTATCCCGCGTTGCAATGTAACTTTATTTTTCACTCTTATGGGCAGACCTATACCAATGCGAAGATTGCAAATAGCCTGCGCAACAAGTATCACGCCCCGGACGCGCTGGTGAACTTCGTGGCGTCTCAGGATCTCACAGATAGCTTTCACGCTTTGCCCCACGAATATCCTATGCTCACTCTAATACCATTTGTCCTGGCGCTGGTCGCGCCGCAGGGCTGGTACCAGGTTGGTTTCGCTCTCTTGATGATAGTGCTTGCCGCCGTTATGTATTTCACCCTGTTGCGCTTCAAGTCGCGGCGGGCGGCCATTGCTGGTGCCGTTCTGCTCGTGATCGGCGGCTGGGCGACGACTGCGGGCCGTTTTGATCTTGTGCCATCCCTGCTTACACTGGCTACGTTGATCCTGGCGGCGCAGAAACGCTGGATTCTGGCCTTTGTGGCTCTGGCCCTGGCGTTTTTGATCAAGTTCTATCCCGCTCCTTTGCTCATTCCACTTCTGTTCGCGCAGCAGCTCGCCTCGCGTGAACGGTGGTACGCGTGGCGTCGCTGGCAGCCGCTGGCAGCGTTTGTCGGCGTGTGTATCGCTGTGATGGGCGTCTCTCTACTGTTGAATGTCGAGGGGACAATCGCGCCGCTCAGCTATTTCCAGACGCGCCCGATCCAGGTAGAGTCGTTTGGGTCGTCGCTGATCTGGCTTTCGACCTTCGTGAAGCATCATCCCATGACGTATATGTTCACCTACGGCTCCCTGAATGTGTCACATGTCTACTCCTCGCTGATTTCGAAGGGTGAGACCGTGCTAATGGTTGTCGGTCTGCTCTTTACCTATTGGTTGCAATGGCGGCGCAAGATCGATCTCTCTACCTCTACGCTGCTGACCCTGCTGATTGTGATGGTGACTGGGAAGGTGTTTAGCCCGCAGTATCTGATCTGGGTGGTGCCGCTGGTGGCCTATGTTGGCGGTTCCGATCTGCGCTGGGTTGCTACCTGGGTCGCTATCGGCGGTTTGACGACCTTCATTTATCCATATATCTATAATATGCCCGCGTCCGGCTCCATTATGGATGTCCCGTATGTGCCCTGGTTCTATCCCATAACGACGTTGCGCAACTTTATCCTGTTCGGCTTCATCCTGGCCCTCCTGATCTACTGTGCGCGCCGACAGACCGCGCCTGCTCTTGAAAAGACTGAGCCTGGTGAGGCAGAGGTTGTTTCTGTGTGAAGATCAGTGGCGCAATGGAACAGAAAAGTGGAGTACTTCTTTCTTGCCCGCTTCGTACGAGATACACATTTCTTGTACGAAGCGGGAAGCTGTGAGAAGAGAGAATCAACCGAACTGCCTGGCGTACTCCGCGTTGAGCCGTTGCCAGCCGAACTTCATCGCCTCGCCAGCAACGATGCGGCCAATGGGAGTTCCGCTGAGAAGGTGATCCAGAACATCGAAACAAATGTGCCACCCGGCAGCACCCATTGAGATGAAGCGGCGACCGATGTCGTGCCACAGCGTCAGGCGCGTGCCGCCACCAAAGGCTTCGAGTTCCCACCGGATATCGTTGCCACCCCAGTTGTACTCAAGCATCCTGGGAGCGTCGGCTCGCGTCACTCTTGTTTCGGAAATCTGCGGCGTGGGCGCTCCCACCGTGGTGAGCTTCACCGTGGTTCCAACCATACCCAGGCTCCCGTCGGCTTCAAAGGGAGCCCACTCGCGCAGATGCGCCGGGTCGGTAAGCGCCTGCCAGACTTTTTCCGGCGAGTGGCGCAGTTCTCTGACGAGAATGAGCGTCCACTTCTCTCCGTCCTTCCGTACCTGCGCCCCGCTGGCCGGACCCGGTGTGTACTGCTCGCGATCGGTCATCATCTTCTCCTTGTCTTCCTTTTCGTTGGTGTCACTGATCCATGTGGTCGAGGTGGCGTTCGAGAGCATCTACGTGAGCGGACCAGAACCGACGGAACGGAGCCAGCCAGGCATCCACCTCCTGAAGTGGTTCAGGTTTCAGCCGGTAGAGACGGCGCTGTGCGTCCACCGTGGATTCCACGAAACCGGCCTCGCGCAGCACACGCAGGTGCTTTGACACGGTCGGCTGCGGCATGCGAAGCTGACGCGCGATCTCTCCAACCGACTGTTGTGACGAGACCAGGAGGCTCAAGATCGCGCGGCGGTTCGGCTCCGCAATGATTTCGAACACAGATTCCACCTGAACATCCGCCCTTAATACCGTGCCAGCTGGGTGAGCTGAATAAGGTTGCCGCAGGTGTCGTTCAGCATCGTGATGGTCGAGCCGGTTACGTCGGTGGGCGGCATCGTGAACTCGGCACCGCGGGCCTTGATCCGCTCGTAGTCGCCCTTGACGTCGTCGGTATAGAACATGGCCGCGGGCTGGCCCTGTTGAAAGATCGCCTGCTGATACGCTTTGGCCGCGGGGTTGTCGTTCAGCGCCAGCTGCAGCTCAGTGCCGTTCGGCTCCTCGGGCGAGGCCACGGTCAGCCAGCGATATGGACCCTGACTGACATCGGTCTTCTTGGCAAAGCCCAGTACCTCCGTATAGAAGCGCAGGGCCTTGTCCTGGTCGTCCACGTATACGCTGGTCAGTTTGATTTTCATTTCGTTTCTCCTTTGTCACGTTCGCGGTTTGGGCCGCGTCGTCTGCTCCTTGTCTTCCTTTTCGTTAGTGTTGACCGATTCCATGCAGTCGAGGTGGCGTTCGAGAGCATCCACGTGAGCGGACCGGCGGTTCGGCTCCGCAATGATTTCGAACATAGATTCCACTCTCTTAATATACTCCACAGAGCATATACATGTCAAGGTATATACAGGCTGGGGGCTAAGGCAACGGTTTCAGTCGCGTGAGGGGATGCACCGTCTGATGCGTTTAATTCCAAATTTTATAGAGCAGTAGCGCCAGCAATACAACTATGGGTGGGCCAATCGTGGTGAGAAATGTGAACCCGATCCAGGTCCCCACCGGTGGGATACCGCGTTCATAGAGGTAGATGCAGAAGGCCGACGCTGAGAACGTCAGCGCCGCACACGCCAGCGCCCTGCCGACACGATTATATGGCGCGCAGATTGCCGCGAGTCCAACCAGCCAGATCACGTACCAGGGGAAGAACCAAGGCGTTACGATGAGCAGCGTGCCCAATACGCCGAGACTGGCAAGTGCCAATGTGCGTGTTGTTGGAACGCGCCACAGCCATATTCCACCTACAGCCATAGTGACGACCACGACGAGCAGGTTGAGTGCGCTCCATGTGCTGTGCAAGCTTAATATGTACAGTACCCTCGCCACCCATCCCTGTCCAGGTAGGCCATATGCCCATATCCACTTGACGATGGCGAACATAATTGAACCATACGCCTCATACGCAGATGGCGGCGAGGTGAAACTTTTCACTATCGCAGTGATACTGTGCCCGATCCAGAATGGCGCGTAGAATGTCAGAATCAGTAATCCGCTGAGAAGAGTTCCCGCGCCCACCGCCAGTGCAGCACGACGCCACTCCAACCGCTTCGTCGGCAGGGCGCTTTTCTCTGTCGAATAGAGCGTCTGGCGAGCGATCCATATGAGCAACAAAACAAGCAATGGACCTGCCGTGAACTTGACCAGAACCGCCAGTGTAAAGGAGACGATAGCCAGCAGAAAGTAGCGCAGATCCGCAAAACGTCGGATCTCCCTGCGCTCAGTCTGCGCGCAGAAGAACATGCCCAACAGAATCAGCGTTACCATAAACGTATCGTTGTGTCCCCCCTGGCTGCTTTCCAGCAGCGCGAGCGGATTCCACGCGTAGAGCAGCGTCCCTAGCGCGATCGTGCGTGGCGAGCACTCCCTTTTGCGCAGAATGGCCGTAATCAGTAGAACATTCAGAAGGTGCGCCGCTAATCCCAACACGCGGTAGATTAGCACGTAGCGTAGAGGATCGCTGCCCCCGAAGAGGGAGCACAGCGCGCAGATGAGCAGCCAGAGCGGACCATAAGCGGCAGGCGCATTGCTCCAATCGTCGAACGGAATCAGCGGATCGCGTGGAAAATTGGTGAGTGGAACAAAATACGGGTTGGCTCCGTGTATGGTGAGCACGCGTCCGTAGCCCGCGTAGACGAATGCATCGTGGGAGAGCATACCCGGCGTCAGGAGAAAGACCAGTCCCGCGATGATCGTGCCGATCCAGATCAGCCGCAGAATATGTCTATAGTTGTCCTGCAACGGGCGTCGCTGAATATAGCGGGCACACAATGCGTAGATCAGAAAGGCCAGTGCCACCAATACGAGCAGCAGAACGGTATGTGTCGTAAGCTGCGAGTCGCGTGCCTGAACGGAGAAGCCAAAGTCGATCGGTAGCCACGTTCCTACGCTGATCAGCAATGCATTGGTCGGTAGTCCCAGCAAGAATGTTGTGCCTGCCAGGCGCGTGAGCGGCGTGACACTGACCAAAACGCACAGGATAAAGGCCAATGTATATAGTAGCATCCCTCTATCCGCGTTGAAGCGCGTCGCATGCAATTTCTTCTCGCTTGATGAAGGAAGAGTCCCTGAAATTTTTTGTGCCATAAACGTTTATACCATCCAACGATTCATCACAAAGAGTAGACTGAGCGTAGCAAGTAAGGGAGGAAAGAGCAGCATAAACGCCTGATGCAGGCGCGGTTTTTGTATACCGAGCAGCGCCAGCGTCATAAACGCCGGGAACATTTCCAGCACAAAGCGCTGATTGGAGATCAGCGAATCGTGTTGATCTATACTCGGTGTCAGAATGATGTACAGCAGGAGAAAGCCCGTCCACAGCGTATAGCTCCCGCGCAACTGACGCCTCCCCACTACTGCCAGCATAAGAAAAGCCAGCGTTGCGCTGAGATCGAGCAGCACATGGACCTCGTTGAACGAGCCGAACGGCTGATTCCAGAAAAACTCGAAGAGTGCCTGCCATATCCCCACCCACGGCCAGGAGAGATGGCGCGCCCAGTGATACTGCACCGAAGCAAATACCAGCGGATTGCCCGTCATCTTCCAGCAGTAGAGGCTGTACAGGAGCAGGCCCAGCGGAATCAGTACGATCGGCATTGCGGCAAATATGAGCGTGCGCTTTCTCACAAATAGGCTCTCGCGTGCCTGCCACAACTCGTAAAGATATGGCGCGACGAGCAGTATGCCTGCAGAGCGCGTCAGAGTGGCGAAGAAGCCGAGCAGTCCCACCAGCCACCAGCGCTGTTTGCGCAGCGCGAGAAACGCTCCGGTGACGCACAACAAAAATAACGACTCATTGTAGGCCGCGAAAAAGAAGAACGCCGTGGGAAAGATGCACAGGTAGAGCAACGTCCTCCGCGCAACCTGCTCGCCGCCGCTATCCACCGCGAGCTGATAGAGCACGAACAGCGTTCCCAGCAGCGCCCCATTGCTAATCACCATGCCGACAATGAGGTAGCTCCAACTTCCCAGCGGCGGCGTGAGAAGCGTCGTCAATAAAGGAAAGAGTGGGAAGAAGGCGAAATCAAACGGCGTCTTATAGCCATATTGTGCGATCGCCAGGTAGCGTTGCGCGTCCCAGTGATCCCAGGACGAGAAGAATACCGCCAGGTTCACCTGCGCGCCCGAATACTTACTCGCGGTCAGCAGAATATAGCCAAAGTACGTCACCAGCAGCAGGAGCAGGCGCGTCGCGAGAAAGAGCCATAGAATATCGCGGGTTGGAGCACGTTTCATGGTTATTTTTGCGTATTGACCTTCATGTTTTTCCTGGCTATTCTAGTTGACCCTGAGATAGAAAGTCAAGTAGGTGCCTACAGACTACACGACCCAGCGGTTCATCAGAAATGCGATGCTCAAGACCGCCAGCAGCGTCGGGAAGACCAGCACCAGCGCCTGATGCAGGCGTGGCTTCTGTATGCCGAGCAGTGCCAGCGTCATAAACGCCGGGAACAGCTCCAGCACGAAGCGTTGATTGGAGAGCAGAATGTCAGGCTTGTCCAGGGCTGGATAGAGCAAGATGTAGACGATATTGAAGACCATCCACAGGTTGTAGCTCATATGCTGCCTGCGCCAGCCCAGAATCACTAACGCGATAAAGCCGAGCGTTGCCGCCAGATCGAGCAGCAGGTGCGCCTGATTCGAGGAGCCGAACGCCTGGGGATGTAACAGCAGCGCCGAGAACGCCTGCCATATCCCCTGCCAGGGCCACGCGAGGTAGCGCCCCGAGTGCTGCTGCACATGGACGAACGCCAACGGATCGCCGACCGTTATCCAGCAGTAAACGCCGTAGAGCGCCGTCCCCAGAGGGATCAGAACGATGGGCAGTATGCTGAACGCCATGCCGCGTACATTCGCGAGCACCTGTTCCCGTGCCACCCATATTTCATAAAGATAAGGGATAACGAACAGGATACCGACTGAGCGGGTGAGCGATGCCAGCAGTCCCAGTAGACCGGCTAGCCACCACTTCTGCCTCTGCAATGCCAGGAATGCTCCCACCGTGAAAAGGAGATACAGCGATTCGTTGTAGGCCGCAAAAAAGAAGAGCGCCGTGGGGAAGATGCACAGGTAGAGCAGCGTGCGCTGTGCTGTCAAAGAGTCGAATGCATCGGTTGCCAGCCGGTAGAGCAGGAAGAGCATTCCCAATAGCGCTGCATTGCTGATCAGCGTCCCGACGAGCAGGTAGCTCCAACTGCCCAGCACGTGCCCGAGCGCGCTGACGAGCAGGGGAAAGAGCGGAAAGAAGGCCAGATCGACCCGTTGCTCGTAGCCGTACTGCGCTATTCTTACATAATTAGCAGCATCCCAGTGGTTCCACGTCGTGAACAGGGCGACGACATCCACCGGCGTACTTGAATATTTAGGTGCCGTAAGTAGAATATAGGCGATATACGTAATGATAATGAGAACGACGCGTGTAGCAATAAATAGCCAGAGAATATCGCGCGTTGAGTCCTGTTTTGCAATCGAGAGCCGTTGAAACAGTTGCGTGCCTCCACTCCATGTAGTGTGTACCTTGCCGGGTAAAGCGTATCTCTTTTGGATGAACGTGTGCTCACTATAGCATAGTCTTTTTTAGGGAGCAATGGGCCTTTATTGAGTCCAATGAGTACACGTCGTCGGAGTTGCTCGTCATCAATATATTCCAGAATATGCGCCGTCTTCGCGATACGCCCTGATTCCTGAATTAGAGATCGCCATCCCAGGCGGCATAGCTCTGGCTGCCTGGGACTATCAGGTCACCAGAACGTAAGGCCGCTCGCGCCTCATGCAGCAAGGCAAATTCCCAGGCATGTTTGTTGACTTCTCCCTCATTGCCGACGGCTCCAGCCCATTTCTTGGGTACAAAGTCAGTGGGAGCCGTCTCGGGAACCGATTTTCGCCCGATACTGTTCATCTCCGAAAGGCGGTCAATCCTTGCTCATTCTCCCTGTTACCATATAAGTAGGAAAACGCATCGGTAACATATAAGATAACTCAGCAAGGCAAAGAGGCCACAGAAGCCGGATATTGAGCAGCAAAACCCTACCAAAATCTCGTCTATTACCATATAATAGTACTTATATGGCACATTGTACTTTTTCGACAGTTTCGTACTGATAGGCCGACAAAGCCAGATCTGCAACAAGATGTGGAGAAAATCGTATGGATATAACTGCATCTGAGGCAACAGAGCAGAAACAGGTCAGGATTTTCTTTTGTTATGCGCGCAAGGATGAACTGCTACTCAACCAGCTCAAGAACCATCTCCAACCTCTCCAACGACAAGGGCTGATTAAGCTCTGGTATGATCGCGAGATTCGAGCGGGTAGCGAATGGGAATCAGTGATCAAAAAGCAGCTTGACATGGCCCAGATTATCTTGTTGCTCGTCAGTCCAGATTTTATGGCCTCCGACTACTGCTATAGCATTGAGATGCAGCGCGCCCTGGAGCGACACCAGCGTGGCGAGGCCACAGTCATCCCCATTATTCTTCGCCCTGTCTACTGGCATGGAGAACCACTTGGGAGATTACAAGCCCTTCCTACCGATGGTAAACCAGTAACAGACTCTGATTGGCATGACCCAGATAGGGCATTCTTTAATATAACTAACGGTATCTACCAGGTGATCGAAAAATTGACGGCTGCTAGCCCCATTGTTTCGCCTACAGGTACTATCAATGATAGACGACTAGAGGCAGTGAAATCTGAGAATACTACCACGAATACTTTACAGAGAGAAAAGAATGCTCCATTCCCCACACCTCATGTATCTGAACAGCCAGCAAAGCCTCTCCCTTCTTTCAAATCGGAAGCTTTTTCTTTACTACGTACCCTATGGCATGGAAAACCCATTAGGGTTGTAGCTTTCAGTCCCGATGGGCAGACCTTAGCCAGTGGCGGTAGTTACCCAATCAAGCTGTGGAACCTGGTAAGTGGAAAGGAAGTCCGTACCTTCACTGAGCGTAGACGCTCCCTTTGGAGTCAGTTTCTTAACCCATCCCTCAATGTTAATTATCTGGCTTTCGGTCCCGATGGGCAGACCCTGGTTAGTGGCGAGTGGGAGCAGACCGTTATATTGTGGAGTCTGGCAAGCGGGAAGGAAATCCAGACCTTCACTAAACATGCAATCCACTCCTCTTCGGTTAACGATTACGAGATGGCCTTCAGCCCCGATGGGCTTATGCTGGCCCGGTACAGTCTCACTAAAATCAAGCTGTGGAACATCACATTTGGCGGAGAAGTGCATACCCTCCCTGGATATGCAGGTTCCGTTCTGGCATTCAGTCCTGATGGACTCACGCTGGTCAGTGGCAGTTACGATGGGATGATCAGGTTGTGGGACCTGGCAACCGGGAAGGAAATAAACACTCTCCCTGGACATAAAGGTCTCCGCCACCTGGCATTCAGTCCCAATGGGCTTATGCTGGCCAGTGAGAGTAATGAGAATGGTACGGCGATCATCAAAGTGTGGAATCTGCTCACTCGCGAAGAAGTATGTACTCTCAAATACGAGCATACAAGCGCAGCAAACAAGATGGCCTTCAGTTCTGATGGACTCACGCTGGCCAAAGGCTCTTACTCTCCTGACGTGATCAGGGTGTGGAATCTGCCAACTCACGAAGAAGTATGCACCCTTACTGGACATACAAGTTCCGTTTCAAGTGTAGCCTTCAGTTCCGATGGACAGATCTTAGCCAGTGGCAGTTTCGACGGGACTATCAAGATTTGGGGCAAAAAATAATTGAACTGATCGTCGCACCTCCTACTTTTTAAATTGGCAATTACCCAGGTGAAGATATTTCCTGCTCTTTTGAATTGTGAGGGCACTCCATAGGAATAGAGAATCGCAATAAAAAGAAAGAGGCTTTTCATGAAAGGAAATTTTTTTACTGTATTCTTCGTGCTTGGTTATACAGCTGCTTGCGGGCTGGCAGCTTGGAATCCGGTATATGGAGTATTACTTTTACTCTTCCTGACTTTCTGGTTTTTGTTCTTCCCGACACTAGTAATGTCAATCGCTGGCATCATATTTTCAATATTACTGGGTGGGGCTACTTTGGGTTTAGCTCCTATCATTTTGCTGCTACTCAATATGGTAAAACTTGGTCGGTTAATGGATAACCTTCAAAAGAGAGCACCATTCGGATTAGGAGCCATAGTTTTATACCTCCTTTTTGTGGGAATTGCGGGAATTGATAACATCCCATTCGTTGTTCATGTTGAACGTGCTGGTTCGTATGGTCTCTGGATTTTTGCAGGGATTCTTGCTACTCTAGGGTTATTAACCATTCTACTGACTATACAGATTTATCATGCATATGGGTATAGAAAAGGGAAAACCGCATTGTTCATAACGGGATTTCCTTGGTATATGGCCTCTTTTTGTGTGTCACTCATAAATATGTTAGGATCATTTGATGATGGAAGTTTCGGTTCGGATGCTGATTTATATGACTCTCCAGAGCATCATCACCATTATCACCATTAACTAAAATATAGCGTTTTTGGTCCTGCTTACTCACCAGGAATTAATATCTCAAAAGCGGACGTTCTCTGCGACAGCGAGGCACCAATCAGCACCGGGCTCTGGCGTCTCATTTCGTGTTCACGATAACCTGGGGGAGCGCTACTTATATGGTACGTAGTATCTTTTCGTCAGGATCGCACTGCTAGGCGAATAGTCATAACTAGAAAACGGAGGAGATACTACGTCAAGAGTTGTATCCACGTGCCCTGGAATGCCGGTCTATTGTCTTTCTTCCATATGGGCGTGAACTATTAGAGGCTGAGGATAGGGAGGGGTATTGTAGAGTCCTGATATACTTGAGTTGCAAAGCGAACAACGCGCCTACCAGGGCGCGTTGTTCGTGCAAAATACGAGATGGTGGGCGACAATGCCATCTCAAGTGAGAGGTTGTGCTAGTTAACAGATGCGTGGCAGGGGATCTCCTACCAGCATATCCAGGACGCGTGTTCCGCCGATGTCGGTGCGGAGAAAGACCATGCCTGGCGGCTGGGCCTGCACCGTGCCAATCAGCGCGGCCTCACGTCCCAGGGGATGGCTGCGCAGCGCCGCTAATGCTACGCGCTCGACCTCTGGACTGACGATGGCTAGCAGCTTGCCCTCGTTGGCGATCGTCAAGGGGTCCAGGCCTAGTATTTCACATGCTCCCCTGACTTCGGCGTGGACGGGGATGGCCTGTTCGTCGAGGGCGATGGAGACTTCGGCGCTCAGGGCGATCTCGTTGAGCGTGGTGGCGACTCCTCCGCGTGTGGGGTCCTTGAGGCAGCGCACGCCGTCCCCCACCGCCGCCAGCAGGTGTGCGACCAGCGTATGTAGCGGTGCCGTGTCACTGATGATACTCGTCTCGATGTCGAGTTCTTCGCGTGCTAGCATAATGGCGATGCCGTGATCGCCGACGGGTCCGCTCAACAGTACCCTGTCGCCCGGCTGCACCTGGGCCTGTCCCGCGACCGCGCCGTTGCGGATGAGGCCGATGCCCGCCGTGTTAATGAACAGGCCGTCCGCCTTGCCACGCTGCACAACCTTGGTATCGCCCGTGACTATGGAGACGCCCGCTTCTTTGGCCGCCAGCGCCATCGAGGTGACGATGCGCTTCAGATCGGTGATGGAGAAGCCCTCCTCTAAGATGAAGCCAGCGGAGAGATAGAGTGGCTCGGCACCGGCCATAGCGAGGTCGTTGATCGTGCCATGTACGGCGAGCTTGCCAATGTCGCCGCCCGGAAAGAAGAGCGGACTGACGACATAGGTGTCGGTAGTGAAGGCCAGGCGCTGCTGCATACCGGGAATATCGAGCCGCGCCGAGTCGTCCATCTGGTCGAGTATCGGATTGGAGAAGGCGGGCGCGAAGACGCCTTCGATCAGGTTGTGTGTCGCCTTGCCGCCGCTGCCGTGGCTGAGCGTGATATGCTCGTCGCGCAGGTAGAATTTATTGCGCCGCGCCTGCCGCGTGCGCTCAATCTTGTTCAATACCTCGTCGACCCGCGTGTCCTGTCTCTCCATAAAATCCTCCGTCCTATCTTTTAAATGCCATGTGTTATCTTGATCGGGACGCGTTATGCCTCTTTTGCTTGCGCGACCGGCAGAATGTTCAGCCGCGAGCGTTCGGATGCCATCGAGAAGCGCCCGTAGCTGAAATAAGCGGCGCAGGCCCCTTCCGGCGAGACCATGCAGGTGCCGATCGGCGTCTCCGGCGTGCAGGCGGTGCCGAAGACCTTGCACTCCCAGGGCTTGATGACGCCCTTGAGCACCTCTCCACATTGGCAGGCTTTGGGATCGGCGACGCGCAGACCCGGCACCTCGAAACGCAGCTCGGCGTCCCATGGCGCGAACTCTGGACGCAGTTTCAAGGCGCTATGCGTGATAAAGCCCAGGCCGCGCCACTCGAAGAAGGGGCGCAGCTCCATGGTGCGCGCCATTGCCTCCAGCGCTTTGACGTTGCCCTCTGGCCGCACGACGCGCGCGTACTGGTTTTCGACCTCGGCACGGCCTTCGCTGAGCTGCTTGACGACCATATATGTCGTCTGGATGATGTCGAGCGGCTCAAAGCCGGCGATGACGATCGGCTTGTGATGGTCGCGCGCGATAAATGTGTACGGTCGCATGCCGATCACCATGCTCACGTGCCCCGGCCCAATAAAGCCGTCCAGGCGCAGGTCGGGCGAGTCCAGAATAGCCTTGATCGCAGGTATGATGGTGACGTGATTGCAGAAGATGGAGAAGTTTTTGATCTTCTCCGCCTGCGCGCGCAGCAGGGTAACAGCGGTGGATGGGGCCGTCGTCTCGAAGCCGATGGCGAAAAAGACAACCTGGCGATCGGGATTCTGGCGGGCGATCTTGAGCGCGTCGAGCGGCGAGTACACAAAACGCACGTCCGCGCCCTCGGCTTTGGCATCGAGCAGGCTACCGTGGGAGCCGGGGACGCGCATCATGTCGCCGAAGGTGGTGAAGATGACGTTCTCGGTGTGCGCTATGGCGATGGCGTCGTCGATGCGCCCCATCGGGAGCACGCAGACCGGGCAGCCGGGTCCATGTACGAGGTCGATGGTGCGAGGCAGTACGTCCTCGATGCCGTGCTTGTAGATGGTGTGCGTGTGCCCTCCGCAGACCTCCATCAACTTGATGCTGCGTCCCTCGCTGAGCCGCGCGATCTCCGCTGAGATGGAACGCGCCAGGTCCGAGTCCCGGTATTCATCGACATATTTCATCTTCTGTACTCCTTGTTCGTCAGATTGCACATAACTTCTCTGCTATACGCGCTCTTCGCGCAATAAAAGCTGCACGATCTCCAACAGCGCGTGATACGTGGTCGCCTGCACCTCCTGCAGGCGCGGAATATGGTCGCTCGCCGTGGTGATGCAGTAGTCGACGGCTGCCGAATGCGCCATCTTCCCACCGTCGTACCCGGCCAGCCCTATCGTCAACATCCCCTGCTTTTTGGCCTGCTCGAAGGTGAACAAAATATTCGCCGAGTTGCCGCTGGTCGAGATGCCCAGCGCGATGTCGCCCGGCCTGCCAAAGGCGATCACCTGGCGCGCGAAGATATTCTCGAAACCAACGTCGTTGCCTACAGCTGTGATGACAGCACTATCGTTGGTCAGCGCGATTGCGGGCAGCGGTGTCCAGGATGGGAACGGCGGGCGCAGCAGTTCGGTCACGATGTCCTGCGCGTCGGTGGTGCTACCACCATTTCCGAAGGCCAGCAGCGTTGCTCCGGAGATGAAGGCTCGCGCCATCGCTCGTCCAACAGCGATGATCTGTGGCCCCGAGCGCTCAAGCACGATGCGTCGGAGTTCGACGATCTCGGCGCACTTCTCCAGTATCGAGTGCTGCACCTGCGCCAGTACGTCCTCAGCGCTGGCCTGACCGCCCTCGAAGAGGTATGGATAGAAGAGCCGGTCGTACTCCGATCCTTCGCTATTCATTGCCGTTTCCTTCTTCCATGCAGGCGATGGCGACGCCGCCGTGTACCAGCAAGGTATCGCCGGGCCGCACGCGCTCGATCAGCGTGATGTCGACCTCTTCTTCTTTGCCCTGCACCTCCACGCGCGCCATCTCCATCTCCCGGTCAACGAGCAACACCCTTACAGAGAGCGCCTCGTCGGAGCAGGTGATGCAGTGCCCCTCGGCGTCAAGCGCACAGGCGAATGGATCGTTATGCATCAGCGCAACATCCCTTCATGTTCAAAGAAAATATGCACAAGTTCCCACAGGATGTGATAGAGCGTTTCGTGTGTCTCCTGAATCACCAGCGGATCATTTGCCTGCACGATGAAGTGGAAATCGACCGGCATCTGTGCGAGCTGACCGCCTTCTCCGCCGCTTAGACCCAATGTTAGCAAGCCCATATGCTGTGCCTCGTCCAATGCTGTCAGTATAGAAGCGTCGTTCCCATCTTGCGAGAAGCCCAGCGCGATATCCTGGGGCCGCGCCAGCACTTTTAGCTGCCTCGCGAAGTGCGTGTCGCCAACTCCGCTACTTAGCGAGCCGCTGAGCGTGGCGCTATCATTGGTCAACGCAAGTGCGGGTAGCGCCCGCTTGCCAACGATGACGGGATGGACGAACTCGACCGAGACGTGCTGCGCATCGGTTGCCCAGGCTCCATTGCCGAAAGCCAGCAACCTGCCTCCCTGATGAAAGCGCCGCGCCATCGACCAGCACGCCTGCGCGATCTGCTCCGACTCCGCCGCGAAGAACGCCTGTGGTACCGTCATACTCTGTGTGAAGCGCGCTGTGAGCCGTTGCTGCAGCGCGTTTGTATCAGCAGCCATCGCCGCCTCTCTCTTTCCAGTGTCACTCAATCTGACTGGTGTGTAACATCTCCATCTCGTCTTTGTAGGGATCGCCCATTAGCTGGAGCGCCTGTAGTGTGTCGTGCGCCTCCTGTTCGTCGATCTTGCTCATGGCGAAGCCCACGTGGACCAGCACCCAATCGCCCGGTATGATGCCATCCGGTCGCACCAGGGCTATGCTGATGTTGCGTTTAATTCCAGAGACCTCGACCTTCGCAATGTCAAAGGTCTCATCTACGATTTCAACGATCTGACCCGGAATACCGAGACACATGATAACCTCCTCAGCCTTGAAAGTTTCGTTTGCGTTTGCAAAGAAGAACGCCATACGACGTTTATACCAATATTGTATCGATGGAACGCGTCAGGCCTGCCTCGTGCGCGCTGCTGCTATTGCCAGTTGCCCCAGGCTCAATCCACCGTCATTCGGCGGAACGCGTCGATTGGTGTAGACCTGGAAGCCCTGCTTTTCAAGTAGTAGCGTGAGTTGCTCAAGCAACAGGCGATTCTGAAATACCCCTCCACTTAGTGCGACGCTGCGTATCTGTGTGCGTTCGCTCGTCTGTATACATGCCTCTGCGAGCAGTTGCGCGATTGCATAGTGAAATTTTGCCGCGATCTGTGATGCCGGAATGCCGCGTTGTATATCCTGGACGATGGCGCGTATCAGCGGTGCTACGTCTAGTTGCGCCGGGCTAGCCACGTGTAGTTCGAAGGGATAACTGGTGATATCGCTCGTTATCGTGGCGGCGTGCATCTCCATCTCGATCGCTGCCTGCCCTTCATATAGCTGATTCTCGCGGCCCGGTAGCGCGCCGATCTCTGTTATGCCCAGCAGCACGGCGACGGCATCAAACAGGCGTCCCAGGCTGGAGGTGGGTGGCGTGTTTAGAGAGCGCGCTATCATCTGGGCAAGCGTATGCCAGCGTCTCTGTTCCATCTGCTGCACAAAGGGAATGTCCAGTTCAAGAAAAGCGTCGCCATACGCCTGCGCGAGATAAACGGCGGTCATGCGCCACGGTTGGCGGATCGCCTGCTCTCCGCCCGGCAGAGGCACGTATGCGAGGTGCGCCGCGCGTTGAAAATCCTGCAGGTCGGCGATCATCACTTCGCAGCCCCACACTGCGCCATCCGTGCCGTAGCCGGTGCCATCAGCCGCCACTCCGATGATCGGCCCCACCAGACCGTGCTCGGCAAGCACGCTGGCGATATGCGCGTGATGGTGCTGCACGCCGATCTTGCAAGGAATGTCTGAATCGAGAGCATACTTTGTTGCTAGATACTCGGGATGCAGGTCGTGCGCGATGACCTGGGGCGTGATGCCAAAGAGATCCTTATAATGTTCGATCCCTTCACGGAAAGAGATGAGCGTTTCCAGGTTGTCCAGGTCGCCGATATGATGACTGAGAAATGCTTGCTTGCCCTTGCCGAGGCAGAACGTGTTCTTGAGGTGTCCGCCGCAGGCCAGTATTGGAACGAGACATTCATGTGATAGCGAGAGCGGCTCAGGTGCATAGCCGCGCGACCGACGGAAGAACTGTTCTTCCTGGGCCGCCACGCGTATCACCGTATCGTCGCAGCGCATGTGAATCGTGCGATTGTGCGTCAGGAAGGCGTCGGCGATAGTCGCGAGGCGCGTGTACGTATCTTCGTCGCGATAGGCTATTGGTTCGTCGCTCGCGTTGCCGCTGGTCATGACCAGCGCCGCCGGATGCCCCTGTCCCATATAGTGCGAGAACGCGTGTAGGAGCAGGTAGTGCAGCGGTGCGTATGGCAGCATGATCCCCAACGTGTTATGCGCCGGGGCAACGGACGATGCTATTGGGTAGTTGGAAGATTGCTCCAACAGGACAATGGGGCGGCGATATGATTGCAGGAGCTGTGCCTCATCCGCACTGATCGTACAAAACTGCTGCGCCGTTTCCAGATCGGGAACCATCAGCGCAAAAGGCCTGGCCTCGCGGCGCTTGCGCCTTCGTAGCTGTCCCACCGCTTCCTCGTTGCACGCGTCACAGGCCAGGTGATAGCCTCCCAGTCCCTTCACTGCTAGAACCTGCCCATCCGCTAAGCGCCGGGCGGTGTCTGCGATAGGATCGGCGCTGGTGACGGGCGATCCATCTCGCGCAAGCAGCTGCATCTGCGGACCGCACACGGGACAGGCGTTTGGCTGGGCGTGAAAGCGCCTGCTGAGCGGATCGTCATACTCCGCCTGGCACTCCGGGCACAGCGGAAAGACGCTCATAGTCGTATTGGCCCGATCGTAAGGCACACTCTGTACAATGGTAAAGCGTGGCCCGCAATTGGTGCAGTTGATAAATGGGTAGCGATAGCGGCGGTCGGTAGGATCGAAAAGCTCGCGCAGGCAGTCCGCGCACGTCGAGGTATCGGGTGAGATCAGCGCCAGGCGCTCGCTGCTGCTCTGGCTGTGCGCGATAACGAAGGTTGTGTCAAGGCGTAGGGATATCTGCTCGACTGTCAGCACGTCAATGCGCGCCAGGGGCGGTGCCTTCTCGGTCAGTGCGCGCTGGAACGCGTCGAGATCCGTAACGGGTCCCTCGACTTCGATGGTGACGCCTGTGCTGTCGTTCAGCACAAAACCGCGCAGGCCATAGTGGTGCGCCTGCCCATAGACGAAAGGCCGGAACCCTACGCCCTGCACGATGCCTTGAATGAGGATACGCCTGCGTCGCAGCGTCGAGACTGCTTCCATACTATCCGCCTACTTCCGCTTCTTCTGAGACTTCAGTCTTTGCGTGCGCGAAAGCGAGCAACCACTCGTACCATGCCGCGAGTCCTTCGCCCGTGCGGCAACTCAGCTCGAAGATACGCAGGCGCGGATTCACCGCCAGCGCGAAGCGTTTCACCGCGCTCAGATCATAGTCGACATAGGGCAGCAGATCGATCTTATTGATGATCATAACCTGCGAGGCGGCGAACATATGTGGGTACTTCGCGGGCTTGTCGTCTCCCTCCGTTGTGCTGACGACCACCGCCTTAAGATCCTCGCCCAGATCCCAGCCAGCCGGGCAGACGAGATTGCCGACATTCTCGACGAAGAGCATGTCGATAGCCTCCAGGTCTATTTGTGTGAGAGCAGCACGCACCATATGTGCCTCAAGATGGCAGGCACCTTGCGTGATGATCTGGACGCTTTCTCCACCGGCGGCGTCGATGCGCTCCGCGTCGGCTGCCGTCTCGACATCGCCCTCGATCACTCCGAGCCTCAAACGTCCGTTCAGGTGCCTGATCGTCTGTTCGAGCAGCGTGGTCTTGCCAGCGCCCGCCGAGCTCATCATATTGATCGTGCGCAGGCCACGCGCTTGCAGCGTCTGCCGGATCTCCCGCGCAACGTCGTCGTTGGCCGCCAGGATGTTCTGCACAATGGAGATTTTCGCCATTAGAGAATTACTCCTTAGAAGACTAATCCTTGCTCGCTTCGATTTCCATGTCGAGAATCCGCAGTTCCGTACCGGAGATGATATTCGTGTCCCATGTCTCGCAAGTGGGACACTGCGCAATAAAGTGTATCACGTCAAACTCTTTGTTGCAATGCCGGCAGCGCGCGCGGTGTGGCACACGCTCGATCACCAGGTTCGCCCCGTTGAGCAGCGGCTCCATATTGGCGATCATCTCGAAAGAGAAGGCCAGGGAGTCGTTGACAATGCCGCTGGCCTCGCCGATCTGCACGCGTACGGATGTGACGCGCTGTGCTCGACACTCCTGCGCGTGCCGGGTGACGCCCTCGACGATGCTCTCGGCAATAGCGAGTTCATGCATGGTTGCTCCATTCGCCTCGCCCTACATGTTGCGCATACGTAGATAGCGTTGCACGTCGCGGTACTGATACGCTGTTATAGCGGCTACAACCAGAAAAACCAGCAGCAGCACTTTGCGAAGATCAATCGTAATCATCGTGCCTTTCCTTTCTCGACCGGGTTGTTTCTGTCTAAAGTATACCATTGCTCGATAAGACCGTCGACCATTTTGACCGCGCCAGCGAGCGCCGCCTGTACAGGCGCGCTCAGCCCCACCTGCATATCCTCGTACTCTCCGCCGCTTCCCAG
>Ga0209839_10000407_pt1 | contig 22112 bp, 17 predicted proteins | sample OrgsoiDNA2013050_FD_185800 | JGI IMG/M metagenome (GOLD analysis project Ga0209839, IMG submission 185800) | Permafrost soil microbial communities from the Arctic, to analyse light accelerated degradation of dissolved organic matter (DOM) -... | ecosystem: Environmental > Terrestrial > Soil >... | reverse complement strand
CGCGGTCAGCGCGGCAGCGGCCTGATCCGAGCGGGCCAGGCCGGTGACCTGATGCCTGGCGTCGAGGAGCTCGCGGACCACGGCGGATCCGATATATCCGGTGGCCCCGGTGACGAATACACGCATGATGACAATCCTTTGGCTGGTGGGAGGCGGCCCGCACCGGAAGGTGCCGGGCTCTTACCTCCACGCTAGGGACGGTCTGGCCGCGCGTCCAAGGCCCGTTCCGAATGGAGTCATACGTTTCGGGCATCACCGCAGCATGAGGGCTACAATGGGAGACATGCCCGACTCGCCGCCGCCTCCAGCGGACCTGGACCTGGACCTGCGGCTGGTGCGGTACTTCACCGCCGTGGCCGACGCCCGGCACTTCGGCCGCGCCGCCGCCGCGCTGCGCGTCGCCCAGCCGTCGCTGAGCCGGCAGATCCGCCGCCTGGAACAGGAGCTGGGCGCCCGCCTGCTTGACCGCACCCCGCAGGGCACCCGGCTCACCGAGGCCGGAGAGGTCTTCCTCCCGCACGCCAAGGCCCTGCTGCGCTCCGCCGCCCAGGCCGCGGCGCAGACCCGGGCCGCCGCCCAGCCCAGCCGCATCACCGTCGGCTACACCACGAACCTCATCATCACCCCGGCGGTGCGCAACCTGCGCCACCGGCACCCCGACGCCGACGTGCACACCCTGCACCTGGCCTGGGACGAGCCGCGCGCGGCCCTGCTCGATCACCGGGTGGACGCGGTGCTGGCCCGGCTGCCGTTCCTGACCAGCCAGCTGCACGTGACGGTGCTGTACGACGAACCCCGGGTGCTGCTGGTACCGCTGGACCACCGGCTGGCCGGCAAGGAATCCGTCACCCTGGACGACATCGCCGGCGAACCGATCCCCCGGCTGTCCGACCCGCTCTGGAACGCCTACTGGCGCATCGACCCCCGGCCCGACGGCAGCCCGGCTCCCGACGGACCCTTCGTCGAAGCCATCGAGGACAAGAACGACCTCATCGCCAGCGGCCAGGCCGTCGCCATCGTCCCGGCCGGCGTCAGCCCCCGCCCCGACCTCACCACGGTCCCGCTGCACGGCGTCGAGCCGGGCCACGTCGTGCTGGCGACCCGGGCCGGCGACCGCAGCCGGCTGGTCGCGGCCTTCCGCAAGTCCGCCCAGGCCTGCCTGACCGGCCCCGGCCTAGCCGAAAACTCAAGCCTGGCAGCGGTAAATGGCCGCGGGCGCGAGGACTAGGCTAGAGATGGCACTCCGGGTGAAGGGAGCTGTCACTTGGCGAGGGATGAATCCTCGATCGGCTGCGTCGGCGTCCTCTCCGTGGCCACACGGGGCGGCGACGGCCCAGGTGAAGTGCTTATCAAGATCCGCGGTGGCTCCGAGGCCTTCCTGGCCTGGTCGGACGAGCCGCTGCCCAAGGGGGCGACCGTCCTGGTTATCGAATCGCGCGGCGCGCGGGCGGTCGACGTCATCGAGTGGGAGGACGTGCTCGGCGACAGTCCGCGCATTCCGGGGTTACATCTGTTGAGGAGATGAACGACGATGTTCGGTTACCGTGTTCCGGCACCCGACGAGGCCATGCTGATTTCCGGCGGGAGGCGCGGGATGCAAGGCGCCCCGTTCCGGGTGGTGATCGGCCATGGCACCTTCGTGACGCCCATGTTCCGCAAGGTCAGGTACCTGACCCTATCTATGCAGGAGGCCGAGGTCGGGGAGCAGTGCGTGACCCATCAGGGCATCGCGCTGAACGTCCGCGCGGTGATCGCGTTCAAGGTCGGCAACGACGAGGAATCCATCGTCAACGCCGGGCAGCGTTTCCTGTCCGACCAGGACCAGATGTCCATCCTGACCGGGCGGATCTTCGCCGGCCACCTGCGCTCGATCATCGGCTCGATGACCGTCGAGGAGATCGTCACCGAGCGGCAGAAGCTGGCGTCGGAGGTGCTGGACGGCTCGAAGGGCGAGATGGCCACCATCGGGCTGATCGTGGACTCGCTGCAGATCCAGTCGATCGACGACATGGGGGCCGGGTACATCGCCGCCATGGCCGCGCCGAACAACGCCGCCATCCAGCGCCAGGCCAAGATCGCGCAGGCGCAGGCCGACCAGGCGTCGGCGGAGGCGCAGCAGGCGTCGGCCCGCAAGCAGGCCGAGTTCGGCAGGGAAACCTCCGTCGTGCAGGCGCAGTACAAGGCCGAGGTGGACAAGGCGCAGGCCGAGGCGGCCCAGGCCGGGCCGCTGGCGCAGGCGAGCGCACAGCGCGCGGTCATCGCCGCCCAGGCCGAGCTGGCCCAGCAGCAGGCCCAGCTGCGGCAGCAGCAGCTGGTCTCCGAGGTGGTCAAGCCCGCCGAGGCCGAGGCCGAGCGGATCAGGATCCTCGCCCTGGCGGACGCCGAGCGCACCCGCATCCAGGCCGAGGCGGCCGCGTCCAACAACCGCGTCGCGCTCGACCAGCTGCTCATCAACCAGCTGCCGCTGATCGTCAAGGAGGCGGCGGCCGGGCTGGCCGGCGCCAACGTGAGCGTGCTCAACGGCGCCGACGGCCTCAGCGAGATCGCCGCCGGGCTGGTCAGCCAGGGCATGACGATCCTCGACGCGGTCCGCAAGGGGTTGCCGGTCCAGCCGCAGCCCAACGGGCGGGTCGTCGGCCAGATCGTCCCGGACAGTCCCGCACCAAGGAGCTAAGGAGCTAGCGGTAAAGGGCCTGGTCCTAGCGGCGCCGTGGTAAATCTGGCGATTTGCTGACGTCGTACCGAGTTACGGCCAGGCCCAGGCCCCGGCGGTTAAGCTCGCAGTCGTGGCAGCAGCGACGACAGCCGTGCGGGCCCCGGCGTCAGCCGGGCCCGGACGGCTGCGCCGTGACCGCCGCACGCTGAGGCTGGCGGCTGTCTACTATCTGCTGGCGGCGCTGGCGGTCACGTTGTGGCTCTGGCGGGACCCGGCCAGCCGGACGGTGGCGGGCAACGCCAACGACGCCGACCAGTTCGCCTGGTTCTTCCGTTACGACGCCACCGCGGTCATGCACCTGCGGCTGCCCGCGCTGGTGACCACGGCCATGAATGCCCCCCAGGGCGTGAACGCCATGTGGAACACGTTCATGCTGCTGCCCGGCGTGCTGCTGGCCCCGGTCACCGTGCTGCTCGGCCCGCAGACCGCTCTGACCGTGTTCATGACGGCCGGCTTCGCCGGATCCGCGACGGCCATGTTCGCCGTCCTGCGCCGGTGGGGCGTCAGCCCGGCCAGCGCGGCGCTCGGCGGGGCGGTCTACGGGTTCTCCCCGGCGGTGCTGCACTCGGCCATCGGCCACTATGACCTGCAGTTCGCCGTGCTCCCGCCGCTGATCATCGACGTCGCCCTGCGGCTGGTGCTCGGTCGCGTCACGCCCGTGCGCGGCGGCCTGTGGCTGGGCCTGCTGGTGACGGCCCAGCTGCTGATCACCGAGGAGATCCTGCTCGGCACGGCCGTCGCGGGGGTCATCGGAGTGCTGGTGCTCGCCGTCAGCCGTCCCCGGGCGGTCGCGGCGACGCCGGTCAAGCAGGCCGCGGCCGGGCTGGGCCTGGCGGCCTGCGTGACGGGCGTGATCGCCGGCTACCCGCTGTGGGTGCAGTTCTTCGGCCCGCTGCACCAGCATGGCAGCCCGTTCACGCCCGACTTCTTCAAGAACGATCTCTCCTCGTTCGTGGTCCCCTCGTCCTACCTGCTCTTCCACACCACCGATAGCGCGGCCGCGGCCCTGAGGTACCAGGGTCACCTGCCCGAGTACCTCGGTTACCTCGGCTGGCCGCTGCTCGTCGTGCTGACGCTGGCCACCATCGTCTTCTGGCGGCGGCTGCCGATCCGGGCGGCCGCGGTCACCTGCGCGGTGCTCGCGCTGTTCTCGCTGGGCGGCACGCTGCTGTTCGCCGGGCACGAGCATCCCGCGATCAAGCTGCCCTGGTACTGGCTGCAGGGCCTGCCGTTGCTCGGCGCGGCGCTGCCCGACCGGTTCTCCCTGCTGACGGACGGCGCGGCCGCCGCCCTGCTCGCCTTCGCCGCCGACGCGGCTCGGCAGGCCCTGGCCGCTGCCGCGGCGGGGCCGGCCGTCGTCGCCTTCGCGGCCCGGCGGTGGCCACGGCTCGCCTCCGGCTGGTGGCCGTCCGTGGTGGTCATGTCCTGCGCCGTGCTGGCCGTCCTGCCGATCGTGCCCCGGCCGTTGCCTGCCGCCGCCGCGAACCCGCCGCCGCCCGGCTGGTCGGCGGTGTACGCTTCGCTGCGGCTGCCCGCGTCGGCCAGCGTGCTCGTGGTGCCGCTGCCGATGGACACCTTCACCGAGCCGCTGCGCTGGCAGGCCGATAGCGGCGAACCAAGCGCGATGGTCGGCGGGTACTTCATGGGGCCGGCCGCCAGCGGGCACGCCTACACCGACGGCAACGGCACGCCCCCCGCGGGCCTGTACCTGAACGCCATGTGGCTCAAATCCGGCCAGGACCTGCCCGCCGCGCTGGCCTCCGGGGGGCCGGGCCGCGGGTACCCGGCGCCGGCGAGCTTCGTCTCGGTCAAGGCCGTGACCGACGCCACGATGCGCGCCCAGATCGCGGCCTGGCGAGTGACGGCGGTGGTCGCGGTGGCCACCAGGAACTCGGTGCTCGGCCGGTACCTCACCGCCCTGCTCGGCCCGCCGGCGGCCGCCGCGGGCGACGTTCTCGCCTGGCGCAGGTAACCCCGCGCTCACTTCGCGCAAGGTCCGGCGAGGATCTCAGACGCTATTCATAGCCTCGCCTCGTTTTCATAACGACAGCAGAGGGTTGCCGGCAGTTACTCAGAGCAGCGTCGGGCATCGTAGGGAGTGAGCAAATAAGGGAACGAATAGAGGAGTGAATGATGACTTGGATCATGGTGAACGTGCCGATTATGGTGGTTTTCGTCGCCCTGTGGGTGGGCATCCCCACCTGGCTGGTGCTGAGGCACCCGGACTCTAAGCCGACGCTGGCCGCGGCGCCCGCGGTCAGGAACCTGGTCCGGCGGCCCGAGCCGAGCCGTGAAGACGCCGGCTACCGCCGTGCGGCCTAGCCGGGCTGGATCACGATGATCGCACGTTGGACCGCGGTGATTGCCTCCCGCGGGGAGACGCGTACCTAGTACAGCCACTCGGTCGGCCGGCACCGGGCCGGCCGAGTCGGTGATCGCGGGCCGGAAGCCTGGGGAACCTCCCTCCCACCAGGCTTCCGGCCCTTGTGCGTGGCGGCACCGCCGCGGGCGGGCGGCCAGGGATGTGAGAGGCTGCCGGGATGCTGGCGTTGAGCATCGCGGCCACGGCGGCCGCGGTCGTGTGGGCGTACCTGGTCGTGGGACACGGCGGGTACTGGCGGGCCAGCCAGTGGCTACCGCCGGTGGCGGCCGAACCGGACCGGTGGCCGGACGTGGTGGCCATCGTCCCGGCCAGGAACGAAGCCGAGATGCTGCCGGTCACGCTGCCTGCATTGCTCGGCCAGGACTATCCAGGCGCGCTGAGCGTCATCGTCGTCGACGACGCCAGTTCCGACGGCACCGCCGAGGTCGCGACCAGCCTGGGCCGCGGGTCCGCCCGCGCGCTGCGCGTTGTGCCCGGGACCGCGCCCCCGGACGCCGCGGAACCTCCCGGCGGCCTCGCCCCCGGTTCCGGCCGCTGGGCGGGCAAGGTGTGGGCGATGGCCCAGGGCCTGGCCGCGGCGGGGCCCGGCCCTGGCTATGTGCTGTTCACCGACGCCGACATCGCCTGGGCCGCGGGCACGCTGCGCGGGCTGGTGGCCGCGGCCGAAGGCGACGACCGGGATCTGGTCTCGCAGATGGCGCTGCTGCGGACGGCCACCCGCTGGGAACGCGTGGTGGTCCCCGCGTTCGTGTACTTCTTCGCCCAGCTTTATCCGTTCCGGCGGGTGAACGTGCCAGGTTCGCGCACCGCGGCGGCGGCGGGCGGCTGCATGCTGGTGCGCCGCGGCGCGCTTGAGCGGTCGGGCGGGGTGGCGCCGATCCGCGGCGCCCTCATCGACGACGTGGCCATGGGCCGGATGATCAAGGCCCAGCGGGGACGCTGCTGGCTCGGGCTGTCCCGCCAGGTGGTGAGCGTGCGGCCGTACCCCGAACTCGCCGACCTGTGGCAGATGGTGGCCAGGTCGGCTTACACCCAGCTGAACTATTCCGCACCGCTGCTGGTCGCGACGCTCATCGGGCTGCTGTTTCTCTACGCGCTCCCGCCCGTCGCGGCGATCACCGGCCTCGCGGCCGGGCCGCGGCCGGCGGCCGCGGCCCTGGCGGCCGGAGCGGGGCTGGCGGGCTGGGCGCTGATGGCGTTGAGCTACCTGCCCATGCTGAGGCTGTACCGGCTGTCGCCGCTGCGGGCGCCCGGCCTGCCGCTGATCGCCCTGCTGTACGCCGCGATGACCGCTGACTCGGCGCGGCGGCACTACGCCGGAGCGGGCGCGCAGTGGCGGGGACGGACGAACCGCACCCGGTTACGCTTGCGGCCGGGGCTCATCCAGGCCCTGATAAGAACGAAGCGAGAGGTGATCCGGTGACGATCAGCGTTCAGGGTGTGGTGGCCCGAGGTAAGGGCGAGCCCGTCGAGGTGACGACGGTTCTCGTGCCCGAGCCCGGACCTGGCGAGGCGCTCGTGGACGTGCAGGCCTGCGGGGTGTGCCACACCGACCTGCACTACAAGCAGGGCGGCATCGGAAACGACTTCCCCTACCTGCTCGGGCACGAGGCGGCCGGGGTGGTCGAGGCGGTCGGGCCCGACGTGACCGACGTGGCGCCCGGCGATTTCGTCATCCTCAACTGGCGCGCCGTGTGCGGGCGCTGCCGCGCCTGCCGCCGGGGCCGGCCGTGGTACTGCTTCGACACCCACAACGCGACCCAGAAGATGACGCTGGAGGACGGCACCACGCTGTCCCCGGCGCTCGGCATCGGCGCGTTCGCCTCCAAGACGCTGGTCGCCTCCGGCCAGTGCACCAAGGTCAATCCGGCCATCAGCCCGGCCACCGCGGGCCTGCTCGGCTGCGGCGTGATGGCGGGCCTGGGCGCCGCGCTCAACACCGGCGGCGTGACCCGGGGGGACAGCGTCGCGGTGATCGGCTGCGGCGGCGTCGGCGACGGCGCGATTCTCGGCGCTCAGCTGGCCGGGGCCACCACGATCATCGCGGTGGACGTGGACGACAGGAAGCTGGAGTGGGCCAGGCAGTTCGGCGCCACCGACGTGGTCAACTCGCGGACCGGTGATCCGGTGGCCCAGATCAGGGAACTGACCGGCGGGTTCGGCGCCGACGTGGTGATCGAGGCCATCGGCCGGCCGGAAACCTGCCAGCAGGCGTTCTACGCGCGCGATCTGGCCGGCACCGTGGTGCTGGTCGGGGTGCCGACCCCGGAGATGCGGCTCGAACTACCGCTGCTCGATGTGTTCGGCCGCGGCGGCGCGCTCAAGTCCTCCTGGTACGGGGACTGCCTGCCCAGCCGCGACTTCCCGATGCTGGTCGACCTGCACCTGGCGGGCCGCCTGCCGCTTGAGAAGTTCGTGTCGGAAACGATCGCCCTGGATGAGGTGGAAGAGGCCTTCGCCCGGATGGGCCGCGGCGAGGTCCTGCGCAGCGTCGTCTCGCTGTGACGCAGGCCCGCATCGCGATGTGGTCAGGGCCGCGGACGGTGTCCACGGCCCTGATGCGGGCCTGGGAGAACCGGCCCGACACCGTCGTCGCCGACGAGCCGCTTTACGCCTTTTACCTGGACCGCACCGGCCTGGAACACCCTGGCCGGGAGGAGGTGATCGCGAGCCAGCCCACCGACTGGCGGGTGGTGCTTGACCAGCTGACCGGTGCCCCGCTGCCGCCCGGCGTCGGCATCAGCTACGCCAAGCACATGACGCACCACCTGCTGCCCGAGGTGGACCGCGCCGCGTTCGGCCCGCTGCGGCACGCGCACCTGATCAGGGAGCCGCGTGAGCTGCTCGCCTCGTACGCCCGGGTGCGGGCCGAGCCCTCGCTCGCCGATCTCGGCATCAGCCAGCAGGCGGAGATCTTCGAGAGCTTCGGCGGCCCGGTGGTGGATTCTCGTGACCTGCTCGCCGACCCCGAGGGGATCCTGCGCGCGCTCTGCCGGGCGCTCGACGTGCCCTTCGACGAGGCGATGCTGGCCTGGCCCGCCGGGCCCCGGGCCAGCGACGGCGTGTGGGCCCCCTACTGGTATGACCGGGTGCACGCGTCCACCGGCTTCGCGGCCTACGCACCGCCCGCCGCCACGCTGCCTGCCCGCCTCGAGCCCCTCGCCGCCCGCTGCCTGCCGTACTTCTCGCGGCTGCACGACTACCGCATTTCTAGCCTGGGAGGTCCCGATGCTGCAGGTCTTCGATGAGCGTAACCGTGATCTCATCGTCAACGTCAACGGCAGGCTCAGCCACCGCGACCAGGCCAGGGTGAGCCCGTTCGACTCGGTCGTGCAGGGCGGCGACGCGGTCTGGGAAGGCCTGCGGCTCTACCACGGGAAGATCTTCCGGCTGGCCGAGCATCTGGCCCGGCTGCGCGGCTCGGCCCGCGCCCTGGCGTTCGGGCCGGTCCCGTCGGATGAGCAGATCACCGAGCAGATCAGGCGCACGCTGGCGGCGAACGGCATGCGGGACGGCGTCCACGTCAGGCTCACGCTGACCCGCGGGGTCAAGCTCACCTCCGGCATGGATCCCCGGCTCAACCAGGCCGGGCCGACGCTGATCGTGCTGGCCGAGTTCAAGGATCCGGTGTACGACGCCACCGGGATCACGCTGATCACCGCGAGCGTGCGCCGTCCCGCGCCGGACTGCCTGGACCCGAAGATCCACCACAACAACCTGCTGCCGTCGATCCTGGCCAAGATCGAGGCGAACGTGGCCGGCGCCGACGACGCGGTCATGCTCGACCCGCGGGGCTTCATCGCGGAGACCAACGCCACCCACATCTTCCTGGTCACCGGCGGGACGCTGGCCACACCGACGACCGCATCCTGCCCGGAGGGCATCACCCGGGCGGCGGTCCTCGAGCTGGCCGCCTCGGCCGGGATCGCCTGCCAGCCCGGCGACTACACGCTGCCGCAGCTCTACACGGCCACCGAAGCGTTCGTGACCGGGACCATGGGCGGCCTGGTCCCTGTCCTATGCGTCGACGGCCGGACCATCGGCGACGGCGCCCCAGGACCCCCCGGGCCGGTGACCAAGCGCCTGACCGCCCTGTTCGCCGACCTCACCGCCGCCACCGGCACCCCCGTCGCCTGACTCCCCGCGCGCCCCAACCAGGGGCATCGCAGCTGGCCTGGGGCACGCAGCCCGGGCCGTTCGGGCTTAATGGCCTTTGATTTTTCCGTCTTCGAGGTCCAGGACGGAATCTGCGATGCTGATGAGGTTCGGGTCGTGGGTGGCGACCAGGGCCGTCACGCCCTCGGACTGCACGACGGCGCGCAGCAGCCGCATGATCTGCTTGGCGGTCTCGGAATCGAGCTGGCCGGTGGGCTCGTCCGCGAGCAGCACTTCGGGGCTCCCGGCCAGCGCCCGGGCGATCGCGACCCGCTGCTGCTGGCCGCCGGACAGCTCGCCTGGCCGCTGCCTGGCGTGATCGCCGAGGCCGACGATGTCCAGCATCAGCCGGACCCGTTCCTCGCGCTTCCGCGCGGCCAGCCCGGCGATCCGCAGCGGTACGCCGACGTTCTCCGCCGCGGACAGGATCGGGATCAGGCCGAACGACTGGAAGATGAACGCCACCGAGGTGCGTCGCAGCCGCAGCCGCTCCTGGTCCGACATCGACGTCACGTCGTGCCCGGCGACCTGCACGCTGCCGCTGTCCGGCCGGTCAAGACCGCCGACGATGTTGAGCAGCGTGGTCTTCCCCGACCCCGACCGGCCCCGCAGGGCGACCAGCTGGCCGGGGGGAACGGTGAAGGACACCCCGCGCAGGGCCGGGGTGGTGGCGCGGCCCCGGCCGAAGGTCCTGGTGACCTCGGTGACGGCCACCATATCCCGGGCGAGCACGGGGTTCGCGGTGCTCACGTGGCGTCCTGGCGCTCACCGGGGGTCCCGGGTTCTCCGGGGCTGCGCTGGTCTGGCCAGACGCCGATATGGTCGGGCTCGGCTTCCAGCCGGACCAGGTCGCGCATGCCGAGCGGTTCGGTCATCTCCTTCGGCAGCTGCAGGCGCCCGGCCCGGTCGAGCACCGCGTACTCCACCGCGTGCTGCGCCACCTCGCCGTCGTCGCCGGTCGTGGCGTGCCGGTGGGTCTCCGTGCTGGTCCGGCCGTCCCTGATCGCCACCACCCGGCGTACCACCGACGACACCGCCGGGTCGTGCGTGACGATCAGCACGGTCACGCCGAGTTCTGAGTTCGCCTTCTGCAGCGCGCCGAACACCTCGGCCGCGGTGGCCGTGTCCAGCTCGCCGGTGGGCTCGTCGGCGAGCAGCACCTTCGGCTCGTTGACCAGCGCCACCGCGATCGCGGCCCGCTGCTGTTCACCGCCGGACATCTGGTCCGGCCTGCGGTCCAGGCAGTCGCCGAGGCCGAGCAGGCCGAGCAGCTCGGCCGAGCGCGGGCGGCGGTCCTTCAGCCGGCTCCCGGCCAGCCGCATCGGCAGCTCCACGTTCTGCTGCGCGGTCAGGTACGGCAGCAGGTTGCGTGAGGTCTGCTGCCAGATGAAGCCCACCACCTGCCGCCGGTAGGCCAGCCGCTGCCGGGCGTTCATCGCGGCGAGATCGTTGCCCGCCACCCGCACCGAGCCCGCCGTCGGCGTGTCCAGGCCGGCCAGGATGTTCATCAGGGTGGACTTGCCGCTGCCCGAGGCGCCCACCAGTGCGACGATCTCGCCCTCGGCGACCAGCAGGTCCAGGCCCTGCAGCGCCTGGACCTCGATCCCGGCCGCGATGTAGATCCGGACCAGCCGGTCGCAGACGATCAGCGAGCCGGCCCCGAAGTCGCGGTGCCGCCGCGCCGATTCCGCACCCAGGTCCGCGATGCTGGTCGCCATGTGCGCGCCTCCTTAGCTTCTAGTTTGCCCGCAGCAGCCCGGTGGTACCCCGGCGGCGCAGCGCCCGGGCCTCCCCGGCCAGGGTGACCGCCGCGAGCACGCAGGTGACGACGGCGGGCAGGCCGAGCGTGATCAGGTCGGGGGCGAACTCGACCGGGGCGCCGGTACCGGTGAACGCGGACAGGTCGATCGAGGAGCCGATGAGATGCGGCAGCAGCACCGCGCAGACGGCGCCGGCCAGCACTGCGGCCAGCACGGCGGGCATGGCCTCGGTCATCACCAGCCGGGTGGCCCGCTCGTGGCCCATGACGGTCAGCCGGGCCAGGGTCAGCTCGCGTTCGGCCGACCCGAGCGCCAGGCCGAGGATCACGATGAACAAGCCGAACGCGGCGGCCGCGGCGATGGTGAGCACGATGATGAGCAGCGCGCCGTGCTGCAGGGGTGAGCTGGCCAGCGCGGCCAGCACCGTGCTGCGGAAGGTGATGTCGTTACCCGGGATCACCTTGTCGGCGACGGCGGTCAGCTGGCCGTCGTCGATCGCGGCCCCGGTGACCAGGATCAGGTTGGGCGCGGGCTGGCCGGCCGGCCCGGGCAGCGTCTGCAGCGGCATGACGATGAACGCGCCGCCGGCGGTCTGAGCGGGCGTGCTGCTCACCACCCCGGCCACCCGCACGTCGACCGGACCCATCGCGTCCAGCGAGTTCAGCTGGGTCGTCCCGGTCCCGAGCACGGTCACGGCGTCCGGCGAGGCGATGACGGGGATCACCCGGCTCTGGGACCCGATCCCGCCCGTCCCCGTCCCCGTCCCGGTCCCGATCCTGGCCGCGGCGAAGGCCGGGAACGGGGTGCCCGCGACCACCGCCGCGTAGCTGGCGGGATCGACGGCGGCCACCTCAAGCGGCTGGCCGCCGGGCGTGATCCAGTTCGTATTCCAGACCGCGGTGGCCGCCTGGACGCCGCGGACGCGCGCAATGGCCCGGATCGCGGCGGAGGTGACCGGGCCGGACGCGGGGCCGGGCCGGATGGCCGCCTGGGCCCCGGTGCTCTGCCAGGACGCGGCCGTCTCACCGCGGTCGATACCGCCGCTGACCATGCCGGCGAAGGTGGCCAGGGACAGCGCCAGGACCAGTCCGAACGCGGGCAGCACGCCGGCCAGCGAGGACCGGGCCGCCCGGGACAGCGCGACGAAGCCGGTGGCCCCCGCGCCGCGCGCCGAGGCGGCGAGCAGGCCGTGCATGACCAGCGGATATAGCCGCAGCATGACCAGGACGACCGGGATGGCCAGCAGCACCGGCGTGGCCGCGAGGTACAGGTCGGTCCCGCCGGAGGCCGTCAGGCCCTGGTCATGCAGGACGACCAGGCCGGCCACCGCGGCGGCGCAGGCCGTGACCTCGGCCACCGGACGGCGCCAGGCGATGCGGGTCCGGGCCGTTTCGGTGCCGGTGATCCGGGCCGGGTTGGCGGCCGGGGCGGGTTGGCGCTGCTGCCACGCCGCGATCAGCGGCGGTCCGGCCAGTGCGGCCACCACCGCGATGGCGGCCAGGGACGCCCCGAGCGACGACGACGCGGGATGGCCGGGAAGCAGCGCGACGGCCAGCCCGGCGCCGATCAGGGCCGCAGGCACGACCGCGATCGCCGCGGCCCGCGCCATCAGCGCCGCCACCTGGCGCAGCGACCCGTCCCGGGCCCGCAGCAGGGTCAGCTCGGCCGCCCGGCCGACGACGATCATCCGGGCCGCGAGCAAGATCACCGCCGCGCCGACCGCGATCAGGCTGACGAACAGCAGCAGCAGCACCGTTTCGATGGCGGCCTGGGTGGCGAGGAACACCGACAGGTTCGCCAGCAACGGCACGGTCGCGGTCAGCGTCTGCGCGGCCGGCGCCAGCGGCCCGGTCAGCGGGAAGGTGACCTGGGTGGCCTGGTTCAGCTGGTCATAGAGCCGCTGTGCCTGGTCCGCGCCCAGGCCGCCGACGGTGAGCGGGAAGTCCCAGGACATCTCCATGCCGGGACCGCTGAACGTGTTCCGCATCGCGGCGAACTGGCCCGGGTCCGCGAAGACCCCGCCCACCCAGTACTGCAGGCTGCCCCTGGCCGGCGGCAGCGTGTTGATGCTGGGCACGCCCAGGGTGGAATCCTGCGTCCAGAAGGTCGAGCCTGGCCCGCGCTGACGCACGATCGCGGTGACGAACAACACGGTCGCGCCGTCCGGGCCGGTCACCGTGAGCCGGCTTCCCGGGTGCAGGCTGAACCGGGCCGCGGTCTGGGTGGTGGCCGCCACCGGCAGCGTCCCGCGCGGAGCCGCGGTGCCCGCGTAGCTGCCCGCCACGAGCTGGGCGTTGCTCGCCAGGACGTTCCGGTAGCCCACCTCGATCTTGGGCGGGGCTCCGGCGTTCGCGCTGGGCGCCGCACCCAAGACGCCGAGCAGGTTCGTGCTCAGGCCCGCCCAGGCCCCGGCGGCCAGCGGCAGCCCGAGGGCCTGCAGCCCGTCGCGGATCTCGTCCTGCGACTGGCTGAGCACCCCGTCGGGCAGCACCTGGCCGGGCAGGTCCCCGGCGTCCCGCAGGCTGCTGGCGAACGCGGTCCAGGTCCCGCTCACCTGGACCGTCTTGGTCGTGCTGAGCAGTCCGGCCAGCGTCTGGTGCAGGGCTTGGGACCGGGTGTGCAGGCTGAGCGCCGGCCCGGCGATCGCGACGAACACGCAGCCGCAGACCAGCAGGATCAGGGCGAGCGTGCCGCCCGCCGCCGAGCCCGCGGTGCGCCTCAGGTCTGGGATCATTCTCATGCCGTGCTCTCCGCTCGCCTCATGCTGACTCCGCGGCCCGCAGCGCGGCGGCGGCGTCGGGGCGCCGCACGATGGTCAGGCCCGCGGCCAGCACGGGCAGCACGGCGACGGCCAGGGCCAGCGGGAGGGTCTGAGCCCAGCTGAACTGGATGAGCACCGGCGGCACCGGCGTGGTCGCGGCCGAGGTGAGCGTGATCGCCGGGACCAGCAGTTCGGCCAGGACGACGCCGAGAACGAGCCCGGCCAGCGCCGAGGGCAGGCTCAGCATGAGCTTTTCCAGGCAAAGCTGGGCCGCGGCGGCGCGGGGCGGCACGCCGAGCGCGGCCAGCAGCGCGTTTTCCGCGCGCCGCTGACGCACCCCGGCCGCGATGCTCACGCAGAAGCCGGTGATGGCCAGCAACGCGGCCGCGATGGCGACGGCCAGCAGGGCCTGCTGCGGGATGGTCGACAGCGGATTGCCGAGCAGCCGCGCGGCTAGGCCGCCCGCGCTGGTGACCGTGGAGCCGGGCGGCAGGCTAGCGGCCAGCCCGGGCGGCAGGCTGGCGGACCCGGATGAGGTGGCCAGCCACCACTGGGTCGCCTGCGCGGGGGGCAGCGAGTCTGCGGTCAGGATGTCCTGGAGCGCGCCGAGGTCGATGACCAGGGCCCCGCCGCTGTCCGGCACGGTGGGGAACGCGGCCAGCGTCGCGACGATCTTCACGCTGACGTTGGCGCCGTTGACGGAAGTCTGCACGGTGGAGCCGACGCTGGCGTTGGCCGCGGCGAGGAAACGCTGGGTGGCCAGGCCGGGCACGACGGTCACCCGGGCCGGGATGGTGAGCGTCAGCTGGGCCGCGATCGGGCTGGGGGGCACGCCGGTCAACGCGCTCGAGGTCAGCCCGTAGCCGGTCGCGAACGTCACCGCCAGCGGGCCGTGGACCCCTTGGCCCCCCGGGCCCGTCCCGCCGGCGGACGAGCGGGCAGCGGAAACCGCGGGCGCGGACGCCGGGCCTTCCGTGCCGCCGGTCTGGCGGACGCCGGACAGCTCGGCCGACGAGGCGATGGCCGGCCAGCCGAGCATGGCCGTGCCGGGGATCTGCGCCGTGCCAGGTCCGCCGGAGACGCTGACCACGGTGAAGGTGGCGGAGGCCCGGGGCCGGGTCGCGGGCATCGTGTAGTTCAGGCCGACCGCGGTCAGCCGCAGCGGATAGATCGCCCCGCGGGCTCCTCCGCTCAAACTGACGGCCAGGGTATGGGCCTGGCCGTCGGCGGGCAGCGTGCCCGCGTTGAGCTGGTAGGCGTTGCCGTCGGCGTCCTGGACGGACACCGTGACCTGGACCGGAGTCAGGCCAAGGGAGGCGGGGCCGAGCCGGGCGGTGAGCGAGAACCCGGCCGTGTGGCCCGGCAGCGTTACGCCCGGGGCCGGTCCGGCCGGGCGGATCTTGCCGAACAGGCCAGGCTCGCCCAGCGACGACTGGTCCGGACGCAGCAGCACGGTGTCCGCGGCCTGGGCGGCATCGATGGCCAGGGTCTGCGCGCCGATGGAGGACTGCGCGAAGGTCGCCATCGGCATCGCGTGCCGGACCCCCGGCGCCTGAGCCAGCGCGTCGGCCTGGGCGGCGGACAGCGGCGCGCTGGTCTGCACCCGGACTTCCGCGCCCGCGTTGAACGCGGCCTGGTCGTGATCGGAACCGGTCCAGCTGTCCCGCTGGGACAGCGCCAGCGTTCCCGTCGCCACGGCCAGCACGATCAGCAGCGCCGCGCCGCCCTGCCTGATCGGCTGACGGCTGATCTGCCAGCTGGCCAGGGCGGTGGTCAGCCGTCGGCCGCGGGCCGCCAGCCGGTCGCCGGCCTTGCCTCCGGCGGGCAGCAGCCGCAGGGCGGCTACGGTCCCGCCGGCCAGGGCCAGGGCCGGCGCGGCCACGATGACGGGGTCCACGGCATAGTTGCCGTCGGCGCCGGCCGATACCGCCGAGTAGTGGCGAAGCTGCCAGCCCGCCACCACGGCCAGCAGCACCAGGGCCAGGTCACCGCCGGCCCTGGTGCTGCCGGAGATGGCGCCCTGGCGGCCCCGGCGGGCCCGGGCGGTGCCCGGAGTCACGATGCTGAGCGCGGGCACGGCCATGATCACGACCGCCCCGGCGGCGACCGCGGCCGCGGCCGGCCAGGCGTCGTTCACCGCTACGCCGCCGGACCCGCCGAGCAGCCTGGCCAGCAGCACACCCAGCAGCGCGCCGGCCGCCGAGGAGAACAGCGCCAGCGGTGTCGCCTCGGTCACCGCCAGCCTGAGCAGCTGCCGGCGGGTAGCGCCGCGTGCGGTCAGCATCGCGGACTCCCCCTCCCGCTGGCCCGCGAGCAGTCGCGCGACGGCGAGCATCGCCGCGGCGGCCAGCAGGAAGATCAGCACCGCGCAGATGGCCAGCAGCGAGCGGGCCACGTCCAGGTTGCTCGCGGTCCCGTTGAGCACCGAGGGCAGGCTCGTGGTGACCGTCAGGCTGGGCAGGTCCTGAGCGTCCTGCAGTGACTGCTGGAGCAGCTGCACGCGGCCCGCCACCGCGGTCAGCTCACCAGCAGGCACGCTGGCCGTTTGCGGCTGGGCCAGCCAGGAGCCCGCGTCCACGGCCAGCGGCCCGGCGAAGGCCGCGGGCTGCACGGTCAGCGGGCCGTAGGTGGTGAAGCCGCCGACGGTGCTCGACCCGGACAGCGCGACGTCGTCCAGGCCCCAGTATTCCGACGACACCTGCCGGGGCCGGTACAAGCCGGTGATGACGAACCGGTCATAGCGGCCAGGTACCAGCCGGTCTTGCAACCGCAGCACGTCGCCGTCGCCGACGTGCAGCAGCGCGGCGGCGGTGGCCGGCAAGGCCGCCGGAATGGGGCGGCCCGGGGCCGGCGCGCCGGGCCAGGTCCCGGACACCAGGGTCGCGTGCCCGGTGATGCCGTCGAGCGTGGCGGCCTCGGCGATCAGCACGTTTTCCGTGCGCGCCGGAGCCGCGGGCTTGGCGCCGGGCACGAACCCGAGCGGGTCGGACCACCTGGCCCGGTAGAAGGCGTCGGGCGTGCCGTACAGCGCCCGCGAGATCTGCCCGGGCAGCTGGGCGGTGTACTGGGCGACCTGGCCGGCGTTGACGGCGCCGCTGATGACGATCGATGTGCCGCTGGCCCCGGTCAGGTCGTGCCGGACGGCGCCGGGCAGGCCCTGGCCGCTGAAGGTGGCCAGGGCCGCAGCCAGCGCGGCGGCCACCATTGTGGTCAGCGCGGCCGCGATGATCACCAGGCGGTGCGCGTTCATCCTGGGCAGCGCCAGCGAACCCCGTGTCCAGCCCATCAGCTCAGCAGCCTATGATCCGCGAGGGCTGATAAAAAGAGTGCGTACACAAGCTGGTACTCCTCTGTAACCGGCCCGGAACCTAAGCCGCGAACGAGCTGAAAGGGGCTGACCGGTGCCGGTCATCGTCATCACCGGGGCCGCCGGCCTGGTCGGGTCCATGCTCAGGCCCAGGCTGGCCCGGCCGGGCCGGACGCTGCGGCTGCTCGATATCGCACCGCTGCAGGCCGGCCCCGGAGAGGAAGCGATCCAGGCCTCGGTCACCGACCTCGAGGCCATGACGGCCGCCTGCTCCGGGGCGGACGCCGTCATCCACCTGGCCGGGATTCCTGGCGAAGCCTCCTGGACCCGCATCCTGGAGCTGAACATCAACGGCGGTTACGTGACGTTCGAGGCCGCCCGGCGGGCCGGGACGCCGCGGGTGGTCTTCGCCTCGTCCAATCACGCGGTGGGCTTCATCCCGCGTGAGGACTTCCCCGTACCCGACTACGCCTTTCCCGCCCCGGACACCTTTTACGGTGTGTCCAAGGTGACCACCGAGGCCCTGGCCGCGATGTATCACCACCGGTACGGCCTGGACGCGATCTGCGTGCGGATCCTGTCGTGCTTCCCGCGCCCGGTGACCCCGCGGATGCTGTCCACCTGGCTTTCGCCCGACGACGCGGGGCGGCTCTTCGAGGCGTGCCTGACCGTTTCCCGGCCCGGGTTCCGCGTCGTCTTCGGAGTCTCCGCCAACACCCGCGGCGGCTGGGTCAGCCTGGACGAGGCCCGGGCGCTCGGCTACGAGCCGGCCGACGACGCGGAGGCCTTTGCCGCCGAGATCATCGCCGCACACGGCGAACCTGATCCCGGGCACGACCCGGTGCTGCGCTACCTGGGCGGCGAGTTCACCCTCGAGGACTCACAGGTTCCCCAGGCCTGACCCGCCTTGCGCCAGCCCTAGCCTGACTTTCCTGGATAAGCTGCCGCCGGCCGAGCGCAGGCGTTTTTCGTCCTGGTGAATGCGGTCCAAGCAGACCGCGACGCAGATCATCAGGGCGTCGTTTTCGCCTGGAGCGACCTCGACGCCGTAGGTGTCGCGGATCCGGAACCACGACCTGGAGATACGAGCGATGGCCTGGCCGCCGTCGAGGATCTCGAAGTCCTTGTCGATGAGGTTCCCGACCGCCTCAAGCCGCCGGCCGTCGGCCAGGTCGATGAATGCGCGGTGCCGCAGCAGCGACATCACCGCCTTGTGCACCGTGGCCACGACCGCCCCGTCGTGCTCGATCTCCATCGTGTCGGTGAACGTGAGGAACCGCTTGTGGATGGTGGCGAGCGTGAGCCCCGAGACGTCCTTGAGCTCGAAGGTCTCCCGGAGGCTGAGCGCCTTGCCGTCGACGAGGAAGACATCGTTGCCTTGCTCGTCGGTAACCCAGAAGTCGTTGGTGATGGAGAAGATCCGTTCCCGGACGAGATAGCGCATATCGACGAGGCTATCGCCGGACGCAGCCGGGCGCGGGCCACGCCCGCCACGGGACGTTCCCCGGATCCGGGGATCGCACTTTGCATACAGCCACCGTTAATCTCGCAATCGCCTGGTCGTACGGCAGATGGTCGAGACACCGCAGGGGGGACGATGACAGTGATGATGATCCGGCCTCTGCAACGGCCGGTACCGCTGCGGCAGTCGGTGTACGACGCGCTGATCGACCTGATCGTCGGCGGCGACTTGCCGCCGGGCCAGCACATGGTGGAGACCGACCTGGCGCGCCATCTCGGGGTCAGCAGGCAGCCGATCCGCGAGGCGCTGCACCGCATGGAGGCCGAGGGCTGGGTCGACCTGCGGCCCAGCCAGGGTGCCTTCGTGCACGTACCGACCGACTCTGAAGTCGACGAGCTGCTTGACGTGCGCACGCTGCTTGAGGCCGAGACGGCCCGGCTCGCGGCCCGGACCGCGACCGGTGCTGAGGTGGCCCGGCTGAGGGACATCTGCCGTGAGGGCGAGGCGGCGGCTGACGCCGGTGACTTCAGCGCCGCGGTGACGGCGAACAACGCCTTTCACGCCGAGATCGCGGCCATCGCGGGTAATGCGGTCCTGGCCGAGCTGGCCGACATCGTCGGCCGCCGGGTGCGGTGGTACTACCGGATGGTGGCCCCGGAGCGCGGGCAGCGCTCGTGGACCGAGCATGGCGAGCTGATCGAGGCGATCGAGACCCACGACGCCGGCCGCGCCGAATCGCTCGCCCGCGAGCACACCGAGCGAACCCGGGCCGCTTATCACGACCCGCGGGAGTCCTGACGGCTCACGACCCGCGGGAGTCCTGACGGCTCACGACCCGCGGGAGTCCTGACGGTGCTCGGCCGCCCGGCCTGACCGGGCCCGGCCTGACCGGGCCCGCCGGAGGCAAATTTCCGGTTTCGGTTTGACCGCGTATGGGATACATCACTTAACGTAATATAGTGATTACCCTTGGCAAACGCGCGAGGCCGCGACTTGCCGTAAAGCCCGGAATGCATGATGTGGAGCGCGGTCGCGCAGTAGCGTGGGTCTTTATGTCGCGGCCCTCTGCGTCGCAGATCATCCAAGTAGGTAGCAGAGTGTCTCGTTTGTCGCAATGATGCTAGTGATCATTGACCTGCTGTACGACAGACAGGGGAGTGACCCGGTATATGAGGAGCGGTTCGTCGGCTCAAGGTGGCAGTGAATGGCCACCCGTGCAGCGTCCCTACTCGGATGAGGCAACGAGCGGCCCGGCCCCGTACGGACCTGGGCCACGAAGCGACCCGCAGGAGGACGCCGGGCGACGGCGCGAGGTGCCGTTCGGCCCCGAGATTTCCTGGCCGAACGGTTTCCGTCAGCTCGACCAGAGGTCCCGGGACGTGCTCGAGTCGGCCTACCGCCCCGAGCCCGTCCATCAGCACCCGGCCATCGACGACTACGGCTACGGCGACCCTGGCTACGCGGACCCTTCCTATGACGGACCCAGGACCCAGAGCGGTCCGGCCGCCTTTGGCGGGCCCAGCTACCGTCAGCCAGACGCCCCGGTGCCCGGCTACCAGGTCCCCGAGATCCGGCCTTACTCCCGTCCCGGGTACCCGGCCCCCGGCTATCAGCCGCAGGACTTCGCCGCGCCGCCCTCCGGCGGTCCCGGCATCTACCCGGTCACCGGTGCCCAGGAGGCGCTCCCCGACACCGGCCCCCAGCCGGCCGTCCGGCCCTGGGCGGCTCAGGATCCCGGCGCCCGCCCGGCGGCCGGCAGTTCGGCCTACCCGGAGCAGTGGTACGACCATCCGCGCCTTGAGGACCGGGTTCGCGAGGACCGGGTTCCCGGCCGGCCGCCGGCTGCCGACCCGCGCCTGCCCGACCCGCGCCCGGCTGACCCGCGCCTGCCCGACCCGCGCCTGCAGGGCATGCGCTATGACGAACTGCGTTACGACGAGCCGTCTGCCGATGCTTCCCGGCCCGAGGAGTCGCTGGACGATGAGTCGTGGTTCGAGGACCTGCGCCGGAACGCTCCGGCGTTTCCCCAGGCTTCTTCCGATCAGCCCCTCCCGGGCGGCCCGGTGCGCCGGGCGGAGCCGCCGCGATCCGGCTACGGCCAGCCGCCCAGCTACCCGCAGGCGCCCGAACGGTTCGGTGGCTTCGGGGCCGGCCGCTCCGGCTCGGGGTCGCAGGACCGGGGCGGTCCTGGTCCCCAGCTGAGCGCCGGAAACCCGAACAACGCAGGCGGGCGCGCCGGCGGGCCGCAGCCCGGCCCTGGTCGCGGTCCGTGGCCGGGTACCCCGGCGGCCTTTCTCGGTGCCCCGACCGCACAGGTCGGCGTGCTGACCCCGCCCGCGGGCAGCCGGATCGATGACTTGCAGGGCAGCGGTCCGCAGCTGGCCAGCCCGTTCCTGGCTCCGCCCGCCGCGGGCCGTCCCGCCGCCCCGGCGGTGCGGCCCGGGCACGGTCTCGACGGACCGGAGATCACCTCGTCCTGGCCCGCTCAGCCGCCCGTCGAAGACGCCGAATCGTTCGCGGAGTTCTGGGCCGAAGACGACGACGAAGCCGAGTACTCGGGCCTGTTCGGGGACCGGGACATCGCCCCGGAGGGCGCGCGGGCGGCGGCCAAACGCCGCATCGGACGACGCCGCGGCCGCAGTAACGACCACCGGCTCTGGCTGGGCCTGGGCGGGGTGGTGATCGTGGCCGCGGCCGCGATCACCGGCATCATCAAGTTTGAGTTCCCGTCGCACGGCGGTCCCGCGCACATCATGGTGACCCCGGCCAAGATCGGGACCTACATGCGCACGGTGGACCTGGAGCGTCAGACCAACGTGGCCCAGCTGCGCGACGAGGTCATCAAGATGAGCGCGGGCCAGGCCAGCCGGGTCGTGTCGGCGGTGTACGAATCCGGTAATTCGGCCGCGGGCAACAACGAGCAGATCGTCATGTTCATCGGCGGTCATCTGGCCAACGCCGCTCCGGCCACCTCGGTCACCAGCTTCGCCCAGAAGTTCCCGGGTGCCCGGGTGGTCAGCGCGGGCGCGCTGGGCGGTAAGGCCGCCTGCGTCGAAGAGGGCGGCACGGCGAACAGCGTGTCCATGTGCGCCTGGTTCGACAACGACAGCTTCGGCGAGATCGTCTCGCCCACGATGAACGCCTCGGCTCTGGCCAAGGAGATGCTCACCGTCCGCCCGTCCGTCGAGATGGCAGTCAAGGTCGCGAGCTAGCTATCCCGGCGCGAGAGGCGGCCGCCTTGCTGCGCGGCGCCCTGATCAGCCTGGGGACATCGACGGGTGCGGCGTTAGCGGCTTTGCTTCGGAGCGCGGGATCTCTTGCGCAACGACAGCCGCGTCACGGTGAGCATGAGGGCAAGCGCGAGCGCGATGAGCCCGGCGACCTGAGCGGTGAGCACGGGCGCGAGGGTCGAGGAATAAGCGGCCGACTCGGCGCTCCGCCTGCTCCCCGCGGCGCGCACCCCGGGTGACGGGGACGGGCGGGTGGTAGCGGCCGGGCTGATCGCGGGGAACAGCCCGGACGCGTTGCCTGCCCCGATCAGCGAGCTGGAGACGCCGTTCAGGTCCGG